>Ga0070730_10004220_pt1 | contig 12703 bp, 5 predicted proteins | sample Coa_R1_3_FD_66447 | JGI IMG/M metagenome (GOLD analysis project Ga0070730, IMG submission 66447) | Surface soil microbial communities from Centralia Pennsylvania, which are recovering from an underground coalmine fire - Coalmine... | ecosystem: Environmental > Terrestrial > Soil > Unclassified ...
CGAGCCCTACAATGAACTTGAGCGGAACGCCCAGGTCGACTGAAGGCTCGCGGTCGGGCGCAAAAGACATCCGGTTCTCGGTCGGGTGCTTGTACCGTAACAAAGAGACATGAAACGCCGCATTGATTGCTGCCGCACTGGCTCGGACGTGGATATGCGCACGATTTGGGACGGTTGCGACCACTGTTAAGTGGTTCCGCTGGGCAAAAGCTAACAGAGCCTGATAGTCGGCCTCCGTCGGCGCGAACCTTGCGGTGTACTCGCTCGGAGTGAGGAACTTGCGAAATTGAGGCGACGCTGGATCGTAGAGATCGCGCAGGAGTGAATCCCGAGCCTCCTCGTTCCGAGGGCTCAGTCCTATGGCAACATCGACCAATGTTTGATCGGGAAGCTTACCGACAGATGTTAGGCCCGCCACCTCGCGAGGCCGTTGGCTCTGAAGCTGCTGCCGGGCCTGAGGAGGCGCCGCCGTCTGCGGTTTTTGTGGCTGGCCTGGCATTCTGGAAACGGCCTGGCCAAACCCGGCTAGCGCCAGCAATGCGAGCGTACTGGCAAGTCTCGTGAACTTTCCTGCAATGGCCATGTTTCTCTCCAATAACTGTGTCTAGATTTATAGCCGGTGTTTTGGGGGAGAGTCATTCACCGCGAATTTATTTTTGAATTTCGGGAACTGCGAAGATTGTACACTGAGGTTCCCTTTTTGGTACCGCTGAATGACTATTTCCAGTTAACTAGTTCAAGTACACCAGTAGAGGCAGCGGAAATGGCAAGGCTTACAGGTTCCATAAGCGGAATAGACAACGTTAAGAGCGGTGAAGCGAAGGGTGTCAGAAAAATTAGCACGGTTACGGACCAGGAACCTGGTTGAAGATCAGAATCGAATCAGGACATTCGCACCATGAGGCAGTTGATTGATGTGCGCTCAGGATTTAGCGCGAGCCTAACACTTGGTAGCGCGTGATGGTATAGCCGAGAGCCGCCCCAAGAAACACATCCGATGGAAAGTGAGCATTTGAGGTTATGCGAGAGAAGCTAACGGCCGTCGCAAAACCATAAACTACCCAAGGTACCCAGCGATGGCTGTGATAGCGAGTCGCGACGACTGTGGCTACCGAAAAAACGCCGGCAGCATGCCCGGATGGGAAGCTGCTGCCTTTGAAGGGTGATTTGCCGCCGCTAAAGAACGTGTCACTAAAAGGCGCTGCGCCGTTCACATCAGAAGGTCGTTTTCTGCGAGTGATTGCCTTAACGGCAAGATCTACAACAGCGCTGTCAGCGTAAGCCTCTCCGGCTAATAATGCCGTGCCCACCTGATACGAGTCGTGCCGGGCATAGCCTGCGATCATGAGAGATACTGGTAGCGCTACCACTTCTGCGGTGGTAATTGAGGCATCGAAGGTGTCGTTCAGGTCGTCCAGCTTCTGCGAATGAGACCGGAAATAAGGCATCACATGCGGATCGGCAACTATGAGTCCCGCTGTTCCTCCTGTGACGGCAAGCGCAGGTAGCCAATGGCGCCCTTTTGCCAATTGCACAGGGAACAGCCAAATGGCTTTTTGATCGTGGAGAAAATCTTTTGGCAGAGTTCGCCAGGACACCTCTCGATCCGATGATGAGTTGTCGCCATCTCTCAATGATCGTGGCGGCTGCGAGGGAGCGTCAGGCAAGCCGGCATCGGCACTTTGGGCATAGCTCCGATCCGGCGCACACGCAATGCCCGCACACAAGATCAAAATAATTAAAGACTGCTTTGCTATCCGGTTCATCAGGTATTTTGGATGCAACCCGCCGGCCCCAAGTATGCCATTGATTTACAAGTCAGAAGGCGGCCTTGATTCATGCGGCCTCCGCCTCGGGCGTAAGTTCAAGAAAAGCCCGCACCGATAGTTCGGCAGTGCGGTTGATTATTTCCGAGACCAAGTACATATCCGGGATCAACGTGCTTATGTCAATCGCCAAAAGGTTCTCTTGCAGCATTTCGGTAATGGTTTTCTGAAGAAGGGCGGATTCCACCAGGAGCATGGGAACCGTGTATCCATGTCGATGTCGTTGCTTGCCGTGAGCGGCAGCGGCCTTTATTGCGCTCTCACTAACATCATGGGGATACGATTCGATGCGATGCGCTATCTCCTCAATCAAGTTTGGAACATGATCAATTCGCCCGTGTTCCGGCATTTCAATTTTCGACAGCTCCGGATTTTCCCATACCCGCACAAGCCATCGCTCGACCAGTTGCTGGGCATTCTCGCGAAGTATCACTGAGACCCTTTTCGATGGTAGCGCCCGTTCAAGCCGACGCGGTTCTTCAGATTTTTCCTTGAGAGCCTGGACCAATTTCTCGATGTTGGCAGGTTTGACAATGTAGTCATCGACTTGGTTTCGGATCGCGATTAAAGCGCTCTCGAAATCGGGATAACCGGTCAAAATGAAAGTTGCAGCCTCCGGCTGAATTCGGCGCATTGCGCTTACGACGGTGAAGCCATCGCCAGGCTGTCCAATGTTGAGATCGGAAAGCAGAATGTCAAATTGTAGATTTTGAATGGCAGCAAGCGCCTCGGCTACGTTGCCGGCAACAGTAACAGCAAAGCCTTGCAGTTCCAGAATCGCAGGAAGAGTCAGCCTGATATTGGCCTCATCATCGACAAAGAGAAGGCGCTTTTTTGTCATGGAAAGTTACCTCACGTAACAAGGAAGCAAGCGGGCGATCAGGTGATCGGTTTTGGAACAATCATGGGGGCCGACTGCTTTGTTGGCCGGTTCATTCGGTAGGTTGGATGCAGCTCGCCGGTCCCTAGTATGCATTGATATAAATAGAAATATTTAAGAACTGGCCTCATAAATGCTATAAGCGGTTTGACAAATTTCTTCGCAACATGGCAAGAATTGGATTGTCAGCATTGCAGAGGACGCGAAGGTCGCAAAGGAAAACCAAACCCCTTAACCACCCTTCACGTACCGCGGAGGCGCAGAGAACAGCAAAAATCCAAGTCAACACCTCAACCACAGAGGACGCGGAGGAACACCGAGAAGAGCGCCTAAATTCTTTGCGGCTTGAGAAGATTTCGTACAGGCCAAAGCCCAATAGTGTTCACTTAAGGCTGCCCTTGAACCTTCTCTGTTAATAGAGTGATCGAGAAATGCTCTGTCGCCCCTACAGGGCTCATTTCGTATCTCACGCATTCCCAGCACTTGCGTGCTGGGCTCAATAATTTCACCCCTTCGGGGCTTGCATTCGTATTACTCATGCAATCTTATCGCAGGCTGTAACGCGGGCCTGAAGGCCCGCTCTTCCACCGAAATTGCACTAAAGCGCATTTATGAGATGGCTTCTAAAAAAAATGGGGGTTACTTCTGTCGTCGGCATTCGCCTTTTGATGGCAACATTCGCCGCCAATCTTGCATCGAATCTGGCTGATTTGTAATATCTTGCCATGTGCAAAATATCCTGCAACTCCCCTTGGCACCTGACCATTCAGGGCCAAGGCAATGCGGTCCACTTAAGCTTTGATGAACCTTCTTGATTGACAAATTGCATCCCAGAAAGAGCCAGCGGATGCCGGATCCATGACACATGCCACAAAAGACTCCAGTAAAGAGGCAGCCGCCTCTCAAGCGCGCTGATTTAGAGAAAACTCCGCGTACGAGCGCCAGACCTGCCGAGCGTATCTTTGCCGGCGGCGGTGAGATGGGAAGCCTCATCCGTTCGAAAGATTGGGCGAAGACCCCTTTGGGTCCGGTGGAAAACTGGCCCCAAAGCCTGCGAACTGCGATCAGTATCATGCTCTCCTCCAGTTTTGCCATGGTTGTGGCATGGGGACCGGATTTTCGTTTCTTTTATAACGACCGCTATCGACCGGTCATCGGCGCCAAGCACCCGGCGGCCTTAGGCACTGCCGCAAAAGCTATTTTCCCGGAGGCTTGGGACTTCATTGGCCCGCTCTTTGCGCGAACCAGGCAGGGCGAAGCTGTGGCGCTGGACGACGTGTTGATTCCCCTCGAGCGTTACGGCTACCTCGAAAATTGTTACTTTATTCTGTCGTATAGCCCAATTCGCGACGAATCGGGCGAAGTGGGCGGCATGCTCGCGGTGGTTGCGGAAACTACGGAGCGAGTTCAGAGCGAGCGCCGGTTAAAGACCCTGCGAGATTTGGCCCGGCAGGCGTCCGATATGTCCACGGTCGAAGCGGCGTTGACCGGCGCTGCGGAGATACTTGCTGAAAATCCTATCGATGTTCCATTCGCCCTGTTTTACAAGCTCGAAGACGACGGCAGACGGGCACGGCTGAAAGGGCCCACCGGATTGCCTGCGGGCGGGCATGCGACGCCCGAAGTCATTGACCTGAATGATAGTTCGGAAAAAACGTGGCCTTTGCGGGAAGCCCTCAAAACCTGCGAGCTTACTGTTGTCGACGATTTGCCGGCGCGTTTTGGATCTTTGCCAGGAGGGCCTTATCCGGAACCAACGAACATGGCAGTGATTGCCGCTCTTTCCCGTCCGGGCCAGCAAAATGCCGACGGCGTCGTTATTTTTGGCGTAAGTCCCCGCCGCGCCCTGGACGATCAATACCGCGGATTTTACGAGCTGGCTGCCGACCACATTCTCACCGCCATCCGCAACGCCGTGGCCAGGCAGGAGGAAGGTGAACGCCTGCAAAAACTGGTCGAGCTTGACCGGAGCAAAACACTGTTTTTCAGCAACGTAAGCCATGAATTCCGCACGCCCCTCACCTTGATCCTCGGCCCCCTGGAAGACATGCTTCACAGCCAGGAAATTAAGTTACAGCCGAAGGAGCAAGAACAACTCGCCATCATCCATCGCAACAGCATCCGCCTGCTCAGGCTGGTCAACACCCTGCTGGATTTCTCGCGCATCGAGGCCGGGCGGCTGCAAGCAGCATTTGAGCCCACCGATCTTTGCGAGTTGACGGAGAATCTTGCCAGCGGCTTCCGCTCGGCCATCGAAAAAGCCGGTCTTGAGTTCCGAGTGGACTGCCAATCCATCCCTGAAGCGGTCTACGTGGACCGCGATATGTGGGAGAAGGTTGTTCTCAATCTCCTCTCTAACGCTTTCAAGTTTACTTTCAGCGGCAGAATTACAGTGACATTGAAGGTAATCGGCGAGACAGTGGAGCTTTCCGTCGCTGACACGGGTACCGGGATTGCCCCGAATGAGCTGCAACGCGTTTTTGAGCGGTTCCATCGCATTGAGGGCGTAAAAGCGCGAACCCATGAAGGGACCGGGATTGGATTGGCGCTGGTCCAGGAGCTGGTGAAGCTCCACGGCGGCTCGGTTCGCGCGGAAAGCAGCGTGGGCAAAGGCAGCACTTTCATCGTTACGCTACAGAAAGGCCGCGATCATCTCCCTGCGGACCGGATCGGCGGGACTCGCAGCCTGGCTTCCACCACTTTGAGCGCCGCATCCTTTGTGGAAGAAGCGCTGCGCTGGCTGCCCGATGATGAGCACTCTACGCGGCCCGGGGAACCTACGACCACAGCGTGGCAGAGCCACAAGCAAAGCCAGTTCACCGCAAAGGACGCTAAGGGCGCAAAGGAAAACCAACACCTAACCCTCCTTCGCTACGCTCAAGGACAGGCTCCGGAACACGAAGGAAAACCCAAGGGCACGAAGGAAAAGCACCAAAATTCTTCAGGGGAAAACAAGGTTTTCAAGGTCAGTAATACAGAGCGCCCATACATCCTTATTGCCGACGACAACGCGGACATGCGGCGGTATCTCACCCGTCTATTGTCGGAGCGCTACGAAGTTCACGCTGTTGCAGACGGCGAGACAGCCCTGGCAACGCTAGGCCATCGCCTGCCCGACTTGATCCTGAGCGACGTGATGATGCCTAATCTGGACGGATTCGGGCTGGTACAGAAATTACGGTCCAACCCGGAAACAAATACCATTCCCATCATTCTCTTGTCGGCCCGCGCCGGGGAGGAAGCCCGCGTGGAAGGCATGGAGCAGGGCGCTGACGATTACCTGATCAAGCCTTTCAGCGCAGGCGAGCTTCTGGCGCGGGTGGCGGCCCATGTGAGGCTGGCCAACATCCGGCGGGAGGCCGCGCAGGCACTGCGGGAGAGCGAACAGCGTTTTCGCGTGATTACCGAAGCTTCTCCCGTACTGGTCTGGATGTCCGGAACGGACAAGCTTTGCTATTACTTCAACAAGGTCTGGCTGGATTTTGTCGGGCGCTCCCTGGAACAAGAACGAGGCAACGGCTGGACAGAAAACGTATATCCGGAGGACTTCGATCGTTGCCTGCAGGTCTACGTCAACAATTTCGATGCCCGTCGTCCCTTTGAGGTGGAATACCGGCTGCGGCATCACACCGGGCAATACCGCTGGATTCTTGACCGTGGAGTGCCACGTTACGCGCCGGATGGAACGTTTGAAGGATATGTGGGAGGTTGTCTCGATATCCATGACCAGAAAGAGGCGGCGGAAAAGGTCCGTATTGCCGGCGAAACGCTGCACCGGAACAAAGAGCTGCTGGATGTTGCGTTGGCCGCTTCAGGCACAGGCACATTCCGCTGGAATCCCCATACCGGAGAATTCCTCGAATTCGACGAGAACTTGAGAAGGCTCTTTGGGTTCGAAGCGCAAAACCCCGCGCGAACCACCGCGGACCTGCTTGCTCATGTACATCCGGAAGACCTGGCTAAACTGATACCCGCCATGGATGCCTGCCGCAACGGCGCGGATTTCGAAATGGAATATCGCGTCATAATGCCGGATGGAAGCATCCGTTGGCTCTACGACCGGGCGAAGATGGAATGGGAAGATGGCCATCCGTCATACCTGGTGGGCGCATGCACCGACATCACCAGCCGCAAGAGCATCGAACAGGCGTTGCAGGCTAGCGAGGAGCGGTTGAGGCTTGCCCAGCAAGCAGCGGCCATCGGCGCCTTTGAATGGGACATGCAGACGAACGTCAACCGATGGACACCTGAGCTGGAAGCGATGTACGGACTGCCGCCTGGAGGATTTGCCGGCACACAGCAAGCGTGGGAGCGGATGATCCACCCGGATGACAGGGCTTCGGCCCTCAAGCAAGTAGAGATCGGCCTGCATACAGGGGCCCCCATCCAAGCCGAATGGCGCGTGGTTTGGCCTGACGGAAGTATTCACTGGATCTCGGGCCGATGGCAGGTTTTCAAGGACAAATCGGGAAAGCCGGCACGCATGGCGGGAATCAACATCGACATAACCTCGCGCAAGGCGGCTGAAGAAGCACAGCGCCGTCTGGCAGCGATCGTAGAATCCTCCGACGACGCCATCGCCAGCAAGGACCTGAACGGAATCGTGACAAGCTGGAACAAGAGCGCCGAGCGGCTCTTCGGTTATAAGGCGGAAGAAATGATAGGAAAGCCGATTACTGTCATTATTCCGCCCGAACTCTTAGGTGATGAGGAGATGATCCTCAGCAAAATGAGGCGCGGCGAGAGAATCGACCATTTTGAGACTGTCCGACTCAACAAAAGTGGAGAGCGAATCGAAATCTCGGTGACCATCTCGCCCATCAAAGACGGACAGGGGAATGTCATTGGGGCAGCCAAGATCGTGCGCAACATCACGGAGAACAAAAAGATCGAGCATGCCTTGCGCACGGCGGAAAAGCTGGCTGCTGCCGGCCGCCTGGCGGCCACCGTGGCGCATGAGATCAACAATCCCCTGGAAGCCGTGACTAACTTGATTTACCTGGCCCGGCAGAGCGCCGGCTCGGGAGCTGTACAAGAATATCTCGCAGGCGCAGAAGAGGAGTTGGAGCGCGTCTCTCATCTCACGAGACAGACGCTTGGCTTTTACCGCGACACGCGAGGAACTACTTCGACCAGCGTGGGATCGCTGGTGACGCCGCTGCTTTCGGTGTTTTCTTCAAGGGCCAGGAATAAAGCCATCGAGATTCGTTCTGAGATCAAAGAGCACCCTGAAATAGTCGCAGTGCCGGGTGAAATCCGCCAGCTGCTGGCAAACCTGCTCAGCAACAGTATCGATGCCGTGGATGGCAAAGGCGGGATGATTCGCATTCGCGTATGTGGAGCAAAGGATTTTCGGCACGAAGGCAGGGCCGGCGTGCGGTTGACGGTGGCAGATTCCGGGTCCGGTATCCCGCCAGCCATCCGGTCCAAGCTCTTCGAGCCGTTCTTTACCACAAAGATGGAAGTGGGAACGGGGCTCGGCTTGTGGGTGTGCCAGAGCATCGTAGAAAAGCACGGCGGAAGAATTTCCGTAAAGAGCCGCATGACGGGCAACAGAAGGGGAACAACTTTTTCGGTGTTCTTGCCCTTGATTCCACAATCTTCAACACCGCAATCTTCAGCCCTGGCACACGGATTGAAGCAGGCTGTATGATCAATGGCCGTGTTCAATAAAGTGCCTCAATGAGCGACGCGAAGAAATCAGTTTTGATCGTCGATGACGAGAGACGAATCGCAGATACACTCAAACTCATTTTATGTTCCAAAGGGTATATTGCGGAAGCTGCTTATGACGGTTTGTCGGGCATTGAACGATGCCGAGCATTTCGTCCGGACCTCATCATCAGCGACGTGGTGATGCCGGGAATGAATGGCGTCGAGATGGCGCTCGCAATTCGCCAAGAGTTCTCGAACTGCCTGGTCTTACTCTTCTCAGGCCAGGCAGCCACTGCGGACATCCTCGAAAAGGCGCGCGCGCTGGGCCATGAATTCGACTTACTGGCAAAACCCGTTCACCCCAATGAACTCCTGCAAAAAGTAATGCAATTGATTGGAGCGGGGGATTCGGGCGTGGCGAAGCAAGCACGCACAGATCCATTGAAATAATGCAGAACCGAGGCTTCGGTGGCCATCGCAGCGAGTGAGTTCACTTTGGCGTAAGCAGGAAGACGCGGGTCGGACCAGAATGCAGATGGTCGTCCATGCTGGCTGCGTGATTTTTGTTTAGTTTTGGATTGATGATGCCAAAAGCAACGATCTGTCCACTATCGTTAATTGAAAATGCTCCTGTCAGTATCGTGCCCGCGGGCAGATCCGGCACCAGATCATTCAAGTCAACTATGGAGTTGCCGGGGATCCATAGAAAGGCCCTGGTTCCCAGCGAACTGCCAGACTGTCCCACGACCTGGCCGAGATTGTTGATTCCAAAGGCTTCGCTGTAACCGCCGCCTTGCAAGACGCCTATTCCCTGCATGCCACTCTTGCTCGTCCAGAAAAATGCCTGTATGCCCCGCCGTCCTTCGGAGGCCCCCACCACAGCGCCCTGATCATTGATGCGATTGGCGCGGCTGCTGGTATCACCCGGAAGTGTGCCCAATTCTTGCATGGAGGCGCCTGGAGTCCACAGAAAAGCGCGAGTCCCGGCGGTGGTGTCCGCGACGCCCACCACCGCGCCGGCACTGTTGATGCTGTGCGCCTCACTCCATGAGCCGCCGAGCGTGCCCAGATCCGTAACCGTATTTCCGCTCCAGACCACCGCATGGCCTCCGGAAGCACCGGCAATCTGGCCGCTTCGATTAATGCCGTATGCGGTGCTGGAGTTAGTTCCTGAAAGCAGCGGTAGTTGCGTCAAGCTCTTCCCGCTGCTCCAGGTAAACGCATGCATCCCATGGTGGGAGTTGGATGTTCCCACGACCTGCCCGGCATCGTTGATGGCCGAGGCCACACTGTAATCACCTCCGGGCAAAAAACCTAAATCACGCATACCACCGGCGCGCGTCCAGAAGAAAGCATGGGTATCGGAACCATGCGGATGTCCCGATGCCCCCACCGCCTGGCCGGTTGAATTCACATCGTGGACCCGTGCGCTGCCGGGGTGCAACGTTCCCAGGTCGGTGATGGAATAGGTTTGCCCGGCTGCGCCGACAGCGAGCAGCAGCGCCAATATTGTGAGCAGCAAGACGATCTTGCTATTCATGTTGATCATTGCGCGACCTCTCGAAAAGTAAAGTTCACGTGGCCCCCATTACGGTGCGAAGTATGCGGAAATATCGAGGACCAGATGCGTCGGATCCTGGGCGAAAGCGCTGATAGAGCCATTCGTTGTCGGGACGATGGCCATGTTCGAAGTGATAGCGGCATCATTGGCATTCAGGGTGGAAACCAGCGGTTGAGTTGCCCCTTGAGGCCACAGGGTCAGGTATCCGAGCACTCCCGAGGGAACGACCGTGGCATTGAGCACATACGCCTGCGCCGACGCGGGAGCACCGCAGCCGCTGGCGGCGACATTTACATCCCGAGTTCCTTTGAACGGAGGACTACCCGACGGAATGCGGGTATCGAGCACCCGGCACGGCGCAACGTTAATGAGCGATAAACCACCGGGGCCGGGTGGCGCAAAGTATCCATTGATGTCGATGACCAGGTCCGAGTTGTTGGAGGCAAAGACCGAAATGGCGCCATTCGTGCCTGCCGCCACAATGGCCGCATTTGCAGTAATCGCACCGGTGGGCGCATTCAAGGTAGAAACCGATGGCTGCAATTGTCCCGTCGCCCAGGTCGTCAGGTAGTCCAGCCCTCCGTTAGGCACAGAGGTGAAATTCAGGGAATACGCTTGCGCGGACGCAGGCACATTGCAGGAGCTGGAACGAACAGGGAATGATCTTGCCGCGCCATTGCCCTGAAGCGACGGGCCGCCTAAAGGTCCTGTCGCCAGGCGAGTATCAACCAGGCGGCACGGAGTGACGGGGAAAAAGGCCAGAGCAGAGGGGGTCGTCGAGGGGACAAAGTAACCGTTAATATCGAGGACTACGTCCGTGTCATCGGTTACGTAGATGCACACGGCCCCATTGGCGCCGGCTGGTACGATGGCCGCGGCCGCCTTAACGCGGTGATCGGAGTTCAAGGTCGAAACGAACGGTTGGGTCTGTCCGCAGGGGAACATGGTCAGATATGCAAGTTTGACTTTGGGCACAACCGTAACATTTACAGAGTAAGCCTGCGCCGTAGAAGGAATGCCGCAAGCGCTGTTGGGGACAGCGAAGGAACGGGTGCTTCCAGCGCTCATGAACGGCCCGCCGAAGGGGCCATTCGGATTCCGCGTATCCGCAACGCGGCACTGCGTGGCCGCCACGAAGCGGAGGGCGGGCGTCAAGGCGAAATTTGCCGTGGTCGTGGTTCCAGCCACTACCGTCACATTTTGGGTCACGCTCTGAAACCCGGTGGCTGAAGCGACCAGTTGAATCATGCCCGCCGGAAGGTTGGTGAAGCTGTAAGCGCCAGTCGCATCGGTGGTCGCGTTACCGCCGCCGAAAGTGACCATGGCTCCGCTGATGGCATTGTTCGAAGAGTCAAACACCTTGCCCATCACGTCGCCATTATTGGAAAGCAGGGTCATGGCTGGCGCTGTCGTGGTGTTGCCCGCCGTAACCGTGATCGATTCCGAAGCGGGCTGGAACCCATTTGCCGAAGCCGTGAGCGTGACTGATCCGGCAGGAACGCCGGCCAGCGTGTACGCGCCGTTGGTATCTGTAGCAATTGTGAGACCGGCGCCGCTTACCGTGGACCCAGCAATGCCCTTTCCAGAGTTGTCCACGACCGTTCCGCTGATGGCGCCGGGGTTCGTTGGCGCAAGCTGGATCGTCGAAACGCTGGTGTTGCTTGCGGCCGTGACAGTGACACTTTGAGATCCGCTTTGGTAGCCCTGGAGAGTTGCCGTTACTGTAGTTGATCCGGCAAGCACGTTGTTGAGGGTGTATGAGCCATCGGGCGCAGTGCTGGCGGAGACGCCTCCGCTCGTGACCTGCGCGTTGTTCAGTGGCGCTCCGGAAGTGTTCGTCACTTTGCCGGTCAGTGTTCCGGTAGCACCGCCGTTTTGCGTGATCTGGATAATCCTGGCCACCGAAGGAATCCCGGAAGAGTTAAGGAGAAACAGCATGTAATAACCCGGCGGGGCAAGATTGCCGTTGGCCGGCAGGGTCACATTCACTCCACCATTGACCTTGGTGAAATTCAAGTGCATGAATCGCCCACCCATATCGAAGGTATGAGTGGTCGAGCCGTTCCGCAGCCATGTCACCTTGGAAATGTTTGCGGCATCGGGCGTGCCAATGAAGACGGTCTGTCCGTAACCTACGCTGGTTGGCGCCGCGGAAATGCTGGGACGCGTACCCGCAAAAAGATAGGGTGGGGAAAATACCTGGGCGTTGGGCCCGGCCACATTCCCGCTCGCAGAGAGCACTCGGCCATCCGGCAAAAGCAAGGCAATCGAGTGGTAACCGCGATACACCCCAATGCTGGCCATCACCGTGAACTGCCTGGTGGCCGGGTCCCACATTTCAGTGGGATACACAGGATTGGTGGAGTCGTCAAAACCACCGCCGCTGCTTCCGCCAACCACGAATACTTTGCCATCCGGCAGGACTACCGCATTGTGCTGGCGGCGGGCAAAGTGCATGTTGCCGGTAAGGGTCCAGGCCGGGGTAGCAGCCGTGAGATCGAGAGTTTCTGCTGTGGCTGTAGGTGGATCGTGCCCGCCGACCTCCAGGACCTGACCTGTCTCGTAGAGCAACCCTGGACCGTAATCGCGCCAGCCGCTGAACTGCCTGGTGGCAAGGTCCGTCCAGGCCCCCGTGCCTGAGGTGTCGAGATAACGCGATACCGGCTGCGGGCCGGCATTCAGCACCTGGCCATTCGGGGCTACAAACATGACCGGATAGAGGTCCTGCATCAATTGCGCCGAGGTTAGATTTCGCCATGTCCCGGTGGCGACTTGAAATAC
>Ga0070730_10004221_pt1 | contig 12702 bp, 9 predicted proteins | sample Coa_R1_3_FD_66447 | JGI IMG/M metagenome (GOLD analysis project Ga0070730, IMG submission 66447) | Surface soil microbial communities from Centralia Pennsylvania, which are recovering from an underground coalmine fire - Coalmine... | ecosystem: Environmental > Terrestrial > Soil > Unclassified ...
CAATGCCACCAGGCACAAAAACTACGGCCAGGCCAGCCAGCACCGATACGATCAAGGCATTGATGAACAGGGGCAGTACGCTTATGGAAAGTGGTATGACTGCCAGCCCAACCAGCCAGAAGGTCAACCCCATGAGCAGCCATCCGCCCAGGCTCAGAACAATGGCCTCGAACAACGGCCCCTGGACCATGGTCCCCAGCCGCCTCTTCAGAAAGGCAGACGCTATCGGAACAGCCAAAAACGCTGCCGCGAGAATGACCAGGCCAACGGCCCGGAGCAGGACCGTCCAACCAGCAGCTTGTGCACCCGGTAACAAGCCGATCTGTGGATTAATTGACAGCGACAGACCTAACCCCAGTACCACCAGGTCAACCAGCTCAAATGCCATGGCCGCCGCAATAATGCGCGGGCTAACGCCGATTTGGCTGGTGGAATAGGCCTTGCCCACCATCTGCCAGGCATAACCCGGCACATATTTGGCCAGATTTGTATAAATATGCACCTTGGTGCCATCCAGCAACCCAACCGGCTGGGAGAAACCGCGCAAAATAAGACACCAGGCCAGCGCTCCGACAAAGACATCCACTACCGCCAAAACCAGTGCCCAAACGAGCCAGATATAGCCAATGGGCCGGCTGCGAACAAAATCACTGACGCCGTTGACCCTAGCGGACAAATAGGCCAGCGAAACAACCACAACGACCAGCTGCGCCCCCCAACGGACCCAGCGAATGCGCAGCAGCTGTTGGACTGATTTGACCAGCCGCCTAAGCCATTCCAACGGCATTCTGAGCATTTCCTTATGTAGCCCGATGAGCGATCATGTAGCGCAGGTAGCCGGATTGCGGCGGCGCAGTATGCCTCATCCGTCGCTCCGCTCTGAGCAGCAGCCGCACGACGACGGGCAGGTTCAACACGAGCGGGCCAAGCCCCGGAATGTAGGTGCGGCTCATGAAAAAGTACATCGGCCGCACAGCGACAACAGCCAGGTTGTGCTCGGCCAATATGGGCGTGTAGTGGTCCAGGCTGCGCCAACGGGCATGGGCGGCGGTAAGCTGCCAGGCGCGTCGAAAGGCATCTGAAATCAGCAGATAGCCGCCCGGCCGAACACTCTGGCACATGTTCGCCAGCGCGCGCTGAAAGTGTAGCTCATCGACAATATGATAAACAACGCTGATGGCGCTGACATAATCGAACTGGGCGTTGACTTGAAAAGTCTCATCGCCAATATCGGCCTGATAGAAATCATGCGCCGGGAACTGGCGCTGCAGGCTCTGCACGCTGACCTGGGTGATGTCAACGCCCGTAATGTGGCGCGCCCCCCACTCGACGTAGCGGCCAACGAAGTACCCCAATCCTGGACCAATATCCAGCACCTGGGCTCCCTTTAAGTCTACCTGGGCCGCCCCCAGCGCCGCCTGCAGGTTTTCCGTGGCAATCTGGTACATCGCGTCATTGTAATCGACGGAGAACCTGCGGTGACCCGTGCCGCTCAGATCGGGGTGACTGACCAGCCGCTTGGTCCAATAGGCTTGCGGCTCATAGCTGTCCCTGGGCATAGCTCCTCACTTGGTCCAAGCGGCTGCCAATGTGTCACGTTGAGCGCCAGGCGCCAGGCCAGCCGGCGGCGGGCTGCACGTTGGCGATTTCAACGCTGGCGTGCTCCTATGATCTCGCGGTAGAGTTTGAGCGTGGCCTCAGCCGTAGCGGTGCGCTGGAATTGCCTGGCCCGCTCCAGCCCCCGACGACTCAGCTCTGCACGGCGAGCGCCATCTTCAGCAACCCGCAGCAGCGCGTCGGCAAACGCCTCGGCCTCTGGTTCACGCACCACTTCGGCCGCATCCTCCACCACTTCGATGAGGCCCCCGGCCGCGCTGGTGACCAGGGGTGTCCCGCAGGCCATGGCCTCGGCCGCCACAAGGCCAAAGCCCTCATGCAGCGAGGGGAACACGGCAATGAGCGCCGCGCTAAAAAAGACGGGCACATCCGCGTCTGGCAAGCTTCCCACAAATATGACATGCTCCTGCAAATTGAGGCGCTGGATAGTGGCCGCCAGGGAATTGTCGCGCACCTTAGCATATTCCTCGCCGGCAATCACCAGCTTGATGTCTGAATGCGGTGACCTGGCCCGAAAAAGAGCATACGCCTCGAAAAGCATGCCGAGGTTTTTTTTACGGTCGAGGCGCCCAACATAACCCACGAATTCGCCCGGCAGGCGGTAGCGGCGCCGCAAATCGGCGATTGCGGCCGGCGAGGCGCGGCAGAACTGCGGCCCAATACCGGGATAAATGACGCAGGTTTTGGGCCCCGCCGCCGGATAGAAGCGCGCCACGTCGCGCGCTGTCGCCTGCGAGATGGCGATGACGCGATCGGCGGACTGCAGCGTCAAGCGCTGGACATAGCGCCAATACCACACTTCTGAGAGGGGAAATATGTCGGGGTAAGTGAGCGTCGTCACGTCATACATGGTCACGACGCTGGGGGTCGGCACCCCAAACACGCCCAGGGCTTTAACAAAGTGCGTCAAGTCAAACCCGCGCAAAGCCACCGGCAGCACCAACTGCGCCCACAGCCTGACGGCAAAGCGGTTGCGCACGGGCGCGATCCACTGCCGGACGTTCGCGGCCGGCGTTTGCAAGCTGGCCTCGCGCTGGCTCAGAATGACCAGGTATTCACTCTGGGTATCCAGGGCAAACAGGGGCTCAAGCAGGTTCAGCGTGGCCGTCCGGCCGCCACCGACATAGTGGATGCCCAGCGCTTCGATCGCGATGCGCATCGCCTATTGCACCTTGTGGGCAACGGCGAAGATGTCATTGCAGAACACCCAGCGGAACGGATACGCGCCAGCCAGAAAACGCATGCCCCACCGGACGTAGCCGCTGGCGACATTGTCGTAAGTCTGCGTTGACCTCAGCCAGACCCGCGCCTGGAACCCTTGAGCTTCCAGCGCCTTCCGCAAACTGGGCGGCGTTTGTTCGTTGACGTGCACCTCATGGGCCAGCGCCCAACGGTCGCGAGGATCGGCCGGAAGCCGATGGCCGCGCAGCCGCTGAAAAACCCGGAAGGCTGGATAGCCGAAGCGGTAGTACCACAGGTTGGGCATGGTATGCACAACCAATTTGCCCGCGGGCCGCAAGACCCGCCGGATCTCCGACAACGTCTCAGCCAGCTCCTGGGGATATAGATGCTCCACCACATCCAGCATGAATACGACGTCGATGGTCTCACTGCCAAAAGGCAGCCGACGCGCGTCTGCCTGCTGCAAGGCGATCCGCGCGCGGGCCTGCTCGTCGTTCAGGCTGGACAAGGCGCTCCCGGCAAGCCTCAAGCCCTCGGTAGCGTAGTCGAGCCCCCAGGCCGTGGCGCCCTGGCGAGCGCTATGGATGATGATCTCGCCTCGCCCGCAGCCCACATCCAGAACCATCCGCCCAGGTCCAATCTCAGCCAGCTCAGTGGCCAGCCGCATACGCAGAGGCAGCTCACGACCCTGCGTCGCATCAAATTCCCGGTACCCGTCGCAGTTGGTCTCGAAATACTCACGGGTGTAGACGGTTGAAGGCACGCCCGGCGGCGGCGGTTCGATCGACTTCATTTGGGTTTTAGCAGCACCCAGTTGTAATTGGGGAGAAATGGCTGCGCCAGGCGCCAGAACCAATCGGGCAAGCCAGCAAACCAGGGCGCCTTGGCCAGCTTGTCTTCAACGGCGTAGCGGCGCGGGTCGCGCAGCATGCGCACGGTGTAGTCGCGCACTTCGAAAGCGCTCCACAACTGCCTGGTTTGCCAGTAAAACAGCGGCCAGGCATCATAGACCTGGCCCTTCTTGAACAGCCGCATGTACGCGTTCGCCAGGCCTTGAGGCAGCCAGGATAGAAAGGGCAGCCAGTAATGCTCCTCCAGCACCGCCAGCTTGTTGGGGCCGCTGAAGAAACAGCTGCCGCCCGGCCGGAGCACCCGGTATATTTCCTGGGCCAGACCGTGCTGGTCGGTCACGTGCTCATAGACTTGCGCACAGACCACAACATCAAACGAGGCATTGGGAAAGGGCAGGCACGCGCCACTGGCCAGCAAGAACAAAGCCCCATTCAGGCTGTGCGCGTGGGCTTGCCGCACCAGCCGGGCGTCGACGTCCACCCCCATGACGCGGCTAAAATGCCTGGCCAGCTCGTCGGTGATAATCCCGACCGCGCAGCCGGTGTCGAGGCAGCTCTGCCCCGAAAGATCGGGCCCCAGCGCGTCGTGAAGAATGGTGGTTATCTTGGCGGCTTTGCGCAGCCGCGTTGGATCGCTAACTTGCCTGACCGCCTGCATTGGCCTTATCCCACAGCGCTGAGCCCAGAGGCCGCGCGCGTCCAGCTTTGCTGATAGAGCTCAACAAACTGCCGGGCCACCTGGTTCCAGTTCAAATGTGTCTCCACGTCGCGGCGAGCAGTGCTTCCCAGACGCCGGCTGAGCCCCGGTTGAGTTAATAGCCGTATCACGCCTTCAGCCAGCTGCGCCGGCTGGCGCTCATCCACCAGGATACCCGTTTCGCCATCCCGGACAACCAGGGGTATGCCAGCCACGCGGCTGGCCACGATGGATTTTCCCGCGGCCATGGCTTCCAGGATCGTCGTTGGCAGACCGTCGACATTGCCGGCCTCGTCATGTGTGGAAGGAACGACAAAGACCTCAGCCAACTGCAGATAGGCCGGCACCATATCCCAGCTGACCATGCCAGTGAAGACGACGGACTGGCGCGCCCCCACATCAACCGCCACTTTCTCCAAATGGGGGCGCTCTGGCCCATCCCCGACAATGACCAGCCGGGCGGACGGCACGGCCCGCAGAATCGCGGGCATGGCGCGAACCAGGTATTCACAGCCCTTCTTGGCCACCAGGCGCCCAATTGTCAGAATAACCTGAGCGTCAGGCGCCAATTGAAGCCTCTGGCGCAGCCCGGCGACATCTCGCTCACCCGCAAACACCTGCGGATCGGCCCCCCAGGGAATGAGATGCGTCGACGCGGCCGGCGCGCCCAGCTGCAGCGCGCCCTCACTCAACTCTGGGCTGCACGCGGTGACCAGCCGCGCCCGCTTAAACACCTGTCGCGCTATGGCGCCAAAGACTGGATTGCGCAGCGCGACAAACACATCTGACCCATGCAGGCTGATGACCAGTGGCGACTGCCGCGAAACAAATGGCAGCGCCAGGAGACCGCCCGGCAAGACCCAATGGGCGTGAATCACATCGAAGTGATACTGGCTCATCAGCCGCCGCAGCGCCAGCGAGCCGAACGCCAGGTAGGGCGCGATCAGCGCGTAAGCCGGCGCCCTGAGGTGCCGATCACTGTTCATCGCCCCCGCATAGCCCATTATGGCCGCGCTGTCGGGCCAAATGTAACGGAAGCGATGGAGGTGAACGGGGCTGTCTGCCGGCGCCTGGCGAGGATGAAATGGCGCCAGCACGTGGACTTCATGCCCCAAATCTGCGACGGCCTCCGCGAGCGACTGGACAAAACGGCCCGATCCGTCATGTGAAAAGCGCGGATAAGAGGAGGCCAGCATGACGACCTTCATGGCCGGTTGGCCCCATCGCAAGAGCGGCTCAATCCTTTTGATTTCAACCAGGCCGCCGCGAGCAAAGGGCCTTCGCGCAGAAGCACGTATTTGTCGGGCTTGGAACACAGCATGGAGAGATAACAGACGGCCACGGTGGGTCGCTGGTATTCTACCAGACTTCCAAAACCGTCTGGCAGGGGACCAGGGCCGATACCGGCCTTTAAGGGGCCCGTTTTTGACAGATCGCGGAGTATCCCATGGCGAAAAGGCCGGTCCGGTCGAGGCGCTGGTCAAGCCACCAAACGGGCCGCGTGACGCCCCATTCATTTATCGACCAGGCCACGCCGCGCAGCAGCGGCACTCGCCAGGTCAGGCCAAGCCAGGTGGTCGACGTTTGATGTCCGAGGAATGAGAGCAAGCCGCCGCGCTTGACCAGGGCTGTTACTTCAAAGCCGGCCTGTTCGAGCAAATGCCGCAAACCATGGCGGGTGTACCGATAGTAGTCATGCGGCTCATCGTGCAGCCGGCTCAGGTGCGGCACCGACACCACCAGCTTGCCCCCCGCTTTGACGACTCGGGCGATTTCTCGCGTCGCGGCACAGGGGTCCGGCACGTGTTCCAACACTTCCAGGCAGAGGGCCGTGTCATACTTGTCGCTTGGAACCATCGGCATGGATTGAATGTCGCCGATAAAGGTCACATCTGGCCGGCGGGGAAACAGATCAAGGCTGTCATAAGCAGTGACCTGTCCGCTGACGTAACTGCGAAAAGGCATGTTGCCACAGCCGAGGTCGATCAGCTTGCCGTGGGCCACCTGGAGCAACATGGGGAGTGTCACGGCGTATTGCCCGTACGCGGCTGGCGAGAAATATTGCTTGCGGGGCGAGGCCGCCAGGTCTCTTTCCAGAGACTGGCGGCTGTCGCGAACGTACGTCTGCAGTCGACTTAACATTGGTCGTTGATTTTGGCCGCGTTACGCCAAGACAACCGGGCGATACGGCTGATCAGTTCAAGACTCGAAACACCCAAACCCGATCTTGATGGTAGACCAGGCGGAAATGGGCGCTGGTCACCATTTGGCCGGCGGACAGGACATTGCCGCTCGGGTTGTTGACCTCCCCGCGCCGCTGGCCGACAAAGACATATGAGAAGCCGCGGTCCCGTAATTCGCTCAAAACGCCAGGGTCGTCAATACCCTTGGCTCCGATGGCAGCGGTCAGCCCGCCGATCCACTCACGGTAGTCTGGGCGCGGCCCTTGCTCGACGAGATAGTTCAGCGGTGGAACGTTCGTTTGCCGGTGAGCCAGCAACGGCAGCCACCAGCCGCCGTCTGAGCCCACGATGGCGGTGGAGTCGTAGGCCGAAAAGGAGTTGACCAGCACCCGCGCCTCCGGAGCCGTATTGGCCTGAAGCCAGGCAGCGGCGCGCAGGTCGGGCGCGGTGATGAGCGCGCTGGCGCTTACGTTAACATCGCTTAAGCGCTGCCGTGCGCCCCACAGCGCGGCAACGGCCAACGTCACTGCCAGGGCTGACAGGGCGAGCCGCCGCTGCGCCGCTGCCTGCCGCAGCCAGCCCAGAGCGGCGCCAAGCAGAATCCCGGCTGGAATGTAGGCGGCAATCAACGCCGCGAAATTGGTTATGGCACCCTCGCCGGGCAGACCGACCCACTGCGGGTTGGTGCTGAGCATCACCGCCCCCCACCAAAGGCATATGAGTAATATCGCTTTGTCGCGGCGCCACAATCCCCATCCAAATGCGATCAGTACACCCAACCACATCCAGGCCGGCAGGTAGGTGGTCAGGTCGCCGGCCGAGTTGTATTGTTGAAACGCGGCGGACGTTTCGGCGGCTGGGGTTGCCAGCTCCTTTAGAAAGCTGCCCGTAATCTGGCCGGCAAAAGTGTGGATAAACCAGGGCAGGAAGATCAGGCCGGACCCGACGCCCAGCAGCGCCGTCCGCGCCAGCTGCGCCCTGCCCCGGCCTGAAAAAACTTCCATCAGCCAGTAGGCGACCGAGAAAGCCACGGCAAACAGCAGGATGCGGTAGTGGGCCAGGGCCAGGCCGCCCCAGGTCAGCCAGGCCAGACCCAATAGCGGCCAATGGATGGCGGAGCGCCGCTCAAAAAACGCCCAGGCTGTCACGATCGCCGCCGGCAGGATTGTTTGGCCGGCCAATTGGGTGTAGCGGCCCCAATTGAGATAGGACATGGGTGTGGAGCACAGCAGACCCGCCACCAGGATCGTTCCAACCGCGGCCCAGCGTTGGCCGGTTACACGCACGGCCAATGGGTAGAGCGCCAGCACCGCCAGGCCGTTGAGGATCTGCCCCACCCAGAGGACCGCCTCCGGGGCAGACAGACCCGTCAGCCAGTGAAAGACAGCCGCCGCGGCATGAAACCCGAAATGGTAGGTGAACGTTTGCAGGTCGGCATACGGCGACCAGGAGTTGAACAGGCCGCCGTGATCGATCAGGAGCTGCGTGATGAGCGTATGCTGATAGGAGTCGCCCCAGAGCGGAGCGAGCACAGAGCGGGCCGCCCAGAACCGGGTGAAGAAGATGAGCCCGGCCACCCCGACAAACGCCAGGTCGGCCAGCCTGTCGGAGCGGCCCTGGTAAGGCGCGGCCAGCGGCAGCCGGCCGCGCCGCCAACGGCTGGCGACCCAGGCGGCCAGGGCCAGCATCCCCGCGCCGACCGGCAACACGGCCATGAGCCATCCCAGCGACAGGCCCACCAGGCTTGTGACGAGGAACAGGATTGGATAAATGGCCAGGCTCAGCCCAATGGCCAGGCCCAAATGCTCGCCCCAGGTCAAAGTGTCTGGCGCCGGCCAAAGCCAGACGAGCAGCGCCCATCCGGGCAGCACAAAAAGCAGGCCGGCCGCCAGGAGCCAGCTCAACCAGGTGAGCGCCTGCTGAGCCAGGCCGGCGGCAACCAGCAGGGGATCGTAACCCAAGCGAAATGCCAGCTGCGCGCCATCGTCGGGGCCGTCATTCCGATAGAGGGCGCCCTGAAAGTAGGCCTCAGCTGCCGCGTGCCCCACCAGCAGCTGGCCCGGTCCAGCATATTGCAGGCGCAGGTAGTAGCTGTGCAGGCGCGAGCTCGGCTGCGGCGTAAAAGCAAAATGATAAAAGCCGGGGGACTGTACACTGCTGGCGGGCAGGCTGGCCGTTGCCAGGGTTGCGCCGGCGCCCGGCGTCTGCGGCGCCGGCTGCAATACCAGCTGCACGGTGCCGGTGGCGGGCTGCTGGGCAGACAGGTATACGTCGACTGCCGTCAGGCCAGATTCCAGCGCGACAAAGGTCTGGCCAACCGTTGAACCAGGCGCCAGGGCAATCGGGTCACTCGCGCTGGCATCGGGCTGGTCGCTCCAGCTAACCGGCTGGGAACAAGCACACAATGTGAGGGCTAGCGCGGCGGCGGCCAGCAGCCCGAGTCGCCGGCTCATGAATCACTAGACCGCGAGTGGACCGGGGACTCAGTGGACTCAATGACTCGCAGCCGCAGCAGAACTTCCTCGAGGATTTTGCGATTAAAGGCGATCAGGTCCGCGATCACGCCGAACAGGGCCACCTGGAAACCGACAATGACGAGGATGGCCGCCAGCACAACGGACTGCAGGTGCCCGGGCACGCGCCCAAAGAAAAACACAAGATAGCGCAGCCCAATCAGCACGCCGGCCGCCACCAGCGTTCCGCCCAGGGTGGTAAAGACCTTGAACGGCCGGTACATGGTGTAGGCACGGGTGATCGTCGCGGCCGATTGTCCCAGGTAATGGGGCAGGCTGCGCATCAGGCGTGACGGGCGCGTGGCGGGGTTGGTGCGCACGGGCACAAAGACCACGGCCATGTGCCGAGCGCCAGCCTGGATCAGGGTCTCCAGGGTGTAGGAATAGTCGCTCAACACCAGCAAACGAAAGGCAGCCAGACGGCTGATGGCGCGAAAGCCGCTGGCGGCATCGGGCACATCAAACTCAGAGGCCTGGCTCACTACCCAGCTGCCCAGCCCCTGCAGCCAGCGTTTGAGCGGCGAAAACTCGCCCATGGTTTTCACCCCGCGGTCACCGATCACCAGCTCCGCGCGCCCGGCCAGGATGGGCGCGATCAGCGCGGGGATATCACCCGCCTGGTACTGGTTGTCGGCATCGGTGTTGACGATGATGTCGGCGCCGGCGCGCAGGGAAGAGTCCAGGCCGGCCGCGAAGGCGCGCGCCAGGCCCTGGTTCCGGGGGAGGCGAATGATATGGGTAACACCCAGCGCCTGAGCCACGGCGGCGGTATCGTCCGTGCTGCCGTCGTCAATGATCAGGGTTTCGATGACGTCAATGCCTTCGATGGCCCGGGGCAGCTCGCGCAGGGTCGTTGGCAGCGTGGCTGCTTCATTAAAGCAAGGGATTTGAATGATGAGCTTCATGGACCGGCTTGTGGCGCTGACGATGCGAAAGTATAACATGAGCCGCTTGAGTCACGGCCGGAGCGAGCGGTAAAGCTCTTCAATCTCCACGACATGCTGGTCCAGCGAGGTTTGGCGGGTGGGCACAGCCGGGGTGGCCCGCAGGCGCTGCCGCCAGCGAGACAGCTCGTCTGGAGCGGCCACGAGGCGATTCAACGCCTGCCGCCAGGCCTCCACATCACCCGCTGGCAGAATCAAGCCCGTTTCGCCGGTAATAATCCGCTCGGCCGGAGCGCCCAGGTCCGAGGCCAGCACCGGCAACCCCGCTGCCAGGGCCTCATCGACGATCAGCGAGTAGGGCTCCTCCCACAAGGACGGCAGCAAGAGCAGGTCGGCCGAGCGGAGCACCTCCATCACCTGCTCGTGCGGCAGAGGGCCAGCCAGGCGCGCGCCGGGCCGCTGCAAACGCTGGCGCAGCTCTGCGACATAGGCCGGATCGGTGGTCGTGTCGCCATACAGCGTCAATTCTGCCGTCCCGGCTGGCAGGCTGTTGAAAGCCTCAATGGCCAGGTGAGCACCCTTCGCCGGGATCAGGGAGCCAACCATCACCAGGCGCAGTGGCCCGGCTGGCCACGGCGCAGGAGCAAGGGCCGCGCTGGCGTCTGGTGGAGGGGCCCCGTGCGCCACAATTCTCAGGCTCTGCGGCTGAACACCCTGGCGCTGGTAAGCAGCGGCTAAGGCTCGGCTGGGAGCAATCAAAACGTCCGCGGCTTGCAGCGCGCCCCGCAGCCGGGCCGTGCGCGCGGCAAAAACGGGCGCGGCCAGCGCCATGAGTAAGGATTGTGGGTTGCGGCCCAGGCGGTGCAGCGCGCAGCCGCCGCAATAGAAGCCGGCGCCTGGGCCAGGGCAGCGTTCACGGGTCCAGCGCATGAGCCAGGTGTTGGCACACACGAACCAGTAATCGTGCAGGGTGATGACCACGCGCGCCCCAGCCTGCCTGGCCAGAGCAGGCAGGCGCGGCGACAGGCCCAGTAAATGTTGAAAGTGCACGACCTCCGGCTGATAGTCTCTCAGCAAGAGGCCAAAGGACCGTTCCACAGCGGGGTTCAGCAGGCCAGCCAGAAACGTGGCTACCGGCCCATGGCCGCCAAAGCCCCAGGGGACGGCGGTGACCGGCAAACCCTCCCAGGTTTCAGCGTAGGGCGCACTTGCCGCCGGATCGCCGGTGAAAAGCCGCAGGGTGTGGCCGCGGCGCGCCAGGCCGCGGACGAGATTGCCGGCGTAAACTTCCGTTCCGGCCACATAGCGCGGCAAGAAACGATGCGTTACATGCAGGAGGCGCATTGTCAGAAATGCCCCAGCAGTTGGCTGTACACGCCGCGGATCTGCTCATAAACGCGGTCCCAGGTGTGGCGCGCATATACTTTCTCGGCGCCGCGAGCGCCCATTCTGGCGCGCTCCTCGGGGTGCGCCAGCAGCCAGGCCAGGGCTTCGGCCAGCGCGGGCACGTCGCCAAACGGCACCAACAGGCCATCTTCGCCTTCGGCCACCACATCGGCCATTCCCCAGGCGCGGGCGGCAATCACTGGCTTGTGATTGAGCCAGGCCTCCAGGTAAACAATGCCAAATGAGTCCGTCCGCGATGGCATGGCGAAAATATCGGCAGCGGCCAACAGGTCGCGTTTTTCCGCCTCGGAGACATAGCCCAAAACGCATATGCGCCGCCGGTCGGCCTCGGGCAGTGTGGCCAGGTAACGGTCAAACAGGGCGGTCGGCCGGCCGGCCAGGACGAGATGCACTTCGTGTCCGGCTTGCCACAGGCGGCGCACCGCCTCAACGAGGTGCGCGGCGCCTTTGTCCGGCATCAAGGTTGAAACAAAGCCGACAATCGGACCATTGTCCAGACCATGCTGGCGGCGAAATCGGTCAGCGTCACCGCCAATGGCTTCAGGCGGGTTGACCCCAGCGCCAATCACATGCAGGCGCTGCTCCAAAACCCCGCGGGCAAGAAGAAAGTCGCGTTCCGTGGCCGTCATGCACAGAACCGCGTCGCTGTCGCGAGCTAACGCCAGCTGATGCCGCATCGAGTAATAGCGGCTGGTTGGGTCTTGCCCCGGCCGCGAGCCGGCGCCCAGGTGGGTCAGCGGACAGTAGACGAAGGGCACGCCGCGCTGGCGCGCAAATTTAAGCCCGGCCATGATGAGCGGTTCGTACAGGACGGCCACGCCCAACACCAGGTCAACCGGCTCGCGGGTGGTATCCAGCCATTGCCACAGGTCGGGCACCCAGGGCGTGTAGCGCGCCAGCCGCGCCAACCAGGCGGTGGGAACGACCCCGGATTGCGAAGCCAGCCGCAGGCCCGTCCGCCAGCCCATGTAGGCCGCCGGGGAGCCGGGCAAATGCTTGACGCGAAAGCGCTTGATGCGCACGCCCTCGTGCGTCTCGTCCAACAGGCTCACGCGGCGCCGGCCCGGGTTCCACAACAGGTCATAGTCGAGGGCATCGGTCGTCAGCAAAGTGACCGCGTGGCCTTCAGCCACCAGGCGCACCGACAGCTCGCTGACGTAGCTTTCGGCCCCACCCCAGGTGGGCCAGTAGCGGTTGTTGAGATGCAAGAAATGCATCCGCCCATGATACTTGAACTTGCCGCGGCCGACCGGCCTGGCCCAGAGCGCCCAGGGCAATCGTGTCTTCCGCAGATGGCATGGAAGAATCCCCCGAAAAAAGGGTGTCAGGCCCGAAGCTCCGCTTCGGGCCTGACACCCTTTTTTCGGG
>Ga0070730_10004222_pt1 | contig 12701 bp, 10 predicted proteins | sample Coa_R1_3_FD_66447 | JGI IMG/M metagenome (GOLD analysis project Ga0070730, IMG submission 66447) | Surface soil microbial communities from Centralia Pennsylvania, which are recovering from an underground coalmine fire - Coalmine... | ecosystem: Environmental > Terrestrial > Soil > Unclassified ...
GGCCGGGGCACGCTGGTCGGATGCTGGCGGCCAGGTCATGGTTGCACTCCGCGCCCAGCACGCCACGCAACTCGCCCAGGCCGCCTAATCACTTGACCCATTACAACTTGTCACACCCGCCGCAGCCCCCGGCCACCGGCCCTCACCCCCGGCCCCTCTCCCAGGATTGGGAGAGGGGAGACGCTGGGGCTTCGCCCTCCGCCCCACATCCTCTATTCCCCATTCCCTAAAAAGTGACCTGCGGCACGGCGCGGTCGCTCGGGTCGTCGAGCTGGAACGGCTGCGCATCCTGGAAGCCGAACATGCCGGCGAAGACGTTGCGCGGAAAGCTCTCGCGCGACGTGTTGTACTCCATCACCGAGTCGTTGTAGAACTGCCGCGCGAAGCCGACGCGGTTCTCGGTCGAAACCAGCTCCTCCTGCAGCGCCATCATGTTCTGGTTTGCCTTCAGGTCGGGATACGCCTCGGCCACGGCGAAGAGCGAGCGAAGGCTCTGCGTGAGCTGGTTCTCGGCGCCGGCGCGGGCCTGTACGTTGTCGCCGGCCGCGATCGCCGCCTCGCGGGCAAGGCTCACGCTCTCGATCACGCTGCTCTCGTGCTGCATATAGCCCTTGACCGCGTTCACCAGGTTCGGAATCAGGTCGTGCCGCCGCTTGAGCTGCACATCGATCTGCGCCCAGGCGTTCCTCACCCGGTTGCGCCTGGCGATCAGCCCGTTGTAGCTGGCGATCGCCCCCAGCACGAGCACAACCACAACCACGGCGATGACGATCAGTACGATGCCCATCCCGGCTCCTCCTCGAAGCGTGACCTTCTGCCGGCGCCGCTCAGCGCAGCGCCGCCTCGACCAGCGCCAGCGCAATCGCCAGCACCGGCAGCGCCAGCAGCGCGTTGAACGCCGCGGCCATGACCACGATCAGGCCGACGGCCACGCCCAGCAGCCCGACGATCACCACGCCAAACAGGCCGATCAGGCCGAAGACGAGGGCCCTGGCCTTCAACGACGCATGGCGCAGGCTGTGCAGCTTCGAGGGCGCGTCCACGTGCGCGCCGAGCGCCTGCAGCTTGCGCAGCCGCTTGTCGATCGGCGGCTGCAGGCCGTGCATGCCCAGCTCGTCTTTGAATGTGTCCTCGCCTCGGCCGGCTTTCGACTGCGCGCTGGCCGCGGCCAGCGCCGGATCGGCGGCCTGCGCCGCTTGCACCCGCTGGGCCAGCTCCGCCTGCATCGCCCGCATCGCCGCGAGCCGCTCGGGCAGCGGCTTGCCCTTCAACTGCTCGGCCTTCGCCCGCCAGGCGTCGCGCAGTTGCAAGGCCGCCGCCGGCGGCACGGCCGAGCCGTGCTGCCCGACGACGAACAGGTGCGAGGCCGAGCCGCCGCCTGGCACCGCGGTGTAGCAGCTCTCGAAGCGCACGAGCGCGTGGGCAAGGCCGTCCGGGTTGCGCGTGAGCTGCACCGAAGTCGCGTCGGCCAGGTAGCGGCGCGTGCGCCAGATCCAGCCGAGCAGCGGTCCGGTCACGCCGTTCTCGTAAAACAGCATGAACATGCGGAACATGGCGCTGGCGAGGTACGGCCAGACGGTGATGATGCCCAGCCAGCCGAGGTCTTTCGACTTGGACTGGCCGGCGGGCGCGTTCGGGTCGTCGTCGAGGCCATCCACGGTGGCACTGCGCAGCATCAGCTCGGAGAGCGCCGCCGCCCGCGCCGCCTTCTGCTCCTGGCTGCCGTGGTTGTGGAAAACGAAGCCGAGGAAACGCCAGACGGTGCGCCGCGCCACACCGCTGAAGAGGAAATCGCGCCCGGCCAGCACGAGGCCGATCGTCTGGAAGACGGAGACAATCGTATTGGCGAGGCCGAGGTCGCCGTTGCCCGCCGAGCCGGCCAGCACCGCCAACACGCCGAGCAGCTCGTCGCGGCTAAGCGTGTCGAGCATGGCGCGCGAGACGACGACGGTCGCGTCGGTGTGCGAGGAGCCGATCACCGCGGCGTTGACTCCCCGGCCGTCGAGCACGAGCACGCGCGGCGACGGGATGCCGGCGGCGATCGCGATCTCTTCGACCACGTTGACGAGCTGGCGCTCCTCCAGGTCGTTCGGCTTCGGCTCGCGGGCGCCGAGGCGCAGCAGCGTGCCGCCCGTGGCCGCGTGACGGAAGAGCACGCGCACCCAGAGCCAGAGCAGGACGATCAGAGCGATGCTCGGCGCGAGCAGGCCGATGGCGCTGCGAAGCACGGCGCCGGTCTGCACGGGACGGCTGTGCAGGCCCTCTTTGAGCGGCAGCCCGAGGCCGTCGATCAGGAGCGCCAGATCGCGCGCCGGTCCCGAGAGCGGCCCCGCCAGCCGCAGCAGCCGCAACGCCACGGCAGCCGCGAGGTAGAGCCAGGGGCTGATCAGCGCCGCGACGAGGATGGCCAGCGCGAGCACCGGCACGGCGCAGACCAGCGAGAGCAGCAGCGCCCGCCGCCGGTAGCGGCGCTGCGCCGCGTAGAACGTCTCGCGCGAGAGCGGGCCGGGTAGCGCCGCACCGGCGACCGCTGCACTTGCTGGCGCGGCAGGTGTGGCCACGGTACTCATGGCTGCCGCGGTTTGCACCGCCGCCGGACGCAACGCCGCATCGAACCCGGGCACGGCGGCGGAAGGGACGACGCCCTGCCCGGCGAGCAGCACTGCACCGGCGAGGGTATCGCCGGGGGGCGAGACAGCGTGGCTGGCGTTTTGGGGCGGCTGTTCGAGTGGAACCGTCGGCCGCTCCTGCGGCGGCGCGGGCGCGGCGGTAGTTGCCGGCAGATGCGCCGGTTGCTCCAGCGGCACGGTCGGCCGTTCGTGAGCGGGCATCGGTGGCGTGACGGGGCGGCCAACCAGCACGGCGCCCTCGATCGCCGCGCCGCATCCGGTGCAAAACCGCGCTCCGGCACGGTTCGCGCGGCCGCAGGCCGCGCACTCGATCGTTGCCGCCATCGCCGCTCCTCTGGGCGGGCCGCAGCCACGCCGGGAAGGATCATACGCCGCGCGAGCCGGCTTCAGAATGGGAAACTCAACAATACCTGTGCATGCGTGGTCATAGAGCAGGCCGCATCGACAGGCCGCAGTCGCCGCGCCGCGGACGCCAACTCTCACGCTGGTTATCGGCTCAGGCGTACTTGCGGCCCAGCGCCTCTTCCCAGCTCAGGTAATGAATGATGTCCGCCTGCGTGCGGTCGGGGCCGGCAGGCACCACGTCCTCCGGCGCCGACATCACGCCGCTGAGGCCGCGTTCGAGCGGCAGCTCGGCGGCGTGCCAGGCACGCATGCCGCCGTGCAGCACGGCCACGTCGCGGTAGCCCCGCTCGCGCAGCGTACGCGCGGCGAGCGGCGCCTGCCGGCCGTCTGCATCGCTGAGCACGAGGGGCGCGTCGAGGCGCGGCGCCAGCGCGGCGATGCGCAGCTCCAGCCAGCCGCGCGGCAGCCAGATCGCGCCCGGCACGTGGCCGCGAGCGAAGGCGTCGCTCGAATCGACGAAGAGCACCGTGACGTGCGGCTCTGCGCCGAGCCGCGCCTTCAGCTCGTGCGGCGCCAGCGAGGTCAGCGCCGCCTCGGCCTCGTGCAGGCCGAAGACCTCCGGCTCGTCCGCGCCGCTGATCAGCGTCCGCCCGGCCGCGGTCCATGCCCCGGTCCCGCCGGCGAGGGCGCAGACATTGGGGAAACCCATCTGCCGGAACCATGAGGCGGCGATCGCTGAGCGGGCGCCGTCGTCGCAGGCGAAGATGATCGTGCCGTCGCGCACGGCGACCAGATCATCGCTGCGCTGCACGGCCTGCCCACCGGGGAACCACCAGAAACCGGGAATGTGGCCGGCGGCGTACTCCGCCTCGCTGCGCACGTCGATCGGGTAGAGGCAGCGATCCACGGAGCCGGCCAGCAGGGCGCCGGCCTCGTCCGGGCCGATCAGCCTCGCGCCGTCTTCGGCCGCCACGCGCCGGGCAAAGGCGAGTGCGGCCGCGCGGCCATTGTCGCTGAGCGGCGGCAGCTCGGTGCGGCCGGCGCCGCGTTCCAGCTCCAGCCCGGCCAACACCCAGCCGGAGGTGCCGTTGCGCAGGCTCACGGCCGGCACACCCATGCGTTGCAGGACGCGGGCGCCGATGATGCTGCGCGTGCGCCCGGCGCAGTTGACGACGACCGTGGCCCCCGGCTGCTCGTGCACGATGTCGGCGATGTGCCGCGCCAGCTCGCCGCCAGGCAGGCTGCGCCCGCCGGGGATGCAGGCGCGGCGGTACTCTTCCGGCGTGCGCGTGTCGAGGATCACGAGCTGCTCGCCCGCGGCGATGCGCGCCTGCAATTCCTGCGCCGAGACCGTGGGCACGTGATGGCGCACCTCGACCGCCTCGCCGAAGTCCTTGCTGGGCACGTTGCTGCCCCACTCGGTCGGCAGCCCCTCGCTGGCCCAGCGGTTGACGCCGCCGGCGAGCACGGTCACGTCGGCGTAGCCCATACGCTCGGCCGTCTCCGCGGCGAGGGCGGCGCGGCGGCCGTCGCTGTCGCAGAGGGCGATCGCGTGCGCGCGGCAGGGCACGAGCCGCACGAGGCGCGCTTCGATCAGGCGGCGCGGCAGGCTGCAAAAGCCGGGGATGTGGGCAGTGTTGTATTCGCCCGCCTCGCGCACGTCGAGCAGCGCGGGCGGCGCGGCGCCGGCGAGCAGATCGCGCAGTGCCGCCGGCTCGATCTGACGGTTGGCCTTCACTCCCCTGCCCCTTCTCTCCCATCCACAGATGTCTGGGATTCGCGGCTCTTCCAGCGCGTATAGGCGAAAGGGGCAAACCGGCGATGCAGAAGCGAACCGTTCGAGGCCGGTCCGGCTCGCCACATCTCGCGCCCGCGGCGCGGAGGGCGCCGTCGACCGAAGATGGCTGCGGAGCAGCGGTGAAGGTGCGCCCCTGCCTGCATCCCTGCGTCCTGCGTCCTGCGCCCTCTATTCCCTATTCCCTGATCGCGGAGTGCGCGATTGTGGCGATCTTGTCAAGCCGCTGCGTGTGCCAGGGCTCCTCGCACAGCGCGTTGCTGAGATAGGTAAAGGAGACGCCCGACTCCGGATCGGCCCAGGAGTAGGAGCTGCCGGCGCCGCCGTGGCCGTAGGTGCTGGGCGAGGCGATCGTGCCGAGGCCGCGAACCGTGGGCGTGAACCCGCGCACGTGCGGACCGAGACCGCGGTGCATCGGCATGCCCATGTTCTCGTCCAGGCGATCGCCGGTGTGGTTGCGCGTGACAAAGTCGATCATCCGCGGGCTGAGCACGCGCACGCCGTTCAGCTCGCCGCCGGCCAGCATCATCTGGTAGAAGGCCGCGTAGGCCGCCGCCGAGGCAAAACCGCCGCCGCCCGGCACGCCCGCGGCACGAAACGCCGCCGTGTTGCGGCCCGGCGCCGGCACCATGCGGCCCTCCTGCAGGGTGTGGAAATCGGCGCAGCGGCCCTGTTCGGCCGCCGGCACGCCGACAAAGATGTCGGCCAGGCCGAGCGGGTCGAGCAGTTCCGAGCGGATCACCTCGCGGAAGTCGTGGCCGGTGATCGCCTCAATCAGCACGGCCGCCGTCCAGTGCGCGGAGGCGCCGTGGTACTGGATTTTTGAGCCGGGCGTCCATTCGAGCGTGAAGTCGCAAACCGTGCGGCGCAGCAGCTCGTGGTCGGCCCAGGCGTCTTCCGGCACGACGGCGCCGGGAAAGCCACCCTGGTGCGTGAGCACCTGGAAGAGCGTGATCTCGCCCTTGCCGTTTTTGGCGAACTCCGGCACGTGCTCGGCGATGCGGTCGGCGAAGCGCAGCAGCCCGCGCTCGACCAGGATCCATATCGTGGCGGCGGTAATGACCTTGGTCTGCGACATCAGCAGCCAGGTGGTGCGTGCGCCGGCCGGCTCCGCGTGCGGCTCCAGCCGCGCCCGGCCGAAGCTCTTGAAGGCGGCGAGCTTGCCCTGCCGCGCCATCGCGATCTGCGCGCCGGGATAGCGGCCTTCCTCGATCTGCTGCTCGATCAGGGCGTAGAGCCGTTCCAGCCGCTCCGGGTCGATGCCCAGCGAGGCGGGCTCTGCCTCGGGCAGCAGCGTTTGCGCGGGCTTCGTCGCGGTGCCGACCATCGTCTCGCCTCCGCTGGAATCTGAACCGACGCCGGCAGTATAGCGCAGGATGCGACCGCCGGCCGGAACCGGCGGAGGAATGCGCCTGTACGAGCATCGGTGAGATGGTTGAGATCCGGGGTCATCCGCGGGCAGCGCTCTGTTCGCGCCTCTGCCTGCGGCCCGCAACCTGTGCCCTCGACCGGATGAGGCAGGCGACGAGCGCGCGTGCTAAGAATGACTCGGCACCGCGGGCGGATGGGTAGCGGAGGCGCGAGATGTCGGGACGCGGCCGCGCACGGGTCATGGTTTTGCCGGTGCTGGCGCTGCTGCTCGCGGCGTGCAGCAAGTCGACTCCGAACCGTGCGACGCCGGTGCAGCAAGCTGGCTCTTTCGCGGCGATCGCCACCCCGGCAATATCCGGTATTGCCGACCGGACACCCGCTGCCATCGCGCCAAGTCCCGCAACTGCTCGCGCACCCGCCGCCGGCACGCCGGCCGGGCCGGCCTCAACGGCCACGGCAGCATCTGCAACCGGGACGGACTGGCCGGTGTACGGCCACGACCCGCAGCGCAGCGGCGTCAATCCGAATGAAACTGCCATCAACCCGAACGGCGTCGGCGGGTTGCGGCAGCAGTGGACGCAGGCGCTGCCCGAACTAACTGGCGGCTCGCCCATCCTGCTGCACGCCGTGGCGCTGGGCGACGGCAGCCGCGCCGATCTGCTCTATGTCACCACCTCGCACGGCAGCACGCTGGCGCTGAACGCGGCGAGCGGCGCAATCGTCTGGCGCAAGGACACGAGCGGGCCGCAGATTCCCGGCCAGCGCTGCCAGGTCTGCGCCACGCCCGCCGCCGACCCCTCGCACCAGTGGATCTACGCCGCGGGCAACGACGGCGCCGTGCACCGCTACGCCGCCGGCACCGGTCAGGAGGACACCGCCGCGCCGTGGCCCGTCGTCGTCACGCACCTCAACGGCTACGAGAAGCGCTCCTCGGCGCTGAACGTGGCCAACGGCTATCTCTACGTCGCGCTTTCCGGCTACTTCGGCGACTTCGGTCCCTACGTCGGCCACGTCGTCAGCGTGCGACTGGCCGACGGCGCCGTCAGCGTCTTCAACGTGCTCTGCAGCGACCAGCACGCGCTGCTCGCCCCGCCGAGCGCTGCTCCGGGCAGCCAGGCAGCCTGCAGTCAGCGCGAGGCCGGGGTCTGGGCGCGGGGCGGCGTCGTGGTGGACGAGGGCGACGGCCCGACCGCCGGCAGCCTGTACATCGCCAGCGGCAACGGCCCCTTCGACGCGAACAGCGGCGGCAAGGACTACGGCGACAGCGTGCTACGGCTCAGCGCCGATGCCGGCAGGCTGCTGGACAGCTGGACGCCGTCAACCTACCAGCAGCTCGACGATCGCGACCTGGACCTGGGCAGCACGGCGCCGGCGCTGCTGCCCGATCAGCCGCAGAGCAAGACGCCGTATCTTGCCGTGCAGGGCGGAAAGGACGGCGTGCTGCGCCTGCTCGACCGCGCGCACCTGGGCGGTCTCGGCGGCGAGCTGCAGGCGATCGCGCTCAACCAGGGCCAGATCCTCACCTCGCCCGCGGTCTGGCAGGACACGCAGGCGAACGGCGGCGACTGGGTGTTCGTGGTGACGGCGCGGACGACGGTGGCCTACCGCATCGCCACCGACGGCAGCGGCGTCACGCGGCTGGACGAGGCCTGGCGGCTGGGGCAGGGCGGCTCCTCGCCGGTGCTCGCGGGCGGCGTGCTCTTCCTGACCACGGGCGACGGCGTCACGGCGCGCGATCCGCACGACGGTCGTCAGCTCTGGTCCTCGGCGCAGGATTCGGCGGGCGGCAACATCGGCGGCAACCACTGGCAGACGCCGATCGTCGTGGACGGCCGGCTCTACATCGCCGACGAGGCGGCGCACGTCGTCTGCTACTCGCTGCCGTGAGGAAGCCCGGAGCCACCGCGCCGAAAGCGAACTCCGTGTCCGTCGAGAGTTGCGGAATCCGCGAACTCGGTGGCAGCGTCTGGCGGTAGGCGGTAGAGTGAAGCCAGACCGGCCCGGGCTTTTTCAGCGCCTGGACCAGCAGCGGGAGAGCGAAAGCGATGGTCGCAACCACGGACCGGCCGGCAGCGCGGCGCTACGCGGAGTGGGAGGAGCGCATCCTCTCCCGCGACCAGGTCGGCGCCAGCGAGCTGTTCTACGCCATGGCGCAGGACGAGCGGCCGTTCAGCGAGATCACGGGCGAGCTGGTGCGCATCCACGCGCCGTACACGCACGTGCCCTACCACCAGCGCCTCGACCACGGCGTGGTGAAATTCGTCAACAACGACCACTGCCTGCTCAGCGCCGGCGCCGCCCTGCGCCTGTTGCCGCGCGTGCCGCACGAGCTGCGCTGGCTGCCGCTGGCGCAGACCGTCTGGTACGTACCCACCGGCCTCGACATCTGGAGCCAGCTGATCGGCAAGGCGCCGGGCCACTACGTGCGCCTCTACCAGATCGATGCCACGGGCGCCCCGCCGCCGCAGGTCTGCTGGCCCGACCAGGAGCCGAAGTTCCTCGACGGCGGCCTGAGCTTCGCGGAGAAGCTCAACCACTGGCTGACGCTGGTGCAGCGCGGCGAGGTGATCGAGCAGTACCGGGTCTTTTTGGGCCTGCTGGAGCAGGCGAACGACACGGAACGCGAGCAGTTGCAGGCGCAGCTCGCCTTCGCGGGCCTGATCGACGTGCAGGACCGCATGCTCTTCAATCGCTCGTATACCACCGGCCACAAGTCGTACCGCGCCCGCGCCACGATCGAGCTGGGCCAACTGCTTGGCTGGGAGAACGCGCACAGCGTCGTCTACGCCGGCGTGCCGGATATCGCCGTGGGGCCGCGCTGGTACTCCAGCTACGAGATGGGCGCCAACATCTGCGCGCTTGTCCTGGAGGGCCGGGACGGCGCGATGCGCGCGCAGACGGCGCCGCTGAGCAAGGCCGAGCAGCGCGAGCTGGTGGACCTGCTGCTGCACGCCCACGAGCCCGCCTGGAACCTGAAGATCGCCGATCTGCTGAAGCGCGGGCGCGGGCCGAAGCCGATCCTCGACACGATCCAGATCGCCGCGGCCGAGACGATCCTGCTGACCGGCCACCCCAACAACTTCAGCATGTCGCAGCACTGCTATGAGTACACCAGCACGCTGCGCTGGTTCTATGACACCTTCGAGCACCCGCACCAGGTGAAGTTGCTGTTCGTCGCCGGCTCGATCGTGAACCAGGCGGCGCACCACCAGCAGAACACGTCCGGCAACGGCCCGATCACCGTCCGCCGCCCGCGCGGCTCCGACGCGCTCTCGGGCGACCAACTCCTGCAGCGGCTGGAGGCGGCGCAGCTCGCGCTCGACCCCGACGCGAGCGTGGCCTGGACGGCGGCCTACCTCCACGGCGGCCACGACCGCGCCCCGCTTTGCCGAACGCTGGCAAGCGTCGCGGCGAAGATCGGCAACGACCCGCACAACCAGGAGATCGGCCTCTGCCTGGTCGAAGACTACGGACGCAGCACGGCAGCCGCGCGCGAAAAGCTGCTGCTGGCGGCGGCGAAGCATAACGCGGGCCACCGCAAGTACGGCGACCCGCTGGAAGCCTACCGCCGCCTCGCCGCGGCGCTGCGCATCGAGACGCGCGAGACCGCCCGCGGCGCCGCCGACCCGCGCGAGGCCCTGCTCGACGACTGACGCCGCTCAGCTGCTCCGGGGCGCACCGGGCTCGCCCAGTGGCATGTATACAGGTCGCGGCCATCGGCCCTCATCCTCTCGTCTCTCCTTCCCCCAATCCTGGAGGGAAGGAGACGATCCAGCCTGAAGCGTTCCGTGAACACTCCGGTTAACCCGACGCCGACAGAGTCGTGCTACGCCCGATCGCCCCTTCTCCCAGGATTGGGAGAAGGGGAAGGGGGTTGAGGGCGATGGCCGCGGACACGCACCGCGTCGCTGGTGCGAGACCGCTCAGAGCGTCGTCGGCGGGGCGACGGGCACGACGATGACCAGCAGGCCGAAGGCGATCAGCCCCATCGCGGTCACGCGACTGGTCGTGCTTCCCAGCGGCAGGGACTTTCTCCGCGAAGATGAGCAGCGTGAGCAGCAGCATGGCGCCGAGGTTCATCATGCCCAGCGGCAGCAACAGCAGCAGGAAGAGCACGCCGGAGCTGCCGAGGCAGATCAGTCCATGCCTCATCCCCCAGGCGCAGGGCGCCGCCGCCCTCGCGCCAGGAATCGAGCACGAACGCGCGGCTCGCGGCAACGTGCCAGGCAGGCACGCTTGACCGCGCTGAGCTGGTAGAGGCCGGCCAGCAGCAGACTGACGCCGCCGAGTTGCGCCGCAGGCGCCATGAGCCAGGCAGAACGGTCGGCCAAGACCGTCGGCCGCGACCGCGGCGATGAAGGCGAGCACCCCGGCCGCCGCCCAGGCAACGAGGTATCCGCCGACGAAGAGCGCCGTTGCCATCGCGGGCAAGCGACTGGCCCGCTGGTCCGCGGCCACACGGGCGAACACCAGCACCATCGGCGCGGCGCTTGGCAGCATCATCGCCGCCATCATCACGGTCCACAGCGCGAGAAAGAGCGCGGGGCTCATACCCATCGTCAGTCCCATCGCCATGCTGTCCCGCATGCCGTGCTCCGCCTGCCAGACGACCACCACCCATGCCGCCGCCGCGAAGGCAAGCAGCACCATCAGGGTGAGCCTGCCCTGCCGGGTTGTGGCGAGCGCCGATCGTGTCATGCGTATCTCTCCCAGAAGGCTGATGCCGCCGGGCACGAGCCACGGACTCTTCCGTGGGGTCAGTGGCCGTACTCGTCGTGGCGGCGCACCCAGAACTGCGGGTCGTCGTGGCCGGCCTCGTCGCGGCCCTTCGGCGTGAGGTCGAGGTAGTGGTACGCCGTGTTCAGCATGTCGAGGCCGCGCGAATACGTGGAATACGTGTGGTAGACGCGGCCGTCATCACGCTTGGAGAAGACGCTGACGCCGGCGTGGTCGGTTGCGTCCCGTACGACATTCGTAAAGTTGTGAATGCCTGTGCCGTCTTGCCACTGTTCGGGCGTGAACGCGACGGCGTAGTCGTAGTTGAAGTCGGTCGCGAACGACGAGAGCCAGTCGAAGGTCCAGCCCATCCGCGCCTTGTACGCTGCGAGCTTGCTGTACGGCGCCCGCGAGATCGCCACCATGCCGGTATCGCGCTGATTCAGATGCACGATGGTGCGCTCGAAGTTATCCGCCCAAAAGGAGCAGTGCAGACAGCCGGCGTCCCACTCCGGCGCAAACATGAAATGATAGACGATGAGTTGGCTCTTCCCGTCGAAAAGCTCTGCCAGGCCGCGCTTCCCGTTCCCGCCTTCGAAGACGTACTCCTTCTCCACCGTTTTCCAGGGCAGATCGCGCCGCTCCTGGCTGAGCTGGTCGCGCAGGCGCGTGAACTCCTTCTCCCTGGCCAGCAGCTCCTTGCGCGCCGCCAGCCACTCGCCAGGGGAAACGACTGCATGGGTGCTCAGGTCCGACACGGTTCCTCCTCGTCGCCGGCTGGTGCCGGCGCTGTCAGTTCAGAGGCGCTGCACATCGTCGCGGGCTTGATGCTCAACGCATCTATTGAATATGATAGGGCGGGAGGGCGAGATGGTCAACAAGATTGTTGAGGATTCGACGGTCCTGGACCGCGTGTACGCGGCGCTCGCCGACCCGACGCGGCGGGCGCTGCTCGTCACGCTGCGAGCCGGCGACGCCCGCATCACCGACCTTGCGGCGCCGCGCCCGATCTCGTTCGCCGCGGTCGCGCGCCATGTTGGCGTGCTCGAAGACGCGGGCCTGGTCCATCGCGAGGTGCGCGGCCGCGAGCACTGGCTTTCGGTGCGGCCCGAGACACTGCGCAGCGCCGAGGACTGGATTCACGACCAGACCAGCTTCTGGTCGACGCGTGCCGACGCGCTGGCAGAACGCCTGGCGCGGAAGCGGGGCCGGTCATGAGCGAGCACCGTCCCCGATCGGCGGTCGTCACCCGCCTGCTGCCCGCGCCGCCGGAGGTGGTGTACGACGAGTGGCTCGATGTCGACGCGCTGGCGGAGTTCCTGTGTCCCTATCCCGCGGTGGCCGACACAGTCGAGTGCGATCCACGTGTCGGCGGCCGGCTGCGCATCGACATGGTGAACGGTGAAGACGTGACCCACGTCACCGGCGAATACCTCGAGCTGGACCGCCCCAACCGGCTGCGCTTCACCTGGAACTCGGAGCGCACAGGCGACCTCGGCAGCGTCGTGACCGTGACGCTGGAGGCGCACGAAGAGCAACAGACGTTGATGACGATCGAGCACGCCCGGCTCGGCGCGGACCAGCGCGAGGACCACGAGCGCGGCTGGACGCGCATCGCGGCCCAGCTCGAACGCAAGCTGCAAGCAAGGGTCTAAAGCGCGGACCGAGTGCCGCTTCGTCGGCACGCGCCGCACAGCATCGTCCTATCGGACATACGGTTGCGCCTGTCGCGGTTCAGTGAAAAGGTCAGGGTAATCGTCCCGTGAGTTTGTCACGAGCGGTAGGTACGCCACGGGTGAGCGCTTGGGGGCTTGGGTTGCTTGATCGGACCGAGGCCGGTGCCG
>Ga0070730_10004223_pt1 | contig 12699 bp, 9 predicted proteins | sample Coa_R1_3_FD_66447 | JGI IMG/M metagenome (GOLD analysis project Ga0070730, IMG submission 66447) | Surface soil microbial communities from Centralia Pennsylvania, which are recovering from an underground coalmine fire - Coalmine... | ecosystem: Environmental > Terrestrial > Soil > Unclassified ...
CCGCACCCGGCCCTTACTCATCCTCACACCCAATATGCGCTGGCGAAGGATGTGGTGCGATACGTCGGTGAGGCGGTCGCGATGGTGGTGGCTGTTGATCGTTATGTCGCCGAGGATGCGGTCTCCCTCATCGATGTCGATTATGAGCCCTTGCCAGTCATCAGCCCCGATCACCTGGAAGTGGCAGCCTCGCCTGGAACGCCTCTGGTACATGAGGACACGCCGCACAATACCGCGGCCCACTTTGTCCAGCAGGTCGGGGATATTGATGCTGCCTTTGCGGATGCCACCCATGTCTTTGAGCGGCGCCTGCGCATCGATCGTAGCGCCAGTCAACCTATGGAGACGCGTGGTGTGGTCGCGCGCTTCGATGCTTTTGAGCAGATTCTGACGGTGTGGGATACGACGCAGGGTCCCATCTCGATTCGTAACGGGCTGGCCGTGCTCTTTGGGCTTCCGGCAGAGAAGGTAAGAGTGACCGCACCCGATCTTGGCGGTGGTTTTGGTGGCAAAATCATGCTTTTCTACCCGGAAGAGATCCTGGTCCCGCTGGCGGCGATGCGCCTGAATCGCCCTGTCAAATGGATCGAGGATCGGCTTGAGCATATGGTTGGTTCCAATCATGAGCGCGGTCAGGTGCATGATATCGCGCTGGCTCTGGATGCTAACGGACGCATCCTGGGAGTGCGCGATCGTTTCTGGCATGATACTGGCGCCTACTGCCCCTATGGCATCATTGTCCCGGTGATTACGGCCTGCCAGCTTCCCGGTCCCTATAAGCTGCCAAATTACTACTCCGATGCGACTGTTGTTTATACCAATCGCACTCCGGTCAGCCCCTATCGTGGCGCCGGGCGACCGCATGGTGTCTTTGCCATCGAACGTATCCTCGATTATGCCGCTGACCAGTTGGGAATAGAACGGGCCGAGATTCGCCGCCGTAATTTTATCCAGCCCGATGAGTTTCCCTATGATGTGGGCCTGACCTTCCAGGATGGCCTGCCGACGCGCTATGATAGTGGCAATTATCCTGCCGGGCTGGAACGCGCGCTGGAAATGATCGGCTATGACTATTTTCGCGAGGAGCAGCGCCAGGCTCGTGAGGCCGGTCGTCTTCTTGGCCTGGGACTTGGCTGCTATGTCGAAGGGACCGGCATCGGACCCTATGAGGGCGCGCATATCTCCATCGACAATCAGGGCGAGATCCATGTCGCCACTGGCGTCTCAACCCAGGGCCAGGGTCATCAGACATCTTTTGCCCAGATCGTCGCCGAAGTGCTGGACGTGGACGTTGTAAAGATCCATGTCACGACAGGTGATACCCAGCGTTTCGCCTGGGGTACCGGTACTTACGCCAGTCGTGCGCTGGTCGTCGCCGGCAATGCGATTGGTCTGGCGGCACAGGCAGTCAAAGAGAAGGCGCTGAAAGTAGCCTCGTCTGTGCTGGAAGTTGCGCCAGAGGATCTCGAACTGCTTGATGGGCGCGTCTGCGTGAAGGGCTTGCCAACACGTGGCCTCTCGCTGGCTGCCCTTTCTATCGCCTCCAATCCGATTCGTTATGCTTATGGGGCGAGCGCCCCTGATTTACCGGCTGTGTTGCCCACGCGACCCGGACCTCCGCTCTCACCAGGAGAGGAGCCAGGCCTGGAGGCCACACGTTTCTTCAGTCCAATTCATGCAACCTTTGCCAGTGGCGTCCACGCGGCGATTGTCGAAGTGGATATCCAGACAGGCATGGTGAAGGTGCGCAAATATGCCGTTTTGCACGATTGTGGCAAGCTGGTGAACCCGTTAATCGTCGAGGGACAGATTTATGGCGGAGTCGCGCAGGGGATCGGCGGCTCATTCTATGAGCACATGGATTATGACGAACATGGCCAGCTTCTCAATGCCAGCTTTATGGATTTTCTGATTCCCTACGCCACAGAAGTGCCGCATATAGAGATCGACCATATTGAGACACCTTCACCCATCAACCCGTTGGGCGTCAAAGGCGCGGGCGAGGCTGGCTGTATTCCCGTGCCGGCTGTCATGGCCGCGGCTATCGAGGATGCACTCGCCTCGTTTGGTGTTACCGTGGATCATATGCCCTTAACCCCGGACGATATTCGTAAATTTGGTATCAGGTGAGCGCCAGGAAAGGATGTCTCTATGGCCCCGCTTGCTGTTGTTGCCATTGGCGGCAACTCATTGATTAAAGATAGTGCGCATCAGGCTTTGCCGGATCAGAAAAATGCTGCTCGCGAAACGGCCAGGCATCTTGCCGCCATGATAGCTCAGGGCTGGGATATTGTGATTACGCATGGCAACGGACCCCAGGTTGGCTTTCTCCTGCTGCGCTCTGAGATGGCACGATCCGTCCTGCACCATACATTGCCGCTTGATGTGGCTGTGGCTGATTCCCAGGGTGGCATCGGATATATGATCCAGCAGGCATTGGGCAGCGAGTTACGTCGCCGGGGCCTGACAAAACAGACTGTGACGCTGGTGACCCAGATGCTGATTGATCCTGCTGATCCCGCGCTCCAGAAGCCTGGCAAACCGATTGGCATTTTCTATGATGAAGAGCATGCCAGACAGGTGCAGCAAGAGTATGGCTGGTCGATGATGGAGGATGCAGGCCGTGGCTGGCGCCGGGTGGTGCCATCCCCATCCCCATGTCGTATTATCGAGAGCGCGGCCATCGAGAGTATGATACGTGCTGGTTTTATTGTCGTCTGTACAGGCGGAGGTGGCGTTCCCGTCATGGCTGCTGACAATGGCGACCTGATCGGCATCGAAGCCGTCATCGATAAAGATCTTGCCGCAAGTCTGCTGGCCACAACCTTGCATGCCGATCTCCTGCTCATTTCAACTGGAGTAGAGAAAATTGCCCTGAACTATCACAAACCGGACCAGCAAGATCTGGGGCAGATTACGCGGAGCGAGGCGCGCCGTTATCTGCACGAGGGACATTTCGCGAAAGGGAGTATGGAGCCGAAAATACGCGCGGTCGTCGAATACCTGGAGAAAGGTGGTAGAGCTGCTCTGATCACCATGCCCGAAATGATCACTCGTGCCCTGGCTGGGGAAACCGGAACCTGGATTCTCCCGGATGGCGCATCTCGCCCACTGTATTTGCCGACTACCCTGGCTATGCTACATGAATAGCCAGAGTTTCTACTCCTGACCGAAGCAGAAAGAAAGGAGGATCCTCACCGCATCCCTGATTCGCCATTTCATCCCTTGCCTGTTTATAGCGACAATATGGAGTATCACTCCCTAAGGAGGCCTGTATGGCAGCAGTTGAGAAACGAGGGTATTTTTCGGGTTGGACTCTAAAAAAAGAGGGCATCATCGCACCTGATGAGCGTTTGCCCTGGGGACAATCCATTTTTGTTGGTTTGCAGCATGTGCTTGCCATGTTCGGTGCTACCGTTTTAGCACCTATTCTAATGGGTTTCAACCCAAACACAGCCATTTTCTTCTCTGGTATTGGAACACTCATCTTCTTTGTAGTGGTTGGTGGGCGCGTCCCTAGCTATCTTGGCTCCAGCTTCTCCTTTATCGCGGTTGTCATTGCCGCCAGCGCCTATGCCGGTAAAGGCCCCAATGCTCATATAGGTGTCGCGCTGGGTGGGATCATCGCGGCTGGCGTCGTTTATGCTATTATCGCTGTGATTGTCATGTTTGCTGGCTACCGATGGGTTGAGGTCCTGATGCCGCCGGTCGTTACAGGAGCTGTTGTGGCGGTCATTGGTCTGAACCTGGCCCCAGCTGCAATTGGCAATGCCGGGGCCACGCCGTTCGACACCTGGATGGCGTTGATCACAGTGCTGGCAGTAGCAGCCGTTGCCGTCTACCTTCCCGGTCCTCTGCGGCGCCTCCCCATCCTGCTGGGTGGTATTATTGGCTATATTGTCTACCTGATTTTTGCGAACGGCCTGGGTCTGGGTAAAGCCATCGACTTTACTGCCCTGGGGAAGGCAGCCTGGATTGGTTTACCAAATTTTACCGCTCCTACCTTCCAACCCAATGCGATGGCTCTGATTGCACCTGTCGCTATTATTCTGGTTGCAGAGAACCTGGGCCATATCAAAGCTGTGAGCGCCATGACGGGTCGTGACCTGGATAAATATCTGGGGAGGGCTTTTCTTGGTGACGCGCTGGCAACGATTGTCTCGGCTTCCGGTGGAGGAACGGGACAGACAACGTACGCAGAAAACATCGGCGTCATGGCAGTGACGCGCATCTATTCAACGATCATCTTCATTATTGCGGCGGTGGTTGCTATCCTGCTCGGCTTCTCTCCGAAGTTTGGCGCCTTAATTGCCACGATTCCAGCTGGAGTGCTGGGTGGGCTCTCCATCGTACTCTTCGGCCTGATCGCTGTGGCGGGTGCGCGCATCTGGGTGCAGAACAATGTGGATTTCTCAAAGAGTCGGAACCTGATAACAGCGGCTGTGGCTCTGCTCCTCGGGGCTGGTAACTTTACCCTGAATATTGCGGGCTTCTCGCTGGGTGGTATTGGGACCGCAACCTTTGGGGCCATTATCCTCTATCAGATCCTGCGCGAGCGCGGTACAGAGGTTCAGGAGTCACCTGAGCTAGAGGTTGAGGCTTAAAGCTGGTGTAGGTGAGCAAACTAGAAGACGATTGGGTAACATTGCATAGCGTTAGTCTGCTTGTGCAATGTTACCCAAATTCATGCTGCTCATGTCTCACAAGTGGCCTGTGTCGCCAATCCAGAAGGAATAGGCTGCAGGTCAACAAGAGACACGGTGTCGGACTCTCCGACCGCGCTGTCCTTTGTGATTACCTGGAAGTCCGGGAGCTTTCCTCTACAGTGAATGATCAGAGCGGGCTCATGTTCTGAGTGCTCAAGCAGGTAGATCTCACTTTTCTGAGGATCAACTACGAGGCGCGCTTGTGCCTGAAGGAGCGCGGGTGCGGCCTGTTCTAACTGCGCAATGATGTCTGGAGAGGTCCAGCCTGCTGCTGCAAAGCCTTGTGGTCCAAGCACGACCTCGTTGATATCCACCACATGGATGGGATAGCGGCTTTCAAGGGCGCGTAGACAAATATGAAGGCTGTCATCGATCTGCATACCTTCCTCCTTGTGTCTTCTACTTTGTGCTTCTGATCTTTTTCATCAAGGAAGAAGGAGTGGGCCTATCAAACACTGCTCAGATACCACTCCTTTTCTGATGAAGAACAATGCTTACTCCTGAACACGTTGGTCTTCAGAAGAACAGATACACAAATTTGTGTAACTTCTTGCCGTAAGTAATCTCGACTACTTTTAATGTTATATCACATTTTGGTAATCAGAATAGTGTGACCTATCTTGTTGTGCAATCTTGTTTATAGCTAGAGTTTGCTACCTCTTGAGTAAGACTTTTGGGGGAATAACGCAAGATCCTGATAACCAATGCATCTGCTATCGTCTATACACAATGAGATACCTTTGATCAGGAGGTCAAGAGCCCGAGAATTTCTGTGACGATCGGGTGCTCCTATTTATCGCCTGGCTAGCAAACAATGATGTTTCTATTGGTGCTCGTTGAAACGAGTTTTCAGGAGGTAAGAACGTATGTCGACAAACCTGTATGTCAGTGGCGACTACCTGAAGAAGAATCCAATCTGGCACGTAGATGAATCCCCATGGAAAGCAACAGAGATACTCCGCATCATGGCACGTAATCGCTTGGCGCCCAAAACTATCTGTGAGGTGGGATGTGGGGCAGGAGAGATATTGAGGCGTTTGCAAGCCAGTCTGGATGGTGAGTGCGTCTTTTCTGGCTATGATATTTCTCCACAGGCGATTGAACTGGCCAAAGAGCGTGAGAATGACCGCTTGCATTTTCAATTAGGAGACGTGACGCAGGAGCAAAATGCCTTCTTCGACCTTATACTGGTGATGGATGTCCTCGAACACATGGAAGACTATTTTACCTTCTTGCGTACGATTCGTGAGAAAAGTCGCTACAAGATATTTCACCTCCCCATGGATATCTCGATACGCTCCATCATCACAGGAGAGCTACCGGCCTATCGCGAGACATACGGCCATATTCACTATTTTACCAGGGAACTTGCCCTGCAGATGGTGAAAGAGCAGGGCTATGAAGTGTTGGATTATTTCTACACCGAAAAGTTTGTTGAGCGACCTCGGGAGACGAACAAGACCAATGCGCTGCTGCGCTTGAAGAAATCGCTGGGGCGCCGGAAAAGGGAACTCTTGAAGTTGCCGCAAAAATTGGTTTTTGCCGCCAATCAAGACGTGGCTGTGCGCCTTTTTGGGGGATGGCGGCTGATAATCTTAGCCCGCTAACGTTGGCTGCAACATCTCGTCTATAGAATGTACGACGCGAACCACTTGACAAAGACAAAACCTGACATATAATAACCTCATTGGCAGGCCACCCAATCAGGTGGCCTGTCTTGCCAAAGATGAGAAACCATTGCTCCATTCAGGACATTTCGCGATGTCGCATATTTCACTCAGCATCCTGGTGAGAATGTCTTTTAGCATAGATTTATATTTGTCTATGCGGATGGCGCTACTTGTCTATTCAATCTCCACCTGGTCCTATCCTGTGCATGGGGAAGCAATCGGTCAATTTTCGTTTGTCATGTAAGATTAGCGATTCCCTCTATAGAAGGCAGTCATTGATAAGAGGAGAAAAAGCGTGATGAATATTGAAACACACGAAATTTCATTCTCGTTCGACCAGCCCGACGACGTGCTCAAATCAATACTTACCCTGCTGCAACAAGTGCTGAATCAGCACAAGGCAAAAGGGTCGAAAATGCCCGATTACCGCAATATTTTACTGATTGATAACGATAAAGAGCGAGCCCCCTACCTGGCCCATATTTTAGCAAGAGTAGGTTATCGACCACTGGTCATGGAAAACGCGCTGGACGCTTTTACGCGCTTTTTGCGTGTTCCCTTTGTGCCCTTTGTGATTATTTTGAGTCATGATGATTCCGCTAATCGTCTATTCCTGCAACGTTTGTTGCAGCAAATCGCGCAAAAATACCATTGGGAGATCCCTTTGATTCGTCTCTTGACTCAACCTGCTGGTCTCTCTCTCCCTCAGCCTGCTTATCGTACTCCATCTCAAGTGAGCGATACGCTGGCCAATCAGCCATTTCCAGGAGCGGAGCTACCCCAGGCGCCTAACACCAATTCGTTGTCACCCTATGCTTCTTACGCACGTTTGCCGCAATTTCCAGGCATGCCTGCTCCTCGCGCTTCCAACACCAATCCTTTGTCGCAAGCGCACGCTTCCCAGTCGTCGCAACTACCAAATACACCATTGCCTCTGACACCCACAACCAACCCGTTGTCTCTGCAACCTCCAGGCATGCCATTCTCTCAGGGGCCAACTACCAATCCGTTGCCGCCCACATCTCCTGTTAAGCCATCACCATCCTCTCCTTTTACCTCCCAACCTTCTTTCCGGATGCCCGTGTCTGGGGATCTCTCTGGGAAGGAGGTGGAGAATGAAGGGTCCGCAAGGGATGATCTGAGGCCCCAGGAAGAAGAGAAAAAGATCTCATTAGAAGGGCAAAGTATTGGCCGCTTTCAAATTCTCTCACCACTAGGAGATAGCCCGTTAAGCAGTTCTTACAAACAGTATGGATATGTTTACAAGGCCTATGATCGCTTACGCGAAAGGCATGTTGCTATGAAAGTGGTGCCAACAAGTTCTCTTCCATATCATTTGATGGAGAAATCGTTAGAGGAGACCAATCCTTTTCAGATGGAAGTGGATCTTCTGCGTACGCTTGATCACCCTCATATTCTTCCTTTATGGATTAGTGGAAAATCATATATTAGCGGCACTCCTTTTATTTACAAGACCATGCCCTATTGTCCCGAGGGATCTCTGGGGCAATGGCTCTATGAGCACGGCGGGTCCAGGGTGTTTTCTCCTCGCGAGGTGGTCCATATTATTGCGCAACTGGCCGATGCTTTGCAATATGCTCATGATCATCAGGTGACCTATCAAAATTTTAAGCTATCTAACTTGCTTGTGCATAATCAGGCCAAAGATTTGCTGCACCTTCATTTAAAGCTAGTGGATTTTGCGATGCCGCAGGATGGAACTTTTCTGTCCAGGAAGCCGGATGCTCTCCCCTATGTCGCGCCGGAGCGATGGCATAGCCAGGTGTTCCCGGCATCAGATCAATATGGGCTGGCCGTTCTGGCTTATGAACTGCTCACCGGGCGTCATCCATTCCAGGGAAGCACTGTACATGTGATGAAGAAGCTGCACACAAATCTCCAGCCTCAGCCGCCCAATGCGTTTAACCCGGCTGTTTCGTCGGCTCTGAATAATGTGGTGCTACGCGCCCTGGCGAAAAGGCCAGAGGAACGCTTCGCCTCTGTCGCTGTCTTTGTGCAAACGTTTCAACGGTATTGTAACTAAGCCAGGGCGGCGTATGAGGACTCATTTATCGTGTCCATGTCCGGGCTTTGATCAAGATATCGAAACGGCGTAAGTTGACGCCTCCTACGCGGGATCACTCACCTGCGCGCGGCTATGTGGGGAAGCTATCATTCACAAATCCTCCGTGAAGCGTTAGAGAAGATGGGTAGTATAAGACGTATAAGACTTTTTTCCCTCTGTTCCGCCTCTTGTTTTCTCACGGCAATGTCCAACCAAATCTTCTACACAGTCCAGGAACAGTGATTTTTGGGTGAGAAGGGAGCAGGGAGACCATAGGAAGCATTGGCTACTATACTTGCCCATAGTGGATGAAGATGTGAAAGGAAAAAATCTCTGAAAGGGGATCCAGTCATTGTAGGATACGAGTAGAGAGGCTTTTGTCAGCAGGAAGGATTCTCCCGCGATGGGTAGCAGTGAAGTTGCGCGCTTGCGCCAGCAGATTGAATTGGAGATGGAGGCGATGCAGCGTGGTATGTCTGGCATTGCACAAGGGACGGCCCGACATGATTTTATTCACGCACGCATGGAGCGTATTGGCGTATGCCAGGAAGGGTTAGCCCGGCAGGTCGGCCCGAGCGCTGCCAGTCATATTGTCTGTCAACTTTATATGCAAACAATGGAGCCAGATCACGTGTAATAGAGTAGGCAGAGGAATGACATGCTGGGGGAGTTCAAGCGTGGCTATTATCTTTCCTATTGGTTGCGTGCCACCACCTGGCTGGGGCTGTTCTGTGTGTTCCTGCTTTTCTGGTGGACGGAGGGAGGGATGCCTCCACTGGCCTGGCGATGGCTGGTGCTTCTGCTGGACCGCTTCCCTCAATTGTGGAGTATACGAGGACCTGTAGTGCTGGTTTCGCTGGCGGGGCTGATGCTGCTCTCTCTCTTCTGGCTCTGTGCCTGGGGAGCGTTTGCATGGGTGGGTGTACGGTTGGCGCGGTACCACTGGAAGATCTATAGAATCTGGCGGCAACGTCCCGCGCAAGAGTGGTTTCCTGACGCGCAGCGTGCTGCACTGGCTGTCTGGAGTCCGGGAGGTCATACAATCATGGGAGAGACGCTTGCCTATTCAATGCCGAGAATACGCTTGCCGCAAAAGGTCCAGCTGGCGCCACCTGACACGGCAGGGCGGACAGAAGCTCTCAGGCACTCTGGACAATCTGGCGTAACAGAGCGGCTGACGGCGAGGGCAGTCGCGATCGAGGAGGTGCCCACGCGCCCGGCGCTGCCTCCCGCAGCGGGATCGTCCCGGCAGCCCTCGCTACGACCTCTGGAGGTGGGGGTAGGCTGGCACACGGGGATTGCGCGCAGGCGCAATCCCAATGAGGATAGCCTGGTGGTCTTGCAGGGCACCTGCACCTATCAGGAGCAACTTGTCCCCTTTGGCCTCTTTGTTGTCGCAGATGGTATGGGTGGTCATGACTGTGGGCTGGAGGCCAGCCAGATCGCTATGCAGAGTATGATGCAGACGGTCCTGCCGAAGATTGTGATCGGAGACGAACTGAGTGACGAATTCCTTTCGGATATGTTGATTGGGGGAGTTGAGCGGGCCAATCGGGCGATTTATCAGCGTAGCCGCGAGTGGGAGAAGGATATGGGGACGACGCTGACGGCCGCGCTGATAGTGGGGAGCAGGGTTTATGTAGTGAATGTGGGTGATAGTCGAACCTACATCTATCGTGATGGGGATGGGCTGCTGCAGATGACGCGTGATCATTCGGTGGTGGCCCGGTTGGCGGCGATGGGGAAGATCGCGCCCGAGGAGATCTATACCCACCCGGATCGTAACCAGGTCTACCGTAGCCTGGGGAATGAGGAGCGTGTGGATGTGGACTGGTTTATCTCTGACCTGTACTCGCATGATCGTCTGTTGCTCTGTTCGGATGGGCTGTGGGAGATGGTGCGCGACCCCGAAATGGCGCGTATTTTAAAGAGCGCAGGCGATCCTATGCGAGCGGGTGACATGCTGGTGCAGGCGGCTCTGCGTGGAGGGGGAACCGATAATGTGAGTGTGATAGTGGTGGCGGTACCATAGAAGGAAGTGATGGGAAATGGGCAGGGACACAGAGGCGCGCCTCTGTGTCCCTGCCCATTTCCCATCACTTCAAGATCACGTCGCCGTTAACGAAACGTTCCGCGATCTCCCCGACGAATGGCAATTTGGTATACTTTCCTGAGATCGCTCCGATCATGCCAACAAACCAGGCGACGACGGCGATGACGTTCATCACAACGAAGGCGAAGATGGCGAATCCGCCGATAATCGGCATTTCCATCATGTTAATAAGGACGATATAGAGGATGGTGACGCCACCAAAGAAGAGCAGGGATTGCATGGCATGAAAGCGCACCAGGCTATTTTTGTGTTCGAAGAGCAGAAAGAGCAGCCCGGTCAGCCAGAAGCAGAGATAGCTGATGGCGGCGGGAATGTTTCCTTGCAGACCAGTGGCAGGGATGTTGTACTCTTGCTGAAGCGGCATATATGGCCGTTGCTGGCTCCCATAGTATACTGGTGGCCCATCTATACCTTCGGGCTGTTGCCTATGTGACCATGCACCGCTTTCAAGTGGCTGATTATAATTATGCTCCGACTGCTGGGTTTGATAGCCTCTATGCAGTGCAGAGTCCTTTGTGTGTCGTTGAGTCTGGTAGCCTTGAGAGTGATTCATTGTGCTAGCTCCTTTCGGATTTTCCTACACGGTGGGTAGATCGTTTCAGGTCGTTTCAGAAGCTAGTATAGCTGGCTGATGTGGCAAATTCATGAGGAATGTGTGTCGAATTTGTTACAGAAATATCAGCCTTTTCGAGGCATCCCAGAAAAATAGGTGGATGAGGTAATGGTTTTTAAAAACCATTACCTCATCCACCTATTTTTCTGGGAGAGGCTATTCGGCGAGGGAGGCGAGCTGGTCGATGTCGCGACGAATGATATCGAGGCTGGAGCGCCAGAAGTCCTCGGAGCGCAGGTTGATACCAAAGCGCGCGGCCAATGTGGTAGCATCGGCCATGCCGGTAGATGCGAGCAGGTTATCGTAGCCAGCTTTGAAGGTCTCTGGATCTTGCTGATATTGTGAGTAGAGCCCCAGGGCGAAGAGCAGACCGAACATATAGGGGTAGTTATAATGGGAGAGCCCGGTGCTGTAGTAGTGACCCTTGACAGCCCACATGTAGGGGTGCAGGGCCGTTTCGTCCAGGCCGTCTCCGTAGGTCTGGCGCTGGGCGTCGAGCATGAGGCTATTGAGTTCCTCGACTGAGAGTTCACGATGCTGGCGCTTCTCGAAGACGTTCTGCTCGAAGAGGAAGCGGCTGGTGATATCAACGACAATCTGGCAGGCATCTTGCAGAGAAGCCTCAAGAATGGCGATCTGCCCCTGTTTGCTGGCGGTGCGCAGGGCTGCCTGGCGAATGATGGTTTCGCAGAAGATGCTGGCGGTCTCGGCTAGCGTCATAGGGAGAATGCGCTGTAAGGGAGAGCGCTGGACCAGATTGAGGTTGTGATAGGCGTGCCCCAATTCGTGGGCGAGCGTGCTCATGCCACTATAGGATGGCGTGAAATTGGCCAGAATGCGCGATTGATCTGCCATGATCTCGGTGCAGTAGGCGCCGCCAACTTTGCCAGGGCGAGGTTCCGCATCGATCCAGTGCTCACGGAAGGCACGAGCGGCGAATTGGGAGAGGCGCGGCGAATAAGTGCCGAACTGCTCGACGATAAAGTGCACGGCGTCATCGTACTCCCAGACCTGGTCTGTCTCTACGACGGGCGCGTCGATATCGTACCAGGCCAGGCGCGGCAAGCCCAGCAGACGCGCTTTGGTCTGCAGGTAGCGACGGAAGTCCGGGAATGAGGCGCGGGCGGCGCTGAGCATAGCATCCAGCGTTGCGCGGTCAATGCTATTCATGAAGAGAGAGGCATCCAGAGGGGACGACCACTTACGGCGTCGGCAAAGGATATTGGTCTCATTTTTAATACTGTTAAGGGCGGCTGCCAGGGGAACGGCTGTGCGCTGCCAACCGGCGAGTTCGGCTTCGTAGGCCTGGCGGCGCAGATCGCGATTGGGGCTGAACGCCATATTGCGGATCTCAGTCATGGGATAATCCCGCGTCTGGCCGTCAATCTCCAGGGGAACGGCGAGCTGGGAGGTGATATTGCTGTGCAGGCGTGCCCAGGCGTTGCCGCTGCTGACATTCAGTTCCGCGGCGAGTTCCTCTTCAGGGGAGGACATAAGGTGCCGGGCCTGCTGTTGGGCCTGGCGCAGCATGT
>Ga0070730_10004224_pt1 | contig 12699 bp, 9 predicted proteins | sample Coa_R1_3_FD_66447 | JGI IMG/M metagenome (GOLD analysis project Ga0070730, IMG submission 66447) | Surface soil microbial communities from Centralia Pennsylvania, which are recovering from an underground coalmine fire - Coalmine... | ecosystem: Environmental > Terrestrial > Soil > Unclassified ...
GTGACATGTGCCTGCTTCGCGTCTTGTAGATTTCCCTCATGTCCAGCGGAGACCACAATGCTGCTCAGTCGAATGCGCACCGCCGAGTCTGCCTTATCCAGCTGCGAGTAGTCGAATCTTGCCGTAACCACATCTTCAGCATCGTGACCCGGCGCGGCTCCGGGAATCATTCTCCTCACCAGCATCCTCGCAATCGCGGCATTTCCGTCAGGGAAATGAAATTCGTAGGGCTCCTTGGGCGTTGCAAAACCCATCGGCGTATAACCCATACGGGGATGCGGCCCTCGCTCCAGTTGCAAGCCTGTAAACCCTGGCAACTGCAACACCCAGCAATCCAGCGCCGGCACCGCATCGATTCCCACTCCAAAAAGTCCATGAGTGCGGGTCTGGTAGAACGGAATTACGGCAGGGTGAACCTTAGCGACGTCAAGGAGAAAGCTTTTGTAGCTCATGCGGGAGAGCTTGTCTTTTTTCTGGTCGGAAGTGAGACCCGGTAGATAGTCCACTGCTTCGGCCTGCAGGCTCAGAATGTCGCGGCGAATTTCCGGAGCCAGCGGCGTTTTATCGACAAACGTTTTCCAATCATCAGGACTGCCGCGGCCCGTCCAACCGATCGGCGCAGGGGTCACCAGGCGGTCGGCGCCAAAGGTTTGTCTATCGAAAAACATGGCGTTGCCAAGATTCTTGTAAACATCCTGGCGGTAACATTTCTTGGCCAACTGTTCAGGATCAATTCCCAAGTCGTCCATCAAGCTGCGGGCTACTTTGCTGTAGGGAAACGGCGATTCGATGGCCCATGTTCCGCCGTTTGCCAGCAGCATACGTCCGTTCGCGCGCAACTCGTTACGTTTAGCGTGGCCTCCGAAATCGTCGTGATTGTCGAGTATCAGAATCCGCGCGCCGGGATTCTTTGCGCGCCAGAAATAAGCCGCGGCAAGCCCGCTGATGCCTCCGCCCACAATCACCAAATCGTAGATCTCTTTCGTGTCCTTCGCCGTCGCGCTTTTCGCAGGGAATTTTCCGTCGCGAACGCCGTGCGCCGCTTCGAACGAGCCATCGTGGCTCCCGCGCATGCCGGTCAGCGCCGGAGGATAGTATCCCGGCTGATCCTGCGCCGCGTTGGATGCGCCCAATCCCTCAAAGGAAAATCCCGGAAGCATGGACCCAGCCACTGCTCCGCCCGCCCCAACCGCAACGCCATTCAGAAAATCGCGGCGCGTGATGTTCCGGTCCATCCCGAGCTTCCGGTCGCTGCGTTCACTCATAAGGGGCCCCTGAAATTCTCTCTTTGATTGGACGCACGCCGTGGCCGGTCGAGTTTCCTGGCTCGTACGGTCACTTCTTCGGCGCGGCCGAATAGTGCAGGAACACGACTTTCCATTCGCCGTTTCTCTTAAATAACACGTCGGATTCCTGATTGTTTTCGTCGGTGATCTTGCCGTCCTTCAGCTTGGTGCGTACGTGCAGCAGGTAGCTAGCCACCGCCGTGTCTTTGCTCGGCCCCACCTGGATATGCATGTCGGAAAGTTCCACCTTCTGCACGCGGTTGCCTTCTCCGATATATTCGCCCCACTCTTTGCGGTACGCCGCCAGGTCGCTTCTTCCTTCCGGCAGGAATTGCGAAAAATCGCCGGCGTAGAAGGAAAAGTATTTCGGCAGATCGTTTGCCTCATACGCGGCATTGGCCTTCTGCTCGAAATCCTTGATTTCGTCTTCGGCAGAGGCTGGGCGAGGCTTCGCCTGCAATACAAGATAGGTGATCGGCGCAATCAGCATCAGCGCGCAAACTACAATTCGAGCGGGCTTCATAGGTTCTCCTTATGCCCGCTACCTTACTATAATTCAACAATGTTCGGAAAGTGAGATGGCGGAGAAATGATGAGGCCAAGGCAAGGTCGGCGCGAGATTCGACCGGCGTAGTCGCCAGGAGCACTGCTTAAGGCTTGTCGGGACTCTCCAGTGCCTTCACAAGTACAACCGTCGTCACCGCGATTACAGTTCCCGCAGCGACTTGTTTAAAGGGCCCTTCAGACCACGGTGGGTGTGGCCCTTTGTCTGATTGCCATGTCCCCGTCGCACACGCCACATGAGTGTGCGAGCCGTGATAATCCGCGTCTCGCGGATACTCGGGATAATCCCGTAACACCGGCTTCCAGGAATCGTTGTAGTCCACGCCGATCTCAGAAAGCACTTGATATGCCGTGCCAGGCTCGATGGTCTTGCTCTCCTTGCCAGATGTCGCCTGCAGCGTGCCTCGCAGCACACTCGCTTTTACCTCGCAGCGCGTCGCAATCGAAATCTGGCCCACCGCCAGGTCGCTGCTTTTTGGCACAAAACGGATGTCCTGAGCAAATAGCACCAGGTTTTCCGAAACTCCTTTAGCCGCGTATGACAGCGAGCCTCTTTCCAACTCGACTACCTCTCGGTCTCCGGTGCGAAAAATTCTTGCGGCGCTGTTCGCGTCGAGCACAAATTGCATTCCGCCGGACTGCACCTGCAGCCGGCCGGCATCCCCGGTCTTCAACAAATCGCCGGAGAAAACCGTGGAGCCGCTGGACACAAGCATCGTCCCCGCCATCGCATTGTTGGCGCCGCTCACGGAGCCAACAGGCTCCGCCTGCTGGGCCACGATCGGGCAGGCCCGGGGTGCCACGCAAAGGGCGGTTGCAAGAATCAGTCTAATGAACGAGCGCACAATGCTCCTCAATTCCAAACCTCATTTATCAACCTGTTAACATTCTGGCCCGCTAAGCGCCCCTCCACCAGCTCTCTCTGGCTCAATGCCGCGAAAGGATTAAGTCCTATGGCCCTGATTTGTGTGTCGACGACGGTTTTCGCGGTTTGACTTGCTTCGCGCCGCGAAACTAAAATACGCTGCGCATGGCGGCCCCCAACCCTTTTCTTGGCTCGACGATTTCCCATTACCGCATTCTCGAAAAACTTGGCGGCGGGGGAATGGGCGTCGTTTATAAGGCCGAGGACACGCGCCTCGGCCGATCCGTCGCTCTCAAGTTTCTTCCCGAGGACCTTTCGCAAAATCCTCAGGCGCTCAGCCGTTTCCGCCGCGAAGCTCAAGCTGCCTCGACGCTGAATCATCCGAATATCTGCACCATCTACGACGTCGGAGAACACCAGGGCCGTGCTTTTATCGCCATGGAATGTCTGGAAGGCTCCACGCTAAAGCACAAGATCTCCGGCCGCCCGCTCGACACCGAAACGATCGTGACCCTGGCAATCGAAATTGCCGACGCCCTAGACGCAGCCCACGCAAAAGGCATCATTCATCGCGACATCAAGCCCGCCAACATTTTCGTCACCACTCGCGGCCACTGCAAAATTCTCGATTTCGGATTGGCCAAAGTCCTTTCCCTCGGCGCCTCGGAAGGTTCCACTCACGCCATTGATCCCGGAACAAAAGCCACCGTGGACTCCCCTCACGACGATCTCACCAGTCCGGGTAGTTCGCTCGGCACCATTGCCTACATGTCGCCCGAACAGGCGCGTGGCGAAGAGCTCGACGCGCGCTCCGACCTTTTTTCCTTCGGCGTGGTGCTCTATGAAATGGCCGCGGGCGTGCAACCCTTCGCAGGAAATACTTCGGCGGTGATCTTCCATCGCATCCTGAACGAGTCCGCCGAACCCATCTCCAAGTACAACCCGAAGGCTCCCGCCGAACTGGAGCGCATCGTTGGCAAAGCCTTGGAAAAAGACCGCGATCTTCGCAGCCAGACCGCTGCCGAACTGCGCGCCGATCTCAAACGCCTCAAACGTGATCTCGATTCCTCCGGCCGCCTCGATTCCTCGGTGCGCACCGCGGATTCAGCGCAAGCCGCCTCCTCTGGCGGAGGTCGTACTCAGGAGCGTCCGGCTCCGAAAAAGAAAACCGTCGCGGTTCTGTATTTTGAAAATCTTAGCGGAGCAAAAGAAGACGAATACTTCCGCGATGGCATGACCGAAGACATTGTTACCGAGCTTTCCAAGATTGCGCGCCTCGAGATTTACCCGCGCTCGGAAATGCTGCAGTTCCGCGACAAGCCAGTTACTGCGCCGGAAGTAGGCGAAAAGCTGGGCGCCATGTATGTCCTCGAAGGCTCGATTCGCCGCGCGGGGAATCGCTTGCGCATCACCACCCAGCTGGTGGAGAGCTCCACCCGCCATTCGGTGTGGGCCGAACGCTACGATCGCCACATGGAAGATGTTTTTGCCATTCAGGAAGAAATTTCCCTGAGCATTGCCAAAGCGCTCGAAATTACGCTCTCGCCGCAGGAAGAAAAAGTCATCGCTCGTAAATCCACCGTCAATCCCCAGGCCTACGATTTCTTTCTGCGCGGCAGAAATTATTTGCGCCAGCGGCAATTCGAATATGCCCTCGCCATGTACGAAGAAGCGATCAAACAGGATCCGAATTTTGCGCTGGCTCACGCCGGAATCGCGCACGTCTGGGGCGGCATGCACGAATTTCGCAGCCCGGATCCGGATTTTGTTCAGAAAGGACTCGCGGCCTGCGCCAAAGCCGAATGGCTCGCACCCGATCTCGCGGACGTGCTCTCCGCGCGGGCCCGCATCGAATACGCGCAACACAATTACGACAATGCGATTTCCATTGCCCGCCGTGCCGTCGCCCAGCAACCGGAGTGCGAAGGCGCGCACGACGTTCTCGGCCGCGCATATTTCTCCGCAGGCCGCTACGAGGATGGTGCCGCGCTCGCCGACAGCGCTCTCGAAATCGTCAGCAACGATTACAACGCGCTGGTCCCTCTCATCAACTCTCTGGAAAAAGTCGGCCGCGTGGCCGATGCCGAACGTCTCCGCCGCCGCGAACGCGAAGTTCTCGAACTCCAGCTACAGCGCTTCCCGGACGACGTTCGCGCACGCATTCTTCTGGCTTCCGATCAAGCCTGCGCAGGTGAAACTGATACGGCAATCATGCACGTCAAAATCGCCGTCGCCATGCGCCCCAACGACGCCAACGTCCTCTATAACGCCGCTTGCACCTACGGCATTCTCGAAATGAAAATCGACGCTCTCGAACATTTTCGCCGCTCGGTCAACGCCGGTTATTCCAATCTCGATTGGTGCCTCAAGGATCCGGACCTCAAAATCCTCCACGACGATGCCGAATTCAAAGACCTTGTCGCCAAACGTGGCAACCGCAAGTAAGCGCATCTCGCCCTCCGGAATATTTCCAGTCTGGGCCTTAGCTGTTATTCAATTGGGAATGGTGGTTCACACCACGAGAATTTTGGCTGGGAGGCCTGGACTCGAACCAGGATAGTCAGATTCAGAATCTGAAGTCCTGCCAATTGGACGACCTCCCAGCAGGGTTACGTAACCTTCGCGGAGTTTGCGCGGGTCACAAACGGAGCAATAAAAACGAACCGCGGCACGTTCCCGGGTTCGGGACAGCCGCGATTCACTTCTTTCAGAGTAAACGGCTTTCGCTGCTCCGTCAACCCGCCGGCTGCGCCTTTTTTCCGCTTTTTTCCGTCGCCTGCAGCCCCAAAGGCACCATTTCGCCCTGGCTGGTTAAGCGAAATTCCGCCTCGCCCCAAGTGATCCGGTTCGAAAAAAAACTCGCCACCCATACCGCAAAATGCAGAGCGTCGCGCAGCGGCACCAGCCATAGCTTTCGCCGCGCAGTCTCGTCCCGCAGTCCCCACACTCCAACGGTCCACGCAACCGCGAGCCGCAAGACCAGATACGTAACGAGAATTGCCAGCGCGCCAAGGTTGGATCGACTGGCCAAAGCTCCCACAACCGCCCACGGCAAACCGTGCGTGAACAATAATCCGATGTACGAAGTCGGTCGGCACAGCCGTACTGTCCGCGCCCAGCGCAATTGGTGCTCCCAAAATTTCTTGAATGCCAGCGCGGGATACATCGTCGATACCACTTCGCGCGACACCATCACCCGCCCTCCAGCTTTTCCCACACGATTCCCGATCTCGTAATCATCCGCCAAAACATTCGCCAGCGCTTCGTAGCCGCCAATCTTCCCGAGCCAGGTTTTCGTCGTCGCCACCGACGCGCCCAGCGCGAACGTCACGCCCTCCATCCAATCCGCCACCAGCACGCCCGCGGAAAAATCCGTCGCCGCGCCCAAGGCCTCAATCTGCGCCCAAGCGTTCGCCTCGGTAATTCCGCGATAAAAGCAGCTGACAACACCCGTTTCCGCCCGTTCGAACGGCTCAGCCAGTTCGCGCAAATAGTTCGGCCCGACTCGCACGTCACCGTCACTCTGTACGAGTAGTTCGTGTTGTGCTTCCCGCGCCAGCAGCGCCAGATTATTTACTTTGCGGTTCGAACCGAGTTGCGGCGCGCCAGCAAGCAGCCGGACGCCGCGGCGCGGGTACTCGCTCATCAGATTGCGAATCAGCGGCACCGCCGGATCGTCCAGATCATTCACGCAAAAAAGAATTTCGTATTCGGGATAATCCTGCCGGCAAAAACTGGCGTAATTCTCATATGACGCAAAATCCACGCCGCGCACCGGCTTCAAAATGCTCACCGGCGGCATGTACGAGCCGAGTGTCTTCTTTCGCTCTCGCAAGAAAAAACGAAGCGCTGCCAGAATCGCGAACAGGTAATACGCCAGCGGAACGCAAGCGGCTAGGAGCAACATCGCGTTGCCCCACGCACTCGAATGAACCTCGACGCTGGTCAAGACCACTCAATCCTCGCGTTCCTTTTTGATTGTCTGCTATTAGGAAGGGCGAGTCGACGCGGATTCCGGCGTGATCACCGCGCCGTTGGCTCGGCGTGCAACCAGTCTGCCGCCCTTCAGCAGTTCGTAGTTATTGTCGCGCCACAGGCTACGCTTGCTGAGGTAGCTGGCGCACCAAATAATAAAGCCATGGAGATCGCGAAGCGGATACAGCAGCATCGCGCGTCGCGCGACCGGGTCGCGCGCGGCTAGCCATCCGACAACCCAACACTCCACCACCCGGTTCAGCAGAGCCGCCGCCAATAAGGCGACGCCCAACAATGGGTGGCCCAACAAAGACGCCGCGAACAATCCCAGGATCCCGTATGGCACCGCGAATGTCAGTCCAGTGCCAAGGTGGCCTTTGGGACGCGAATAACGAGTTCCCATCGCCCACCGCAACTGCCGTTCCCACATCTTCCGGAATGTCATCGAAGGGGAAACGTGATCGACGACGTGGTACGACAACACCACCTGATAGCCCGCCTTGTAGATGAAATTCCCAACCACGAAGTCGTTGGAAAGGTATTCGCGAACCGCGGCATAGCCGCCGATTTTTCCTATCGAATCCTTCCGAAGCGCGATGGTCGGACCCAATCCAAACTTCATTCCTTCCAGGAGATTCACCGTCAAAACTCCGGCCGTAAACTCAACAGTCTGGCCGATGGCGTCGAGTGCGCCCCAGATGCCTCCGGCGCTCTTTCCACGGAATACACAGGTCACAGCTCCCACTTTTGCATCAAGCAAGGGAGGAACAACGTCGCGCAAATAAGTAGTCCCCACTTCAACGTCGCTGTCGCTGGTCACCAGAATGTCATGCGCTGCATGTTCGGTTAGCCGGTGGAAGCAATAGTTCGGCGCATTGGGCCAGGGCGGCTGCCCGGTAACAAAAATGCGGCACGGAACATTTGGATAGCGCGCGCTGATCTCCCGGATAATGGGCAGCGCGGAGTCGTCTTGCTCATCGGCTGCAAAGAGGATTTCGTACGCGGGATAGTCCTGGCGAAAAAAGCTTTCGATGTTCTCTCTGAACCGCGCCTCCTCGCCGTGGACAGGCTTCAGCACAGAGACTGACGGCAGGTTCGCTGCGAGTTTCTGGTTGGCCTCGCGATCCCGGCTCGCGCTGTGCAGGAATTTGACGGTCCCGAGAACGGCCAGCACCAGGACAATTGTCGAAGTGATGGTCCCAAGTACGGCGACCGCCAGGAGAATTTGAAAAATCACGAAACGTTGCCTCCTTGCAACAAACTCCGGAAAATATTCATGCTGTGTACGTGGCTCGCGTACCTTCTGTGTCCGGCAACGTCCCTCGCTGCGTCCCCTGCCATGGTTAGTTTAGCAGGCCCTCTTCGAAGACACTAAGCGCGCTCGTAATTGCACGCAACATCCCCCGAGGTCCGGGCCCGACCACTTTCAATTCATCGGCCCGCGATTCGTCAGGATGAACTTTCCTCCACTCCTCGCCAACGAAATAAACGGCAGACCACCGAGTTCTGTTGGCTGCTCCTGATCGGTCCACAGGAAGACTCGCGTCGATCCCTTCCACAGCACCGCCAGCGATTCCGGCGTCTCGAAAATATGCGGCGCGTCAGGGAATTTCGCGCCGTACCAAAGATTGCCGCTCGGTTCATGCAGAACGTGAACCGGAATCCCGGTATAAAAATTCAGCGTGGACGCTTCGTGATACTCGCCGTCGATAACAATCACATCGCCTGGCCGAAACTGCTTCTGCGTGACCTGCGCTAGATCATAGGAAGAAAGTATGGGCGAAAACGTTATTAAGGACGCATGCACACAAGCCAGCAATAAGACCATCATGCTAACCAGGGCAACATTTCCGGCAAACGGCAGCCCGCGCCTCCGAAAAAGCCAGTTTAATCCAGTGCCCAGAAACAGCCCCAGAGTCGCTCCAAGCAGCGGGCCGCGAAATGCTCCCAGCGCCTGCGGCGTCAGATCGAGCACGTGCCCCAGCGAAAGGTTATAGTCCTCGGGATTTTTTTTGAGCAGATCCGCCAGATCGGCTCCTGGCGCTGGACGGTGGGAAATCGACAGGAGATAGGCGCCGGCTACCAGTGCCACCACGCCGAACACAAACATTGCCGTCGACGAGATTCTTCCAGCCCGTCGATCTGACTCCCTCGCCTCCGGTCCCGATTCCCGCGCGAGCCACCCACCTACCAACAGCGCCAATCCCGGCACCGCGGGTATCGTGTAATATTCCTGCCGCGTCGAGAAGCTGAAAAATCCCAGCATCACCAGCGCCCACAACAGGAACAGCAGGCTTGCGGACCGCCGCGGGTCCAGATTGTCTGCCGCTTTGCGGCGAAGCTCCTTCCAGTTCAACGGCACGTCGCGAAGCGCTTGCGGCAGAAACGCGGTCCACGGCAAAAGCCACGCCACCGTCAGTACCCAGAACAGCACCAGCGGCACGGTATCGTAGCCCGGTGGCACGCGCTTATTCAGGAAACGCATCACATGTTCATTGATGAAGTAGAACCACAGAAAACCGCGCGCTTGACCCTGCGCCGGATTACGCAGCGCCGCCAGAATGTGCCACGGCGCGGCAATCGCCAGAAACACCAGCGCGCTCGAAACCAGGTGCATTCTCAGCAACCGCCGCAAATTCCCAGTCACTAAAAGAAAAATCCCGATCGACCCTACCGGAAAGACCAACCCGATCAAGCCTTTCGTCAATACATTCAATGCGCAAACTGTCGCGAATCCCCAGCAAGCCCAGCGTGACGGCCGTTCTTCCTCCAGCGCCAACAATAAAAAGTAGTATCCGAGCGTCATCCACAGCGCGACCAGAACTTCAGGGATCAGAAACCGCGTATAAATGTACAAGCCGATCGAAGTGAGCAGCGCGACTCCTGCGTACAGTCCCCCGGCATTTCCGTAAACATACCGTCCCAGCCGGTACGTCGCCAGCACCAGCGCCAGCACCGCAAGCATCAGCGGCAATCGCGTGCTCCAGGTGCCCACGCCAAAAATCTTGTAGCTGGCCGCCAGCGTCCAATACATCAGCGGCGCTTTTTCCAGGTACCGGAATCCGTTGGTGTACAGCGTCACCCAGTCGTGCCGCTGAATCATTTCGCGCGCGGCCTCGGCGTGCACCGTGTCGACGTCGTCCAGCAATGCGGGCCGCGAGAGGCCAACGATGTAGACAATCGCCCACAATCCGACCAGAACCAGCAGCGAAATCCGCCAATCGGAAATCAGCCGGTGCAAAATTTGTTCCGCCTGATGCGGCGCGTTCTCAGTTGTCGGTTTTGTTGGACCGGATGTGGCGCTCGAATTCATATCGGGAGTTTGCATTTCACTGACTAGTGTTCCCTAGCCCAACGCAACTAGCGCCACGCCCGCGCACACCAGGATTACTCCCGCCCATCTCGCTGCGTTCACTTCTTCCTTCAAAATATATTTTGCGCCCAACGTCCCCACCACATAACTCAGCGCCGACGCCGGAATAACCAGCGTAATCGGCTGCCAAGACAATAGCACCAGCAACGAGTAGAACGACAGCGCCATCAGCGGTATTGCCATCCAGAACCATCCATTGCACACCGCCCGCCCCAAAAAAATCAGCAGCGGTTTCGGCCGCAGCCGTGCAGGCTCTCCGGTTGCCTTCATTCCGTAGGTCATCGCAATTTCGCCGAACGTGCTGCCGCAGATCAGCACCGCAAGCAATAGAATCGTGCCGGTTGTCACGCCGTCACCTTCTGCATCGCCGGACTTGAGGTTGTGCTCGGCTTGGTCTGGCCCACCAGCAACACTCCAACGCAAATCAGCAGCACGCCGGCCCACCGCTTCGGCGATACGCTCTCATGCAAAAACAGCATCGCCAGGAAGGTCAGCACCGCATAGCCAAAAGCGCCCGCCGGCATCACGTAGCTGTAATCCGCCCAGCTCAAAACCGTCATGTAGCTGGCCATGAATCCAATCAAAAAGATAATTCCGACCCAAATCGTTCCGCTGGTCACCGTCATTCGAAACGCGTGCGCCAACCCGCTCGGCGTAGTCTCGACCGCTCCGATCTGCGACATTCCGCGCTTCAACATCAGGTCCCCGACGTTGGCGCACACCACCATCGCGAGGACCATGACCAGCGTCTTGATCCGGAGCCTTCTTTCGCTTGCCATGGAGATTATGATTGTTCGTTCGACTTAATCGTTGCCAGAAACCGTAGAAGTGTCGGGCACCGAAATCATGGGCTTTTCAATGTCGCCGCCCTGCCGCACCCACTTCAGCCGCTCCGCGCGCAGCTTCAAAAAGCTGGTTGCCTCATGATACAGGCGCTTCCGCTCGTGGCTGTCCCACAGCGCTTCCCGCACAATCCGCCATGCAACCTTCGGCCGGAAATAATATTGGTCGTAGAACCGGTTAACGCCATCCATCATTTCCGCCTTCGAGAGGTGGGGATATTCGATGTGCGGCAACTGGTGCCCTCCGGAGTCCGCCAGCGCTTCCACTCGCAAGAAACCTTGCTGCGCCATCGTATCGTGTAACTCGGTGCCCGGCATGGCATGCGCCAGCGAAACCTGGATCGTTTCGCAATCCAGTTCCTTCGCAAAATCGATGGTCTTGTTGATGGTCTCTTTGGTCTCGCCCGGCAATCCGATAATAAAGTCGCCGTGCACCTTGATCCCGACCTTCTTGCAGTTCTTCATGAACTCGCGCGCCATCTCGGTGGTCGCGCCCTTCTTGATGTTCTTCAAGATCTGCGCATCGCCCGATTCGAATCCCACGATGAACAGCCGCGCCCCACCATCCGCCATCGCCTTTAGCTCTTCGTACTTGCTGTGGCAGCGCGCCGTGCACGACCACTGAAACTTCAGCGGCTTGAATTTCTGGCTTAACTCGATCGCCCGGTCGCGCCGGATATTGAATGTGTCGTCGTCGAAAAAAATCTCTTTCATCTGGGGGAAGTATTCCAGCGTGTTTTTCACTTCCTGCACCACGTTATCCACCGACCGTGTCCGCCACGCGTGTCCCGAAATCGTCTGCGGCCACATGCAGAACGTGCACATCGCCGGGCATCCCCGCGTCGTATAGAACGACACATACGGATGCAGCAGGAAAGGCACGTTGTACCGCTCGATCTGCAAATCTCGCTTGTAAATGTCGGTCGCGAACGGCAACGCATCGAGCTCCGCGGTGTGCAGCTGCGGCCGCGTCGTGTTCATTACGATTTTTCCGTCTTTACGGAAGCAGGCCCCGGCAATCGTCTCCAGTGGTTTGCCCTGTGCAAACTCCGCCACCGAGTGGTCAAACTCTCCGCGCACCACAAAGTCTATGTCTTCGCTGGCGTTCAGCGTCTCTTCTGGCTTGATGTGCCCGTGCGGGCCGACGAACGCAATCTTGATCCCCGGATTCACTTCTTTGATTTCGCGGATCAGTTTGACGTCACTGTGGAATCCGACCGTCGACGTGTACAGCACCAAGAATTCGTATTCTTTGCAGATTTCAACCGTCTGTTTCCAGCTGATCTTGTGCGGAGAAGCGTCCAGTAGCCGGCTCCCTGGAATCAGTCCCGCCGGATACGACAGCCACACTGGATACCAGTACGATTCAATCTCACGCGTCGCGGGCCACCGCGAGCTCGCTCCGCCATCGAACTTTTCAAAACTCGGCGGATTCAACAACACTGTCTTCATGACATCCGGCATTCATCACCCTCAGCGTCTTTAACGCAAATGAAATACATGGATCTTTGGATTCGCCCCTGATTCGCTGACGCTACCCTGGTCTGCGGTGTCTCGCGCGCCAACCTACATTAACTAGTGTACCCGACTTGTATTTCTTGCCCAACAACCAAATCTCGTTTGTTTTCCTACTGTTATACGATGCTCAACGCTCCCATTCCGATGCATTTCCCGCTCCCAGTGGGCAATCCTCTGGAAGGATGTGATTATGGTGAACGGGTACCAGGAGGTAGAGGTGGATTTTGTAGCGGACAATCCCGGGCTGACGCTGTTTCATTGCCACCAGCAGTTGCT
>Ga0070730_10004225_pt1 | contig 12695 bp, 25 predicted proteins | sample Coa_R1_3_FD_66447 | JGI IMG/M metagenome (GOLD analysis project Ga0070730, IMG submission 66447) | Surface soil microbial communities from Centralia Pennsylvania, which are recovering from an underground coalmine fire - Coalmine... | ecosystem: Environmental > Terrestrial > Soil > Unclassified ...
GGAGGTAACAATGCGCCCCGCGAACATAGCGGATGACGTAGTCACGGAGCTGTTCGAACTTCTCCTGGCAAAGGGTGAGCGCGCGGCCACGGACAGGTTCAATGAGGTCTGTCGTGACCACAAGCTGAGCCTAGCTACAGCGAATGTGATCCGAGGACGATTACGTGCGGAGCTCCTGCGCAACGCACGTAATCGCGGCGCGGCCCTGACTTACCTGAGAGGGTAACATGGGTGCTCGAACGCAATCGCGGCACAAGCCACGTGGCACGCTGATCAACTGGTTCGCTGTTGCCGTTCCTGTGGCCCGCGCTGCGTTCACCATCCCATGTCCAGTGTGCGCGCGAGGCAAGGCGACATTCATGCGCATCCCCACTAAGGGGGAGCTTGGCTTCACTCAGTGCGCCACTATCGAACACGTCGACTACATGTTCCACGCTGAGCGCGTCGCGCTCGCTGCACTATTGGTGTGAGCCATGATCGGGAAACTATTCTTTTGGTTCTTCGGCCTGTGCATTGGCATCGTGGCGAGCCCGTTCTTCTGGGTCTATCTGGTGCCGAAGCTATGAGCGACCAACCCGACGAGCTCGTCGAGTATCCCGGTGTGCTCGCGCTCAGCGCGCAAGCATACAAGGTATGGGTGCTTGCTTGGAACAAACGGGTCGTGTGCCCGACATGTGGCAAGACTAGCCAGTATTGGTGCGCACCACGGGCGCCCAACGGCAAGCATGAACCAAGCATGCACTCATCGCGCCTAGCGCTCGCTGCGCTACTCGTAGAGTAGTTTGCGCTATCACGCGCGCGGTTTTTACTGATGGAGGTAATGATGACACATCACCCGCTCGAGATGCTCAAGGCGCTCCACAATGCGCCTACCACGCCCGAAGCTATCGCGGTGCCGAACATCGTGAGCATCACCACTCCCGACTTCGTGCAGCTGGTCGAACTCGCTACGCGTGAAGTGCTTCGCGGCGACCGCGCCTATCCCGCGCACCTCGTGCGCATGCTTAACCGCCAGTATGATCGCAAGGTGTTCCGGCGCTACATGTCGCAGCGCTCAACGGTGAAGGCGACCACCGCGGCGCAGATCAGCCGCGTCGACGGCAAGACGGTCGTGGAAGGCTGGGGGGCGTTCTAACCACCACATCGCAACGCCATTACCTGAGGAGGTAACACCCATGGCGAGAATGTCTGCTCAGAAGCAACTGGTCGAGGATCTCTGGTCGATCCGCACCGTGCTCACCCCGAAGGATAACTGGACGCAGGGGTCCGATGCGCGCGACGCCAACGGCAACGCGTGCTACCCCGATATGAAAGAAGCCGTGTGCTGGTGCTTCAATGGTGCGCTCGAGCTGGTCGGCCGTGCCCCAGTGCGCGAAGCTGTGCTCGATGCCGTATGGAATACGGTTGGCGGTAGCCCCATCTCATTCAACGATGGGCACACGCACCGCCAGGTGCTCGCCGCGATCGACAAGACGATCAAGCGCGAGAGCGCGCTGCTCTAAGCCATGGAGCCCGCGGCTTTTTACCTGAGGAGGTAACTATGGGCACGATATTTGTTGTCATTGCTGATGGCTGCGCGGTCGACGCCTACTATTCTGTTGCAGACGCTATCCGAAGAGTTAACGAGTTAGAGGGTGACGAGGACTATAGCGAATATGAGGCGCTCGGCTGGGAAAGCACCACCCTGCATGACCCTAAGCCAACGCGCCGGGTGTGGCACGACGTTGATGGGCGTGTGAATGTCGAAGGCTGGGGGGCGTTTTGAACGACGAGCCCGAGTGCCCCGAGGAGATCGACTACGTGCAGTCCAAAACGCTAGAGGGTCCACTGTGGTGGAAGACACGCTACGTCGTGCGGTGCCCGGTGTGTGGACGTAAAGGGGCGTTCTGCACCAATGACGGCAAGCGCGGCTACGCGCACCGAGCTCGTGTGGCGCTCGCGATGCTCTTACCCGATGGGGTAACGCCGTGAGCCAGGAACGACACGACGATCTGGTGCCAGCGTGGGATGACGAGTTACGCTCGCTGATCCATCACTCTGTGAGAGGCGCGGCCTACAGGCGCGTGCAGTGCCCCGTATGCGGCGTTAAACTCGGCCCATGTAGCCGGACAAACAAGGCATATTCCACGAGATACCATCGACAGCGCCTCGTATTGGCGGCGCTGATCGCCAAGTAATCCCAGCCACGCAGCCAGCTAGATGCCGGTAAAGCCCGCGGGCGCCGCCCTGTGGAAGCGTAAGCGCGACGCGTGGCCAACAGAGGAGAGGACCATGAAGTGAGCTTGGTCGGTGAGCCGGGACAGCAATTGGATTGGCGCTGTTTGAACCGGCTCACACGCTGAGCTTACCGATGGAGGTAACTGTGAGTGCAATGATCACCATAAACTACAACGATGACACCGAAAGCGAGGTGACCGTGCGGGTCACGCTCGTCACCCTCAATGAGGTTCTCGAGAAGCTGTTCGCGAAGCCCGAGGTAACTTCGGTCGTGGTCTCTCTATCGCGCGGCGGCAGGCCGTGACCACGCAAGACGTGGCCACGCAAGACGTGTCCGAGCCTTGGAGCGAGAGCGCGCGGATATGGGGTCTAGCATTCCGCCACTGCGCTTGCCCCGAGTGCGGCGCCGCGCCCAGGGGTTTCTGCCGCATGCCGAATGGCAGGCACGCCGGCATCGTCCACGAGGGCCGTAAGGCGCTGGCCATGCTGCTGCCCGACGACAGGCAATCCCAAAGGTTCGCCAAATGAAACGCAACCCAATCGCGCGTGATCTGCGCACCCCGAAGTATCGCCAGCGTGTCGTGCCTAGCAAGCGCCCAGATGCGAAGCCCGATCACTGGTCGGACAACCCGAAGGACGAATGGCGCTGCGGCTCTTGCAATGAGGCGTGGGAGTTCGACGACCCCGAGATCAACACCACCTGGCAGCAATGGGAGTGCCCCGCCTGCGGCAGCTGGAACGATCACGCGTGATTACCTGAGGAGGTAAGGGATGATTCAGTCCACCCACCACGCCGAGATGCTGGCCACCATCCAAGGCCACTATGACGACTTCATCGAGTCCGGCGTGATCTATTGCTACCATGATTGGAGCGCCAAGCGGAAGTTCGGCACGCGCCTCGATCTCGCCCCCTCAAGGATCCGCGGTCACTTCGCCGGCGTGGCGAAGGAGCTCAAGCGCAAGGTGATATTCGTTGAGGCGTGCCATTCGCGCGGTGCTGGGCGAGAGTTCTTTGCCCGCGCCAAGCTGCCATACTCGGATAAGACCGAGGCGCTGTGGTGTAACGTGGTGGCTTTCGGCAAGCAGCTGGTGGCAGCTACCTACTACCGCGAGACGGACCCACTGTTATTCTACATCTGGAAGAGCAATCTCGAGGTCTGTTGGAAGGGCGACGCGGGCCAGACGATGGTGACCGGGTTCGTGAAGCATCTTCGTGCCGACCCCGACTGCCAGAAGCTGCTCAAGGTGCCGCCCAAGCTGTCGATCGCTGCCTAGCGATAATCGGACGTTATCGATAGCGAGCCGTTGCGCCGCCGACCACACCCGATGACGGAAGCCAGGGCGCTGATCGCTTCCTTACCGACGAGGTAACTGCTGTGAGTTCAGAGACTTTCGAGGATAGCACTATCCACTCGCTTAGCCTCGACATCAACACGGCGACCAACGCCTGGGCCATCCGCTGCCCAACGTGTGGCATGCCCCGCTACCACTGGTGTGCCGGCCAAGGCGGCTCTGACGGGGTTATCCACTCAGCGCGCGCCGCGCTCGGCGCGATTTTGCCACCCGTGGTGACGTGGGAGGAACAAGCGCCCAATGACCGATGAAGTGATCAAAGTCGCCCACATCTACGAGTCGATAAACGACCTCAATCCCGACGACGTGGCCAACGCTTATTGGGGCGTCGAGTGCCCGGTGTGCGGCTGCAGGCCGCCCGGCTACTGCTACTCAGATAGTAGGGGGGTTCTGCACGTCCAGCGCCTCGCGCTCGGCTCGCTCATGCCGGCGGGCGCCGGATACCGTGCCAATGGGAGGAATCGCCTCCATGGCGAGTGAAGTGCGCTATCACGACGACGACGCTGGGCGCACGGTGGTTCAAGCCCACGAGCTATCGGATCGGCTCGAATACAACACGTATTGGCACGTCGTCTGCCCGATTTGCGGTGCAGGAAAGGAAGCTGACAAGGTTGGCTACCGCTTCTACTGCAACTACGACGCCATGACTGGGCGCGGGCGCTACCACACCGAGCGCGTTGCGCTAGCGATGCTCTTACCTGACAAGGTAATCGCGCTTGACGCCTACTAAAACCACAGGTATTCTATAGTATAACGAAGCTATCCACCACGATATTCGCTTCGGTTAGCCCCACCCAACGGAGACTTCCATATGAACGTCCAAGTCAATGACTTCGGCAAGCGCCAAAGCGCGCCGGTGCGCACCAGTGCGCCCGACCATGTATTCCAGCCTGGCGATATGGTGCGCTGCGTGCATAACTACGGGCGCCCACTGCTGTATGAGGGCCAGCTCTATACGATCGCCAGCCGCACGGCGACTGGCTATTACGAGCTTAAGCAGCTCGGCACAGGGCATGTCTTCGCGCCCTATTGCTTCGAACTCGTCTCACGCGCCGCGCCGCCCCGCGTGCCGCGCTTCGATGCCGCGAATAACCTCTCCGACGTTGCGAAACCTACCGAGGCCATGAAACACGACGCCGGCAAGGTGCCGTTGCATCTCCTCGATCCGTTGTTCCTAGAGGCGACGGCCAAGGTGCTGGCTTTTGGTGAGCAGAAATACGCCGCCTGGAATTGGGCGCTCGGCACGTTCAAGTGGTCGCGCCTATTCAGCGCCTGCCTGCGCCATCTCTGGGCGTTCTGGCGGGGCGAGGAGCTCGACGAGGAAAGCGGCATGCCTCACCTCTGGCATGCCGCCTGCTGCCTCATGTTCATGATCCGTTACAGCCACTCGAAGCTGGGCACGGACGACCGTCACGTTTTCAAGGACGTTGCCTGAAAGGCAACCGCGCGGCGCGCTGCGCCGACGCCCTTCGGGCCTGAAACAACAGGCGCGCCGCGCAAACTCATCAAGGAACCGCCATGCTTCATGTTGCGCCTTTCTCCCCTGGGGCCACGCCCTGGTGGGACGACAAGATGTGGGCGCACCCGCTCCCACGGATCATCAGGTTCGCCCCGCCGAGGGATTTACCTGGCCGGGTAATCGCCAAGGTCGATCGCGTGAACAATGTGGTCACCATCAACCAAGAGGTGTTCGAACAGCAGGATAAATTCACGCAGCGCAAGTTGCTGCGTGCTCACTTCGACGTCACGAGCGTTTAGAGCTCACCCCGGCCCCGCCACTTACCTGCCGGGTAACCACCACAACAGCATCCCACCCACGGAGAGACTTCAATGGATTTCGATACTCTTGCACAGGATTTTCCGCGCTTGCTCGACTCTGGCCTGTCGCTGGAACTCAAGTCCAGCCCCGGCGCCGGCAAGTCCGAGTTCGTCAAGGATCAGGTCGCTGCGCTCAGCAAGCGCGACGGCGAGCCCTGGGGCTTGTCCACCCTATTCATGGCCACGCAGACGCCGAGCGATCTCATGGGCTTCGGCGTGCCGATGCGCCAGGACGACGGAACGTATGCCATGTGCTGGTCGAAGCCGGCATGGATGACGTGCGATGACGGCACGCCGATGCACGCTTACAAGCGCGGCATTCTGTTCTTCGATGAGTGGGGGCAGGGCGAGTCGGACGTCAAGCGCGTGTCCGCCGAGCTGTTCCTCAACAAGCGCTGCGGCCCACACTTCGTGCCCGAGGGATGGAGCGTGGTCAGCGCCTCGAACCGCGCCGGCGATCGCTCCGGTGTCACCAAGAACTTCGACTTCATCATCAATCGGAGGATGGAGCTCGAAGTCGATACGACGTTCCCGGCCTGGAACAACTGGGCGGCGCGCAAGAACATCCACCCGGTGATCAGGGCGTTCGCCGAGCAGTGCGCCGGCGAGGTGTTCACCGGCAAGGTGCCCGACAAGCAAGGGCCGTGGCTCACGCCGCGATCGCTGGTGATGGCTGGCAAGCTCCTCGAGAGCATCTCTGACGACTCCGAGCGGCTGCGGGATGACACTCAGGCAATGTCCTACGTGTCGGGTATGATCGGCGAGGGCAACGCCGCGCAGTTCTTCGCGATGGTCCGCTTGGGCAATGAGATGCCCAAATACGAGGAGATCGTCGCCGACCCGAAGGGGACGAAACTCAGCAAGAAGCCGGATGCGCTGCTTTTGGTGTGCCACAACCTGGCGGCTCGCTGCCGCGAGGAGGATCTCGAGCCGGTGGTCGACTACGTCCAGCGCATGCCGGCCGAGTTCACAATCACCTTCTGCCGCACCGCGGTCCATCGCATGCCGGGGTTCGTCAATACGCCTAGCTTCCACAAGTGGGCGCGGGCGAACTCGTCTCTGATGTCCGCCATCTTGATGAAGTAAGGGGGCAGTAATGCTCCCCCAACTTATCGAGCTCGGCTTGATATTCATCGACGTTTACACGCACGCCGCTAAGCACGGCAAGCCCTACGAGGGGCACTACAACGCCCGCAGCGCCATGATTTCAGGAACTCTCCTGTTACTGCTCTTGTGGTGGGGCGGGTTCTGGGCGCCGCTCGCGCGCTGATTACTTACCCCACGAGGTAACCAATGCCTAAGCACGAAGAGGAGTGGGCGAGCGACACCTCGTCCACCGTCGAGCTCTCCATAAGGGTGGTGCTCGACAACCGCTCAATGGCCCCCGACGCGCGCAAGGCGCTTAGCCTGATGCTGCTGCGGGGCGCGGCCGACATGATGTTGAAGATTAAGTTCGTCGAGAAGGCGAAATTGTCCTTCGTCCGCAAGTCGTTCCGCGGCGGCGAGCAGAGCGTCACCGACGAGCAACTCTGGGAGTATCTCGGTGAATGACCTCTCATACATCCTGACCGTCGAGGCCGACAGCAAGAACATGCGGCCCGAGGCATTGGAAGCTCTGCAGAAGGCGATGCACGAAGCCGGCTGCATGGTGAAGATGAAGGTGGCGTTTGTCTCCGGTGCCACCTGTAGCTTCAAGAAATGGAGCGCGGAGTTCAATCCGGACAACCCAGATGGATACAGCGAAATCCCTATTGAGGACGCAGGGTGAACCCTGGATACCCTGGCCCCAGGACGTCTATGTGATCAAGCTGTTGGGCCAGCTCCACGTCAAGTGCCCCGATTGCGGCGCGCCTCCTGGCGAGAAATGCCCTCTGCCTGACACCCACACCATTAACACCCATCCATCGCGCGACGCGCTTGCCGCGCTGCTACCCGAGTCCACCCAATTTACCCGCTGAGGTAACGATGACCACCACACCGAACTATGAATGGAACGTGGCCGACAAGGGCCGCTCCACGGCGTCACTTCTCAAGGAAGTTGCGCTATCACCGGAGCACCAGCGCGCTTGGACGCAAACCAAGGCCGCGATGCTTCACACCGCGCCGTTCTTCGCGTCGCTTCTTTATCAGATGATGAACCCGCGCGGCACCGAGCACGTCGCGCTGTTCACCGAGGACCCGCAAATTCCGATCGCGGCGACCGATGGCGTAAACCTTATCCTGCGGCCGAGCACGTTCTTCGCGATGAACATTCACGAGCGCGTGTTCGTGATCTGCCATGAGATCGCGCATGGCATGTGGGCGCATTGCGAGCTGCTGCAGTCCTACGTCAAGCGCGGCGGCGTGCCGTTTGCCAACAAGCTGCTCAAGCTCAGCTCGAAGATGCACAACTTCGCTGCCGACTACGTCATCAACGACATGCTGATCGAGTCCCAGGTCGGGAAGTTCCCGAGTGGGTGTCTCCATGACACGAGCATCGCCAAGGGGGGCGACGCGGTGATCGACGCCTACGCCAAGCTGTACAAGAAGTATCCCCCGCAGAAGGGTGGCCAGCCCGGCGACGGCATGCCAGGGGGCGGCTTCGACGTGCTGCTCGATCCTAGCGGTGCTACCGACGCGGGTAAGTCCGGCGGCAAGGGGCGTGATGACGGCGAGTGGAAGGCGGCTATCGCCGCGGCGGCCAACGCGGCCCAGGCGCAAGGCAAGCTCCCCGCCGGCATCAAGCGCGTGCTCGGCGAGCTCATGGAGCCCAAGGTCAGCTGGCAGGAGCATATCCTAAGCCTCATGCAGCGCAAGATGGGCGGCGGCGGGTATGACTGGCGCCGGCCGGATCGCCGCATGATCACCCGCAATCCGGATCCGATATTTGCACCGGCCTCGTCAGGGTTCGGCGCCAATCTCGTAGCAATCGGCATCGACACGTCAGGTTCGTGCTGGGGCATGATCGAGACGTTCTTGAGCGAGGTGTCCGGCATCCTCGAGGATGTGCGCCCGCGCCGGATCGTCGTGTTCTGGTGCGACGCCGAGGTCGGCAAGGTCAACGAGATCGAGGACTCGCAGGATCTCGCGGTTGTGCGCGCCGAGCCGGCGCCGGGCGGCGGCGGAACGTCCTTCGTGCCGGTGTTCGACGAGCTCGACAACCTTGGGGTAACGCCGGACACGCTGGTCTATCTGACGGACGGGTATGGCACGTTCCCCGAGAAGGCTCCGAGCTACCCGACGATCTGGGCGTCGGTCGGGCTCAAGAAGGAGCAGTATCCGTTCGGCGACGTCGTCGAGATTCCGGTCGTGTGATGCGCACGGACTTTACGGCGCAGCAGGCGGCTATCGCTAGCTGGCATCAGCAAATCCTGCGTGATGTCCTTGAGCTCAAGCGAGAGCAGGCGATCCAATCGGCTGCGATCGAGCTCGTTAAGTGTCCGGTATGCGAGCAAGGCGTGCCGGGCGCCAACTGCTTCGATGAGAAGTTCGGGGGCTGGAAGTCAACCAAGTCGCACCCCGAGCGCTTAGCGCTCGCTGCTCTATTGGTGACGTGATGGGCAGCACGAACAAGGTCCCCATGCCGGACCCAGAATATGCTGCCACCCTATCCCGGTCGACCATGCTTATCATAACGGCGGTCTCCAAAGTGGTGTGCCCCAAATGCGGGGCCGCACTGCACCAAACGTGCCATGGCAGGGCCACTCACGACGAGCGCTTGGCACTCGCCGCCCTCCTCGTCGACTGAAATCCACCACTTACCCCGAGAGGTAACAATGTCGATAGGATCTTCAAAACTCTATTACCTGCGCGAAGGTGTGAAGCTTTTCTACCATCGTGCGGCTAGGATCTCCGTGTTCGGCCTCTCCTACGAAGAGGCGAAGGACATCTTCATTAACCCCACCCACCTGGCCATGATGGGCGCTATCGTCGAGGCGTGGGGCTTCCACGGCAAGAGTGGCTTCGTGTTCGATCATGAGGGTGCCGCAGCGAAATTCGACGACCCCCCCGATAACAACCACACACCATTTCCGCGGTATATGGGGCATGAGGTTTTCCAGCCCGAGCACAAGGCGCTCCACAGGCTCAAGGCGCACATGGAGCACCATAAATGGCTCAAGCTCGAGTTCGCGAGGGCCTACCACGCCATCGACGCGCTCGCCTGCTCCTGCGGATCGCTGCGCCAGATGGCGTATATTTTCCCGGCTACGATCCCCCTGCTCAACATCCATGGCGAGGCTTCCGAAGCTGGTATGGCCGCGGCCATGTTAACCGGCTCAAAGCCGCCATCTTCTATCCCTGTTATGAACACCGAGTTCAAGGATGCGTTAGTCGACGCAGCTGGCGCTATCACGCGCACGCAGCTCATCGCCTCCGACTATAAACCCGACACGCCCTGGCCGCTAAAAGCCGAGATCACCGTCGCTCCGCTCGAGGTTGACGTTAATTGGCGCATCGGGTCCGGCAATGACGGGCGCCTCTCGGTAACCACCACGGTGCTCTAAAAATGTGAGGGGCTCACCCCTTTGAGCGAGCCCCTCTGCTCCCACCCAGGAGCAACTCCACCAGCTTTCTTCTTGGCAAGGACTCACCCCACCACGAGCGAAGTCCCGCTATAAAGCTCCGGAGCATCTAAACCTTTAGTCAAACGCCTGTGTGGCGTCAATTAGGTTGCAACCACCCATGCAACAAGTCCCCTCTATACAATATTTCGTAATCGACTTTGAGTCATATTATGACAAGGAATATTCCTTGCGTAAGATGACCCCCGCCGAATACATCTTGGACCCTAGGTTCGAGTGCATCGGGGCGTCTATCTCCGTCAACGACACAGGGTTACCCTTGTGGGTAACTCCCGAAGAACTCTTCCAGTTTTTGAGGGGGTTGAGAATCCGCCAGCTGGCCGGCGAGCGAATTACACTGGTCAGCCACAATTCTCTATTTGATATGTGCGTTCTCGTATGGCGGTTTGGCTTCGTTCCTGACCTCATGATCGACACAATGGGGATGGCACGGGCTTTAGTCGCGGCACGGACCGGGCGCGTTTCATTAGACGTGGTGGGCGCGCATCTCAATGTAGGGCACAAAGGGGCTGCTGTCGACTCGGCCACAGGTTTAACCGGCAAACAGATTATTGGCAAGGCCTCAGGCAAGAGGCGTGCCGAGATTGAGGCCGCACCATGGTTTGGGGGGTATAAACGCTACGCCTGCGACGACAATGAAATCTGCCGCGGCATCTTCAAGGTTTTACGGCGTGATTTTCCTCCACAGGAATATCTCGTGATGGACACGGTGCTCCGCTGCGCTGTGCTTCCCCGCCTAAAACTTAATCACAATCTGCTCAGCGATAATCTGATCTACGTTAAAGAACGGAAGGAAATGCTGATGCAGCGGGCGCTCGCCAGCATCGGGACGCTAGACCGCTCCGCGCTCATGTCGAACGATAAGTTCGCAGATGTTCTCAGGTCTTTGGGCGTCGACCCGCCTATGAAGATCTCAAAGATTACAGGCGAGTCATGTTACGCGTTCGCTAAGGCCGACGCCGCGATGGGTGAGCTCCTCGAGAGCGACGACCCGGCGGTGTCCGCGGTGGTGGCAGCGCGCATGGGCGTGAAGTCGACGCTCGAGGAGACGCGCACACAAAGGTTAATAAACATCGCGAAGCTTACCTGGCCGGGTAACACCGAGGGTTGGGCGCCGATCCCGCTTCGCTACTCTGGGGCGCATACTCATCGTCTGAGTGGCGACTGGAAGCTAAACCCGCAGAACTGGACGAAGCCCGACAAGGACAACCCCAAGTCCGGAGCTCTGGGGCGTGCCCACACTGCACCATGTGGGCATGTGGTCTTGAAGGCAGACTCCTCGCAGATCGAGGCGCGCATCGTGGCGTGGCTGGCAAAGTGCGGCACGCTGCTGGATGGCTTCGCTGCCAAGAAGGATATTTACTCAGAGTTCGCCGGCGGCCACATCTATCACAGGCTCGTGACCAAAGCCGACGTGAAGGAACGCTTCGTCGGTAAGCAGGCTGTGCTCGGGCTTGGGTTCCAGATGGGTGCGCCGCGGTTCAAGTCGCAGGTGCAGAAGGACTCCCGCATCATCCTCAAGGAAGAGATCATCATCTCGCTCGGCGAGGCGCAGGGCGTGGTCAACGCATACCGGCGGGCCTACCACGAGATCCCGACCAACTGCTGGAACCGGCTGGGGGCGCTGATCCCACTTTTAGCTACCCAGGACTCGAAGATCGAGTTCGGGCCGGTGACATTCCGGCACCAAGAGATCGTGCTACCGACCGGGCTCAAGCTGTTCTACCACGACCTGCACCAGCGGGTGAACGGCGAGGGACGCCCCGAGTGGGTGTTCAAGTTCGGCGATAAGTGGGAGCGCATCTTCGGCGGGAAGCTGCTCGAGAACATCGTTCAGGCGCTCGCCGCGTGCCTCAACAAGGCCGCCATGCTCAAGATGCGCCAGCTCTACCCCACGGTGCCGCTGGCCCTGCAGAAGCACGACGAGCTCGTCTACGTGCCGCCTGTGTCGATGGCGCACCAGATGCGGGACGACCTTTTGACCGTGATGCGTGAGCCCGAGATCTGGGCGGCTGGGTTGCCGCTCGATGCCGAGGCTGCGATCGGCCCGAGCTATGGAGAAGCGAAATGAAAAAGTTTACGGTTCGAGTGGAGGAGGTGGTTGTCCACGAGTTCGATATTGAAGCCGAGGACAACACGGCCGCCTATGTGAAAGCCCGGCAAGTCCTCGCTGGCGACGGCGACGAGTTGCTAGAAATGCACGAGGTCGACAGCAAGGGCCTTGAGATTTCCACCATATTTGAGGCCGCGCCAGAATGAGCGAGGAGCCTCGCCCCGACGATCTGATCCACTGGGCGAGCATTCCGGCCGACGTCCGCCTGAAACTCTATGTGGCATCATGCCCCTGCTGCGCGGGTAGCAGCTTCCGTACTTATTGCCATCACCGAGAGCGCGCCACCCAGCATTTACCAAGCGGTTTCTACTATCACCGCGCTCGTATCGCGCTCGCGGCGTTAATGGCGGGGTAAAAATAGTCAAACCCACTATTGACATAGTATAAACCACCCCCTATATTCGTAAGGTCAGGTATTCATCACGGCCTGTCCTTTTAGCCGTCGCTGAATTTGGCATGGAAGTCCCTCCCAAAGCACTTGGGGCGGTGGGTCCGAAGAACCCACCGCCTCCCTTTTCTCCGTCCCACCACCGGAGCACCACCCATGGAACTTTTCAGCCTCGTCGAGGACGAGCACGCTATTCTCAAGAGCAAGGGCGTATACCGGCAGGCGAAGCTTTACCGCCGCGGTG
>Ga0070730_10004226_pt1 | contig 12694 bp, 12 predicted proteins | sample Coa_R1_3_FD_66447 | JGI IMG/M metagenome (GOLD analysis project Ga0070730, IMG submission 66447) | Surface soil microbial communities from Centralia Pennsylvania, which are recovering from an underground coalmine fire - Coalmine... | ecosystem: Environmental > Terrestrial > Soil > Unclassified ...
CGTGCGCGTTTATGCCCCCGATCTGGTGCTGGTACGCGATGCCCTGGGCGGTATTGGTTATCAATGGAACGGCTCATTATTTTACACCTACGAGCGTAGCCTGGAATAAAACCGGCCCGAAATTATCAATGATTCCTGCCACACAAACGTATTACTATACATATGTGCAGTAATATGAGGAAAAAATCGTGCCACAGGAACCCGTAAAGAAGCCTATCGAAGAGAATGCCCATCATCTAGTGGAAGAAGCCCGGCAGGAAGTAGCCAGGAGCCGCTCTCCCTGGTATTATGTATTGAGACGAACACAAGTTCTAATCCTCATTTACATTACAGTATTCGCACTTTTCACTCTGCTGGCCTGGTTTGTGTCTATCCATCCTGTTTTAGCGATCGATGTTGTGATTACGCAAGAGTTTCAAGAAAACAGTGCTCCCTGGCTACGCATCAGTATGCTGGCGGTCAGCTACCTGGGCAGCCAATTCATCATTTTTACCGCGCTGATTGCATTGACTGCCCTGCTCTTCTGGCTGGTGAAGCTTCGCCTGGAGGCTTTACTGATTGTTTCGCTCTCAATAGTCAGTTCTCTTCTGAACTGGCTTATCAAGTTGATTGTGGCCCGTCCCCGGCCAACCGCGCCGTTGATTGAAATCATCCAGGCTGCCAGTGGCCCCAGTTTTCCAAGTGGGCATGTCATGTCCTATGTGGCCTTCTGGGGCCTGCTCTTCTCGCTAGGTCTGATCCTCTTTAAGAGAGATCGCTGGTGGCACTACACACTGCTGATCATCTCAGCGCTCTTTGTCGTCCTGGTCGGTCCTTCACGCATCTACCTTGGCGACCACTGGGCCAGCGATGTGCTTGGAGGATATCTCTTTGGTGGCCTCCTGCTTGGTATCAGTCTGCGCATTTATTTGATGCTCAAAGAGCGTGGTGTTCTTCAAAGCAACGACGGCAAATCCACTCCCTGAAATACGTGTAAGGCCATGACATTGGCCCTGCAGATCGACAAGGTTTCTTTTATGCGGCCTACTGTGTATGCCCTGTTCTGCGTGTCCTTCTACGCGTTGGTTTCTCGCCATTCCCTGGTGCCGGCTCAGCAGGATCCGCATTTCCTTCCGCCTCATCGCCCTTCGCATTGAGGGTGGGATCAACCTGCTCCTCGTTAGCGGTGACAGAGGAGCGGCTTTCTTCCTCATCAGGGGAGGTTTCTGACTCCTCCTGGGCGGCCAGATATGTCACGCTATGTAGCTCACCATTGGATGCCGCAGCGGGTTCCTGCGCCTCGCCCTGCACTGTGCTTTGCTCCTGTGGAAGCTGAAAGGCAACCGGCTCAGTGACAGCCGCGCTTTGCTCACTATGCGCGGCACCCTGCTCCTCCAGGAGGTCGGCGCGTCCTTCCGCTGGAGGAAGTGTGGCCACCTGATCGGTAGGAGTCGAAGCCTCTTGCTCGGCTTGCACTTCCTGTGTACCGGAGTCCTCTAGTTGATCTGAGGCGGCCGCAGTCACGGACTGTGATGTCTGGGCTCGCATCTGAACCAGTTTCGTTTCAAGGTCCTGTAGCTGCGCCTGATAGTCTTCAAGTTGTGACTGTGCTTTTGCTACCTTTTTCTCAGCCTTCTGCACATCTTGTCTGATTTGCTCTACTTTGAGCATCATCTTCGCCTCACGTTTAGCCTGCTTATTGCGCTTTTTCTTTGTGTCATCTTGCGAGGGCTGATTTCCCTTATCAGTAAGTGTGTGTGACATCTTCTCTCCTTCTCTGCCTATAATATGTGGTCCCGGTAACGATAATGGATAGGTTTGGTCCATACTCAGCAGCCATCTGCATCTAAGCCTGTAAATACAAGGTCTATTATACACCACTCTGGCCTGTTTGTGACTCTCTGTATGCCCCTGGATCGCTTGTCTGCCGCTCAATGATATGATAGACTCAGGTACCGTAATGATAAAGAGAGTCGCACATTGGAACTGAATGATTACCATGACTATGAAAAGAGTTTGAACTTGGAATTAAACGATACGACTGACTATCAACGCTGTTTTGCCTGTGGACAACAAAATCCCTATGGATTACATATGGTCTTTCGCCTTGAAAATGATACTATTGTCTCTGATTTCCAGCCACGTGCAGAGCACCAGGGTTTTCCAGGCGTTATTCATGGAGGGATCATTGCAGCTGTCCTCGATGAAGCCTTGAACCGCACATCGATGTTGAGCAATGAGCCAACCTGGACGATGACGGGCCGCTTAGAGGTCCGTTATCGCCGCTATGTCCCCTACGGACCACAACTGCGGGTGCGTGCCTCACTGGGGACGCAGCGTGGCCGCATGGTGCAGGCCAGCGGGCAGTTGATGCTAGCTGAAGACGAGAGCGTCGTGCTGGCTGAAGCACAGGGATCGTTTATGGCGCTGACACCTGCCATGCTTGATTCAATTATGCAGGATTATCCAGGGATGCGCGGTTTTTTCGAATAATAACATCGGCCATGTACGGATTATCTGGAATGATCCGTACATGGCCGATGTTATCTTGCTAGATGAGCGTTATTATGCTTCTGGCGGTTGATATTGCACCTCTGGTGGCTGAGTTGAAACCGGCTCAGGGGCAGGTGGCGCGATCGTTACACCGGGATGGGAAGGAGAGGGGTTTAGTTGCGTGGAGGCAATCGGCGCACCAGTCTCTTCCATAATGGAATGCAACTGCTTGACGTCGATCGTCTCATGGCGGCGCAGATCCTGGGCGATGCGATCGAGCGTTGGGCGATACGTTGTGAGCAGTTCAAGCGCCTGGCTATAGCAGCTGCGTACAATGCGCTCTACCTCCTCATCGATCACCTCGGCGGTCACCTCACTATAAGAGGAAGGCGCACCCGTGTCACCTCCGCCACTGAATGGGCTCTGACGCTCACTGAACGAAATGGTGCCCAGCCGCTCACTCATACCCCAGCGCGTCACCATCTGACGAGCAATGGCCGACACGCGTTGGAGGTCGCTCTCCGCGCCGGCTGTGCCTCTGTGATACACCACCTGTTCCGCGGCACGCCCACCAAGCCCGGTCACAATCTGTGCCAGCAAGTACTCTTTTGAGTAGTTGTAGCGATCATCGAGCGGCGTATACATAGTAACACCAAGCGCCTTGCCGCGCGGGACAATCGTAACTTTCGTAACAGGGTCAGCACCCTCCATAAGCAGGCCTGTCAGAGCATGTCCACCTTCATGATAGGCGGTCTCAGTCAGATCTTCATCGCTGAGTACCAGGGGACGCTCAGCGCCAAGCAAGATCTTATCCAGCGCTTCATCAAAGCAGCGTTGATCAACACTATCAAGATTACGGCGAGCAGCCAGCAGGGCAGCTTCGTTGACCAGATTGGCCAGATCCGCGCCCACCATTCCGGTCGTGGAACGAGCAACTCGTAACAGATCCACGTCATCAGAGAGCGGAACGTCGCGCACATGGATCTTGAGGATCGCGAGACGACCATTCCAGTCGGGTCGATCGACCGTCACCCGGCGATCAAAGCGTCCCGGGCGCAACAACGCCTGGTCCAGACCATCGGGGCGATTGGTCGCGGCCAGCACCACCACCGCCTGGCGGTTATCGAAGCCGTCCATTTCTACCAGCAACTGGTTCAGCGTCTGCTCACGCTCATCGTTGGTATTAATGCTTGAGCCACGCTGCCGCCCGACCGCATCAATCTCGTCAATGAAGATGATACTGGGCGAAGCCTTCTTCGCCTGGTCGAAGAGATCACGCACCCGACTGGCGCCCACACCGACCAGCACTTCAACAAACTCAGAACCTGACATCGAAAAGAACGGCACACCAGCTTCACCCGCAACAGCTCGTGCCAGCAGCGTCTTACCGGTCCCCGGAGGGCCCACCAGCAGGACACCACGAGGGATCTTGCCGCCCAGACGCTGGAACTTGCCTGGCGTCTTGAGAAACTCTACCACCTCTTGCAGTTCGTACTTCGACTCATCCACACCCGCGACATCCGCGAAGGTGGTGCTGGGCCGATCCTCCAGGATCAACTTGGCGCGGCTCTTGCCAAAGCTGAAGATGCCCTGTTGTCCTTGCGTAGCCCTGCGACTAAAGAAGATGAAGAGGCCAATAAAGAAGACCCACGGCAGGAAATTGATCAGAATGGTCAGCCAGAGCGAATTGTCAGGGGGTGGCTTATAGGCAACCGTCGCCCCACTATCGATCAGCACCTGCGGCAATTTGGGATCGCCATTGGGGAGTTGCACCACATGATACTGTGTTTGATGATTGAGTGGATTGCGCAGGGTTCCAGTAATATCCACTTGCCCGTTAATCGTTGCATCCTTGATATTTTTGGCGGCAATCTGAGTATAAAAATCAGTGTAGCTCAGTTCAACGGTCTGTGACGATGTGTTAGTGGTATTCGCGCTATTGTTAAAAAGGGTGTATATATACACGACGAGCATAATGCCGACAATAATCAGTAGCCAGCGGTTGAGGCTATTGGAGGGGCCTTTCTGCGACGGTTGACCGTTTGGTCGTCCGGCAGGACCTGGGCGTCCCTGCTGCCTATCATTATTATTTTGTAGCCAGTACATACTTCCCGGCTGGTTCTCCATAAGAAATCCCCTGCTTTCTGGGCTCCGATGATGGGTTTATCCCAAGATCACATTAAACAAAAATGTCAATGTGAGCGATCGTAAGGTACAAAGCATATTATAGCATCATAGCACTTCGCTGACCACTATCGCTATTGTTCATCCACACTCGCTGAACGCCGCTTTGATGAGGTTTCCGCTACCTTTTGCTATCTTGAGCAAATCTTTAGGTATTCCTGCATTGTTATGAGTCCACCTTTACCTCTACAAGGCTATGATATGCAGTGAGAAGATACATGTCCACTTACCACAAAACTACCTCGAGAGGAACGAGATGAAGAGATCATTGCTGAATAGTCTGATGGCATTGCTTTTGCTTGCGCTTGGAGTTATCGCGCTCGGCGTTCTGCTTGTCCAGGGGAGAAATTTCGATGGCCTCGTGCTCATTTGTGGAGGTATCGCCTGCCTGGACACTCTGGCGGCATCCTTCTTCATTTTCTCGCTACGCTAATATCTTCACTCCTCCATGACAGTCATTTCGTAGAAGAGTCTTCCCTCCATTATGCTCAGCGTGCGTCCCATTCTCTGGCGTGGAATACCAGAAAAGGACGCAACATTTTTGTCGATTTTCTAACAACAAAGTACTATACATTTCATGACAAATAAGCTACTATGTTGTATAGGTGTCTGCAAATATTTAATTGAGGAGGAGAAACGATGGAACTGTTAACCTTATTTCAAAAGGCTTACCGCGTCAGAAGATTTATTATTGTACAGTTTATTGCGCTCGTCGGTTGGATCATCGTGCAATCATCCTTTTCCCTTACACCCGCCGGACAGAGCATCCCATTCCAGGTGATGATCGTTTCGGAAGGCATCTGGTGGATCGCGCTCCTGGCCATTATGCTCATATTATTTACACGAGAGTACAACAGTTTCGCCCACTCTGCGCTCGAACTGGAGGATGCCAACAAACAACTCAGAGAGGCAACCAACCGGCTCTTTGTGCAGGTAAGAGACAAAGACGACCAGGGAAGCGAACCCATTCCTCAACCACAAGAGGAGCCTGTGGCTCAACACGAAGAGGTATCGCCTCAACATGAAGAAGAGCCCGTAGCTCAAAGCGAAGAGGTAGCAAAGCCTCAACCACAAGAGGAGCCAGAGATCAAACACGAGGAGGAGCCAGAACTTAAACATACGGAGTTGGAGTCGCAGCCCCAGGAGGAGCCCGTTACTCAACAGAAAGAGGAGCCAGCACAAAAGGTGCCGGAGCACCAAACAGCATCCAGCACAGATGGCTGATTTCCTCATTGACTCTCGCAGCCCAACCATGATAGAGTAGAAACTTAGATAATGATTGTTGCGGATGCCTCACTACCCGCGTAACAGGCTTACAAGCAAGTCTGCTACGCGGGAATGCATATAACAACATCCTTACTAAATCTTTGATTGGATAATAGGAAATCATCTATGCCGGATGTGCGTGTCCGCCTCCATCAGAATATCCTCTGGCTGGTTCTCGATAAGCAGCCCCTCAATCTTTTAGCCACAACGATGCTTGAGCAGTTAACGGTCGCGCTGCGTACCGCGCTCAAACAACCACTCCATCTCATCGTCATTACCGGCATGGGCGAGCACGCCTTCTGTGCTGGCGTGGACCTCCCTGATGACTCCGAGAACAGGCGAACAGAGCTATTACACGCGGCTAATGAAACAAGTGCAGCCTTTGAGGAGCTGCACGCGCGTGGACTTCCTATCGTCGCACTTGTCAAAGGGAGCGCATTCGGGGTCGGCTGCGAACTGGTCTCGCTCTGCGATATAGTAATTGCTCGGGAAGATGCCCTATTCCGCCTGCCTGCTATCAACGCAAAAGTCTTTCCCTCAGCGCTCTCCGTCTATCTACCCGCAGCCATTGGTCAGGAGGCTACCACGCGCCTGGTGCAAAGCGGAGAGACGCTCAATGCGCAAGAAGCGATGCGGCTGGGACTGGTCCATCAGCTGCTGCCCACCCGCCGCTTCCTACTCGATACTGAAGAATTGTTGGTTATGCTGGCTACACAGAGGTAACGAGCGCGCCCTTCTGGCAATTCACTTGCTTGACAGAAGGGGCTGCTCGCCTTCCACAAAGAACCATTACCTGTTTGCGGGCCTGGTAGTTATGGCTGGAGGGCGCAGCGCTGACTCCCCCTCCATGGAAAGCATATTGCTCGATGGCGGCTTCTCCGCGAGGGTGTTATTGGCCGTCTCCACCTGGAAGGCGACAATCCCTGTACGCATCTCACGTACCAGCACAGCGAGTTGGCCAGCCATCGTCGCGATTTCACTGCTAAACTCGCTGCCCAGGCGCGCAATATCCTGCGAAGACGGATTGGGAAGAGGCTCTAGAGGCTGCGCCTCCCGCAGTTTCAGAGCGCTCGTGGTCGTAGCAATGCTGCTTAGCTCGGCATCCAGTTCGCGACACTCCTGTAGGCTGTGCTGCTGTAAACGCTGCAACTCAACGGCCAGACGTGGCAATAATGTTTCCAGCGCACGTACTTCCTGAACGTGCAACCGCGTCGTTTCGAGCGTAGTGGTCCGTGAGCGCGAATATGCCTCAGCCTCCACAGCTAGCGCCCTGCTCATACGCCGCAGTGTGTGTGAGATCTGTTCGGCCACGGCAAAGACAGAGCGCACCTGCTGAGTAATGCTTTCGTCAGCCAGGTGTTGGAGATGTTCACGGGCCCGCTGAATTTGCGCCACAAGATCGGCCTGCTCTTTTTCCGTGGTCTCCAGCTGGCCTGAGGACGCTCTTCCATCGCGTATGGATGATATGGCTTCGCGGGAGGCTGGTCGCTGGTTTTTCAGCGCGCGTACGAAGACTTCAGAACGCTCAAGCTCCTGGCGTGAGATTACATCGAGTTGCTCGGAGATAATCTGGGTACGCAGAACGAAACGGCGGAAACGTCCTACCGTGAAATTAAAGGCATTGGCCAGCATGCCAATAGGATCGTTGCTGACAACCGCATTAATGCTGAGATCGCCGGCACTGACGACACGCATATCTGAAAAGAGATGCTCAGCAGCATTGGTCAGCGCGTCTCTCTGGCGCCGCGTTTGCTGAAAGAGCCCCAGAATTGCCTCTAGCATAGCGTTGACTGAAGCAGACACATCGGCAATCTCGTCGCGACCAACTACGGTGACACGGGCATCAAGCTGTCCGCGCTCGACGGCCCGGGTGACATTGCGCAATTGCTTGAGACGTTTGACCAGCGTGCCAGAAATCAGCCAGCCTACCAGTACAATGGCGATAAAGGCCAGCACCGAACCAATGATCGTGGTGTAGAGCTGACTCTGTTCCTCAACACTGGCCGCGTCCTGCACAGATGCAGCCAGGCGCTGATCAAAGAGGATAAGGGCACGCAGGGCGCTCAAGGCGTCGGCATTCGTCGGCTCACCCTGGGTCTGCTCAAGATGCTGCGCAACCGCCAGATTGCCCCCGGCGATATCTTGTAGTATCTGTGCTTGCGCGCCACGATAGACCTGCCATGTACGCAGGGCGCTACCAGCCAGCGTCGTTTGTTGGGTCACCTGCCCTGTATGATCGGCTTCAGCCAGCAAAGCGACCTCATCAACATGCTTTGTCAGCAGATCACCCGCAATATAGCCCGTCAAAATAGTGTCATAACGCGTGGTAAGACCTTTTACCGCATTCTGATCCGTGGTTAGCGTCTCCTGTGAAGGTTGGGGTAGCGCCGCGTGGTCAAGAGCCAGATGGGTTTGTGTATTCATCAATTGCAGAAAACTTGCACCGGTGGTGAGCGATGTATTGGTGTGCAATAAGTTTTGATAGAAGCTTGTTTGTCTGCTCAACGATTGGGCGCGCAGGATACCAATGGTACCAACCAGTAGGGCCGCGATCAGCGCTGCCGTCAGGAAACCTAGCGTCAGTCGTCCCCCAATAGGCAGATCGAGAAGGAGATTGCCGCGCCGCGCTCTGGAACGTATATGCAGCGTCGCCGGTACAGGTTGTGCCTGGGCGCTCATGGTTTTCGCCAGGGGGCGAGTGGATAGTTTAGGAGAACGCACGACGGATACCCTCGCTTTCTGCTACAGGAAACGATGTCAGAGCAAGTGAGCCCGTTCCACGCCCTGTTAATCCTATCTGAGACAATTTCATGGCATCGACTGGGATGTAGCTCAACTTCTGGGCAAGCTGTTGGACCGGGGGAGTGAGCATAAAGTTCAGGAATGAGGAGATGAGGATATTGTCATCGCCCAGCGTGTACATGTGCTCATAGCCCCAGAACGTGTAGTTTCCCGCTGCGATATTCTCTTGAGTGGCCTGCTTCCCGTCGATCGCCAGAGCGTGCACACTGGCATCAAGCACCGAAAGCGCCAGGTAGCCGATGGCTCCTGGCGTATGCGCAACAGTATCGCGCACTGTGGTCGATGAATCTGTTTTCAGCAGCACGCCATTCTCGTCGCGCCCCTCCAGGATATATTTACGAAATGTGGCGCGCGTCCCCGATGAATTGGGGCGTACAACCGGCACAATTGGTAAATTTTTGCCGCCCACCTGCTCCCAGTTACGAATCTTGCCGGTCGAAAAAATATCAATGATCTGTTGGCGCGTAAGGGAAGTAATAGTGACGCCGGGGCCAGTAATCATCGTAAAAGGGATTACGCAGACAATATGATCGGTCAGGTTGGGATCGGGATACACTGCCGGGTCCGCATAGACATCTGAGTTGCCTATATCCGATTTGTGGCTCGTGACAGCCTGCAAGCCTGCAAGGCTGCCGCCTCCATTAACCTCTATATGTACATTGGGGTGCTGCTTTTGATAGAGAGTCGCGGCGGCGCTGGCCAACGGTTGCAGCGCAGTCGATCCAACTACCAACAGGTGCCCACTCAGATCCACCGACGATGTCGTTGATCCCGCGCAACCACTGAGCATTCCGATGAGGACACACACAATAAACAAAATCGGTAAATATGAGCATTTCGATCTTACGCTCGATTGATAGGTGCCATGATGTTCACTGGCAAACGCTCTACTATTCATAGTCATGTCCTAATGATTTACAAACTACGATCTACCATCTCATTCACAAAGGCACTATTGCACACTGCGCTCCGGCAGGGGTACGTTGTTATCTAATGAATTAATATCTTCCTGATTGCAGCTTCTTCTTTGAAGAGTAGGGGGGATCAGCTCGTAGCCGATCAAATATACTGTTCTATTCCTTCACTATTGATTATGTACAAGCAATTTTAAAGATGTGTTAAGTAAATTATCCCTTAATGTTAAATAACTGTTAAGTTTTGGTTCCATTCGCAATCTCACATCGATTTATCCACATATATTGGGGAGAACTCTTCATATATGTGGATAACCTTCTCTCTTTGCTGAGCAGTTATGGAAACCGAAAAAGTAGAGGTTTTAAGAAATTTTTATGTGGAAAGGGGAGAGAAAACATAGTAACGGTTGAGGTTTCTCCTCAGGCTCAAAAAGGCGTTAATAATGATGAGATAGATCGTCCTTCATGCAGAGACGCTACGTGCTTGTCAGCACACGCACGGAGATCAGCGATAACTGTGGCTATGTATAAGCAAACAAGGAAGGACTCTATCTAATGAAAAAACTATCTACATCTGGAGAAGTGGGTGGCGGCAATGTGAAGAAGAACTCGCGATTGACGAAGTGGCGTTTGGTAGGGATTATAACATCCATTTTAATTATTCTTGGAGTTGCTGTATTGACTTCTTTAGGAGGGGATGCATTTGCCGCCTCCGCTCATGGGGGAAAGCACAAAACGCCGACTCCTACACCCCACCACACACCCACGCCTACCCCCGGGGGCAGCAAAGGAACAGTCACTGTCTGGATTCAGGTCACGGATTCCTGTCGGCACGCCCTCTCAGGCGCAACATTCACGGTGAGCGGCCCTGGTATTAATACGACAACGGCGCCAACCGCTGGGACTGTTCCGGTATCTATCGGCGGTGGCAGTTGTCCCATCCAGCGTGGTAGTTGTGTGAGCACCTCAACAGGCTGCACATCGATTGCTCTGAATGTCCCCGCTACTGGGATAAATACCTATACGATTACTGTGGCAAAAACAGCGAATCCATCTGGAAGCAATCTGAGCTTTGCCGTTTGTCAGGGAGGTAGCGATTGCCCCGATGGCCCTGAAGTTGCTACTGTTAACATCAGTTCATCTGGATCGGTCTCTGCAACGACACATAATTTTTATCCTGATGGCTTCAGCGTTACCTGGCCATTTGGTGGCACGTTTAACGGCTCTAAAAGCGATCCCATTATGTTCCATGAATTTGGAATTGGCAATGGCTCTATCCAATGTGATGGCGACCACGACAAAGACGATTACCTGACAGGCACTCCAGGTTCACACTGTGATAGCGACCACGGCTAAAAAATCTGATTAACGAAGATATATAAGTTATGAGAGAGCGTTGCCAATGTCCTGGCAACGCTCTTTTTAAGTGGCAGGACTGCCTGCAACCCTGGGGCAGTACGCGGCGTTTCTGTGGTAGTATGCTATACTGGCGGTATTGTGACAAATATTTACTACAGAGGTCCTCACGGCATGGATAAAAAACCACAGGGGGGAGCCGCGCTCTTCCTGGCAAAATTTTTTATGGCGATGGGTCTACCAGGACTGGCCCGGCGCTGGGATCCACAAGGCTCAAAGCTTACCACTGGTGAGTTGTCAAATCGCTTCATCCTGCGGGTAGTGCAACCAGGCCTGGCCGGGCTGATGGATGGATCGGTCTCGACGCTGGCTCCCATCTTTGCCACTGCTTTCGCGACCCATAAACCCTTTACGGCATTTCTGGTTGGCATGGCGGCAGCCACGGGTGCGGGCATCAGCATGGCCTTCTCGGAGGCATTGTCCGACGATGGGACGCTCACCGGGCGCGGCAATCCGGTTTTACGAGGTACAATTACCGGTTTTATGACATTCCTGGGAGGTGCGGGCCATACGCTTCCCTTCCTGGTGTCAGATTTGCATCTGGCCCTGATCATCGCGTACGTAGTGGTCGCGGTTGAACTGATCATCATCGCGGCTATTCGCCACCGCTACTTTGGGACAAAATGGTCGACCTCAATTCTGCAGGTGGTGGGAGGTGGTATCCTGGTCTTCCTGGCCGGCCTTATTTTTGGCAGCGCCTGAGCCTGGCCGCACTGGTAAAGCATAATCAGGTGGGGATCGAGCGGATTTTTTCGCTCGATCCCCACCTGATTATGCTTTAATGTGATTCTTAGAGCCCACGGGCCTGTGCATAGCGTTTCGCAACCACATCCCAGTTGACTACATTCCACCAGGCGCCGAGGTATTCCGGGCGGCGGTTCTGGTACTTGAGGTAGTAGGCATGTTCCCATACATCATTGCCCAGAATGGGGAAGTTGCCATCCATCAATGGGCTATCCTGGTTGGCAGTAGAGGTAATCGCGAGATTGCCGCTCTTATCCAGGATCAGCCAGGCCCAGCCAGAGCCAAAGCGCTTGACGCCGGCGTCGTTAAATGCTGTCTTGAAGGCATCAAATGAGCCAAACTTGGCATTGATAGCGGTGGCCAGATCGCCAGTGGGAGTGCTGCCACCGTTGGGCGTCATAGTCTCCCAGAACATGGTGTGATTGGCATGACCGCCGCCATTGTTGCGAACTGCGGTACGAATGCTCTCTGGTAGTTCGTTGAGGCGGCGTACCACATCTTCGACGGCCAGGTTGGCAAAATCATGTCCCTGCAAAGCATTGTTCAGGTTAGCAACATAGGCTGCATGATGTTTGTCATGATGCAACTGCATCGTCTGCGTATCGATGTACGGCTCAAGCGCGTTGTAGTCGTACGGCAGTGGTGGAACTGTGAATGCCATAGTAACATTTTCTCCTTTGGACACAATGATCGGCCCTTACAAAGGACGCCAAAAATTGGTCACTACTTATGATACGAGGCCATGTACCTCTAACTATGTGTGGAACGACCCCCTACGCTTACAGCAGATAGAAGTTGTCTGTGCACGTACACGGTCTCCCTTAGTTGTATGCGATACATGCGGCAGTTGTCAAGCAGAACGGTGGATTTCCTTTTCAAGGGAATCGCCTCGCCGC
>Ga0070730_10004227_pt1 | contig 12692 bp, 10 predicted proteins | sample Coa_R1_3_FD_66447 | JGI IMG/M metagenome (GOLD analysis project Ga0070730, IMG submission 66447) | Surface soil microbial communities from Centralia Pennsylvania, which are recovering from an underground coalmine fire - Coalmine... | ecosystem: Environmental > Terrestrial > Soil > Unclassified ...
CCAATTACAACAGCCGCCCGCGTCCGGCTGAAGCGCTGGTGCATGGCAATGAAGTGGAATTGATTCGCCGCCGTGAAAGCCCGGACGATTTATTCGCGACAGAGAATTTCTAGAGGTCAGATAACACGCATACATTCTCGGTTGGTGTGGAAGTTAAATATCGGCAATTTATTCCTGTGCCTTCCCTGCCCAGCGCCACAATTCTCCGTTTCCAGTTTCAAATTTCTAATTTCATCTTTTCTCCTGCGCAATCTCCCAGACGCAGCCTCCTCGTTCCTAATTCTGATTCGTCAGCATCGCCGCGGTGGCGCGGGCGTTCGAACCGTCACAATAAAACGCCTGGATATTGTGCTTGGACATGGAGCGCTGTGCTTGGTTGGATAAATCGAAAAAGCGTAGGTGAGCCCAAGGTCAAATGGACAGGGTAAATTGTCCTGTCGGGCCATTGTAAAACAGATTGCAGTTTGCCAGAACGTCGCGCCCGATTAAAACCAACAAGCCTTGGGCCGCCAAAGCCGCCCCCATCGTGCGCGGTGAATTCAAATTCACAATCGGTGTGGTAATTAGGACAGGGTAGATGTTACAGGGAACCTTTTCATGGGTTGCCGAAAGCATGGTGCCCACGTCAATCACTGGAAGTCCCAACTCATTTGCGACTTTATCGTCAATACAAGTATTTGACGCACCAGTATCAATCAGGGCCCAGCCCGTTCTAGGTGTCGGAACTGGCTTCCCCTGGCTCACCAGAGCCTGCCCTGCGTTCTGCTCAATCGTGACCGTTACCTGCAGTGTAGGATCCCGCATCTGAAGTGCTATCGCAGGGTGAACGTTGACAGTTTTACCGTCTTGGGTTTTAGCTTGGGCTACTGCTTGACTGTGCAGAATTGGCATTGAGAATTCCCAGAGTCAGGGCTGGCGCAGAAAATTCAATCTGCGCTTCAGAAGGTCGTCTAATCAGGACGTTATTCAATCCATGCTGCGTGACGGCAGCATTTAATGCCTCTTCCATTGTGTCAAATGCGCCAGAAACCTGCTCTCCGAAGATTACGAGAATTTTCCCGCCATACTGTTTCAGTAGCTCGTCTCGGTGGGAACTAAGGTATTGAAGCTCTCTTTCCAGTGCTGGCATAGAATTACTTCCTCACGGGGACACCAAAACCCCCGCTATCCATTCACTTCTCTAAGATGCATTAATCATACCATAGGGTTGATGTCAATGGGCATCGGCGCGATCCAAACGATTCTACTTCACATACTAAAGTGGCATTAAGTTGTGTTGCCCTTGCCTTACTAACCGTGTGCAGATTCCAAGCGATTGCTTCGTAAGGTGATGCTCGCAATGGAAGTTTGCATTACAGATCAAGAGTGGCATATAGGGGAATCGGTTAGCGTCATCGCCTAGCCCGTTGATATGGTAAAATTCGGGAGCGAACCAGTGCTGGCAAGAAGGGCTTGTCCAAATTTTTGTGTTTGCGGGGCGGGCTGCTTTGGGAATTCGGTTAAAAACAGACAGTTTTTGAACGTTACGTTTTCTAAACGCAGAGGTCCACCGCTGTAAATGATGATCGCATTCTCGAACTTGACATTCTTCCATTCCACCCCAATGTCAAGCTGTTGACCGCAACCAATTAATGTGAGATTTTCCACGATGCCTGATATTTCCGCTCCAGGTTGTACACTTATAAACTTACAAGCAGTTTTTCTCACTTCTTCAGCATTCTGGAATAGATTCATCTTTTCCGCAACCAGCGATTGGTAATTAACAACGCTGGAGACGGCTACCCAAAAATCAGGATTTCTGGCTTTAACCTGTGCCAATTTTTTACGTAGCTCCACGACGGCTTCCGTGGGTGCGATCACTTTATTTGCGTAAGCTGCGTTTATTGTTCCGGATATTTCTGGCAGTCTAGCCAGGATTTCCCTTTCGGGCATCTTCGAAAATTCAATAATTTTCTTAGTCGTAGCACCCTCTACCCTAGCCTTGAGGTATGCTACATCCTCACGCAGCTTGGCAATGTCTTCGGTGATCCGCTGAAGTTTGGCATCAACGTGGTTGTCGATTCTATCGTTAAGGGCTGCATCGTCCCTTGTTTGGCTTACCTGCCAGCGAACAAGAATATAGGAGCCACACCAGGTGATTAAGGCGGTGATTATGGCTATGAGAAGAGGATTCTGACGCAAAGGAACTGAGCGGTCCGGGCTTCATTGACCGGGGAGCTGCTTCGCTAAGTCATCGATTTTCTGATGGACCCTTTGGAGATCTTCTTTGTAACCCATGTCGGCAGAGTATACTCCCTCTGTCTCACATGCCAAAATTGAATTTTCGACTTCGCTACCAACACACATTGAAGACGCGCCCCGGTTCAGAGTACAAAGGATTTCGTAAGATTTGTTGGCCCTCGCTTCATCAGAATCCACTTTCACTTCTTTGCGATTATTTCGCTGCGTATTCTAAAGCAAAGGCGCAAGTCCCCAAAGTTCTAGACCTCAAAATCAATGTTCAATTCTGGTTCGTCAGCATCGCGGCGGTGGCGCGGGCGTTGGTACCGTCACAGTAAAACGTTTGGATGTTATGTTTGCCGGCCGTTGAGCCGATGGTCCCGGCATTCAAGACGTTCGCGGGCCAGACGAATGTGTGACTGCCCGTGGCGTCCTGGATGATGTCAAACACCAGAAACTCGCCCGCCGCGCAGTTCGAGAGCGTCGGGGCCGTGACATTCAAAGTAAGCGTGGTCGTCTGTGTGTTGCCGAGCGAAGCGTCGAAATTCATCGTGGCGGAGGAGGTGACGGTGTTAATCGCACCGGCAATTTGGTTAGACTTTACCGACGTTCCTGCTCCGCCCCCAAGCGATAAATTCGCCACCGGAGTCGTACTCGCTACAACAATCGGGGCCGTTCCAGTCGCCTGATTTGAAATAAGCTGTGCTCCTGCCTTAATACTTGTATCAACATCCAGCCGGGCAGTGGGGTTTCCAGAGCCGATTCTCACGTTACCGCTCGAGTCAATTAGCATCGACTGGGTTCCATTGTTGCTGAATTGGAGCGGCGCCCCAGTGCGATTGTCGAAAAATGCTTTATTGGACGCGGCTTGATTAACTCCCAGAATGATGTCACCGACGCCGGCTGTTACTCCCGTCCCGATATCTAAATCCTGATCGGCTGCGGCATTGAGACTGGGGTTCTGGACTCTCATGCGGGATAAACCATCAACGAATTGCGATAGCAGAAAGTTTATCCCCCCGCCAGCCCGATTAACAATGGATCCATTCTCAACATAACTAAACCCCGCCATGTTTCCGCTCTTAAACTCGGTGTTTCCGGGGCGGTTTCCAAAATAAGTGATGTTGGACGGTGCAGCCATTGTGTTAGTCAATCCCGTAGCGTCGATAAAGTAGGTTGAGCCTCCAACAAAAGAACTGGTATTATTTGAAATCTGTCCTTGATGGTTTGACCCTTCTATCTGGATTCCAGCAGTAGATGGAGACCCGGCCCCACCCGATGCAAAGATCGTGTTGGTAATCCTGAAATTGGTAGTTCCGTCATCCAGCAGAATGTCTGGGGCTGTGCCGTTGCCTTCAAACTGATCTCCGTCCATGATTAGGGGTGCAGCATTATGATAATAGGTCAGCGCAGTGTGAGTGCCCAAGGCGTCGGTTATCCCGATGTTGCCTAAATTTGAATTGGCAACCGACGTGTTGGTGAATATCGCACCACCGTTTTCCGTGATTGACCAGGCCCCACCGTTAAGAAATGTAAATATACTATCCGAGACCTTGAATGACATATTTGAAAGGGAATCCTTGAATCCCCAGTTCAAAAAAGCAAATGTGCAGTGGTCGAGGGTGATGCTGTCACCTGCCCCCGACGTTGTTGAAGTGAAATTCAAACCATACCCAGAAGTAAAAGTGAGAGGACTTGGGTAATTTCCCGGCCCCAGAAACGACGTGTACTTCATCGTAAAACCCTTCGCCAAACTCTTGAAAAACACGATGTCAGAAACGTTTGCACTTCCTACGACGGTAATATGGTCAAACGTTATGTCCATCACGTTGTCCGTCGAGGCTGTGCCAACATAAAATATGGGCATCGGCCCGGTCGATGGGGCGACGTTGATCATACTGACCTGATTGGTCTGCCCGAAGTATGAGTGCTCCATTGTCCCTACAATACTCGAACCTTGAGAGGCTGGAGGAAATACGAATAGTCCTCCCGCCAATGCGGAACCTGTGTATGTGAACGTAGCGTTACCTAAAAGAAGTTTAACCGGACGGTCGAATGTGATTGCAGAAGAAATGACCTGCGCGCCCTCAAATCCTCGCGCATCAACGGTGCCACCCGTGGCAGGTAGAGCAGCGATACAAGCGGCAATCTTCTGACCAGCATTATTTGAAAGCGGCTGCTGAGCGTCGGCCATGCACCTCTTATTTAGGAAATCCAACCCTCCGCTAAAATGGGCTGGTGCTCCGCCCTGACCATAAAAAGTGTAATTGTTTGTTCCAGCTAGCTGATCACTAGCAAGAAATCCGTAGGCATTGATTACTGTCCCTGCGGTTTTTGGACCATACTGGGCATAAAACGCGGCCATGTTGGTGATGGTGCCACTGCCGTCCTGTTCGGCAAATCCAGACGTTCCGATAAGTTGCGTAACGTCGGCCGCATCTTCGCTGTAGGCATCTCCCTGCATGGCAACCAGTCCTATGTTGGTTCCTGAAGCAGCATTGCCGACAACCGTTGGATTAAAGGCTTCAAAAGATGCCCCTACCGTATTCACCTGACCTACTATTGTGGAGCAAGAAAAGAGAACAGAAGTGTTGGGATTCAGGCAACCAAGGACATTCGAACTTATATTCATGTAGTTGCCTTGAAGAAAACTCAAAAAGGACGAATTTGGCGGCCCCGTCTGCAGGTAGATTTTGCCATCACCGCTCGCTCCGGGAACCACCACGCTCCCAGTCCCGCTGGGCGTGAGCGTTATGTTCTGGTTCGCACCCAGCGCCGAGCACCCTACCGACCCTGTCGAATTCATCGCGCAAGGCAATGGAGCGAAGCCCGCGCCACGCATGTCCGTGATGGCGGTAATCGCGCTGCCCGCGGTCACAACTTTTGCAATTGGAATCTGACCCACGGCGAAATTTGCCGCTTGATTCACTGTGGGCGCGCATGTCGCGGCAGGGTCGAGATACACGAGGTTGGTCGCCGCGTTCACCATCGTGAGTGTGCCGGCAGGGTAAGTAACAAGAGCAGGAGGATTGCCGCAGTAAGCTGAACCCGCCGCCAGATTCAGCGTCAGTCCGGCGCCCGTCGTCGGCCAGTAGCCAGGCGCAACACCTTGAACGTACTTCGCGTTGGCGTTAAAAATCGGGGCGGTGGCTGTGCTCGCCTGCTGGCCCATCCCTATTCCCGTTTCAAGAAGGATCGCAATGAGCAGGCCCAGCGTTCCATAGAGGACCCGGGTTCTCAGCGAAAATCTGTGGTCCACTACCCGCGCCAGATTCTTCCAACTCATTATTTTGATTTTCATATTTCCACCTTTGCACAGCGGATGCAGTACAAATTACCAAACTTGGATGCTCGCCGTAATCCCAATATCGGATGCGGTCAAATATAGTTTGCTTGCGTCAAACATAACTCCTGGTTGAAACCAGAGAGCCCCGCCGGAAGTCATGTAAATCATTGCGCCGAGGGGAGTGCGCCCCAGATTGTGATTGACAGAAAAATTACCCGGAGCTGAAGAAGTCATTGCCAGCCGGCCATAGATTGGGGTGGCGTTGGTCACCGCGATCACGTGGGTCGGGTCGGTGGTCACGCTGCCGAGGTAAGCGTCGCCGGTCACCGCTGCGACTCCGGTCAGGTTGAAATAAAAACCTGTGACGGAATTCCACCAGAGAAAACTGGTGGAGCTGGCCGGCGCCGACCCCGGAGCGGGAGTGACGGGCGCCGAGCGGGCGCCCTGCGCGTACAGGACTCCGGCTGAAAGACCCGGGATCAAGTTTGCCGAGGTTGCGAGCGTGAAGCCGGAAATGACACCGGAAACACCCCGGTCCTTCAGCCAAGCGGCGACGGTACCCGCCGCTGTGACCGCGGTCTGCACGTCATTCGCGTCCTGCAGGAGCGAGTCAATGATTTGCCAATTGGTGTCCATGTCCGCTTCGTAATTACTGCCGTGCTGCGGCTCGATGATTCCCTTGCGTGGTAGAACAGTTCGGACGACTGCCATATTGACCTCGATACGATGGGCTTGATGCGATCCCACGCCGTGGCGGGGATGCGCAAAGCGATTTGTGCTAGCCGGACAGCCGCGTGGCGATGGTGCGCACTTTTACAAATCCGCCGTTGGTGATTGTCTCGGTGCCGTTGTTCCAGTAGTGCACTTCGCAGTGCACGAGACCCGGGTTGGCCTCATTCTTTTCCTCTACCCAAAAATCCATTAGGAATAGAGTTCCGCTGGCGTCATTCACGCTGGCGCGCGCGGGCTTGGTGGTGGCGCCGGCAGTTTGCGCGGCGGGGTCTGGCGAGCGGGAACACCATGCGGCAACTTCATATTCGAGTTCCGTCCGCGCGTAGACGTAACCGTCCACTTTGCTGGTGGGTAGCTGCACCACCTCGCCATTCTTGTACCAGCCGTAAAAAGTTTCAGGCCGGACAGTCGCAAACTTGGCGTTGTTGGAAATCTTGGTGATCGAATAGTCCGTCAGCGGCTGATCGGCGGCGATGGTGGCGTCAGGAAGGTCAACAAAACCCGGAATTGTAGCGAGAAGTAATTGACTCATATTGGTTTCTCAGTTCGTCAGCACGTCAGCTTTTCGGTAACTAAGAACAGAAATGCTGACTCACTGACGCGCTCCTTTCAAAAGATGGTTTTTGCGGCAGTTCCATCAGAGAACGCCTTGGTTGAGTTGTTGGCCATAAACCCGTAGCGCGTCCGTTGGTAACTTGAAGCGGCCGTAAAAGCGGGAGTGCCCGTGGGGGCAACCCGTGAGAGAACTTTGTTGCTCATCCACCCTGAGTCCAGAAGCCGGTAGGTCATGGTCCCGTCGCGGTAATTCGGCTGCTTTTCCATGACTTCAGCAATCTGGTTAAAGACGCCCCGCCTGCCGGTTTGGAAATTCGGCATCAGAGGATGCGAGAGGAAAGCGAAATCACCTGCCTCAACAGTCAACGTCATGTACTGGCTGCTGATGGTGGAAGTGGGGGCGCCGCCGCGCGGCGATCCACTGACAGGGTTCATGCCGTTGTACCGGTGAAAAATGCGTGTGGCGGTGAGCCCGGCCAGGGACACTCCGCCTCGCGCTGACTTGAGCCCCTTCGATTCGATAATGTCCTGGCCCGCCAGACCATATTGTTGCAACGATGTAGCGTCAAGAAAAAGCAACTCTTGCTGAAATTTACTGCCGTCGTAATCCAACCGGTAAGTCACTTGATTGATGATCGGCTGGCGGACGATGCCAGGCAGCACAGTAATGTTCCGTTCGTTGAAATCGAAGAGGTTCAACAGACTGTAGGGCGGCATAAAGAAACGCGGGGAAAGCCGCCCGTCAGCCAGAACTATCATGTACCCGCCCAACGCCTTGAAGACTTCAAACTCCAGGAACTGCTTCGCCTCGACCGATTGTTGGAATTTAAAATCAAGCAGGCATCCGGCGAAAATATCGTTTCGGTAAGAGAGAAAAGTCTCCACGTCCACGCTGGGGTTGGGACGAATCAACGTGGAGTTGGTTGTGACAGCAATGTCCCACTGAGCCGGGTCGTAAATCCGCCACGCAGTCTGCGGGAGAGAAGGCGACTGCCCCAGTCCCAGCTCATTTTGAAAGATCATCAAAACCATGTCGATGGGATTGGCGAGTAGTGTGCGCGGATGGGCGCTGGAAACTGGAAAGCCGTCATCGCCCTTTTGGAAGATTTTTGTTTTGGTCGTGCGCGTCAGATCACGGCACTGAAGCACGTAGCCGGTCAGGTCGGGAAGCGTCTGGATGGCTTCTATCTCTTGAGTCGCCAGAGTGACGAAATCCGAGGAGACCATGCCCGGGTAGCCGACTTTAAGTGAAATTTTCCGGCCTTCGAGTTTCCCTTTGCTCACCAGAGCCGTCATGTAACCGCCGTTGTCCGTTGTCTCCAGTTCCAGCGCGCCGATTGAGCTTTGCCCGTCCAATTGCCTGATGCTTTGTTGCACCCCCTGGGGGATTTTCAAATAAGGCCGCCCCAGGAGCGCGGAACTCGTTGTGGTAAAAAGCACGTCGTTACGCGTTCCCGTAATCCAGAACCATGCTGTGGAAGCAATTGTCTTGCGCACGGAAAATTCCCAGGGCAGCGCCCGCGTCCCGAGGGAAAAAGCAAGCACGCCATCGCCCGTGGTCGCTTCCACGATGCCCATGCTTTGGGCCAGGCGCGCCAGAAACGCGCTCAGCCCCCCCGCGTAGTTGGTGTTGAAATAGGTTTGCAACGTCGCATTCGCGCTCAGGCGCAGGTAGGCGGCCAGCGCTCCCCACGTGCCTTCCATCCAAACGGACGCGGGCGACCCGGAATAGCCTCCGGCGGAATCCGCGTAGGTTTTGAAGCCATCGAATACTGTCAATTGTTGGTAAGCCTGGTTGAACGAATTCGCCTGAGAGCTCATCAGGATTTGCTGATTGGTTAGGAAAAACGTTTCATAAATAAATTCGAGACACGACACGGCCTTCACATCGTCGCCAATCTGGTGGCAGAACATCGCGCCCCATGAACCCGAGCAATCGAGAGCCAGTGACGTGTCGAGACCGGTGCTCGACGCCCCCTGGGCAAAATGCGCTTTGATTGAGCCGTTGAGCGGAATCCACAATTGCGCCAGCAGCGCAGTGCTGATCTGGGCGGCCACCGTCGCGGCCTGCGTCGCGGTTGCAATCAGCGCAGTGTATTGCGCCTGGGTGATTAACCCGCGGTTCAACAGATCCACTGCGGCGGAGGGCAACACGCGCGAGGCTTTGTCAAAAGCGAAATAGCAATCGATATTATGCTCCGTGGAGACCGATTCGATTTGTCCCGGGACGTATTGGTAGCCGGGGTCTTGGTATTTTCCCCAGCCGAGCGTGATCAGATTCTTCGTCAAATCATTGGCGGTGGATTGCAATGAAAAAAGAAAGTTGAGCATGCTCTGCAGCCCCAGGGCGGCAGTGAAATAATCTGCAGTGCGTTCCATGTAGATGCCGTAGGCGTAGGCCACCCAGGCGACTGAGCCGGAGCGAATATACGCCTGGTCCACCTGGCCGTTGTACACATCATAGGAAAAGCTGAGCGAGCCCGCAGGCTGCGGAGCGCCCACCGAGAGGTTGTCCAGCCGAAGGTTGCCTGCCGCTTGAAGAACAACTTTAAACGAAGCGATGGAGGTTAAAGTTTCGCCCGCCACGTATTGGGCGATCAAAGAGTTCAGGTTCTGGGTAAAAACCCGCCATACTCCCACTGTTAATCCGAGCACGCTGGTGATGGTCTTCGACGGTGAATCGTAGCCCGCGGTGCCGGACGATACCAGATTGATAGTCGTCACTTTGCCCGTTGAGGTGGTGACTCCGATGGCGAAGGTGAAACCGACAAAAGCTTCGTAGTGGGATTCGATGATAGAGTCCAGAGCGTCCGGCAAACCCGCGCCGATAAAATTCCATGTGGCGGGCGCGGTGGTGGCGGTGAATGAAATGACGTTGGATCCGCCCGACTGCGCCGGCGGCTCGGTGGTGTCGAGAATGTTTGCCACCGTGCCCGCTCCGCCGGCCAGCGACCAACGCGCGATTGAACCGTCTTGCGCGTCTTCGAGCACGAGCGAGGGCAAATACCCTGGATTGTCGCGCAGCAAGTTGAGGCGCGCGACGATTCTTTGCGCGGCATCCCAGAGCCCGCCCACCGTGAACGTAATAATCGCCAGCGCGGCATCGTAAATCCAGCTCCGGTTCTGGATGTAGCTGGTGTTCGAGCCGGCCAGCAGCCCGGGGCTGGCATAGTCCGGGTCGCCGGGAGGCACTTCAATCGAGCGCGGCAGGTCGGAATACACAGCCAGGTTCTGCAAGGTCGAATACAAATCGACCGGGCCCAGCACCGGGTCATTGTAAATAATGTGGGCGGTGGGCGTGCCGGTGGCGGGTATCAAGCTTGACCCAAAGCGCGCGTGGGTGGAATCCTGAACGATTATCGGGATATGATCCTCTTGAAGATACTCAATATCCGTCTTGGCATAGACTCGTATGTAATAGTCGCTCAGCTTGTTGCCCACACCCGTGTTGGAATGGGAGGTCCATCCGGTGACGAGCGAAGTGGAAGATCCCACCACAGGCTGCGCGGATCCGGCAGGCATTAGAAATGCGATGACGGCTCCGGAATGGACGCTTGCCACTGACCATGTGTTGTCTGCGGCGATAGAGGAGGAGCCCTGGTAATAAAAAACATCGGTGCACGAGTACACATCCACGCGGTACTGGCTGGCCGGCAGGACCAGGTGCAATACCCGGCCGGCGAGGCTTGTGGTGGCGGTGAGCGGAATCACATTGACAAGGAGATTTCCCGAGAGCAGCGGCGTACTGGAATAGTTAATAGGGAATCCATCCGGGCCGGGCTGCGCGTCTGTCGAAATTCCGGAGACGGGATCGAGCACGATGTTCGGCCAGGGAACCTGGGTGAAACTGGAGAGCGTTCCGCTGGCCGGGTCCATTGCGCCTTCGATAAACGCCGGGGTGGTGGGCGTGGCCACGGCGTTGCCCGCGAAGGGCGATACATTGGCGTTTTGCCGGGACAATATCCACGTCATCGCGCGATCAAGCGCGGCCGAGAGGTCACCGGGATAGTAATTGAAGACTTCAGACATAATCAGATTCCTAAAATTACCGATTGTCCGTCAGCCGACGGGTTGATGATTGGAACAAACAGTCGTCAGTTTTCAGTTCCCAGTTTCGGCAGCCATCCAATCGAAAATCAGCAATCCTCAATCGGCAATCATCAAGATCCATACCCCGTCGTTCCGTACCCACCCACTCCATATCCGCCCCACGTCACCTGCGCGGCGTCCAGCCGGAATGTAGTGAATGGTTCCGGAAGGCCCTCAATGGACACCCAGTAGAGTGGCTGTTTGCTGAGCTGCTGGTTCTGCGTGTCGAAACTCGGATTCGTAGTGATGGGCATTTCGTTTCTCTTAACTCTCTTGTGGCGCCCGTCTCTGACGGGCGAGTCGCCGGTCGGAGACGGCGCTACAACCGCTGGTTCAACTTACCAGGACTCGAAACTTCAGTTTCAGCGCATACACACCTGCCGCCTTGTACGCCAAAGTTGCGTCCGTGTTTTCCAGGACGTAGTTGGTGTACGCGGTCAGCGAGGCATCGGGGTAATACGCAAAAGCCGCGCCGGTCAGAGCGAAGTCCAAAAATGCTGTCCAATTCGCGAGGTCGGTCCCGGCGCGGATCCAATTCAGTGACAGCTCGGTGAACTGGTCAACGCGCTCGAGCACCGACTCGCGAATCCCGGAAGTTGAAATATTGTCGTGCCGGACTGCGGTCTTCAAGTAGCCGGGCTGCTGCTGTGGCGGCGACATAAAGCTCAGCGTCTGTTGCGTTCCGCCCGCGGGCGTGTAGATGATTTGTGGGTTGGCCATTTTTCAAATGCAGTAGACGGTTGACGGTAGAAAGTAGACGGGAGGCATAACAACTGCCGCGATTGTTCTCATGTCTACTTTCTACCGTCAACCGTCTACTGACTACTCCCTCAAGGTGGGCTGTCTCACCACCGTATAAGCCACCAGATTTACGTCGCGCTCCGTGACGGCCTGCGATATGTGACGCACCAGTTCATCGATGCCCGCTTGCCCGCCATACACCGGTCCCTGGAAAATGACCTGTACGGGATTCTGTGCGGCGGAAGAGCCGGAAGAACTCTGCAGGCTGGTTGAATTACTTCCGCTGGACGTTCCGCTTTTGCTTCCCGCCGCGGACCTGCTGCCCGCCGTGGTGGCAGCCGGGCTGGCGATGGCACGGCCGGCCAGCGCTGCGGCTCCGCCCACCGCCCCATAGATTGCGGCCGACTCGAAAGCGGCGGCCGCGCCGGCATAATCCTGAACGGCGAGAAGATAAAAACCGAGCGCGCTCGAATAAATCGCACGCACCAGGGACTCCTGCGCGATGGACGTGATCGCCTGCACGGCCGCCTTGCTGAATGCATCGCCAATCGATTTCTGCCAGATGATGGCGTTGGCGACATTCGAGCCCAGCGCGGAATCAAATCGCTCAAATCCCTGAAGCATGGTCACCGACAAATTCTGGGAAACGTCTAAAACCTCCGCCAGATTGGCCACCAGTTCAGTTTTCCAAAGCTGAGCCACCTGGCGGTTGCGGTCCAGAATGTTGTTCACCACATCCACGTTCACTTTGAAATGGTCGGAGAGCGTTTGCGCCGTCTGCTCGACCACGCTGAAGTTCGTGGAGCTTTGCGCGGACCAGTGGGCGAGATCCGTGCTCAAGCCAGAGAGGCTCTGCGAGAAATTGGCGCGAAACTGCCGGATGCTGTTTTCCGCGTTTGATGGATCAGCCCCGATTCGGATCAGTAATTCGGCAGCGCTTTGACTCGCCATGTTTTGGCCCTTTTGTAGCGCCGGACTTCATGTTGGCGCTACTTGCATTTCACCAGTAAAACTCTTGCGCCGGAGTCCGGTCTTCCGGCCATTCATCCGTCCCCGCGCCGTCCTCCGC
>Ga0070730_10004229_pt1 | contig 12691 bp, 22 predicted proteins | sample Coa_R1_3_FD_66447 | JGI IMG/M metagenome (GOLD analysis project Ga0070730, IMG submission 66447) | Surface soil microbial communities from Centralia Pennsylvania, which are recovering from an underground coalmine fire - Coalmine... | ecosystem: Environmental > Terrestrial > Soil > Unclassified ...
TCAGGAGCGCCATAATAAATTTGTCGAGTAGGGGTAAACTTGTACTCTGTCTGCCGTAGCTCAGCTATCATAACCTCTATTTGAGGGATATGGAGAGCAACATTTTGAAAGCCTAGCGCCAGGTCTTCAACGAGAACTTTTTTCGATGCGTTCGTAAAAAGAAAACCTTCTGCCATATTCCCTAGACCATGAGTCTTTTGCAACTGCTCTAGAAGCGGGTTGCCGACTCCTGTAACGTCCATGAGAACATATGCTGCATAGCGTTTTGCGACGGTTGCAACCTGGGAGAGTTGAAAAGTATAGTCAATGTGATTAGATCGCCACCAATATGCAACGCGCATCTCTGTAGCGTCCATAAGTGTTATTACTGAAAAGTCTTGATATTTAGCAACGTCCCAACCCATCATATAGCTATGGCGCGGGTTATAGGGTAGCTCATTGTAAGGCCCATAGATACAAGCATCTATATTCCTGAATACACCCGCGCTCTCAGCTAGGAATGCTGCTAAATACTCCTGTCTGAAAACATCCTCCGGCAGATCGCGCCGGGCTTCCTCAATTTCACTTGCAGGAATGAACGGATTTTCAGACGTTGGGAGAGTGATAGACCACCAATCAGGATACATGGGGTCTTGACCGCGTACATAAACATCATAGAACCAGTTACGACCGCGCGGCGTGCTAATAAAGATAGCTCGTCCATTTGTGCCGGATAGCATCGGGCGTAACACTTCATACCAGAGTTTAGAGGATAACATTGCAGCTTCCTCTAAAACCATGAAATAGATACCTTCACCCCTCAAATTGTCTGGATTATCCGCGCTCCTGCATTCTATAATCGAACCGTTAATAAGCTCAAGTCGTAGCTCAGTATCACTATGTCTCACTGTTACGTCTATAAGCGCTTTACGCATCATACGATAAGCAATTTTAGCCTGACGATAGATTGGCGCAACCCACCAGGACAGCGTGTCATTATTTTCAAGCGCAAAACTACACATCTCATTGCTAGCAAACATCGTTTTGCCCATGCGCCGCCCGCAGTTGATAACCCTAAATCTTGCGCGGTTCTGATGTAACTTGAGTTGTCCGGGATGCGGCGTATAGAGCTTGACGTGATAGAGAGTCATGACAGGAGATTATTAATGGTTCTGGGAGTTCTGGGCAAGTGTCGTAAAAATGTAGTAGTTTTTAAAGTCAAGGGGCTTCGTGTCGGGCGGGCAAATGAGCTTCAATCCTGCAAGCAGTTGATAGTATTCTGTATCTGTAAGTGTTTCAGACGCGAAGAGAAGAATACGCCCGATATCAGACCAGACCGCGAATAGTGCGCTATCTGGGATACTGGGGGTTTTTTTTTGCTCCTGGGTTACGAAGTCCAGGCGGGCCAGGAGCGCGCGCAACTTCCCAGTATAATAAAATTTGCTTGCTCTAATGTAGATCATTCTTGCTTCTTATCCTCTACTGGCTTGAAGGTTCCCCATTCCGTTGTTATGCGGATCGGTGCGCCATCTGGCCCAGAGACTTCTAGACGTTGCGCATTCTCACCGCGCGCGTTTCGTTCCATTTCAACGCTTGTCCTGAGCAGAGAAACCGCAGTAGAACCAGTTAGTTCACCGTCGTCTATCAGCTTTTTAATCACATTCATAGCACTAGCTTGATGGGTCGTAGCAATGAGAGCATGTCTTTTATGCATGTTCTCTATCTCTTCTGCTCGCTTGCGCCGCTTTTCATCGTCGGCTGCTAAGCGCGCGCGCTCCTGCTCTTCTGCTTGCTTCTTCGCAACTTCCAAGTCATGCGCTTTTACGCGCTCCTGCCAGTGAAAAGCAGACGACCACCGTTCAACGGCCCGGATATAACCCGGTGTTTTGCCGAGCAAAATACACAACTTTTCTAGCGAGCGTTCCGGTCCCATTGCCTGATACTGCATAAAAGTCGTTTGCGCCAGTGTTGTTTCTTTCAAAATGTCATGACGTTTTTGTGTGTCGCTCATGTGATTTCTGCTTTTTTGAGTCTTCATAAGCTTTGATCGCGTCTTTTTGTTCCTGGGAGTTTCCCAGGAGCGCGGTATAATTAACAAGCAAATAGAAGTCATTTTTGTATTGCAGATGGCCCCAGTCTAGCGCGTGGTTATACTCTCTAAATTGCGCGTGCGGTCCTTCGTGGTCTGCTGTATAGACTCCATACATCTCCCCATCTGGACGAATAACCATGCTACTCATGTTGCTTGCTCCTGCTCCCTAGTCTGGATTGTATCGATACTCTTGCGCGCGTACTTTACACTGACAACGATCATTAGAGGGACCAAGACAGAGATGATAGCAGACCGCGCAACGCAAAAGAGTAGGCTTTTTCTTGCGCTCATAGCGAGCTTCAAGACGCTTGAGCGCGCGTCTAATCTGTCTGGGAGATAAACTGCTCTTCTTCTGTCCAATTTTGCGATGCTCCTGCTTTGGTCTATGCGCGGGCGGGCGCTGCGGCTCTGTTTCAGTTATGACAGGAGTATCATTTATTTCTTGCATTGTCGATAGTGCTTTCTTAGCTTCATAAATGGTATGGGATAAAAAAAGATTGGGTTTTCCTACTGTAGAATTAAATTCACTAGCGGTCAAATCAGTCATTTTTTATCGCTATCCATGCGGCAAAGTTGAGCGAACGCCAAAAGCATTCTACATGATTGAAGCCCGCCGCAAGCAAGAGCATTCTATTCTCAGCGTCCGTATAAGGAGTCAAGACACCCTCTAGACTCTTGCGCTTCGCTTCAATCTCCTGCAAGCTATAACCCTGGCGATGCTTGAAACCGTGATAAGTGTCTATCAGTAAATCGCGCGTCGGTTCCGTCAGACCTTCAATCTTCTCAGCCAGGATGAACGCGCCGCCTGAGCGGGTAGAGTCAAAAACATTCCGAATAATGCGCCGCCGATAGACAGGGGCAATAAATTGAAGAGTGAAGATAGAGAGTGTCAAAGAAGCGTCTGCAAACGTGTAGCCGCTCTTTAGATCACAGTCTAGGACAATCACGCGCTTATCATCTTTAAAGCGCTCCTGGGCCGCTTGTAGCATTGATTTAGAGCATTCTAGCCCGACAAATCTTACGCTATCATCGCTAGCAGCTACGAACGGTTCAAGCGAGCCGCCGCGCGAGCAACCCAAGTCTACTACATCGCTATCCGGCTGGATAAAGCGGTTACCCACATAGAAACAAAGCTCCCTGAAATTGTGAAAATCTGGGATAGAGCGCGCAAACATATCGTCAAAACAATCTGTTACCGCGCTATCAAACTCCCAGGAGTCACCGGGCATATGTCCTAAGCTACTCGACATTCTTCTGTCTACCTATCTTATCTAATATTTCAGTTTGTACAGTTTTTGCAATATGTGACATCATGACAGGAGGAACCGCGCGTCCTAATCGCTCCCATTGCTGATCGAAGCTCCCAGTTAACTTGAAGTCGTCAGGAAAGCCGCAGATCCTTTTTAGTTCTGGGATAGTGAAGCGGCGCGGCTCTTTCCCATTTTCCTTGCAGAATGACCCGCCCGACATTTGAGCAGTAGGTGAAACCGTCGCGCCAGATTGTACAATGGTGCTACAAGGGAGACTCGCAGGCTTCCAGCGTAGGCCAGTATGTTGAACCTGGGAGAGATAAGGAAGCGCATCTTTCACTGAGTATTGATAAGGAAGCGGGCGCGGGTGAACTGGTTTCACATTGAAACGCCGCGCCAGATCGCGCCGAACCCCTACAAATATGATGCGTTCGCGCTTCTGAGGTACGCCGAGCCAGGAAGCATCTAGCAATTTTGCTTCAACTTCATAGCCGCAGCTTTTAAGCTCGTTATAGATGTCAAGAAAGAAGCCTTTAGCTGCTCCCTTGACTAGACCGCTCACATTCTCAGCTACGAACGTCTTGGGTTGTAAATCCTTGATTAAGCGCGTGTACTCAAAAAAAAGATCGTCTACACGTTGTCTTGTGTCTGAGTAATCCTTGACTTTGCCCCAGGAGTGTTGACGCGACCCAGACGAGCTAAACGCGGCGCAAGGGGGCGAACCATCAAATAAATCAATCTCTGCTCCTGACATTGCATCTTGAATATCGCGCGCTTTTACCTTGCGGATATCGCGCGTATCTAGGAATGTAGCAGGATGATTAGCTCTATAGGTCTCCTGGGCGGCTGGTATAAATTCGTTTGCATAAACAACGTCATAACCTGCCATCTCATAGCCCAGACAAGAGCCGCCGCAACCGGAGAAGGTAGACGCAACTTTATAGCCATTTCTGGGAAGCGCGTTGATTTCCTGCATACTGGGAACATGATATGCGGGCTTGACTACTCGCGGCGCTGGCTCAGGAGGATAATTTTGATACTCTGCCACGTGCTTACTCTCAATACGTCATGACGTTTTTAACGTTGTTTCTTTAATAATTGATAAATGGAATATAACAATCCTGGGAACGCTATTGCAAAGATTAAGCATCTCAGGATAAGCAAAATAGTTTGCATGTTCAATCGCTTGCCTTATTAGCAATATAGGATGCAATATACTGAAAAATCACTAATCCAATAAAACTAACTAAGCAAGGAATAACAAGGATTGCAAGAATTGCAAGAATAACACGCGCAATGATAAGTAACATGATTTTATCCTCTTGGCTTATTCCTAAAATCTTTTATGACATCGTAGACAGCAACCAGGAAGAGAGCGAAGAAGGGAGTAAAGACACCCAGACAGTACCAGAAAAAGCTATTCATCTGTAAACCCCATATCCATTACTTGAGCGCTTACTATTTTTGTGTCCTGGGAGATATGGGGATGTTTTAGCATGTTGTCTACGGCTAAAACTATTCTCCATGCATTTGCGTGAAAAGAGGGAGAAACCCAACTACGAAGGACAAGTCTTCTATGTTTGCGTTGCTGAAATGCGAGAATGGTAGCGCGCAAGAGCAGGAGATACACGCGCGCTAGCGTTTTGCGTTTTGAAAATTTCATTTCGCTTTACCCGACCACGTGTAGGAACATTTGGGGCATCGAAACTCTGTTTCAAGCGTTTCATCGAACGATGCGAAGTCTTCCGGCTGCTCGGCGTCTGCATTCTCTTCTAGTAAAGCGTCTGAGAGCCGCGCTAGCATGTCGTCTAGCTCCTGCTCGGTGTAGCCCACGCTCTCTAGGTTGGCATCGTTTCTCTGCTCTTCTAGGAGCGCCGCCAGCGCTGTTTCATCTGTCAGCGCTTTAGCTGCAATCTCGTTGTCTGCCACCATGTAAGCTTTTGCTTCCAATGAGGTCCAGCTTGAAGGGACAACCACCACTGCCCAGGAGTCGCGCCAGCTTTGGACGCGCGCGTTCGTCGCATATCGGGGGTCTGCTAGAAGCTCCTGGGCTGCTTGGGTCAGGCCATGACCAGCTAAGAGGATGTAAGCGTTGTCGCTCCCGGCTGTGCGCTGGACTACAACGCTCTTGACTTGCCCGAAGCGTAACAAGCTCGCTTTGAGGGAATTGAGTTGTGTTTCTGGATGCTTCTTGTAATTCTCGACGTGGGGATAAACCGTGTCAATCGGTACCACAGATCTAGTAATTTCTTCCATAAAATGATCCTGCTAAAAATGTGGGGTGATTGACTGACTGGGAGAAATGACAAAGCCCCGCATGGGCGTATGCGGGGCTTTGGCGGGTAAGCTCAGATAGAAAGCTGTTCTACTTGACATTCTACAACATGTACGCATGTGTTGTCAAGTGTTTATAGACGAGTTTTGTAGATTGCTAAAAAGTAGTTTTGATTAGATGTCTTCTTGCTTAAAAAAAGTCTGCCTCCAGGGATGCAAAACGTCGAGAGCCATCTTTGAAGCAAATCATAAATTCTACATCATCTAGGGGAATATAAGCCCACATCCCTTTTTCGTCTACATATCGAAAAGCATCCCTAAAAAGGGATATACTTTCGATGTCTTCAATGGAGAGATGAAAGTCTGAGGTGATTAGTTTGATAAACTGGGGATATCTCTTTATTTCTTCAATCATAGATGTTTTCAGGAGCGCGCCCAGGCGCATGAATTTGTCTTATGTAAGACTGTACAAGTTTAGGGGGCGTCAAGTAACTTAGCAAAAGTTTGTAAGCTCCCTAGATGGGAGTACAGTCTACAAAGCCCACATCAGGGATCGAACCTGAAACCTTCCACTTACAAAGCGGTTGCGCTACCAATTGAGCTATACGGGCAATAATCAGGACAACACCACCCGCTAAGCAGATCGCGCTATCCTGGGTAGTTGTGCAAGACTCGAACCTGCAACCTCCGACTTATAGACGGTGCTCTAATCCCTTGAGCTAACAACTACATGGATGATTATACAGGAATCGAACCTGTAACCCCTGGCACTCTTGCCAGCGCTCTACCGTTTAAGCTATATAATCCACCCAATAGGGTCAGCCAGATTTGAACTAGCAACCTCCGGCATATGCAGGTATGTACAATTTTCCGCGATGGCGAACCTGCGCCGTTGCTCTACCTGTTGAGCTATGACCCCTCGACGGTACTTCAACGTTCTTACAGAGAGCTTGCTACACTCAAGCCGCAAGAGAGCTATAGAACGCGCGCCGTGTATGTAGTATAGCAGATCCATTAGAATTGTCAAGCAATAAAAGAAGCCCTAACGACACCACGAGAGGGCCTCTTCAAGTAATTCAACTGGCAAACACGCTTCTATCCATCTGCATAGAGGGAGCGAACGACCAGACTAAGACCTCCGCGCTCTATGCGGTGTAAGACAAATAGATCAAACACTATACTAGATACTGCATGTCGTTGTTTGGATGTGCAAAAAACAACGATAGTTTCACGTCTAGACGTTCTAGACAACTCTAGTATAACATTTGGGAGCGCTAAAAGCAAGCTCCCAGACAAAAGAGCTAGCAAGAGCAATCTTGCTAGCTCTCTCCCAGTTTACTAGTGACTAGTATTCTGTTTCCATACTCAAGACTACGCGCCCACCTTCCCAGGAAATCAAGAAACCTTGCTCAGAGCATTGTTTTTCGATTTCCTCTTGACGCGCGCGATCTTCGCTTACATCAATCATGTGGTCCTTGTTCTCAGGATCTTCGTTATAGTCGTCAGCGCCAGCTACGTTGTAGCACGCTTCTGCATAAGCGTTCAAAAAATCTTGTAAGCGCGCAAACTGGGTAAAATTCATCTTGATACCTCTTTCATGTGTTACTGTCTACTCGTAAGATCATTTACCTCACATGCACATAATAGCAGGTGATTAAACAATTATCAAGGGTATTTCTGGCGAGTTTTGCAAAACGTCATGACAATTTTCTTAAACCGGAGAAATGCCGGAGATAAACCGGATAAGAGCTAAAAGTTATCTGGGAATGTTTTATTGTAGTAGTCGAGAATAGAGGCGATTGTTATAAAGCTTTTGCTCTTGTGCTCGTGACGATACTCCCAGGAGAGCAGGAGCGCGCGAAGAGTAACGCGCGGGCCACAAGCGGAGAGACAACGGATAAAGCTATTCCAACGTCTGAGCATGAGACCCCCTAGAACGCGCGGAGAGCAGCCTAGCGGCGGGCTAGTCTGCTCTCCCAGTAGTTTGCTTATCGGATTGTATACGGGCCGTTAAAATGCGCGCTATAATCGCGCTTCGCGTAAATGTATTGCGGTGAGTAAAGCCCTACTCCCTGATGATACAAGCTTGTCACTCGCTCCCAGAGTCTTACGGCTTCTGGACATGTCGCAATTCCAGAAACGCAGCCGCAATCATAATACTTATGACGTGACATTTGACAAAAATGTTCTAGTTTTACTTTTGCTTTCATTTACGCTACCTCTTTGCTATTTGTCAATGTTTTTATCATCTCGACCGCATAATAGCAATCTTCGTCTTCTTCTATATCGTCGCTTAGCGGTCGCTTCTCTGCTCTCCATACATGACCGTCAAGCAGGATATAACCATGTTCATCGTCAATACTTTCGACATAGACAGCATGTTGACCCTGCAAACGTTTAAATCCCTTTAATCGTGGAATGTAAATAATACATCCACGCAAGCGAAGAAAATTATTAAGTTCAAATTTCATGGGGTGTTTATTCAACCGCGCCGGATCTGCCCCGGCGCGGTTGCTCCTGCTTAGGATTGGGTTACTTTGTCAGTTTCGATAAACATATGCGCGTTGAAATCTGGGAGCGCTGGAATAATGACACAATTCCATCCTCCATAGTCTTGAACCCTGCTTTCAAATTGATACCAATCGTCATGATCGATCTTATGTTGAGATGCTTGCAAATAATAGCGCTCCTGCAAGAGAACATCTCGTATTGTGCGGGTCGGCTGATATTCAATGTCGTAAATCTCATAGCGGCTATCGCCATCGTCAAATTTCGCAACAATGCGCGACCCTTCCGGCATACCTGCCAGGAGCATAGCCTTGATTAGCCCAGGATGATTGAGATAGTCAAGCTCAACATACAAGCAATCATCTTTGAAGAATGGGCGACTCATGTCTACATTTGTAGCAAGTGTGGTATTAGTGGATTGTTCCATGTTTAAAACCTCCATGTACTAAAAGTATCTGTCATGCTATCAACTATAACAGGTGATTAAACAATAGTCAAGGGTAAATTTATAGCAATCCTGGGAGTATAAGCGAAGAGACCGAGTTTATACAGAACCGCATGAAAAGCGGGTTTATCTGCTGTTTTACCCTTGACAAGAGTTTAAGCACCTGTTATTATATTCATGTAAGCAAACGAGCTTACACCGAGCGATTAACAACCGAATACATGGAGGTAACAAACTTATGGAAACGAAGTACTTGGAACTTCACGAACGCTACCGCTTACGAGCGCAAGCGAGTCTCTATCAGGGAGCAAATAGTCCCGGCTACGTCGCTAACTGGCAGATCCTCAAAGCGCTTGAAACGAGCGACCCCGCAAAATTCATCGCAAACGCTTTGAATAAAGCGCGGATTGAAGCAGAAGGAAGCCAGGGAACCCCAAAACTTAATCAGTTCTGGGAGATACAAGTAAGATTGTTCCGCGAAGCTATCACGGCAGTGAGAAAAGTAGACAGTAAGGGATAGCTCAAAGCCAGGGAGCCGTAAAAAGCTCCCTGGTCGGTTCGCTCGCTCGTCAATCAAAAATACATGGAGGTTTCAATCATGCAAGAATTTATTGTTTACCGCATTGAAGCAAGTATCCAACCCGCGCCGCGCGCGAAGTGGGTGGGTTACGTAGAAGAGTTTGAGGGAGGCACGACCCAAATAAGCGAGCGAGCCGCCTGGGAGCAAGCATATAAAATGCTGCAAGAGTTAGAGGAAATGTATCCCACTTGGAAGAATAGCGCGTGCGCCGTGAGTCATGCCACTTATCAGACACGCTGAGAGACGCAAGGGAGCGCTTAGAGAGATGTAGCGAGTACATTCTACTCTAAGCGCTCCCTTGCCGTTTAAGCGACTTCTAAGCGCTCCCAGACGTTTTAAGCTCGCTTCTGCTCCACTGGGAATAACGCATGTAAGATACGTAGAGCGGTGAGCGAGATGTTAGGATTGATCCTATAAACATCACCGTCTTTAATCACCATCCCCACAAACAAGAGTCTATCAACGGTTGGGGCCATGTATCGCTCGGCGTCTTCTTCGGTTTCAGCACAATAGACTATCTCTTGTCCCTTGCAAAGATCGAGAGCAGACGCGCCGCGCTCCTGGGCGTCAACAATCGTTTTAAGTGCTGGCAAAACATACGGAACTTGCAGGAAAGAAAAAATATTCCTAGCTTCTGCTAAATCGCTCTCAGGAATTGCAACGTTATTCATGTACTTGATACCTCCATATTGCTCGCTTATAGACAACGTTCGTTATGTCAAGCATAGCATTAACTGAAATAATTGTCAATACTAAGCATAAGCACATAAAAACGTCATGACATTTTTATATAGTCAATAACTCTTGACAATTGTTTCAGCAACTGCTATTCTTAGAGGGTAGATAGTAACTAGTTTTATGGAGGTTAAACGATGAAACAACTTTATTCGGGTCGTTATGCTTTTACTGCATATCAGAATGTTATCTTTGCTGCTGGCGCGAAACAATATGCTCACTCGCTCCCAATCAAAAGCGAGTGTTATTTAAACGCATTTGAAACGAATGTAGGAATAGTTGCAATAGCAACTGAGCTATACAATAACCCAGGAATGAGCGTTGACAATGGTGCAGAGTTTCTAGCAGAAGAGTTAGTTAATGTATTCAATTATTCTCCTGCTGGTTTGGCGCTCGTAACTCGTTACACTGATAAAGAAAGCTACAATGAAAACCATTCAGGGAGTGAAAAAGAGCGCTTAGCATTAGTAACTTTTCACTGGGAGCTAAAGGGAAATATATGGTACGCGCACAACGCGCAATTTTCGCATATCACCCGCGCCCGCCTGGGGCTGGAATAAATCAAGATAAGAAAAAGAGCTAGGAGCGTCAAAGTATGCTCCTAGCTCTTTTTCTTATCTTGATTGTCGCTTCAAGCTCGCTATCAGCTTTGTATAAGCTTTTTCTATCTCTGCTATCTCCTGGGAGCTTAACGGCTGCTCGGCGGGCATTCCCAGAATAACTTTTCGTAGTAACCCCTGCTTCGCTTCGTATTCTAGGAGCGCCGCAGCTATGCCGTATGCTTGATTAGTCGTCTCTCTTCGCATGTTATTAACTCCTAAACACCACAATAACCCTGTTCGCAAAAATCACCGAAGAGTGTAGGCTGATTAAATTCCTCCTGGGTGATTTTATCAAGAGGTTTACAGGTTCGTGTAAAAAAGATACGGGGCTGGCCGCGCTTTACTTGTCTATCTCCCAGGAGTTTTTCAAGTACAACCATTTGCCAGAATTGAACAGGGTCATTTATCCGCATGTTTTGCCAATATGAGAGCGGGTGATGTGGACAATAGACACATGCCGAACTGGGAGCAGGGGGCAAGCCTGCATATTCAATAAGATTGTTACAATCTTGTCTCGTATAAGGATGTGACATTTCAAACAGGAGCGGCCACGCTAGTTTTTTCCATTCCAGCGTATCTTTGTCAGTGTTGGGTTTTACGCGCTCGCTCTCGTCTGCTGAGAGACCCAATGCAACAATAGCCCCTGTTTCTTTTGCTCCCTGACTAATCAGCCATCTATCAACTCTCTCTATTTTCTGCTCAGAAGTGCATTGACGATGCCCGCGCATGTATCCCCTTTTCTTCCTACGAAGTAAGCGGGTATCATGTATCCCCTATTCTTCTCTCCTGTTATTTTTTGCAGGAGAGTGTTATTTTCATCGCTTAATACAACAAATGGTATGCCATGCTTTTTAGCATAGGGTATAGCCACTTCTTCTGTATAAGCGATTGTAGCCGGATTTTCACTATCATTCCCCACATTGGACATAACAAAGTAGTCATAATCAATCAATCCCATTGCGCGGGCGACAAGTAGCGCGGTTGATTGCTGACCGCCCCCAGATGAAACAATTCTGATACGCTTGCGCATGTCATTGTACCCCTATGTTTAGCTGTATTGTTAGAATGATCGATCCCACTAAAATGATAATGATTATCATTATCCCAAACATGAGCCTGATTACTCGCAAAATTTTCATGCTGCTTGCTCTTCTTCCTGCTCTTCTCCCAGGAATGACGCAATAAGTTTTCCATCTGGGAAGATAGAGAGAAACGCCGCATATTGGCGGGCTGGAATGTCGGTAACGCTCCATTCAGGAGCGTTTGGCATAATCCACGTACCATGTGTGAAAAAACCGAACTCCTGTAGTAGCTGACTGGCGTAGGTCGGAACCAGGACAAGTAAACGAGTCATGATAAATACCTCCATATGTACTAACTGTCATGTGTCAAGCGTAGCATAAGAATAAACTATTGTCAATCCCTCTAGGAATATTGACACGGCTTATAGAGCAGGAGCGCGGTTATATGAGTTTTTATGGTATGTCTAAAACCCATTGATAAAACCCTTGACAATAGTTTAAGTGCCTAGTATTATAGACATGTAAGCAAAAGCGCTTACGAGTAGACAGTAAGAAATGAAAGAGGTAAATCAAATGTACGAAGAAATTAGCAGCTACGAGGATCAAATTAAAGCATTGGGTGAGAGTATTGAAAAAGAGAGCGATTTTCAGGCATCACTTACACAAATGAACCGCGCTACTTTGATCGAAAAAGCGCGCGCCTGGGATTTAAAAGTTAACGGTGTGACACCAAGCAAAAACAATAAGGTTGAAGACCTGCGCGCCGCGCTCCTGGCGCATAGTAACGATAATCTTGGCGAATTGATTGCGGAACAAGCATTCTTAATGGGCAAGCTCAAAGAAGCAAAGCGCGCTCTCTTGATTGTGGAAAGTGAAAAATTTCTTGCAGAAAACGCCGGAGAGCAGACCCAGGAGAGCGAGCCGGAACACTCCCAGGAAGAGACGTCCGCCGAGATCGGCGCGACCATCGTAGTAGACATGATTAATCCGGCGCGCGGCTATCACAAGCTTGAGACTCCCTATATCTTGAAGATCATTGCTAACTATGGGGTTGAAATCTACTTCAAGGATGAATTAATTGATAGCGCTTCTAGCATCAAAGCTGCTCGTCAGAAGGTCGGCCATCATGCAGGACCCTGGACGCTCCCAGAAGGGTACGAAGTACGCCGCGAGACAAAAGAGGGAGCGGAATACATGACCGCTT
>Ga0070730_10004230_pt1 | contig 12686 bp, 15 predicted proteins | sample Coa_R1_3_FD_66447 | JGI IMG/M metagenome (GOLD analysis project Ga0070730, IMG submission 66447) | Surface soil microbial communities from Centralia Pennsylvania, which are recovering from an underground coalmine fire - Coalmine... | ecosystem: Environmental > Terrestrial > Soil > Unclassified ...
CGGCCTTCCTGCGTCCTTGGCCTGCTCGCTTTTCGCACGGCCAAAGGGCACTGGACGTACCGGAGCAACCACTAGGATCCCCGTCGTGCCGATCTACGAGTACGTCTGCATGGAATGCGAATCGCACTTCGAGGAGCTCGTCCGCGGCGAGGAGCAGGTCGCCTGTCCCGACTGCACCGCGACGAACGTGTCGCGCCAGTTCTCCTCCTTCGCCGTGCACGGCCTGTCGAAGCCGGTGACCGCGGGCGGCGGAGGAGGCTGCTGCGGCGGCTCGTGCGGTTGCGGCCACTAGCCGCCGTGGCTCGGGGGGACGACGATGGCGAGCTGCTGACGCCCGCCGCTCATGCGCAGCTCGAATCCGAGCTCGCCGAGCTCGAGGGGCCGAAGCGCAAGCAAGTCGTGGAGGCGATCGCGACCGCGCGCGCGCACGGCGACCTCTCCGAGAACTTCGAGTACCACGCGGCGAAGAACGAGCAGGGGCTCCTGGAGGCGCGGATCAGGGTTCTTCGCCACCGTCTCCAGCACGCGACGATCGTCGACGAGGAGGCGGCCGCCGCGAGCGGCGTCGTCACGGTCGGCTCCCGGGTGGAGCTCGAGCGCGAGGACGGCGAGGTGCTCGCGGTCGAGATCACCGGCGTCGGCGGGGTGTCTCCCGACTCGCCGGTCGGGCAGGCGCTGATGGGCAAGGCGCCGGGCGACGAGGTCGAGGTCGACGCGCCTCGGGGAAGCTGGCGAGCGCGAATCGTGTCCGTCGGACGCGCCTCGTAGACTCGCCTCCGTGAGTGCCGTGCCGGTTGCCTCCGTCGAGACGCTCGAGGCGTACGGGGCGGCGACCGCGAGCTGCACGCGCTGCCGGCTCGCCCAGGGGCGGACGCAGGTCGTGTTCGGCGCCGGCAATCCACGCGCCGACCTGATGTTCGTGGGCGAGGCGCCCGGCTTCCACGAGGACAAGCAAGGCGTTCCGTTCGTCGGCCAGGCCGGGAAGCTGCTCGAGAAGCTGCTCGGCGGAGTCGGCCTCCGGCGCGACGACGTCTACATCGCGAACGTCCTGAAGTGCCGGCCACCGGGCAACCGCGATCCGCAGCAGGACGAGATCGAGGCGTGCGAGCCGCACCTCTTCCGCCAGATCGAGCTCATCGAGCCGAAGGTGATCGCGACGCTCGGCAACTTCGCGACCAAGCTTCTCTCCGGCCGGCCGCTCGGCATCACGCGTGTCCACGGGCAGGAGCAGGCACTCACGATCGCCGGCCGCAGCGTCGTGCTCTACCCGCTCTATCACCCGGCCGCCGCGCTCTACACGCCGGCGATGCTGAAGGTGCTCGAGGCGGACTTCGCACGCCTGCCGGAGATCATGGGCCGCGGCGTTCAGCCCGCGGCTGTCACGGTGCCCGAGATCGAGCCGGAGCCGGCCGTCGCCGAGCCCGCGGAGCAGCTCGGCCTCTTCTAGAGCGGCTCGTCCAGGCCCTGCACGGCGACCATGCAGAGGCTTGCTGCGCCTTCGCGCAACCGCTTCGCCTCCTCGTACTTCGTGGAGGCGTACCACTCCCTCGCCGTTTCGAGGTCGGGGAATTCGAGGATCACGAGCCGCGCCGGATCCCAGTCGCCCTCGAGCACGGCGAGCTCTCCGCCGCGCGCGACGAAACGACCGCCTCCGGCGTGAACCGCGTCGGGCGACGCGGCCTGGTACTCCGAGTACTGCTCGGGGTCGTGGATGTCCGTCTCGACGATCACGTAGGCAGGCATGGTTGGATCGTACGCATGGAGCAGCAGACCGACTCCCCGAAGGAGACGGAGGCGCTGGCCGCGGATCTCGCGCGCCGGCTGGCGGCCGGCGACGTCGTCACGGTGGCCGGCGAGCTCGGCGCCGGCAAGACGACGTTCGTGCGCGGCGCGTGCGGCGCGCTCGGCGTGCGCGAGCGCGTGACGAGCCCGACCTACACGATCGGCCACCGCTACCACGGCGAGGGCGTCGAGGTCTCGCACCTCGACCTCTATCGCTTCCGGGGACTGTCGCCCGCCGAATGGGGAGACCTCGAGCCGTATTTCGAGGGAGCGATCGCGTTCGTCGAGTGGCCGGAGGCAGGCGAGGGCGTCCTGCCGGCGCCTCGCTTCGAGGTGCGCTTGCGGCATGCTGACGGAGGGAGAGCTGTGGAGATCGAGGAATGCTGACGCTGGCTTTCGACACGGCGACCGCAGTCGCCACGAGCGCGCTCGTGGACGGCGACGAGGTCCTCGGCGAGCGCGTCTCGCGCGCGCAGACGCTGCTCGAGGACGTCGACGCGCTGCTGCGCCAGGCGGGCTCGCACCCGTCCGAGCTCGAGCGACTCGCGGTCGGGGTCGGCCCCGGAAGCTTCACCGGAGTCCGGATCGGGCTCGCCGTGGCGCGCGGGCTCGCGCTCTCGCTCGACCTGTCCGGCTGCGGCGTCTCGACGCTCGCCGCGCTGGCCGCCGGCGCGCCCGGAGCGCTTCCGGTGGTCGACGCGAAGCGACACGAGGTGTTCACGCTGCTCGGCGGCGAGGCGCGGGTGCTCACGCCGCAAGAGCTGCCGGTTGCGGAGGGTGCCGTCTGCGTCGGCGACGGCGCCAAGCGGTACCGGGCGCTGCTCGAAAAGCGCAGCGCGTTCGTCCCGCCCGACGACGACGAGCGCCATCTGCCGCGCGCCCGCTTTCACGCTTCGCTGGCCGGCGAGCCCGGCTCCGTGGACGAGCTCGAGCCGCTCTACCTCCGCGTCCCCGACGCCGACAGGAACGTCCGGTGACGACGATCGAGCTCCGGCGCCTGCTGCTCGACGATCTCGCCGACATCGAGGAGATCGAGCGTCGGTCGTACCCGACACCGTGGTCGCGCTCGATGTTCGCGGGCGAGCTGGCGAAGCCGACGTCCGTCTGTCTCGGCGCGTTCGAGGCCGAGGGGGAGGACGGCGCTCTCGTCGGCTACCTGATCGTCTCGCGCTACGTCGACGCGTGGCATGTGATGAACGTCGCCGTCGATCCCGACCACCGTGGGCGCGGCGTCGCCTCGATGCTCCTCGAGCGGCTCTTCGACCTCACAGCCGACGACACGCGCCGCGGCTACACGCTCGAGGTCCGCGTCACGAACGCGAAGGCGATCGATCTCTACGAGCGGCTCGGCTTCCGCTCGCGTGGCCTGCGGCGCGGCTACTACACCGACAACCGCGAGGACGCGCTCATCATGTGGAAGGACCCGGTCGGGTAGGAGGCCCGGTGGAACGGTGCTCGCAGCAGGGGTGCACTGGGCGTCGTGAGGCAAGGACGCAGGCGGCGTTCGTAGCTGGAGGCTACGGGCGTGACCGAGGACGCCGCAGCCGGCGTTGCCGGCCGACGAGCGAAGCGAGGAAGTCTCGGCGCTCAGCGCGGCCCTGCGGCACAGCCACTGTTTCTCCGGGGCCTCCTCAATGATTCTTGGGATCGAGACCTCGTGTGACGAGACTGCGGCGGCTCTCGTCAGCGACGAGGGCGAGATCCGCTCGAGCGTCGTCTCCTCGCAGGCCGAGTTGCACGCGCGCTACGGCGGCGTCGTGCCGGAGGTCGCGTCGCGCCGGCATCTCGAGCTCGTGACGCCGGTCATCCGCGAGGCGCTCGCAGAGGCCGATGCAACGCTCGACGAGGTCGATCGCCTCGCTGTCACGCAGGGGCCGGGCCTGATCGGCGCGCTGCTCGTCGGGCTCGCTGCGGCCAAAGCGGTCGCGTGGTCACGGAAGATCCCGCTCGTCCCCGTCGACCACCTCGACGGCCACGTCGCCTCGCTCTACCTGCAACCGGATCCGCTCGAGCCGCCGTTCCTCTGCCTGCTCGCAAGCGGCGGCCACACGATGCTCCTCGACGTTCGCTCGCACACCGAGCACGTGCTGCTCGGCTCGACGCTCGACGACGCGGCCGGGGAGGCCTTCGACAAGGGGGCCCGCCTGCTCGGGCTCGGCTATCCGGGCGGACGTGAGATCGAGCTGCTGGCGCGCGACGGCGACCCGGGCGCGTTCGACTTTCCGGTCGCGCGCGTGCCCGGCCTCGACTTCTCGTTCTCCGGACTGAAGACCGCGCTCCTGTACGCCGTACGCGACCTCGACGAGGACGACCTCGACGCCCTGCGCGCCGACCTCGCCGCCTCGTACCAGCGCGCCATCGTGCAGGCGCTCGCGACGCGTGTCCACGACGCCGCGAAGCAAAGCGGACGCGACCGGATCGCGATCGTCGGAGGCGTCGCGGCGAACTCCGCGCTCCGCGCCGCGCTGCCCGAGGCGGCCGCCGCGCCCCTCGCGCTCTGCACGGACAACGCCGCGATGATCGCCTCGGCCGCCCGCTGGGTCGAGCCGCTCGAGTACCCGCGGTACCTCGCCCTCGACGCGTACGCATCGCGCTAAGCTCGCCGCGGCGTCCTCTTTTCAAGCCGTTTGCAGCGACAAAGGAGCAACCAGGTGTCCGCAGTCGTAACGACGTCCCACCTCCGCGAGAACCCGTACGAGCTGGCGCGCGAACAGCTGCGCCGAGTGGGCGAGACCTTCGAGATCGACCCCAACCTCGTCTCCGTGCTCGGCGAGTGCAAGAAGGCGATCGAGGTCTCGGTCCCGGTGAGCATGGACGACGGGCAGACGCAGGTCTTCAAGGGCTACCGCGTCACCCACAACATCGCGCGCGGCCCGTCGAAGGGGGGCATCCGCTACCACCCGGACGTCACCGTCGACGAGGTCAAGGCACTGGCGATGTGGATGACGTGGAAGTGCGCGCTGATGGGGATCCCGTTCGGCGGCGCCAAGGGCGGCGTGGTCTGCGATCCGAAGAAGATGTCGCGGCCGGAGCTCGAGCGGATGACCCGCCGCTTCACGAGCGAGATCATCAACGAGATCGGCCCGGAGAAGGACATCCCGGCGCCGGACGTCGGCACGGACGGCTCGACGATGGCCTGGATCTTCGACACGTACTCGATGAACAAGGGCCACTCGGTGCTCGGTGTCGTGACCGGCAAGCCGCTCACGATCGGTGGCTCGCTCGGGCGCGTCGAGGCGACCTCCCGTGGCGCGCTCTTCTGCATCCGCGACGCCGTGGCGAAGCTCGACAAGCGCCTTGCCGGCATGAAGGTCGCGGTCGAGGGCTTCGGCAACGTCGGCAGCTACCTCGCGAACTTCCTCCACCAGGAAGGCGCGCTCGTGGTCGCGATCTCCGACTCGACCACCGCGCTCCACAACCCGAAGGGGATCGACGTCCCTGCGGCGGTCGCGCACAAGGCCGAGCACGGAACGCTCGCCGGCCTGAAGGACGCCGAGGCGATCACGGACGGGGAGCTCCTGCTCCTCGACTGCGACATCCTCGCGCCGTGCGCGCTCGAGCAGGTCATCACGAGCGAGAACGCGGACAAGGTCAAGGCCTCGATCATCTGCGAGGGCGCGAATGGACCCGTCACGCCGGCGGCCGACGCGATCCTCGAGGACAAAGGCGTTCTCATCCTCCCCGACGTGCTCGCCAACGCCGGCGGCGTCGTCGTCTCCTATTTCGAGTGGGTGCAGGGCCTCCAGGAGTACTTCTGGAAGGAGGTCGAGGTGAACGCGAAGCTCAACGACATCATGAGCCGCGGGTTCGACGAGACCTGGGAGACCGCGCAGGACCGGAAGCTCCCGATGCGCGTCGCGGCCTACGGGCTCGCGGTGCAGCGCGTCGCCGAGGCGACGGTCACACGCGGGATCTACCCGTAACCGAGGTCGCCCTCTACACCGCGGCCGGCTGCCACCTCTGCGAGGCGGCGCGTCGGGTGGTCGGCACTGCGCGCGACGAGCTCGGCTTCGAGTTGCGGGAGATCGCGATCGACGGCGACCCCGAGCTGGAGGCCGAGTACCGCGAGTGGATCCCGGTCGTGGAGATCGGCGGACGACGCCGCTTCACGTACTTCGTGCACCCGGAGGCGCTGCGAAAAGCGGTTGCACAAGCGGGCTCGACGAACGACTGCTAGAACAGAGAACGCCGTCACGAAGTCGAGCCACTGAGGGGGTTGCGTGGCCGAGCGCCTGAACGTCGGAGTCGCCGCGCGCCTGTCCCGGTACCTCCAGGTGCTGACGCAGGCGCGGAAGATGGGCAAGACCAGGATCTCCTCGCAGGAGATCGCCGAGTACACGAACATCAACGCGACGCAGATCCGTCGCGATCTCTCGAACTTCGGCAAGTTCGGCAAGCGCGGGGTCGGCTACTCGATCGAGCTCCTGCTCGACGCGATCCGGAAGATCCTCCGCACGCAGGGCCAGCACAACGTCGCGCTGGTCGGCGCCGGCCGGCTGGGGCAGGCGATCGCCTCGTCCTCGATCTTCGCGGAGCACGGGATCAACATCGCCGTCGTCGTCGACACCGACACGGAGAAGCTCGGACAGCCGATCGGGCGAGTCGCGGTCGAGCCGTACGGGGAGCTTCCGCAGCTCGTGCGCGACCACAACGTCGTGGTCGGCGTGCTCGCGGTGCCGGCCGAGGGCGCGCAGCGTGCGGCGGACGATCTCGTCGCGGCCGGGGTGAAGATCATCTTCAACTACTCGGAGGCGCTGCTCGAGACGCCCGGCGACGTGACGGTGCACACCTCGAACCCGGCGGTGGAGCTCCTCTACGCGTTGTACTTCCACCTGACGTAGCCTCCCGCGTCATGCGAGTGCTCTTGTGGCACGGCTACCTCCTCGGAGGAACCGGCTCCAACGTCTACACGCGCGCGCTCGCGCGCGAGTGGAGCCTCGCGGGGCACGACGTCACCGTCGTTTGCCAGGAGAGGCGCACCGAGCGCTACGACCTCGGTCGCGCGCGGGTCGTCGTGCCGGAGCTGCCGGGCCGGCTGCTGCCCGTCTTCGTCCTCGACCGGTACGAAGGGCTGGAGGCGCGGCTGCTCGTCGACATGTCGCCGGAGGAGCAGAGCGCGTTCGTCGCGGCGAACGCCGCGGTGCTACGCGAGCTCGCGCCCGCGGATCTCGTGTTCGCGAACCACGTCCTCCTCGGGGCTCCGGTCGGCGCGGCGAGTGGGCTCCGCTATCGGGTCAAGGCGCACGGCTCCGAGCTCGAGTACGCGATGCGCGGACGCTCCGACCTCGCGCGCTGGGGAGCCGAGACGCTTGCAGGAGCGGAGGTCGTCTACGCCGGCTCGGAGCACATCCGTGCGGTGCTCGAGGAGATCGCCGGTCACGTCGACCGCGTCGAGATCGTGCCGCCGGGGGTCGACGTCGACGAATTCCGGCCGGAGCCGCGCGAGGCCGCGCTCGCCGCGCTGCTCGAGGAGGCGCGAGCCGACCCGCCGAATCCCGGCAACGCCGACGAGCGTCAGCCGGACGAGGGAAACGCGCAGCGCTTCGAGCGCTTCTTCGCGGAGGGACGACCGACCGTCCTCTACTTCGGGAAGCTGCTCGAGAACAAGGGTGTCCACGTCCTGCTCGAGGCGCTCGCCGGTCTCGACACGCGCGCGGTCGTCGTCGGCTTCGGCGACTACCGGCAGCAGCTCGAGGCGCTCGCGCCGCAGGGCACGCTCTTCACCGGCGCGCTCGAGCATCGCCACCTCCGGCACCTGCTGCCGCTCTGCGACGTGGCCGTCGTGCCGTCGATCTTCCCCGAGGCCTTCGGCATGGTCGCGGCCGAGGCCGCGGCAGCCGGCGTGCTGCCCGTCGTCTCCGCGCACTCGGGCCTCGCGGAGGTTGCCGCGGGCATCGGCGCGGAGATCGGCCCGGAGACGGCCGGGCTCGTCTCGTTCCCCGTCGCCGACTCCGCGGCTTTGCGCGAGCGGCTCGCTGCGATCCTCGCGCTGTCCGACGATCACCGGCGGGCACTGGGTCTCGCGGCCCGCCAGGCCGTCGCCGACCGCTGGAGCTGGAGCGTCGTCGCGGCGCGGCTGCTCTCCTAACTATGACCGATCGCAACGACGAGATCTTCGGTATCGACCGGAGGAAGGCGATCTTCACCGGCATCGCCGCGATCGCCCTCGCCGTGGCCGCGGTCGTGGGGATCGGACAGGTCACGAGCCTCCACCACGTCGTGCGAGCGCTCCGACGGGGCGACCACGCGTGGTTCCCCGTCTGCCTCGCCGGCGCGCTCCTCGCGTATGTGGGCTACATCGGCGCGTACCGCGATGTCGCCCGCTTCGACGGCGGGCCGATCCTCGGTGCCTGGACGACGTTGCGGATCGTCGTGATCGGCTTCGGCGCCGTCCTCATCGGCTCCTCCGCGGGCACGCTCGGGATCGACTACTGGGCGCTGCATCGGGCCGGCGAGCCACGCAACACCGCGGTGCGTCGCGTTCTCGCGGTGAGCACGCTGCAGTGGTTCGTGCTCGCGATCCTCGCGTGCCTCGCGGCGGCGGCCACGCTTGCAGGGCCGTGGCATGCGCCCCTCGCGATGGAGGTCGCCTGGCTGGCGATCGTGCCGCTCTGCATCCTGCTCGCTGCCTGGGTGAGCTCGCCGCGCCGCAGCGCCAGGCTCACGGCGGTGCCGACCGACAACGTCGAGCTCGACCGAAATCCGGGAACCTGGGCGCGCTGGCTCTGGCATGGAGGGCGAGCGGCTCGGTCGCATTCGATCGGCGGCGTCGTGATCGTCCGGCGCCTGCTTCGCCGCCCGTTCGCGCATCCCGCTGCGCTGCTGGGCTTCCCGCTCTACTGGGCCGGAGACGTGCTCGTCCTCTATGCCGCGCTCCGGGCCTTCGGCGTCCATCCGCATCCGATCCCGCTCGTGCTCGCCTACGCCACGGGCTTCGTGATCACGGCTCTGCCCCTGCCGGCCGGCGGCTCGGGCGGCGTGGAGGCGGGGCTCACCTTTGCTCTCAACTCGGTCGGGATCGCGCTCGCGCCGGCGCTGCTGGGCACGCTCGTCTATCGAGCGTTCACGCTCTGGCTCCCCGTCGGCCCTGCCGTCGCGCTGCTGCCGCAGGTGCGCACGCTCGACCGCGAGCTGCCGCTCGTGCCACGTACTTCAAAAGCGTAAGTAGGCTCTTTCCGTGGGCGACGAGCAGAAGCTCGGTTACGAGGAGATGCTCGCGCGCTCGCGCGAGGACTTCGTCGCAGTGCCCGATTTCACCGTCGCGGTGGAGGAGGAGTTCGCTCTCCTCGACCCCGAGACGCTCGGTCTCGTCAACCGTTTCGAGGAGCTGCAGGACGCCGTCAGGGGCACGGATCTCGAGCCGCATCTCGTCGGCGAGCTGATCGCGTCCGAGGTCGAGATTCGCACCGGCCGCTGCGACACGTTCGCCGAAGCCGCCGCGGCTCTCGGCGAGCGGCGGCAACAGCTTCGCGCCCTCGCCGAACCGCGAGGCATCGGGCTCGCCGCCACCGGCACGCACCCGTGGAGCCCGTGGCAGGAGCAGCGGATCATCGACACGCCGCACTATCGCCGCAACGACGAGATCCTCCGCTACGTCGTCTGGCGCAACAACTCGTTCGGCCAGCACGTTCACGTCGGGATCAACGACCCGGACCGCGCGATCCGCGTCTGCTCGACGCTTCGCAACTACCTGCCGGAGCTGCTTGCGCTCTCGGCGAGCTCGCCGTTCGTGGAGGGCTCATTCACGTACCTCCACTCGGCGCGCACACAGATCTTCACGCGCATGTTCCCGCGCTGCGGCATCCCGGACTCACTCTCGAGCTGGGAGGAGTGGGAGACCTACGTCCGCTTCCTCTACGAGACCGGCTCGATCACCGAGCACACGCAGATCTGGTGGAGCGTGCGGCCGCACCTCGCCTTCCCGACCGTCGAGATCCGGATCTGCGACGCGCAGCCCGACCTCGGCGAGTCACGCTCGCTCGCGGCGCTCTGTTACGCCCTGGCCGCACGGGTCGCGCGTGCGCTCGACGAGAGCGAGCCGCTGCCGGACCTCCCGAGCCGCCTGCTCGAGGAGAACTTCTGGCGGGCGATCCGGCACGGTCTCTCCGGGGAGCTGATCGACTTCGAGCGCGGGGAGCCCGTCCCCACGCGCGCGCGCCTCGAGCAGCTCCTCGAGTGGGTGCGTCCGATCGCGGAGGAGCTCGGCGCGGCGGAGTGGCTGGCGATTCCCGACCGGAACGCCGCCGAGCGCCAGATCGCGCGCCACGAGGAAGGTGCGACGGACCGCGAGATCTTCGCAGAACAGGTGCGCTGGCACCTCCGCACGCCCGCTTCGTGACACGGCCCGACCGGCTCGTATGGTAAAAACCAGGCCGCGCCGGGGCTTCTCGGCGTTGACTTTGTAACGCCCTGGAGGGAGATCTCACTCGATGAGCTGGTTCATGCATCACGCCGTGCTGTTCGCGCTGCTCTGCGCAGGCGCCGCCGTTCTCTACGGCCTCGGCCTCACGTATTGGCTCCTGCAGCAGCCCGCCGGCACCGAGCGGATGCAGGAGATCGCGCGCGCCGTGCAGGAGGGGGCAGCCGCATACCTACGCCGTCAGTACATGACGGTTGCGGTCGTCGCGATCGCGCCGTTCCTGCTGCTCGGCTTCTACCACTCGCTCGGCTGGGGGTCGGCGATCGGCTTCCTCATCGGCGCGGCGCTGTCGGCAGCGGCCGGCTTCATCGGGATGAACGTCGCGGTGCGCTCGAACGTGCGCACCGCGGAGGCGGCCCGCAAGGGCCTGCCGCCGGCGCTCAACGTCGCCTTCCGCGCCGGCTCGGTCACGGGTTTGCTCGTGGTGGGCCTCGGACTCTTCGGCGTCGCGGGCTATTACTGGATCCTCACCGCCGGCATCGGAGACTCGCCGGACAAGGCCGTCCACCACCTCGTCGGGCTCGCGTTCGGCGGTTCGCTCATCTCCGTCTTCGCGCGTCTCGGCGGCGGCATCTACACGAAGGCCGCGGACGTCGGCGCCGACCTCGTCGGCAAGATCGAGGCGGGGATCCCGGAGGACGATCCGCGCAATCCGGCCGTGATCGCGGACAACGTCGGCGACAACGTCGGCGACTGCGCCGGAATGGCCGCCGACCTGTTCGAGACGTACGCGGTGACTGCGGTCGCCGTGATGCTGCTCGGCGTCACCACCGCGGACACCGCGGGGAAGAGTCTCTGGCTCTACCCACTTGCGATCGGCGCTGTCTCGATCATCGCCTCGATCATCGGCGTCCAGTTCGCCCGTGTGCGTGCGGGCGGAAACATCATGAACGCGCTCTACCGCGCCGTCCTCGTTGCCACGGTCATCTCGGGCTTGATCTTCATCCCGGTGACGAAGGCGTTCGTCGGACACGTCTTCACGTCGGGGTTGAACGTCAACCACTCGTACTCCTTCGGCGAGCTCTACGGATCCGCGCTGATCGGCCTGGCGGTCACCGCGCTGCTCGTCGGGATCACCGAGTTCTACACGGGCACCCGCTGGAATCCGGTCAAGTCGATCGCGCGCGCGTCCCAGACGGGGCACGCGACGAACATCATCGAAGGACTGGCCGTCGGCATGCAGGCGACGGCTCTGCCGGTGATCGTGATCGCGATCGGGATTCTCGTCGCCAACCACTTCGCCGGCCTGTTCGGGATCGGCGTGGCCGTGATGGCGCAGCTCTCGATGACGGGTCTCATCGTCGCGCTCGACGCGTACGGCCCCGTGACCGACAACGCCGGCGGGATCGCCGAGATGGCCGACCTGCCGCCGGAGGTGCGCGCGATCACCGATCCGCTCGACGCGGTCGGCAACACGACGAAGGCCGTGACGAAGGGCTACGCGATCGGCTCCGCCGCGCTCGCCGCGCTCGTCCTCTTCGGCTCGTATTCGGATGGTCTCCACACGCAGGCCAAGCCCGGTTCGGCGCTCTCGCACCTCACCTTCGACCTCTCGGACGCGTGGGTCATCGCCGGCCTCTTCATCGGCGGGCTGATGCCGTTCCTCTTCGCCTCGCTCGCCATGCAGGCGGTCGGGCGCGTCGGCGGCGAGGTCGTCGAGGAGGTGCGCCGCCAGTTCCGCGAGCACCCCGGGATCATGGAGGGCACCGAGCGGCCGCAGTACGGCCCGGCGATCGACATCGTCACCGGCTCGGCGATCCGCTCGATGATCCTGCCCGCGCTCGTGCCGATCGCCTTCCCGATCGTCGTCGGCCTGATCAACGCGAAGATGCTCGGCGGCCTGCTGATCGGAACGATTGTGACCGGTCTCTTCCTCGCGATCGCGATGACCTCGGGCGGCGGCGCGTGGGACAACGCGAAGAAGCTGATCGAGGACGGCCTCTACGGCGGCAAGGGCTCCGAGGCCCACGCAGCCGCGGTGACGGGAGACACCGTCGGCGACCCGTACAAGGACACGGCGGGCCCGGCGATCAACCCGATGATCAAGATCACGAACATCGTCGCGATCCTGATCATCCCCATCATCATCTCGATCCACGGCTAGCCGGCGGAGTACCGTTGCCCGGGTGAAAACGTTCACCCGGGCAACGGCCTCCGCCGCGGCGCTCGCGCTCGTCACCGGCGCGGTCGAGCTGCTCAAGGGCCATGTGCCCGTGCTGAGCCTGGCCGTGCTCTACCTGCTTGCGATCATTCCGGTCGCGGTCGCGTGGGGGATCGTGTTCGCGGTCGGAGTGGCGATCGGGAGCATGCTCGCCTTCAACTTCTTCTTCGTCGCGCCGCTCTACACGTTCACGATCCAGGACACGAAGAACTGGTTCGCGCTCCTCGTCTTCGTCGTGACCGCCGTCGTCGTGAGCGAGCTCGCGAGCCGGTCACGTCGCCGGGCCGAGGAGGCCGAGGCCGCCTTCCGGGCCCTGCGCGACCT
>Ga0070730_10004231_pt1 | contig 12675 bp, 6 predicted proteins | sample Coa_R1_3_FD_66447 | JGI IMG/M metagenome (GOLD analysis project Ga0070730, IMG submission 66447) | Surface soil microbial communities from Centralia Pennsylvania, which are recovering from an underground coalmine fire - Coalmine... | ecosystem: Environmental > Terrestrial > Soil > Unclassified ...
TGGGAGGGACACTGCTCTCGGCGATTGGAGCTGCACGCGAGTGGGAGAGCGAGACGATGAAGGAACTGCTGCTCTCGCCAGCCAGTCGCTGGTCCATCATCGTGGGCAAGATGTTAGGCGCGCTGGTGGTGGGGCTGGCCTCCGTAGTGATTGTGCTGGCGGTCCTCATCTTTGTGATTGGCGTCTGGCCGATACATTGGGGGGAAGTGATTGGTTTCAGTTTGCTGACCATGACCATCTTTATCGCCTGGGGAACGTTGCTGGGGACGTGGATCAAGCAGCGAACCCCCGTTGTGGCGCTCGCCATAGGCTCCACGCTGCCATTGTTCTTTTTGAGCGGAGCTTTTGGTCCCATCTCCTTTGGGACGCCGCTTACCCAGGTGCTCGCGCAACTGTTTCCGATGTATTATGCCATTGTGGTGCAGCAACACGCCTTTCATGACTTTACACTGAATACCTATGGGCTGCCCGTCAATGTGCTGATTCTGTGTGGCTATGCGCTTGTCTTGATTGTAGTTGCGGCGATTGTTTTGCGGCGCAGTACCGTCGCGCATTAGGAGGGGAGGAAAGAGATGTCAATATTCATGAACTTTCTGCGAACGGTCTGGGTGGTGCTCAGGAAAGATTTGCAGGTGTGGGTACGTCAGCCAGCAACGATGGCCGCGACCTTTCTACCGCCGCTGGGCTTTTTACTGGTGCAAGCCTTGACGGCGGTGGCGGTGGGGCGGAGTCCAGTGGCGCTGGTGACGCTGGACCATGGCCCCAAAGGGGTGCAGATGCAGCAGATTTTTCACCAGGCCGATGTATTCAGAATTACTGATACCAGCCCGGAGCAAGCATTGAAGCTATTCAACGGTATCCAGGTTGTGGCCATCATCACCATTCCAGCCGACTTTACGCAGCGGGTCGAGGCACATGAGACGTCGCCCGTGGATGTGCGAGTCAACAACCTGAATCTGGACTTCACCAACGATATCCGCCGTTCGGTGCCCGATGCCATCACGCAGTTTTATCAGGCTCAGGGTGAGAGTAGTGCGATCAAAGTCACTATGCAGGCGCACAATTTACGTGCTCAGGATGTGCAACTCTTCCAATATTCAGTGCTACCAACGCTGATCTTACTGCTTATGATCAGTAGTCTGGTGAATGGTGGACTCGCGACGGCACGCGAATGGGAAACGCGCACAGTCAAAGAACTGTTGATGGCTCCAGTTGGACGGGGAGCGATTATTACAGGCAAAGTGCTGGCAGGCTTTGCGACCTCAATGCTACTGGGCGTTGTCGTTTTTCTGCTCTGCTACCTGCTGGGATGGGTGCAGCCGGTGGGCATCTACTGGCTGACGACGCTATTAACGATGGCACTCGTTGCGCTACTGGGATCAGGGCTAGGTGTGGCCATTGGCGCGGCGCTCCAGCGTATTCAGCCAGTGATAGCGATCGGCATCAATGTCTCGCTCTACCTGTTCTTTCTGGCTGGTGGGGTGGGCGTGCTGGCGTTTGAGCCGCAGTGGCTGCAAAATATCGCGGCGTTTATCCCGCTTACGTATGGTCGGCACGCGCTGGAGATGGCAGTCTTCTACAGCTCATCCGACCTGTTTGGGCGCGATATGCTGATCCTGGTAGCGTGCGCGCTGGCGGCGTTGCTGCTAGGCACCCTCTCGATGCGGCGAGGGATTGCGCATTAGTTTTTCATGCCCCAGGGGCGCGCACGGCGGCGAGCTTTTTGCGCCTCCTGGGGGTTGCCGAGGACCTCATAGATATCGGCCTTCAGTTGCCAGGCGCGGGTATAGCCGCGATCCATCTCAGTGGCCTCGTTGAGGGCATCGAGAGCGGCGCGGTTATGACCTAAGCGAATGAGGGCCTCGGCCTTATTGCACCAGGCGACCGCGCTATGTGGATTGACGAGGAGAGCCTGGGTATAGGCCTCCACCGCCCCGGCGAAATCGCGTAGACTGGAACGAGCATTGCCCAGACCGTTCCAGGCCTGGAAGCTCCTGGCCTCATAATCGAGGGCCTGCTCATAAGAGGTCAGCGCCTCCTGCGGCATATTCATATCCATCTGGGCATCGGCCTTGCCATTCCAGGCAGCCACGTATTGAGGATCGATCGTCAGCGCGCGCTCAAAATGTACCAGGGCCTGCTGGTAGCGCTGGAGGCGATTGAGGACCAGACCAGCGCTGACCCAGACCACAGCACTGGTGGGATCGATCTCGGTAGCGCGCTGGTAAGCTTCTAAAGCTTTGCGATAATTGCCCTGATTGTAGAGCACAGTCCCTTTGCCGTTCCAGGCATGGAAATTGCGCTGATCCATACGCAGCACCTCCTCATAGGTTTGCAGCGCCAGGGAGTATTCTTGTTGGCGCAGGAACTGATCGGCCTCGCGGCACTTCTCGCGGATGGCTGCGGTGCTGGCCTCAGTCTTGACCGCGTACTGGGGAGCGACGGCGCGGCCCTTACTGGTGCCAGTGGGAAGCGCAGAGACGGGAGTCCCGGTCTTGCTGTTGGTTGTGGGGGGGATGCGTACTTCCGGTGGCGTATTGGAAGAAGAGACACGCGCTTTGTTGGCGGGACGGCAGGCGAAATCGAAGGCCTGCATAAATTCGAGCATATCGGCATAGCGCTCTTCAGGGCGAGGAGCGAGCGCGCGCAGGACCACATGATCAAGAGCCAGCGGTAACGCATTATTGAGCGTCGAAACGGGCGGGATAGCGCCTCCGGCAGGATCAAGGGGGTGATAGCCAGTGAGCATTTCATAGAGGACCACGGCACAGCCGTACTGATCGCTACGAGGGTCAACGATCCCGCCGGCCTGCTCGGGCGCCATATAGCCCACCGTGCCGCGAACAGTCACCGTTTTGCCAACACGAGCGCCAGGCTCTAAAGAGCGCGCAATCCCGAAATCGGTGATGACCAGGCGGTGATCTTCCTGATGGATCAAAATATTTTCAGGCTTGATATCGCGATGAATGACAGGTCGTATACGAGTATGGGCATAATGCAACGCTTGAGCGAGCTGATGAAAATTATGCAAAGTTTCCTGGGCAGAGAGTGGACCATCGACCTGAGCCAGCCGTGTGCGCAACGAACCTGCAGTATAAAGAGGCATCACCAGAAAGACGCAGGGGCCGTCCTTGCCATAATCGAGAATAGGCGCGATATTAGGATGATCCAGCGTAGCCGCGATACGCGCCTCACGCAGGAAGTGCTCGCGCTCATTGGGTGTAGTTTTACTAGGTAACAACACCTTAATCGCGATGCGGCGCGACAGGTTTCGGTCGATGCCACGAAAAACTGCTGCATAGCCCCCTTTGCTGAGAAGGGCCTCGACAAGATAGCGTCCAGCTAAGGCAGTGGTTAGTAATGGCAGTGCACATGCTCGACAAAACAGTTCGCTGTCCCGATTGTCATATCCGCAGTCAATGTGATCGGCGCAGCGTTGCATTCCTCCTCCGAAGTCAGAGAGTACCCTATGAGAGGGAACTCGACGATATAAGGGGACCCGACGGTCCTCTTGTGTTATTAACGGTAGACTGCTCAGTTTTTCGTTTGCTTGATTTGTTGCTCTAACGTACGCGCCCAATCCTGACAGGTGAACGCTTCCTGCTTGCGGCCCAGCTTTTCGAGCACGACCGCTTTATTATACCAGGCATCGGGCTCTTCCGGCGCAAAGGAGGTAGCCTGGTCTAAGGCGGCCAGCGCTTCATCCAGGCGGCCGAGCGCATAGAGAGCGAGGCCCTTATTATTCCAGGCTGCGATAGAATGAGTGTCTACAGCTAAGGCATGGTCGAAGGCGACTAAAGCTTCTTCATGGCGTTTCAGCTCGTGTAATAAGCTCCCCTTATTATACCAGGCGGAAATCAAGCCGTCATCGTACTCCAGTGCGTGGTCGTAGGACGCCAGAGCATCTTCATATTTATGAAGCGCTGCCAGAACATTGCCTTGATTATACCACGCGCCAGCTAGAGTTGGGTCAAGAGAGAGGGCCCGCTTATAATGGGCCAGCGCTTCAGAATAGCGCCTCAGATCGCGCAGGTCGTTAGCGGTATCGAACCAGACGGTGGCGCTATCAGGGGCAAGCTGAGTAGCGCGTTCGTGTAGTGGCAAGGCCTGATCTGGTTGTTTCAGACGGCGCAGGATATTGCCCTTCGTATTCCAGATAGCAGCATCCTGATTGTTGAGGGCCAGGGCGCGATCGATGGCAATGAGGGCTTCGTCATAGCGCTGCAGGCTATAGAGCGTATCACTCATAGCCTGCCAGGCCGTACTCTGTCTGGGATCAAGAATAAGTGCACGATCAAAAGCCAGAAGAGCCTCTTCCGGCTGATTTTGTTCCGCCAGAGCGATACCACGCCCGCTCCAGGCATAGACGTAGTTTGAGTCATAGTGCAGGGCCTGGTCATAGCACTGCATCTCTTCCTCATAGCGGTGTAATTCGTGGAGGGCATTGGCGCGTGCAGTCCATAATTCCGGGTCGTCTGACCGGAGCGCGATAGCCTGATCATAGGCGTGCAGAGCCTCTTCAGGCCGACCCAGATGCAAGAACGTGGTCCCGATACCGCTCCAGGCGTTAACGGAATGCTCATCATATTTGCGTGCCATTTCATAGGCGGCGAGAGCCTCCTGGTAGTTACCGCGTTCGTAAGCGAGATCGCCCTCGGCCAGCCAGTTACGTGGTCGGGGGATAGGTGTTTTAAGTGATGGTTGTGCTGGACGTGATTCCACCAGGGCCCGATCCCCTACGAGACCGGGTGCAGTCGGGATCGCTATCCTTATTTGTGTTGATGCATCCTCTTCATCCACAGCATCGCGCACGGGGGGCGACCCTACGAGATTGGGAGAAGGAGATTCGCGCACGGGCTCTCGCAAGGAGGGTGACCCTACGGATGTAGCGGTACCCGGCACAGAGCGCCTCAAGGGGGGCGATCCTACGGGTCGGGCATCTGTTTTGACCAGGAATGCTACTGGCCCATCCTGTCCAAAGTCGGTGACGCGGATACTATCGGGCTCATTAACATCTGATGAAAGGGATGCGGCTAATTCCGCATCCTGTAAAAAACTTTCGCGCTCTGCGAGGGTCGATCCTTTGGGAATCAGAGCGCGTACCGTAACCTGTCGCTCGCTCTGCTGGTCCATAGCCAGTAGGGTGACGATACTACGTTCTTTGCCAATGAGATTACGTATCTCATAGCGACTATGCAGAAGAACCCCTCGTAGAGGGATGCCACAGCGGGCACAAAAGCGAGCGCGATCGCGGTTCTCGTAGCCACAACCTTCCAGATCCAAACACATCCCCATTACCGGCCATCCTCCCTGTCCTAAGCGTTGATAGTATGATGTTACATGTTTTCCCTACTGTAACTAACTTGTGGCTGCTTTGTCAATACGCATGTTATGGCAATCATGAGAAGGAGAGTGTACTTTAGTGAGATGTGAGAAATTACCAACGTTTCTCTAGAAGATTGATCTCACAACGAGATCAATCTTATCTTAAAGAAGTATTGGACGCATCAAATAGCTATCCTGTATACTATTCTTACCGGCAATAGTGTCAGGTGGAGGCATGGTTCAGAAGAGTGGTAGTCCAGAGGTTGTGGAGAGTTGGGAAGAGGAGACCTCATGTGCGTGGCTAGCAGGTCTGGTTATATAATACGATAAGAAACATTGCCATTGAGATGTAGGGGAGATACTGGTGTTGCTCGGTATGCTCGCCTGGCCTCTACATAGAAAATAATCCATTAAAGGACGGCAAATTATGGCTACATACAAAGATGTATTTGGTGCTCGTGCGACCCTCGGTGGTGCGCGTGGCAAGATCAATTACTACCGGTTGGATACATTGAGGAAGCATGGTGTGCAGGGACTTGACCTGCTTCCATTTACCGTCAAAATTATTTTGGAGAATCTGCTGCGACATGCCGGGGGCGAACTGGTGACGGCCGAGGATGTACTCGCGCTGGCACATTGGGTGCCTGGTAAAGCAGCAGGCAATGAAGCGGAATATCCCTTCCTGCCCGCCCGTGTCCTGCTGCAAGACTTCACGGGTGTGCCTGCGGTAGCCGATCTGGCCGCGATGCGCTCGGCTGTAGCGCGAATGAAGGGGGATCCACGCAAGATCAATCCATTGGTACCGGCAGACCTGGTGATCGACCACTCCGTGCAGGTGGACTCGTTTGGCTCCACGCTCTCGTTTAATCGCAATGTTGAACGTGAATACGAGCGCAATAGTGAGCGATACGCCCTGTTGCGCTGGGGTCAGGAGTCCTTCAGCAACTTCCGCGTCGTGCCGCCTGGGACTGGTATCTGCCACCAGGTGAACCTGGAATATCTGGCCTCCGTTGTCATGACAAAGGAAGAGAACGGCGAAACGACAGCCTTCCCCGACACGCTGGTCGGCACCGACTCGCACACCACCATGATTAATGGCCTGGGCGTGCTGGGCTGGGGCGTAGGCGGCATCGAAGCGGAAGCTGTACTGCTGGGGCAGCCGCTGTATTTGCTCACGCCTGAAGTCATTGGGATGCGCCTGACCGGGGCGTTGCCCGAGGGAGTGACGGCGACCGACCTGGTACTGACTGTCACACAGATGCTGCGTAAACGAGGAGTGGTTGGCAAGTTCGTAGAATTTACTGGTCCCGGCCTGAGCTATCTGGCACTGGCTGATCGGGCCACCATCTCGAATATGTCGCCTGAATTTGGCGCCACTGCGACCCTCTTCCCAGTTGATGCCGAGACACTGCGCTATATGCGTGATACCGGACGCGATGAGCAGCTTGTAAATCTGGTGGAGCGTTACACGAAGGAGCAGGGGCTCTTCCGTACAGATGAGAGCGCGGAGCCACAGTTTGATGACCTGCTTGAACTGGACCTCGGCAGTATTGAGCCGAGCCTGGCAGGGCCGCGTCGTCCGCAAGATCGCGTGCCCCTGCAGAAACTGGGCCAGACCTTCCGTTCGGTCTACGCCGATCACTTCCCGACTAATGGCAATGGTTCGACCGAGAAGGCTTTGAACAGGCTGGGTAATGAGGGTGGACGCGCCGACCCCGATCCTGTGGAGCAGGCCGAACGCGAGACGGAGGGTATCCTAGTTGAGATTGGCGGAGTACAGACGCATATCACGCACGGCTCGGTAGCCATTGCCGCCATCACCAGCTGCACCAACACCTCGAATCCCTCCGTAATGATAGCCGCCGGGCTAGTGGCGAAACGGGCAGTCGAGCGTGGGCTCTCAGTCAAGCCAACGGTAAAGACGAGCCTGGCGCCGGGATCACGAGCTGTTATCGATTACCTGAATAATGCTGACCTGCTGCCATATCTGGAGGCATTGAGGTTCCATCTAGTGGGTTTCGGATGTACTACATGTATTGGTAACTCCGGGCCACTTTCCGAGCCTGTCGCGGAAGCCGTGCAGGAGAACGATCTTGTTGTAGCAGCGGTGCTGAGCGGCAACCGTAACTTTGAGGGGCGCATACATCCCCAGGTGCGGGCCAGCTTCCTGGCATCACCCCCGCTGGTCGTGGCGTACGCACTGGCCGGGACCGTCGATATCGATCTGACGAAGGACCCAGTGGGAGTTGATATCAACGGCGACAAGGTCTACCTGCGCGATTTGTGGCCGAGCCAGGAAGAGGTGCGCGAGGTTGTAGCTCGCTCCGTTTCGGCGGAATCCTTTAGACAGAACTATGGTCATGTCTTTGACGGAGATGAGCATTGGAGAGCACTGACCAACTCGACCGGCATGTTGTTTGAATGGGACCCCAACTCGACCTATGTGCAGGAGCCACCCTTCTTCCAGGGCATGACGAGCGAGCCAGAGCCCCTCAAGGATATTCATAGCGCACGCGTCCTGGCTGTGCTTGACGATTCGATCACTACAGACCATATCTCGCCCGCTGGCAGCTTTGGTCCCACCAGCCCGGCTGGCAAATACCTGCTGGAGCATGGAGTGGAGAAGCGTGACTTCAACAGCTATGGAGCGCGACGTGGCAACCACGAGGTGATGGTACGCGGAACCTTTGGCAATATCCGTCTGCGCAATCGACTGGTGCCCGGGAAAGAAGGCTATTATACCGTGCACCTGCCAGATGGCCAGGAAACGACCATCTACGAGGCATCAATGCGCTACCAGCAGGAGGGGGTGCCACTGCTGGTCATCGCAGGCAAAGAGTATGGTTCTGGATCGTCGCGCGACTGGGCAGCCAAGGGACCGCAGCTGCTGGGCGTACGAGCCGCGATTGCCGAGAGCTTTGAGCGTATTCACCGCAGCAACCTGGTCGGGATGGGCATTCTGCCACTACAGTTCCGCCAGGGGGAGAGCAAAGAGACGCTTGGATTGACGGGTCGCGAGACTTATGATATCGAAGGGATCAAGCAGGGATTGAAGCCACGGCAGGAGGTAACGGTCAACGTCACACGGGAGGATGGCTCAACCTTCTCCTTCCAGACCATAGCGCGACTGGATAGCGCCATCGACGTCACGTATTATGAGAATGGTGGTATTCTCTCGACGGTGCTGAGGCGACTGTTGAAGGACTGATTGTCAGCTTGATAAAGAAGAGGGTTCTCCAGAGCTACAAGCGTTGGAGAACCCTCTTCTTTTGGTATAGCATTATTCCTCCAGCGGTAGATTGAAGTCAATACCACTGTAAATCTCATCCATCTCGATTTCGATGTCATGGCTGGGGAGTGTGATGAAGGAAGCGTTATGGTCATAGATCACACGGCGCCAGATGGCATTGTCCTTTTCATCGCGATGATAAACCTCAACATAGCGGGCAAATTGATTGATGAAGACAATTTCGTGCATAGTTGGGCAGGCCTGATAGGCCTGGAGTTTTGCATGTCGATCAGTAGATTCGGTTGATGGGGAAAGCACCTCTACCACGATCAGGGGAGATTCAATCTGTTTGATGCCACGCTTTTGTCGATCTGCCACATTGCAGGTGACGGTGACATCGGGATAGTAATATTGTGGTTGACCATCCTCTTTTGTGCCGACAACAACTTGCATATCGGAACCCTGGACTGAGCATGGTCCGGACAGAAATTGCTGCTTCAAAGCGGTGCGCATATTGAACGCGATATCATCATGTTCTTTTGATCCTCCAGACATCATGCGAGCCACGCCGTCAATATATTCGTAGCGGGCATTGTAGGAGGTGCGGTCGAGCCGGAGATATTCCTCGACGGACATGGGGCCGCCGGGATGAGGTTGTTCTGATTGTGGATTGATTGCCATAGGATCTCGTTTCCTTTTTCTATCCTGCTCTAAACAGATGTTCCATCCACCTGAAGATTAGCATCTCTCTCCCTTGCTGTCAATCGATATTTATCTATCAAGTGTACTCAAAATGAATGTGATGAAGGTTACTTCTGCTGGGCAGGGAGGATGTTGTGAAGGGGAAGAAATTTTCATCTGGTAATTCCCTTACGTCTATATAAGTGTGGTGGAATGCTGTTCCTCTGCTCAGGTCTGGATTGAGGTTTTCGCCGCTTCGTTGTGTTATACTTAGAGATACATTCAGCAAATTTAAACATAAAGGGGGGTCAGGCCCTGGAAGGGAAGAGATTTAAGAAGCGCATGGAAGGTGAAGACAGATACATCGGCAAACAGATTGGCAATTATGTAATTACCTCTTCATTGAATAGCGGTGCATTTGGGCATGTCTATAAAGGGACACACCTCTATCTGTCACATCGGGTCGTGGCCATCAAGATCTTACATCTTACACACCTGGCATCGGACGAAGAGCGCGAACATTTTCTACAAGAGGCGGAATTCCTTGAACTATTGAAACACCCATATATCCTTCCTATATATGATGTGGGCATCGATGACGATTTTCCGTACCTGGTAGCTGAGTTTGCCCCCAATGGCTCGTTGCGCGATCGGATCAAGCAGGCGCAACCGAGGCCGCTAGAGTTAGACGTAGTCATACAAATCCTTTCACAGGTGGGGCAGGCGCTACAATATGTTCACCAACAGAACATAGTGCACCGCGACTTGAAGCCAGAAAATATCCTGTTCAACATCAAAGATGAGGCGCTGATCGCCGATTTCGGCATCGCAGTCTTCCTGGGGTCAACCAGAACGCAGTACGCAGACGTGATAGGCTCGCCGCTCTATATGGCGCCGGAGCAGTTTGATGGACTGGCGAGCAGGAGAAGCGATCAGTATTCACTGGCCTGCATCGCCTATGAATTGCTGACGGGTCGCCCGCCTTTTATGGCGCAATTTCCACTAGCGATAGGTATGAAACACCAGAAAGAGGCGCCGGTGCCTCCCTCGCAGTTGAATCCCGACATTCCGGAGCATATTGAGCATGCGCTGCTCACCGCCCTGGCGAAGCGGCGTGAGGAGCGTTTTCCTGATATCGACGCCTTTATTACGGCGTTGCTCACCGCACCCACGGGCAAGCTTCCAAAGAGTAACGAACAGCGCTTAGAGGAGGCGTATCGGCTCTTCAATGCCGAGCGTTATCAGGAAGCACTGGCAGCTTTTAACAAAATCATCCAGACCGATGTGATGTATGCTGACGCGTATGAAGGGAAGGGGGCCGCGCTCTACTCGCTGGGGAGGTTGGATGAGGCGCTCAGAGCGTATGAGCAGGCCATTCGGCTCAACCCGGCCTATGCTTCGGCACACAACGGGAAGGGGAATATCCTGTATGATCTGGAGCGCTATGTAGAGGCGCTTAGAGCCTATGATCTGGCGGTACAGTACGACGCAACGTTTGTAGACGCGTATGTTGGCAAAGGGAGTACGCTCTACTATCTGACGCGCTATGATGAAGCGATGGTGAGCTATGATCAGGCACTGCGCTTAGATCCCAACCATGTCGCGGCCCTGGACGGCAAGGGGTGGCTATTGTGGCATACCGCCTGCTATCAGGAGGCATTAGGGATTTTTGAGCGCGCGATTAGTTTAGATCCAACGTATGTTTCTTCGCACACAGGCAAAGGCAAAGCGTTCTACAATCTGGGTCTGTATACTGAGGCGCTGCATTGTTATGAGCGAGCCGTCAAACTCGCGCCTGAATCCGATCGTTTTCAGGAATATAAAGCGGATGCGCTCTACCGATTGAAGCACTATGAGGCGGCGTTGGCGGCCTATGAAAAATCGATTGCATTGAATCCGCATGTGGCCTCTTCTCATGAAGGGAGGGCGTGGGTATTGGTGAGCCTGAAGCGCTATCAAGAGGCACTGGCGGCTTTTGAAGATGCCCTGCAGATCAACCCCGATGCCGCGGTTCCCTATGGCGGAAAGGGCAATGCACTCTATAGTCTGGGACGGCTGGATGAGGCGTTAGCCGCGTTTGAGCGTGCTCTGCAGATCAATCCTCATCTGGCATCAGCTTATAATGGCAAAGGGAATGTGCTGGCGGATTTTAAACGTTATGATGAGGGGCTGGCCGCTTATGAGGAGGCGATCAGGCTGCAGCCGAAACGGGGCGCCTTTCATAACAACAAGGCGGATATATTGAAGCTGATGGGCCGCCTGGATGAAGCACAGCAGGAGTATGCATTGGCCAGACAATATGGATATAGTGGATGATAGAGAGTATCTCTTGCAAGAGGGGACTATGGGTCTGGTTCTCCCCCTTGCGATCCTGTTGGCGAAGAGGCAAAGTCTGCAGTTCATGGCGAGTGCAGACTTCTGCAGACTTTGCTAGAGCCGCTTCTGGACTGGCTTGAGGGGGTAAAGTCTGCAAGTCTGCAAGTCTGCAGCAGCAATTTGTTAGCAGGATCTCTTGAGGAGAAATGTTGCCAGCTACGGCAGAATGGATGAGGTAATGGTCTGGCAGACCATTACCTCATCCATTCTAATAATGATCAGGGATTCTCCAGGCAGTAAGAAAGTGCCAGGTTGCTACAAAGTCCGGTTGTTGCATCTCGGAGAGCGCTTGTTGATAAATTTTCTCATAGTCATCAGGGACACCGATCCATTTATGGAAGAACGGAACGATCGTGCGAAAGAGATGGCTCATATCCTCATAAAAAGGAATACATGCCGCCTGTCGAGGGCTATTTCAAATAAAAAGGTTTCCTAATAGAGGCAAGGAGTTGAGAGATGCGTGTGGGGAGCGTACTGCAGCCGATGCCGATCAGCACGCAAAGGGTGGCTACCCAATGGACCCATGAGACGGGCTCTCCCAGAATGACATAAGAGAGGAAAATAGTGCTGATGGGTATCAGGCCGGTAAAGATGCCAGTGGTGCTGGCTGACACTCGTGATATGCCATAAAACATGAGATAGTAGGCAATGACAGTGGCAATGGCTAAGTAGACGATGGCCAGCCATGCTTGCACGCTGACCTGCGAGAAGTTGAAGTGGATGGACTCAACTACAGAGAAGGGAAGGAACATAAAGAAGCCGAAGATGCACATAAGAGTGGAGGTTGCCAGAGGCGATACACGTGGGGATACAGCTTTGCCCAGGATAGTATAGAGAGCCTCACCAATCACGGCAGCAAACATCAGGAGATTGCCCAGCAGCATGTTGCCCGATGTTCCTCCGGCTGGCGAAGAGGTCGCCACATTGACGATCAGCACGCCCAGAAATGTCACAATAATACCCGCACTCTTACGTAGAGTAATCCTCTCGCTGAAAAAGAGGAGCGAGAGAAGTCCGACTATGATGGGCATTGTACTGGTAATAATACCGCCAATGGCGGCGCT
>Ga0070730_10004233_pt1 | contig 12673 bp, 12 predicted proteins | sample Coa_R1_3_FD_66447 | JGI IMG/M metagenome (GOLD analysis project Ga0070730, IMG submission 66447) | Surface soil microbial communities from Centralia Pennsylvania, which are recovering from an underground coalmine fire - Coalmine... | ecosystem: Environmental > Terrestrial > Soil > Unclassified ...
CTGATCGCGGCGGAATGCATCGGCGACGCCAAATGGTTCATCGGCAAGGCGGCCTCGTATGCGGGCGAGCGCGTCGTGTTCGGCCGGCCGATCGGACAGAACCAGGGCGTGCAGTTTCCGATCGCCCGCAGCTACATCGCTATGCGCGCCGCCGAACTGATGGTGCGCGAGGCCGCCACGCTCTATGAAGCCGGCGAGGATTGCGGCGCCGAGGCCAACATGGCCAAGCATCTGGCCGCCGAAGCGTCGTGGGCGGCGGCCGACATGTGCCTGCAGACCCACGGCGGCTTCGGCTTTGCCGAAGAATTCGACATCGAGCGCAAGTTTCGCGAGACGCGGCTCTATACGGTGGCGCCGATCTCGACCAATCTGGTTCTGTCCTATATTGCCGAGCACGTGCTGGGTCTGCCGCGGTCTTATTAGGATGGCTGCGTTTCCCGGATGCGGTGCAACGCGAAGCGGTGCACCGCTGATCCGGGACCTTCACAGTCCGGGACGATCCCGGGTCTGCAGCGCACCGCTTCGTGCTGCGCTGCGCCCGGGAAACGAAAGAGTAGCTATGTCTCTGCCCCTTACCGGCCTTCTGGTCGTCTCACTCGAACAGGCGGTGGCGGCGCCGATGTGCAGCTGCCGGCTCGCCGACGCCGGCGCGCGCGTCATCAAGATCGAGCGGCCGGAGGGCGATTTCGCGCGCGGCTATGACGACCTGGTGCACGGCGAGTGCAGCTATTTCGTCTGGCTCAATCGTGGCAAAGAATCCGTCGTGCTCGATCTGACCGACGCAGCCGACAAAGCATTGTTGGACGCCATGCTCGCGCGTGCCGACGTATTCGTGCAGAACCTCAAGCCCGGCTCGGCCGCCAAGCTGGGATTCGGAACAGCCGGGCTGCGCAAGAAATATCCGCGGCTGATTTGCTGCTCGATCTCCGGCTTCGGCGAAACCGGGCCGTACGCCGCGCGCAAATCCTACGACATGCTGATCCAGGCGGAGTCCGGTCTCGCCTCGATCACCGGCACGGTCGAGCCGGCGCGCGTCGGCGTTTCGGTGTGCGACATCGCCTCGGGCTTGAACGCCTACGAGGCTATTTTGGCGGCGCTGATCGATCGACAGCGCAGCGGCGAGGGCGCCGAGCTGGCGATCTCGATGTTCGACGCCATGGCGGATTGGATGGCGGTCCCGCTTCTACAGCAGGAAGCCGGCGCGCCGCCGCGGCGGATCGGCCTCGCCCACACCTCGATCGCGCCCTACGGCGCCTTTCGCACGCGCGACGGCGTCGACGTGCTCATTTCGATTCAGAGCGACCGCGAGTGGCGTGTGCTGGCCGAAAAAGTGCTGGGCGATGCCGCGCTCGCGGCCGATCCGGCCTTTGCCACCAATGTCGAACGGGTCAAGCGCCGGCCCGAAACCGACGGCAGGGTCGCGGCGGTGTTCGGCGCGCTCGATGCCGACGCGCTGACCCAAAAACTTGCTGCCGCCGACATTGCGTTCGCGCGCGTCAACAGCCCGGCCGATCTGGCGCGGCATCCGCAGCTGCGCCGCATCACCGTCGGCACGCCGAGCGGGCCGGTTTCCTATCCGGCGCCAGCCGAGCGCAACGCTTCAACGACGCGGCGTTACGGTCCTGTGCCGGCGCTGGGCGAGCATACCGAAAAGGTGCGCGCGGAATTTTCGCCGTCTACAATCGCCGCCCAGTAACACCGGGAGCATTTTATGGACATCGGCTTCATCGGGCTCGGCAACATGGGCGCGCACATGGCGCGACGGCTGGTCGAGGCCGGGCACAAGGTCATCGTTTACGACATTCGCCAGGAGGCGATCGGCAATATTGCGGCGCTCGGCGCGGTCGCAGCGCGCTCGCCCAAGGAGGTGGCCGACGCCGCCGAGACCGTCATGGCGAGCCTGCCGACGCCCGATATCGTGCTCAAAGTCGCCACCGGCCCCGAAGGCGTGATCGAAGGTAAACGCGTGCGCCGGTTCGTCGATCTGTCGACCACCGGCTCGGTCATGGCGCAACGCGTTTTCAAGCTGCTCGCGGAGAAGAACATCGTGCAGATCGATGCGCCGGTCAGCGGTGGCGTGCGCGGTGCCGCCAAGGGCACCGTCGCCGTCATGGCATCGGGCCCGCGCGCCGACGTCGAGGCGGTCGAACCCGCGCTCAAGGTGATCGGCAAGTTCTTCTATATCGGCGAGCGGCCGGGCGCCGGCCAGACCATGAAGCTGTGCAACAACGTGCTGTCCGCGGCCGCCACCGTCAGCACCTCCGAATCGTTCGTCACCGGGGTCAAAGCCGGTCTCGATCCGCGCGTCATGGTCGACGTGATCAATGCCAGCTCGGGACGCAGCACGGCGACGGAACAGAAGTTCCCCGAGGTGGTCATCCCCCGGACCTTCAATCAGGGTTTCACCGCCGGGCTGATGCTCAAGGACGTGAAGCTGTTCATCTCCGAAGCCAAAGCGCTCGGCGTGCCGGTTGCGGCCATCGAGGCGGTTGCGGCGCTCTTGCAGCTGACCTGCGACGAACTCGGACCGGAGAGCGATATCACCGAGGTCGTCAAGCCGATCGAGAAGCGCGCCGGCGTCGAGGTGCGCGCGCCCGCGTCGTGATAACGCAAACAATCACTGCTGACGCGGATCGCCGCGAAGCCCGCCGATCGTCGCCGCCATGAAGACGCCGCACCTTGACGACTTCCGCCGCATCGTCGTGAAGGTCGGCTCGTCGCTGCTGGTCGACGCACAAGCCGGCAAGCTCAACGAAGCGTGGCTGACTTCGCTGGCCGCTGACCTCGCCGCGCTGCACGGCAAGAAGCGCGACGTGCTGGTGGTCTCTTCGGGCGCCATCGCGCTCGGCCGCGCGGTGCTCAAGCTGCCGGCCGGTGCGCTGAAGCTCGAGGACAGTCAGGCTGCTGCCGCGGTCGGTCAGATCGCGCTGGCGCGGACTTGGAGCGAGGCGCTGTCGCGCCACGGCCTCACCGCCGGCCAAGTGCTGGTGACCCTCGGCGATACCGAGGAGCGCCGCCGCTATCTCAACGCCCGCTCGACCATCGAGCGCCTGCTCGAATGGCGCGCGGTGCCGGTCATCAACGAGAACGACACCGTGGCGACCAGCGAGATCCGCTACGGCGACAATGACCGGCTCGCCGCCCGCGTCGCGACCATGACAAGCGCCGATCTTCTGGTGCTGCTGTCCGACGTGGACGGGCTCTACGACTCGCCGCCCGGAACCGCGGCTTCGGTCAAGCATATTGCAATGGTGGAGCGCATCACGCCCACCATCGAGGCGATGGCTGGCGCGGCCGGCTCGGAACTGTCGCGCGGCGGCATGCAGACCAAGATCGAAGCGGCCAAAATCGCCACCGGCGCCGGCACGCATCTGATCATCGCCTCCGGCCGGGTCGATCACCCGCTGGGTGCGATCGCCAAGGGCGCGCGCTGTACCTGGTTCTTAGCCGCAGGCAACCCGGTGACGGCGCGCAAAGTCTGGATTGCCGGCTCGCTCGAGCCCAAGGGCGCGCTCACCATTGATGCCGGCGCAGTGGCGGCGCTCCGGCGAGGCAAGAGCCTGCTTCCGGCTGGGGTACGTCGTGTCGAAGGCGATTTCGAGCGCGGTGACGCCGTCGTGATCTTGGGGCCCGACGGCGTTGAGGTCGGTCGAGGCCTATGCGCCTACGACGTAGGAGATGCGCAAAAAATCATGGGCCGCGCGTCGGCCGACATTGCATCCCTCCTCGGCTTTTCGGGCCGAGCCGAGATGGTTCATCGCGACGACCTTGTGGTCAGGCGCGACTGAACGGCCGAACGTCTCTAAGCTTCTGGATTAACCCGCAAAAAGACGGGCCGGGCGCCATCCTTCGATGAGTCCGCGCGCCCGGCCCTGACCTTTGCCACGCGTTAGGACGCCACGCACACACGCAACGTCGAAGACGCAACTTGCCTCACTGGCATTGCGTAAAACCGCCAATTGCCGCCGCGGTTCCGGTTGCAACGCGCGGAAACCGCAGACGAAGACGAAGCATGCTTCAGAAAGGATGAACCCCGGTCGCTAACGCGGCCGGGGTTCGACGCCGGGTGATTGAGGGTGAGGGGCTGGGGGGCTTCGCCCGGCGCCTGACCATCAACGTCGCGCCTGCCGGGTGGTTCCTGCCATCGCCAAAATTTTTTTCGGTCCGTGCGCAGATTCTTTTGGTCGGGTAGCCGACCGGCTGGAACTGACCAGCCGGAGACGCCGCTGGACCGGAGCAGTCGCGGGCTGACGGGCCCGCGGCGGCACGTCGATGCGCTTGCCGCCAGGCAGGACCACGTAGCGGGCCGAGACATTCAGCCGGCCGTGCTCGCCGCCTTTGCCCTCCACCACGTAAACGGCTCCGACCGGGAAGGATTTCGGCAGTCGGTTTCGCCGCGGCTCAGTCGCTGGACGCATGATCCCCTCCAAATGTGCGGGTCCTTGGCCGCAACGGCCCGTACGGTACCCGGTTCCGGAGAATCTTTTTTGACGCCAAGAAAGCGGTGGACGGCTGTGGATAAAGGGGCGCCAGACGGGATCGGCTGCCGCCTCGCGGGGTGGTCGCGAACGTGCTAGGAGACGGCGAATACGAGCCGGATCAAGGCCATGAACGTCCCTGTGCAGGCGGTTGGCGGCGCTGAGAAGCTTGCCGCGGCGATGCGGCAACTCGGCCGTGAGGTCCGAGAGGCCGCGCGCAGCGTGGCTCTGGCGCCCGCGGCGCAAAAGAACCGGGCGCTGGCCGCCATGGCGCGCGCAATCCGTAGTTCCCGCGCCCAAATCCTTGCCGCCAACGCTCAAGACGTCGCCCAGGCCAAGGCCATGCGGGCGACCGCCGCTTTCATCGACCGGCTCGCGCTCGACGACGCGCGCGTCGAAGCGATGGCGGCCGGGATCGAGGTTGTCCGTAAGCTCAAGGATCCGGTCGGCAGCGTCATGGCCGCTTGGCGGCGGCCGAACGGCATGCGCATCGAGCGCGTCCGCGTGCCGCTCGGCGTCGTGGGCGTGATCTACGAGAGCCGACCCAATGTGACCGCTGACGCCGGTGCGCTGTGTCTGAAGGCCGGCAATGCCGTCATGTTGCGTGGCGGTTCCGACAGCTTTCGGTCTTCCCAGGCTATCCACGCCGCACTGGTGGCCGGCTTGGGCGAAGCCGAACTGCCGGCCGCGGCGATTGCGCTGGTGCCAACCCGCGACCGCGAGGCGGTCGGCATGATGCTGGCCGGGCTCGACGGCGCGATCGACGTGCTGGTGCCGCGCGGCGGCAAGAATCTCGTCGCTCGCGTGCAGAGCGAAGCGCGCATCCCGGTGTTCGCGCACCTCGAGGGCGTCTGCCATGTCTACGTCGACGCCAAAGCCAAGCTTGCCATGGCCAAAGCGATCGTGCTGAACGCCAAAATGCGCCGTACCGGCGTATGCGGCGCCGCCGAGACGCTGTTGGTCGATCGCAAGGCCGCGCCCAAAATGCTCAAGCCGCTCGTCGTTATGTTGCTCGATGCCGGCTGCGAGGTCCGCGGCGATACCGCCGTGCAGGCCGTAGATACCCGCGTCAAACCGGCAAGCGAGGCCGACTGGAGCGCCGAATATCTCGACGCCGTCATCACCGCCGGCGTGGTCGACGGCGTCGATGGCGCGATTGCGCATATCGAGCGCTACGGCTCACATCATACCGACGCGATCGTCACCGAAGACACATCAGCCGCGGAAAAATTCCTGCGCGAAGTGGATTCGGCGATCGTGCTGCACAACGCCTCGACGCAATTCGCCGACGGCGGCGAATTCGGTTTCGGCGCGGAGATCGGCATCGCCACCGGCCGGCTGCACGCGCGCGGGCCGGTCGGCGTGGAACAGCTAACCACTTTCAACTATCGCATCCGCGGCAGCGGACAAACGCGGCCGTAAGCGGGCATGATGAGCGCCGAGCCCCGCAAACCTCAGGGACAATCACATATCGGCGCCCGATGCCTCGGGGGGAGGGATTGCTTCTGAGCGGCACCACTGGCGAGTCCCGGGCCGGGCACGCGGCTGCCGTGTCTCCTCCGCATCTGACGCCTGTCACGAAGCGGCGGAGCCGCATCGTCGTCCCGGTGGTGCTGCCGCCCCATGCGCGTGGCATGCGCATCGGATTGTTCGGCGGCACGTTCGATCCGCCGCATGCGGCCCATCGCGCCGCTTGTCTGTTGGCGATGCGGCGGCTTGGGCTTGATCGTGTTTGGTGGCTCGTCACCCCCGGCAACCCGCTCAAGAACACAAGCGGCCTGGCGCCGCTGCCCGAGCGCATGGCCGCCGCCAGGGCGCTCGCCGATCATCCGCGCATCGACGTCACCGACTTCGAGGCCAAGCTCGGCAGCCATTTCACGTTTCAAACCATTTCGTATCTGGTGCGCCGCTGCCCCGGCGTGCGTTTCGTCTGGATCATGGGTGCCGATAACCTACGCAGCTTTCATCGCTGGCAGCGCTGGCGTGGCATCGCGACACTGTTGCCGATCGTGGTTGTGGACCGGCTCGGACCGAGTTTGTACGCCGCTGCCGGCGCGGCCGGTCACGCCTTTGCGCATGCCCGGCTGCCGGAGATCGCCGCCAAGGCGCTGCCGGGACGAAAGCCGCCGGCCTGGATCTATCTGCACGGCCTCAAATCACCGCTGTCATCGACCGCGTTGCGGGCAAAAAGGGCACTGCAGGGCAGTTGAAACCGTTAACCGGCCATGCCTATCTTATCTGCGTAGCCTCGGATTCGCGCCGGGGCCCAGAAGGAGCGAAAGGATCAAGATCCCTGTCCATACCTGCAGTATCTCGGGCCGATCGTCGCGTGCCCGAAGCGGTCTCCAGAATGCGTCTTGACGCCGAGGGGATCCTGAAACTGGTTCTCGCGCGCCTCGACGACATGAAGGCCGAGGACATCCTCACCATCGATCTGCGCAACAAATCTTCAATCGGCGACTACATGGTCGTGTCGTCCGGCCGGTCGCAGCGCCATGTCGGCTCGGTTGCCGACCGGGTCGTCGAAGATTTGCACAAAGCCGGCATTGCGACCCGCGTCGAAGGCGTGCCGCACTGCGATTGGGTGTTGATCGACGCCGGAGACGTCATCGTCCACGTGTTTCGGCCGGAGGTGCGCGCGTTCTACAATCTCGAACGGATGTGGGCGTCCGGCCCGGCCGCGCGCCGCGCCAGCTGATCTCGTTGAACCGTCGGACTGCGGCTGGAAAACCGCGGCCGCGCGCGTGCGCAGAACCTCGAGGTCTTCGAGACGGACATCGCCATGCGCATTATTGTGATCGCGGTCGGTCGTTTGAAGCAGGGACCCGAGCGCGAGCTTGCCGAAACCTATCGCAAGCGCGCGGAAGCCGTCGGCCGATCGGTCGGACTGCGCGATGTCGAAATCGTCGAAATCCGCGAGAGTCGGGCGCAGGACGCCGAACGCCGCCGCGTCGAAGAATCCATCGCCATCGCCAACATCCTTCCGGAGCGCGCCACCCTTGTCATGCTCGATGAGCGCGGCGAGAATCTCGACAGTGCCGCGCTCGCCGCGTGCTTACGCGAATGGCGCGCCGAGGACCGTGCCGCCGCCTGTTTTGTGATCGGCGCCGCCGATGGCCTCGCCGACAGCTTGCGCCAGCGCGCCAACCTGAAACTCGCGTTCGGCACGGCGACCTGGCCGCATCAGCTCGTGCGCATCATGCTGCTCGAGCAGCTGTACCGCGCCGCCACCATATTGGCCGGTCACCCGTATCATCGGGGCTGAAGGGACGACCTGAAAAATCCGTAATCTTGCTTCACCGGAATGTGACGGGGGCGTGGAGAAGGCCGTCTTATTCCCGGCGCATCTGTGGGCTTCCTTGCGTTCGCGAGGGTTGCATCTACCGTGAGCAGCATGATTCTCAGCCGGTCGCGCGCCGCCGCTGCGGGTCTTATCGTTGGCCCGGCTTTGGCGCTGTCGTTTGGGGCGCACTCGGCGGCGCACGCCCAAATGCCGCCCGCCGAAGTGTCGGCTCCCGCACCAGCCGGGGCGCCGGCGGCCGACACCCTCAAGCAGCGCGATCAGGAGCTTGACGCCATTCGCGCCCAACAGCGCGAATCATCGGACAGCCAGGCCAAGCTGCGGCTGCAGATCGAAGCGCTCGGCCGAGATCGGCGCGCGCTCAACGAACAGCTCATCGATTCCGCCGCGCGGGTGCGCACGGTGGAGGCCAAGATCGAAGCGACCGAGGCCAAGCTTCGCGTGCTTGATGAGCGCGAAAGCATTTTCCAGAAATCGCTCGATGAGCGCCGCGCCGTCATCATCGAAATTCTGGCCGCGCTGCAGCGGGTCGGCCGGCGGCCGCCGCCGGCCCTGTTGGTCCGCCCCGAAGACGCCCTGCAGGCGTTGCGGACCGCGATCACGCTCGGCGCCGTGGTGCCCGAGATGCGGGCCGAAGCGGAGGCGATCGCCGGCGATCTGGCCGATCTGGTGCAGGTGCGCCAAAGTATCGTCGCCGAGCGCAGCACGCTTGCCGGCGATCTGGAGCGGCTGGCGCCGGAGCAGCTGCGGCTCAACATGCTGATCGACGCCCGGCAAAAAACCCAAACCGCTGCCGAACAGGCGCTGGCCGGCGAGCAGCAGCGCGCGGTCGATCTGGCGCGTCGCGTCGACAATCTCAAGGACCTGATCGCCAAGCTCTAGCAAAACCTCGATTCGGCAACGCGTGCGGCGCGCGCGTCGGAGCGCTCGATCGAGAAGGACGCAACGCAGCCGCAGCTTGCCGCCCTGGGCGATCCCGGCCGTCTGGCGCCGGCGGTTGCCTTTGCGGCGACGCGCGGCCAATTGCATCTGCCGGTCAACGGCGTGGCGATTCGCGGCTTCGGCTCGGTCGACGGCACCGGTGGAACCCAGAAGGGGCTTTCGATTGCCACCCATAAGGGCGCACAAATCACCGCGCCATGCGACGGCTGGGTAGTTTACGCCGGCCCATTTCGCAGCTATGGGCAACTCTTGATCCTTAATGCCGGCGGCGGCTATCATGTGCTATTGGCGGGGATGGAGCGGATATCCGTCGATCTCGGACAGTTCGTGCTGACCGGAGAGCCCGTAGCGGTGATGGGCGGTCCAGCGCAGGTATCGGCCGCCGTAACCACCGGATCGAAGCAGCCTGTACTCTACGTGGAGTTCCGCAAGGACGGCGCTCCGATTGATCCCAGCCCCTGGTGGGCAACGAACGAAAGCGAGAAGGTTCGCGGATGATGCGCAAGACGACCCTGATTCTCCTCGGTGCCCTGGCTGGAGCCGCGGCGACGCTGGCGGTGACGCAGCCCCACGCGCTCTTGATCGGGGCGAGCGCCAAGGCGGCGGCTTCCGATACTTACCGGCAGCTCAACCTGTTCGGCGACGTGTTCGAGCGCGTGCGCGCCGACTACGTCGACAAGCCGGACGACAGCAAGCTCGTCGAATCGGCGATCAACGGCATGCTGGCCGGGCTTGATCCGCATTCGAGCTACATGGATCCGAAGAGCTTCCGCGACATGCAGGTGCAGACCCGCGGCGAGTTCGGCGGCCTCGGCATCGAGGTCACCATGGAGGACGGCTTGATCAAGGTGGTGGCGCCGATCGACGACACGCCCGCCGCCAAGGCCGGCGTGTTGGCGAACGACATCATCACCATGCTGGACGACGAAGCGGTGCAGGGCATGACCCTCAACCAGGCCGTCGACAAGATGCGCGGCCCGGTGAACACCAAGATCAAGCTCACCATCGCGCGCAAAGGCATCGACAAACCGGTGGTATTGAGCATCACGCGCGACATCATCCGCGTGAAGTCGGTGCGCTCACATCCGGAAGGCGGCGATGTCGGCTACATCCGCATCACCCAGTTCAACGAGCAGACCACCGACGGCCTCAAGCAGTCGATCGCCGATCTGAAAAACCAGCTCGGCGCCGACAAGATCAAGGGCTACATCCTCGACCTGCGCAACAATCCGGGCGGCCTGCTCGACCAGGCGATCTCGGTGTCCAATGCGTTCCTCAGCAAGGGTGAGATCGTTTCGACGCGCGGGCGCAATTCCGACGAGACGCAGCGTTTCAACGCCCGGCCCAACGGCGATCTGACGAACGGCAAGCCGCTGATCGTGCTGGTCAACGGCGGCTCGGCCTCGGCGTCGGAAATCGTCGCTGGCGCGCTGCAAGACCACAAGCGGGCAACGCTGGTCGGTACCCGCTCGTTCGGCAAGGGGTCGGTGCAGACCATCATCCCGCTCGGCGCCGGCAACGGCGCGCTGCGGCTGACCACGGCGCGCTACTACACGCCGTCCGGCCGTTCGATCCAGGCCAAGGGCATCGTGCCCGATATCGAGGTGTTGCAGGACGTGCCGGACGAGCTCAAGGCGCGGACCGACTCCAAGGGCGAAGCCTCGCTGCCCGGCCATCTCAAGGCCGAAGGCGCCGAAAAGTCCGGCTCGCAGTCCTACATTCCGCCGGATGAGAAGAACGACAAGGCGCTTCATGAGGCCATCGATCTTCTCCGCGGCGCCACGAGCAATGCGGCCTTCCCGCCCAACGGTAAGGCGGCAGTGCCGAACTAGGCGCGGCGAAATTCGCGAAACCAAGTTTGCGGGGCGGCGCCAGAGCCGCCCCGAATTTTTTGCCCGAGAACCGGCGGCGTGGCCTGCCGGCACAGGCTGGTTTGGCTACCGTGCTAGACTCCCGGCATGATTCGCGCGCACGCGATTGCCAAGGCGACGGTTCATGAGCGTGGATGACTTAACCGCGCCACTCGGCCAACGGCGGAGTCCGCGCGGGCCCCGCATCCGCATCCGGCCGTCCTACATCGTCGTCGGCGCGCTGGCGCTTTTCCTCGGAATATTCGTGCTGTGGGCAGCGATCGGGGACGATCTCCTGGGCGGCGAGCCGGTTGCCGTCGTGGCGGCCCGTCTGCCGCAAGGCGCTGCCGCGAAACCGGCCGGTCCGCAAACCGCAGAAGGCAGCGACGGCGTAGGACGCTATGACGGCCCAGGCCAAGCTTCGCCGCCCAATCCGCTGCCAAAAGTAGAGCACGGCACCGGAGGCGAGCCGGCGAACGGGACGCGGACGGTCAACATCATCAACGGAGCGACCGGCGCGCGTCAGGAGGTGACCATCGCGGCCCCCGCGGCCGGCGGCAATGAGGCGAAGCCCGCCCTCAGCCTTCCGGCCGATGCCAAGTTCGTCGAGATGACCGCCCATGGCCCGGTGCCGAAGATCGCCGCCGACGGCGTGCGGCCCGCGGACGCGTTCGCCCAGCCCGCCAAAGCGCTCGCCGACAAGCCCGACGCGCCGCGGATCGCGCTGATCGTCAGCGGGCTCGGCGTGAGCGCCAAGACCACCGCGGAGGTCATCGCGCGGCTGCCCGGTCCGGTCACGCTCGCCTTCGTGCCCTACGGCACCGACGCCGCGCTGGTCGGCCGCGCCCGCGCCCGCGGTCACGAAGTCCTGCTCGAAGTGCCGATGGAGCCGTTCAGCTACCCGGAGAACGATTCGGGCCCGCAGACGCTGCTGACCGCGCTGACGCCGCAGCAAAATCTCGACCGGCTCTATTGGGTCATGAGCCGGTTCCAGGGCTACGTCGGCATCATCAACATGATGGGCGCACGCTTCACCGCCTCCGAACAGTCGTTTGCGCCCGTCCTGCAGGAGATCGCCAAGCGCGGCCTGATTTTCGTCGACGACGGCGCCAATCCGCGCAGCGTTGCCGGCCGCATCGCCGGCGCCGACAATTTGCCGTTTGCCAAGGCGGAGGTCGCGGTCGACGCGGTGCCCACGCCGATCGAGATCGATCGCGCGCTGGGCCGCCTCGAAACCACCGCGCGCGAGCATCACGTCGCGGTCGGCATCGCTTCCGCCCTGCCGGCATCGATCGATCAGATCGCCAAGTGGGCCAAGACCGCCGAGAGCCGCGGCGTCGTGCTGGTGCCGATCAGCGCGGTCGCGAAGAAGCCGGAGAAGGTGACCAGCAACCAGTAATCGGTAATCAGATAAAAACCGGTGTTGTCTGATGACTGATTACTGATTACTGATATCTGATGCTCCCTTACCGTCCTTGCGTCGGCATCGTGGTGTTCAACCGCGAGGGTCTCGCCTTCATCGGCCGCCGTATCGATGGACCCGAGCACGTCGATCTCACGCACGCGTGGCAGATGCCGCAGGGCGGCATCGATGCCGGCGAAGAGCCGTGGCCGGCGGCGCTGCGCGAGCTGCACGAAGAAACAAATATCCGCTCGGTCGAACGCCTCGGCGAAATTGCCGAATGGCTCAACTATGACATTCCGACCGAGCTGATCGGCCAGGCCTGGAACGGCCGTTATCGCGGCCAGACCCAAAAATGGTTCGCTGTGCGCTTCAACGGCGCCGAAAGCGAAATCGATATCGCCCATCCCGGCGGCGCGCATCAGGCGGAGTTCTCGGCATGGCGCTGGGAGCCGTTGCAAAACATTCCCGAGCTCGTCGTGCCGTTCAAACGCCCCGTTTATGAGCGCGTCGTCGCCGAATTCGAAAAGTTTGCACGGGTGAGCGCCTGATAACAGCGCTCGGGCTTACTTTACTGCCGCCGCGGTGCCGTGATCGGCCTGAGAACCCGGTGCATTGACGGTCTTGCCGGGCCATTTGCACAGGTCGGCAATCACGCATTTTTCGCACAACGGCCGGCGCGCCACGCACACATAGCGGC
>Ga0070730_10004234_pt1 | contig 12673 bp, 16 predicted proteins | sample Coa_R1_3_FD_66447 | JGI IMG/M metagenome (GOLD analysis project Ga0070730, IMG submission 66447) | Surface soil microbial communities from Centralia Pennsylvania, which are recovering from an underground coalmine fire - Coalmine... | ecosystem: Environmental > Terrestrial > Soil > Unclassified ...
GGTGGCGACCAAGCGTCGCTTCGAGCCGAACCTTCAGCGCGTCCGCGCGGTGATCGGCGGGAAGGTGACGCGCGCCTACGTCTGCACGCGCTGCCTCAAGGCCGGCAAGGTCCAGAAGGCCGTCTAGGCGCAACCGCCGGCCCACGGTCGGCGTCAAACCCGGCGATGGAAGCGGGGCACGCCCTTTCCTCCAAGCTGGGGCGGATCACGATCTCGAGCGAGGCCATCGCGCAGATCGTCGCCGAGACGGCGCTGGAGTGCTACGGAGTGGTCGGGATGAAGGGCTCCCTCCGCGGGCAGCTCGCCCGGGCGCGCCGCCGTCCGCGCGGGATCGAGATCCGCCAGAACGGCGGTGGCGTGACGGTCGACCTCCACGTCGTCGTCGAGTACGGGCTCAACCTCGCGGAGGTCGCTTCGAGCGTGAGCAACCGTGTCGCCTACGAGGTCGAGCGCCTGACCGGGCTGCCCGTCCGCGCCGTCGAGGTTCATGTCGACGACGTGCGCATCGGCGGGAAATGACCGCGAGGGCGGATCTCGAACGAGCCCGCGTCATCGTGAGTTCCGCGCTCGCGTCGCTCGAGGCGAGCCGTGGTCGCATCGACGATCTCAACGTCTATCCGGTACCCGACGGCGACACGGGGACGAACCTCACGCTGACCGTGCGCGGAGTTGCCGATGCACTTGCGTCGGCGGAGCCGGCCGACCGGCCCGCGCTCGCTCACGCGGTTGCGCGCGCCGCGCTGATGGGAGCGCGCGGAAACTCGGGCGTGATCCTCTCCCAGATCGTGCGGGGCGTCGCCGATGTCCTCGCCGAGGCGACGAACGGCGTCGACCCGGAGCTCACGGCGCGCGCGTTGCGCGGTGCTTCGGACGCCGCCTACCGGGCGGTGCGGCGGCCTGTCGAGGGGACGATGCTGACGGTCGTCCGCGAGCTCGCGGAGGAGGCGGAGCGTCGCGCGCGCGAGACCGAGCCGCTCGGCGAGCTGCTGATCGAGCTGGTGCGGCACGGGGAAGAGGCCGTCGCCCGCACGCCGGAGCAGCTCGACATCCTGCGCGACGCAGGCGTTGTCGACGCGGGCGGGGCGGGTCTCGTCGAGCTCCTGCGTGGAGTCGCTGCCGCCGTCGCCGGCGAGGTCGTGCCCGCCGCGCCCGGCGTGACCGCGCCGACCGGGCCGGAAGCGATCCACCTCGAGCCCTCGCGCTACCGCTACTGCACCGTCTACGTCGTCGAGGGCGAGGCGCTCAACCGCGAGGGTCTCGAGGCGCAGCTCGAGCTGCTGGGCGACTCACTCGTCGTCGTCGGGGACGAAAGCGCGCTCAAGGTTCACGTTCACACCGACGATCCCGGCGCGGCGCTCTCGCTCGGCACCGCGCTGGGAACGGTCGAGGGAGTCGAGATCGCGAACATGCACTCCCAGCAGGAACGCCGGGACCGGCGCCTCTCGCTCGTTCCGGCCACGCTCGCAAAGAGCGGCGTCGTCGCGGTCGTCGCCGGCGAGGGAAACCGGCTCCTCTTCGAGACACTTGCGGAACCGGTGGGGACGATCCGCGTCGTCTCGGGTGGTCAGACCGCGAACCCGTCGACCGCCGAGCTCCTCGCCGCGCTCGCAGCGCTCCAGGCGGACGAGGCGATTCTCCTGCCGAACAACTCGAACGTCCGCCTCGCGGCGGAACATGCCGCTGAGCAGGCAAATCGCCCCGTGGAGGTCGTGTCGACCGAGTCGATCCCAGCCGGCCTCGCCGCCCTCGTCGCCTACGACGGGACACGCGGCGCGGCGGAGAACGCGGCCGCGATGGCCGACGCCGCCTCGGGCGTCGCGACGGGCGAGATCACCCGCGCGTCCCGTGACGTCGACCTCAACGGTCTCGCGATCCGCAGCGGCGACTGGCTGGGCCTCGCCGACGGCGAGCCGGTCGCGGGCGGAGACGATTTCGCCGCGGTCGTGTCCGGAGTCGTCGAGCACCTTCTCGCCGAGCCGCGCGCGCTCTTGACCCTCCTCACCGGGGAGGAGCCGCCGGCGCTCGACGGGCTGCTCGAGAGGCTCGAGTCGGCGTATCCGGAGCTCGAGCTCGAGGTGCACGAGGGCGGCCAGCCTCACTATCCACTTCTGCTCGGGGCGGAATAGGCTCTCGGCGTGCCGCCAGTCCGGATCCTGCTAGTGGAGGACAACGAGGTGTTTCGCGAGGCGCTCGAGCTGCTGCTCGGGATGCGCGACGACGTCCAGGTCGTCGCGTCGGTCGGCGACGGCGTGGCCGCCGTGTCGGCTGCGGTCGAGCACCGGCCCGACGTCGTCCTCATGGACTATCGCCTGCCGACACTCGACGGCATCCAGGCGACCGCGCAGGTGATCGAGGCCGTTCCGGAGGTGGCCGTCGTCGCGTTGACCGCCTCGGCGGACGACGCCGAGCGGGAAGCGCTCCTCGAGGCGGGCGCGGTCACGTGCCTCAACAAGGATCAGGAGCTCGACGAGATCGTCGCCGCGATCCTGCACGCTGCGGCCGCCGTCGGGTGAAGCTCACCGCCGAGAACACGGCGATCGTCCTCGACTCCACCGCCGATCTTCCGGATGCCGCGGACCGCTTCCCGAACTGGCGCGTCGTACCGCTCTACGTCCTCTTCGGTGACGAGAGCCTGCGCGACGGCATCGACATCGACCCCGACGAGTTCTACGTCCGGCTCCGGGAGACGGGCGTCTTCCCGACGACCTCGCAGCCGACGCCGGGCGACTTCCTCGCCTGCTACCGAGAGCTCGGCTCGTACGAGCGGATCTTCTCGCTCCACGTCTCCGGGCGGGTGTCCGGCACGTTCGCGAGCGCGGAGGCTGCGGTCGCCGCGCTCGGGGACGGGCGTGTGCGGCCGATCGACACCGAGACGGCGTCGGCGTCGATCGCGATGCTCGCGCTCGCGGTCCAGCGGCGGCTCGACCGCGGCACGAGCGAGGAGGAGGTCGACGCCCTCGTCGCGCGCTACAAGCGAGAGCGGGGCTTGCTGTTTACGGTCGACACGCTCGAGTTCCTCGCCCGCGGCGGCCGCATCGGCAAGGCCGCGGCCTTCGCGGGAACGCTGCTCAACGTCAAGCCGTTTCTCTCGATCCGCGACGGCGAGGTCGTGCCGGTGAAGCGCGTTCGCGGCGAGCGCAATGCGTTCGCCGAGCTCGCCGCGGCGCTCGAGACGGAGACGAGAGACGAGCCGGCGTTCCGCCTGGCCGTCGCGCACGCGGCCGCGCCGGAGCGCGCGGCCGAGCTCGAGGCTCTCGTCCGCGAGCGTCGACCGAGCGCGGAGCTCGAGCTCGTCGTCAGCCTCGGCGCCGTGATCGGCTCGCACGCCGGTCCCGGCACGCTCGCGCTCTTCTGGTTCCGGGATGACGAGTAGCCGGATCTGGATCGGCGGCGGGACGGGAGCCGGCAAGACGACCACTGCTCGCGCGCTCGCGGTGCGGTACGGCCTGCGCCGGTTCTCCATCGACAGCTTCTGGTATGCCTACGACGCCCGCTGGGCGCAGCCGCGAAAGACGCCGGACGAGCAATGGCTCGAGACGCCGCCCGAGGTGCAGGCCGTCGAGTTCGAGGAGACATCGCGACGGATGATGCGCTACGCCCTCGATGATCTCGACGCGATCGCGGACGCGCCGACGGTGATCGAGGTCCACAGATCCTCCCCGACCTCGTTCCGTGCAACGACCAAGCCGTCTTCCTCGACCCGACGCCGGAGTTCCAGCGCTCTGTCCTCGCGCCTCGACCGATGCCGTCGAGCGACCCTGAACGCGCGCTCGAGGCTCGGCTCGTCAAGGATCGGCTGTATGCGAACCGGGTGGCCGCCCTCGCGCGAGGGCGGCGTTTCCCGGCTCTCGTGATGGACGGGACTCGCGATCTCGTGGGAGAGGCGGAGTCGCTCCTTCCTCGACGACGCTGATCGCACCCATCGGGCATGCGGCGGCCGCTTCGAGGACGGCGGGATCCACGCTCGTGCCGAAACGGAGCAGAGCCTTGCCGTTGGGCTCGAGCTCGAACACGTCGGGCGCGAGGTCGGCGCAGTCGCCGAACCCGCTGCAGAGCGAGCCGTCGATGACGATCCTGAACATCACGTGCTCCTTTTGGTCGCTCGCGCCGGCCTCGGCGGCCGATAGAGCGCGCGCCAGGCGGTCGCGAAGACGAGGGCGCCGAGGGCGCCGAGGTAGACGTCTCGAGCCCACGGCTGGTTGGAGTCGCTGCCGGCGAGCAATCCGTGCGCCGTCGCGAGGCCGAAGACGGCGTAGTTCGTCCAGTGGAGGCGCCGCCAGGTCCTCTGGCCGATGTGGCGGCGGAGCGGGAACGAGACGACGACGAGCGCCATCAGCTCGGCCGACACCACGCCGCCCGCGACGGCCAGTGGCCGGTACGGCGACGCGCCCGGGACGAGCAGCCCGGCGAGGGGCATTCGCAGCGTCCGATCGGCCACGAGCGCGGCTCCGTGGAGGGCGATCGCGCCGAGCGCGAGGAGCGCGATGAAACGGTGTAGCTCCAGAACGGACGCAGCCCTCACAGCCCGCCCGAACGGGCGTGACTTGAGCACGAGCCCCGCGAGCCCGGAGGCCGTGAGGAGGAGATACGCGGTGAACCCGCTCGCGCGCGCGACCAGCCAGAAGCTCGGATCGCTTCTCACGCGAGCCCTCCCGCGAGGATCGTCCGGCCGTCCTGGGTGACGAGCAGAGCCGGGATGCCCAGGCAGTCGGCCTCTTCGCGTGCGGCGTCCGCCCCCGCGAGGAAGAGCGCTTTCGCCGCGACCTCCGCGTCCACCGCGTCGTGGGTCACGGCCGTCACGCGCAGCAGGTCGCTCTCGGAGGGGAGCCTCGTCGAGGGATCGATCAGATGGTGGAGCTCGCGCCCCGCGCGCCGCCAGCGCCGCAGATCCCGGCCCGACGTGGCGAGCGCACTGCTGCCGGAGAGCTCGAGCGTGAGCGGCTCGTCCGCCGTCTCGACGGAAACGGTCCAGGTGCCGCCGCGGGTGGCGATGTCACCGCCGGCGTTGACGAGGCACGGGCCGGCGGTCGCGAGAATCTCGGCCGCCCGCTCGCACGCGTAGCCCTTGCCGATTCCGCCGAGGTCGAGCCGGACGCCGTGGTCGAGCCGGATGACTCCGTCCCGCACCCGTACTCCCGCGGTTCGCCGCACCGGAAGGAACGTCGACGCCGCGTCGCCGGCGGAGAGCAGCTCGAACGAGCGGTCGTAACCGGCCGCGACGAGCGCGGCGTGCACCGTGATGTCGAAACGTCCCCCGGTCCGCTCCCGCGCAGCCAGCGCGAGCTCGACGACGCGGAGAAGATCGGCGCCGGCGGCGAGCGTGCTGCTCGTATTCAGCAGCGAGAGCTCCGATTCGGCGCGAAAGCGGGAGAGGAGCGCCTCGAGCCGGTGGAACTCGGCTTCGGCGGCCTCGAGCGCGGCGCTCGCCTCGTCGGCCTCGACGAGCAGCTCGATCTCCGTGCCCATCGCGCGGAAGCGGCGGCGCAGGAGCGGGGTGACGATCGTCTCCATCACCGGGATAGAGGCGAGACGCGCGCGGAACTTGCGCTCCGGCGCGCAGGTTTCTCGCGCGAATCGCCTCCCTACTCATGAAAGCCGCCCCCAGCCCCGGGAGGAGACATGTCCCGCCTGCACTCAACGCTTCTCGCACTCGTTCTCGGCGCCGCTGCGATCGCCGGCCTCTTCGCAGCAGTGCAAACCGTTCGCCTCGGCCAGAAGACGTCCGCTCAGACGTCGACGCGCGCCGCCGCACGCGACCTTGCGTTTCGTCAGGCGAGGCTCACGCGCTGGAGCCGAAGCCTGCAGGAGGCGAGGGCGAAGCGCCCGCCGGCCCTCCCGAAGATCCCGAAGTTCGCCCCGCTCGAGTCTCCGCCGGCCACCGCGTCTCCGGTCGCTCAGACCGCCCCGACCGCGCCGCCAAAGGTGACGTACGCACGGCGGCAGACGGTCGTCGAGTACCGGCACGCGACAGGCTCGCCCTCGACCGCGACGACATCGGCGGCGTGGTCCGATGACGGCGGACAGTCGGATGACGGCGGCTCGTCGGACGACGGATCCCCGTCCGGCGGCGACTGAGCCGTGCGGACGCTCACGCTTCGCCTCTACGTCGCTGGGGTCACGCTCGTCGTGTTCTTCGTCATCTGGGCCGTCGTCGCAGCGAGGCCGTGGGCGAGCACGGGCGCACGCGTTGCCGCCGACCCCCGTGTCGTCGCGCTCGAACGCAAGCAGCGCCGCCTCGCGCGCGAGGCCCGGCTCGTGAAGCGGGAGCTCGCCCGGCGCTGGCGCGGATACCGCGTCCGTCTGCGAGCGCGCGAGGCGCGGATTCGCACGGTCGAACAAGCGCATGCCGCGCAGGTGGCCGCAGCGAGAGCAGCGGCTGCGAGCTCGGCCGCGGCATACACGACGTCTGCCGCGGCGGCCGCAGCTCGCGGAACGAGAGTCGTGACACTGCCACCGCAGGTGAGAATCGTGACGCTGCCGCCCTCCTCCTCGCCGGCCACGGGATCGGGCAGCTCACACCCATGAGGGATCTTGCGCGTGCTGCCGCCGGCCGTAGCATGGATCACGCCGTCTCGAGCGTCCGTCCGATGAGCAGCCTCGCCAATCAGCCGGCTTCCGCCGCCAACCGCGATTCCGTGATCGCGGCGCGCGTCGAGCAGCTCTACGAGCGCCATGCCGCGCTCGTCCAGTCGATCTGCCGTTCGCTCCTCCGTGACCGGGTGGAGGCGGAAGATGCCGCGCAGCAGACGTTTCTCTCGGCGCAGCGGGCGCTCCTGAACGGATCCTCGCCGAGGGACGAGGCGGCCTGGCTCGCGACGATCGCCCGGCACGAGTCCCTCGCCCGCGTGCAGGGGAGGATGCGCGAGCCGCTGCCCATGGATGTCGAGGAGCACGAGACCGCTCCGGACGCCCACGCAGCGGCCGTGCGGAGGCACGACGCGGGCGAGTTGCGTGACGCGCTGGCCGCGCTTCCGGGCCAGCAGCGCGAAGCGCTCCTCTTGCGTGAGGTGCGCGGGTTCTCGTATCAGGAGGTCGCCGCGTCGCTCTCGGTGACGACGTCGGCAGTCGAGTCGTTGCTGTTCCGAGCTCGCCGTACCCTCCAGGCGCGCCTGCAGGGGTCCCTCGCGGCGCTTTCGTTCGGACAGTGGGTACAGGCGCTGGGCGAGCTTGCCGGGCGGCTCGGCAGTGGGGTTGCGGGCTCCGGGGCCGTGAAAGTGGCCGCGGTGGGCATCAGCACCGCGGTCGTGGCCGGGGGCGCGGTCGTGGGGCCGGAGCTACTGGCGCCCGGACACGCTCCGCACGCGGTCCGCCGCGCGACGCACACTGCTGCCCGCGGAGCGCTCCACGCGGCCGCTTCCAACCCGCCGGTGGCGTTTGCGGCAGTGCCGGCTCCGCATCCCGCGGTCGTCGGCGCCGACTCGCAGCGCGAGATCTCGGACGTCAAGAGCACCGACGGGACGCAAGAGCGCAAGCAGTCGAGCGAAACGACCGACCAGACCGGTCCCTCCTCCGCCGGCGGCGGTGCCGGGGAGCGTCAGAGCACGTCCGATGGGAGCGGGACGCTGCAGACCTCGACGACCGACGGCGCTCGGACCGAGACGACCGACGGTTCTCGTACCGGAACGACCGACACCAACTCGACCAGTGCTTCTCCCGGCGTGGCGACGACCAGCCCCGACCCGGGCACGCCGGACGACTGACCCTCCGGACGAGCTCGCCGTCCGGTCCAGGCGAGATACTCGGCGGTGCTCGGTGCCGCGGACGATGACACGTACCCGTCGACAGACGGTCTTTGCAGGTTTGGACCAGCCCGGGAGCTGGCCGCGGACGCCGCGCGCCTTTCGGCGGGAGCGGCTCGAGCTCGGTCTCGACTCGCTGCCGGGTGTCGCCGCGACGACACAGCGGAAGCTCGGCAAGCTCGGGCTCGCATCCGTGCGCGACGTGCTCGAGCACCGGCCGCGCCGGTACGAGACCCCCGCCGACGAGGTCCCGATCGCTCAGCTTCGCGACGGCGAGGAGGTCGTCGTCACCGGGCGCGTTCTCAACGTGGAGAAGCGCCCGATGCGCGGCCGGCGCCGCACGCGGATCGTCGCGCGGGTCGACGACGGCACGGCGACCGTCAGCGTCAGCTGGTTCAACCAGCCGTGGCTCGCCGACCGGCTGAGGCCGGGAACGGAAGTCCGGCTGCGCGGGAAGCTCGGCCGCTGGGGATTCGAGCCGCGCTCGTACGACATCGGCGAGACGAGCGCCACCGCTGATTTCGCCCCGGTCTATCCGGCCGCGGAGGAGATCGCGGGCGCGACTGTGCGGCGGGTCGTGGACGCCGCGCTGCCGCTCGTGGCGCACGTTCCCGATCCGCTCCCCGCCGAGCTGCGTGAGCGTGAGGGCCTGGCGCTCAAGCGTGATGCCCTCGCCGCAGTGCACAGGCCGCGCGACCTCACCGAGGCGGAGACGGGCCGGCAGCGGCTGGCGTTCGAAGAGCTGCTCGTCCTCCAGATCGGCATCGCGCGCCGCGTCGCCGAACGGGAGCGAACCCTCGCGCCGGGGCTCGGCGGGCCGGGTGACCTCATCCGCCGTTATCGCGAGGCGCTGCCGTTCGCGCTCACGCCATACCAGGAGCGGGCGATCCGCGAGATCGACGGCGACCTCGCCCGCACCGTCCCGATGCAGCGGCTGCTGCAGGGCGACGTCGGCTCGGGGAAGACGGTCGTCGCGCTGTACGCGCTCCTGCGCGCGATCGAGAGCGGACGCCAGGGGGCGCTGATGGCGCCGACCGAAACCCTCGCCGAGCAGCACTTTCTCACGATCGCCGACCTGTGCCTCGAGCTGGGCGTGAGCTGCGCGCTCCTCACGAGCTCGTCCGGGAAGCGGGAGCGTGCAACGGCGCTCGGCGCCGACGTCGTGGTGGGCACGCATGCGCTCATCCAGGAAGGCGTCGAGCTGCGCGACCTCGCGGTCGCCGTCGTCGACGAGCAGCACCGGTTCGGCGTCGAGCAGCGCTCCGCGCTCGCGGCCGGCCGCGCTCCGCACGTCCTCCACATGACCGCGACACCGATCCCGCGCACGCTCGCGCTTACGGTCTACGGCGACCTCGCCGTCTCCGAGATCGCGAAGCCGCCGGCCTCGCGCAAGCCCGTGATCACGAGCTGGATCACCGACGATCGCGCCTCGGAGGCGTACACGAGGCTCACGCGGCTGCTGCGGGAAGGACGGCAGGCGTACGTCGTCTGCCCGCTGATCGAGGCGTCCGAGACCTCGCTCGCACGCGCCGCCGAGGAGGAGGCGGAGCGACTGCGCCGCGCCGAGCTGCGCGACTTCCGCGTCGGCTGCCTCCACGGCCGGCTCAAGGCGGCCGAGCGACGAGACCTCATGGCCCGCTTCAAGGCGTGCGAGCTCGACGTGCTCGTGGCGACGACCGTGATCGAGGTCGGGGTCGACGTGCCGAACGCAACCGTGATGATCGTTCAGGAGGCCGACCGTTTCGGCCTCGCGCAGCTCCACCAGCTGCGCGGCCGGGTCGGACGGGGCGCCGAGCAGTCCTACTGCCTCCTCGTCTCTCGCACCAAGGACGAGCTGACCGAGTCGGCGCACTCCCGGCTGCGGGCGCTCTGCGACACGAGCGACGGCTTCGAGCTCGCAGAGGTCGACCTCGAGCTGCGCGGCGGAGGCGCGCTGCTCGGCACGCGGCAGTCCGGCCTGTCCGACCTCCGCTTCGCGCACCTCCGCCGCGACCGCGACCTGCTCGAGCGGGCGCGGGCGGACGCTCCCTCCGTCGGAGCCGGCCCGCTGCAAGACGCTGCGGACGCGCTCTTCGCGGAGATCGAGCGCGAAGCCCTGGCCTAGGCGAGCGAGTCGAGGATCGCGGCCAGCTGTCGCGGACGCTCGAGCATCGGCGAGTGGCCGGCCTCGAGCTCGATGGGCTCGACGCCGAGGACGTCGCGGGCGAGATGGCGCTGCCACTCGGGCCGGATGACGGCGTCTCGGGCGCAGACGACGTAGGCCGGGCTGTCGACGGCGACCGCAGCATGGTCGAGCGGCGCCTGCCTGCGGAGCCTCGACGCCAGCTCCGCGTACGCGGGTGGGTACTGGAGCTCGGCCGCGGCCACAGTGGGGTCGGGGTAGTACGAGCGGCCTAGCTCGTCGCACACCTGCCCGGCGCCGAAGCCAGGCGCGAGGACCTCGGGCCCGCGTGTGCCGCCCACGCCTGCGGTGACGAAGACGTGCGTCCGCGCATGGACGAGAGGGATCGTGAAGCCGCCGAGCGAGTGCCCGGCCACGACGTCTGCCGCCGGCACGCCGGCCGCGTACTCCTCGACGCCGGCCGCAACGTCCTCGCACGGCAGATCGGGCGTGTGCACGACGTGGCCGCGCGCCTCGAGCTCTGCCGCACCAGATCCCAGCACCAGCCGCCGTGCCACGCACCGTGGACGAGGGAGAAGGACGCCATGCGACGATCCTCTCATGCGCGTGATCGCGGGCAGCCGGAAGGGGCACAAGCTCGTCGCACCGCGCGGGCTCGACACCCGGCCCACGTCCGATCGCGTCCGCGAGAATGTCTTCAACCTCGTCGGGCCGGTCGACGGGGCCAAGGTGCTCGACCTCTTCGCGGGCTCCGGTGCGCTCGGGATCGAAGCGCTCTCGCGCGGCGCGGCGAGTGCCGTCTTCGTCGAGCGCGACCCGGACGCCGTGCGCGCGATCGAGCGCAACCTCGACCGGTTGCGGCTGACCGGCGCCCGTGTCGTCCACGGCGACGTCCTCCACACGATCGCGCGGGAGGCGATCGCGGGCGCGAAGTACGATCTCGTGCTGGTCGACCCGCCCTACGAGATGCTCAACGAGATTCAGCCCGGACTCGCGCGTCATCTGCCGCCGCTGCTCGCAGCGGATGGCGTCCTCGTCGTCGAGACCGACGCGCGCAGCGAGCCCGAGCTGCCACTTCCCCTGCGCACGAGCCGCAGGTACGGCCAGACCCGCGTCACGCTCTTCGAGGGGACGCCGTGATCACCGCGATCGCGCCGGGCTCGTACGACCCGGTCACGAACGGCCACATCGACGTGATCGTGCGCGCCGCCGGGATCTTCGACCGCGTCGTCGTCGGTGTCGTGGGGAATCCGCAGCACAAGGAGCCGATGTTTGCGGTCGAGGAGCGCGTCGAGTTCCTCCGCGGCGCACTGGCGAGTCTCGGCAACGTCGAGATCGACGTCTTCCGCGAGCTCGTCGTCGAGTTCGCGCGCAAGTGGGACGCGAAGGCGATCGTCAAGGGGCTCCGCGTGATCTCCGACTTCGAGTGGGAGTTCCAGATGAACCAGCTCAACCGGACGCTCGCGCCGGAGGTCGAGACGGTGTACGTGATGGCGAGCCCGCAGGTGAGCTTCGTCTCCTCGAGCGGTGTGAAGGAGATCGCGGTGTTCGGCGGCGACGTCTCGGCGCTCGTGCCCGGCCCGGTCGCCCGCCGGCTCGCGGAGCTCTTCCCCAAAGGGCGTCCGGGGACGCCGGAAAGGCCAGGCGAATGACCGAGCTCGACGTCGCCCTCCGCGACGGCCGGACGCTGCACGTCTACGACGACGGCGACCCGGACGGGCGCGTCGTCGTCGATCACCACGGAACTCCCGGCAGCGGTCTTCCGTATCCGCCCGACATGGAGAAAGCGCGCGAGCGCGGCCTGCGGGTCGTCCGCTACGACCGTGCCGGATACGGCGGCTCGACGCCGAAGCCCGGACGCTCGGTCGTCGACGTCGTCACCGACATCGAGGACGTGCTCGACGCGCTCGAGATCGAGCGGTTCGTGTCGCTCGGCGGGTCGGGCGGCTGCCCGCACTCCCTCGCGTGCGGTGCGCGCTCGGAGCGCTGCCACGCGGCCGCCGTGATCGCGGCGCCGACGCCGTACCCTGCCGAAGGGCTCGAGTGGACGGCGGGAATGGGCGAAGACAACGTCGAGGAATTCGCAGCGGCCCTTGCGGGGCCGGAGAAGCTCGACCCGTTCCTCGAGGGCGAGGCGGCAAAGATGAAGGCGGCGAGTCCCGAGCAGATCAAGGACGTGATGGCGGGCCTTCTCCCTCCGGTCGATGCGGCCGTCCTGACCGGCGAGCGGGCCGAACAGTGGAAACGCAGCTCCAATCGGGCGCTTGCACAAGGAATCGCGGGCTGGCGCGACGACGACATCGCCTTCACGAAGCCTTGGGGCTTCGAGCTGAGCGAGATCGGTGTGCCGACGCTCCTCTGGCAGGGCGTCCAGGACCTGATGGTTCCGGTGGCGCACGCTCGCTGGCTCGCCGAGCGGATTCCGGGGGTCGAAGCCCATGTCAGCGAGGACGACGGCCACCTCTCGATCGCAGTCGGGAGGCTCGGCGAGATCTACGACTGGCTCGCGGCGAGGTTGTGAGGTAGGTTCCCTCCGCCCAGGGGGCTACACTGCACAACCTATGGACGTCCTTGTTCTAATCGACAAGCTCGACGACCTCGTCCACAACGCCAAGGCCGTGCCTCTCACGGATCAGGTGCGTATCGATCGCGAGGAGATCTACGACATCCTCGATCAGATGCGCGCGACGATTCCCGAGGAGATCAAGCAGGCTCGCTGGATCGTCAAGGAGCGGCAGGAGATGCTGGCCGAGGCGAAGCGCGAGGTCGACCGGTTGCTCGCCGAAGCACGGGAACAGGCCGTGCGCGAGGC
>Ga0070730_10004235_pt1 | contig 12673 bp, 9 predicted proteins | sample Coa_R1_3_FD_66447 | JGI IMG/M metagenome (GOLD analysis project Ga0070730, IMG submission 66447) | Surface soil microbial communities from Centralia Pennsylvania, which are recovering from an underground coalmine fire - Coalmine... | ecosystem: Environmental > Terrestrial > Soil > Unclassified ...
AAGTCGGCTACCTCATGATGAGACCGCCGTCGGCGCACAACACCTGGCCGGTCATCGCCGCCGCCGCATCGGAGGCCAGGTAGGCGACGGCTGCTGCCGTGTCATCGGGTGTGAGCCGCCGCTTGAGCGCCTGGCGGTCGACGGTGGCGTCGAACTGCTCGTCGGTGTTGACGGTCCGGGAACCCGGGGTGTCGGTCAGGCCTGGTGCTACCGCGGACACGGCGATGCCGTCGGCGCCGAGGGTCACGGCCAGGGTGCGCATGATCCCGAGCAGCGCGCCCTTGCTGGCGATGTAGGCCAGCAGTACCGGGACGGGCGGGGCCCAGAAGGTGTCTGAGGTGATGAACACGATCCGTCCGTAGTGCCGTTCGGCCATGCCGGGGGTGAACGCCTGGAGCAGCCACAACGCCGATTCGACGTTGACGGCCTGGACATGGCGCCAGGTCGCGGCGTCCACGTCATTGATGGTCACCTGGTCGAACGCCGCGGCGCAGTGGACGAACACGTCGCAGCGCCCGTACTGCTCGAGCACTTTGGCTGCCGCGGCCCGGGTCGATGCCTCGGACGCCAGGTCGCAGGCGATGTCCCCATGGCGGTCGAGGACGACGGTACGGTGACCGGTGCCTCGTAGGGCCCCGATGATGGCAGATCCGATCGCGCCCGCGCCGCCGGTGACGACCGCGATTCGCCCAAGCGGGGGGTCGAGTGCGGTGCTCATGGCATGAGCGCAAGCGCCGGATCCATGGCGTCATGGTCACGGGCATGCAGGTGAGCCCACATCACCCTGATGAGGTGAGCCGGACAGCTCGGGTGCGATCTCGGGCTGGGCCTGGCACCGCCGTTGACACTGCCTGCGCTCGACTGGTATCGAGAGGGCAGGTGCCGCGATTGTGGCGCCCACGCTAGGTGTCGGGCGTAGATACCAGGGCAGGCCTGTGACGGTGCCTCCAGCAACCCTCCGGATGATCGACCGCGGTGACCTTCTCGCCGCCCTGGATCGCGCGGCGGCCCGGAAGGTGACCATCATCTCGGCTCCGGCCGGAAGCGGGAAGACATCGCTCATCCGTGCCTGGGCGGGCCGTCCGGGTCACTCGCACCAGCTTGCCGTGGTGCCGGTGCAACGCGGCCAGCAAGACGCCCAGCTCTTCTGGCTGGCGCTGCTTGACGCGGTCCGCCAGGCTACCGGAGCGGTCCGGGGCGCCGGACCGGCCGCCGCGACGCCTGACTTTAACGCGCGGGCGATGGTCGACAGGGTGCTATCGGAGCTCGCCGATGCGCGCCGCGACCTCACGCTGGTCATCGACGATCTCCACGAGCTCACCTCGCTAGCGGCGCTGGCCCAGCTGACGCGCCTGCTGACGAACCTCCCCCCCGGCGTGCACGCGATCTTGGCCACGCGTCACGATCTGCGGCTGCGCCTGCAGCAGCTACGCCTGGCCGGTGAGCTTTCCGAGATCCGCGCGCCGGATCTGCGTTTTTCCGAGCGCGAAACCCGCGAGCTACTTGATGCCTCGGGGATCGCGCTGTCCGAGGCCGGGACGGCGCGCCTGCACCAGCGGACGGAAGGATGGGCCGCGGGCCTGCGGCTGGCGGCGATTTCCCTGGCCGGTCACCCCGACCCGGAGCGGTTCGTCGCCGAGTTCTCCGGCAGCGACCGCACGGTCGCGGAGTACCTGCTCGCCGAGATGCTGGACCGCCAGCGCGGCGACGTGCAGCGTCTGCTGCTGCGCACCTGCCTGCTCGATCGCGTCAACGGCGAGCTAGGCGACCTGCTGACCGGTCGCCCCGGGTCAGAACGGATCCTGCTGGAACTCGAGGACGCGAATGCGTTCGTCGTCTCGCTCGACCCTGAGCGTACGTCGTTCCGCTATCACCACCTGTTCGCGGATCTGCTCCGGCTGGAGCTGCGCCGCAGGATGCCCCAGCAGGTGCCGGAGTTGCACCGGCGGGCCGCCAGCTGGTTCATCCAGCGCGGCCAGGTGGTTGACGCCATCCGGCACACCCAGGCGGCGGGTGACTGGCCGGACGCGGCCCGGCTCCTGGCCGACCATTCGTTCAGCCTGACGCTAGACGGGCAGACGCAGACCATCCAGGCGCTGGTGCGGGCCTTCCCGCCGGGAGCGGATCACCCGGAGCTGGCCCTGGTACGGGCCATGGGTGACCTAGGCCAAGGGCACCTGAACGAGGCGGCCGCCCACCTGGCGGTCGCCGAGACGTACGCCGGGACGGCGGCTTCGGATCGCCGGCGCCGCCTCCGGGTGGCGATCGCGTCGCTGAAGCTGTCACTGGCCAGGCGGCGCGGTCATCTAGCCGGTGTCGTGGAACAGGTGAAATTCCTGGACTCCCCGCTGACCACGCAGTCCGACGAGGACATCGCGCTCGGCAGCGACCTGCGAGCGGTGGCGCTGCTGAACCTGGGCACCGTCGAGGCGTGGTCGCAGGCTCTTCCGGACGCCGAGCGGCACCTCAGGGAAGGTGCGGTCCTGGCCAGGGAGATCGGCCGCCCTTACCTCGAGGTCGGCTGCCTGGCGCAGCTCGGGTTCGCGTCGAAGATCCGCCCGTTCGCCACGGTACAGCGGCGGTGCCTGGAGGCGATCGCGCTCGCCGACCGGCATGGCTGGGCCGCGGAGCCGGTGATCGCGCCGGCGCTGATCGCGCTGACCGGAGCACTGGTGTGGACGGGTGACTTTGACGAAGCCGAGCGCTGGCTGCAGCGCACCGAACAGGCCCTGCAGACAGACACCGGGCCGGACATCAGGCTGATCATGCACCTGGCAGGCGGCATACTGCATGCTGGCCGCGGCCGTAACCAGCAGGCGCTTGAGGAGTTCAGCGCAGCCGAGTACCTGCGATCCCAGCTTGAGGGGTCGCACTCGCTGGCGAGCGAGGTGACGGGCTGGTTGCTGGCCACGCAAGCCCGCCTTGGGATGACCGGCGAGGCGCGCGACTTGCTCGCGGCGCTCGATGACGAGCGGGCCGGCTCGGGTGAGATCCGTAATGCCTGCGCGGTCATCTGCCTCGCCGAAGGCGATCCGGCCGGGGCTCTGCGCGCCGCGCAGGATGTGCTGGACGGGGCGGTGCCGGTCATCGGTTACGTCACGGTGGTGGAGGCCCAGCTGCTCGCCGGCCTCGCCCACCGTGAACTCGGTGACCAGCGCGCGGCCCGCCAGGCCGCCGAGCGCGCCCTGGCTCTGGCCGAACCGGACCGGCTGGTCCTGCCGTTCGCGATGACGGGCTCCCGGGGGCTGCTGGAGGACCTGCCCAGGCATGAGACCGCGCACGGCGCGCTGCTCACCGACATTCTCGACATCATGCGTGGCTCGTCTGCAGCGGTCGGAGACCGGTCGCCAGCACCGCCGGCGGAGGAGCTCAGCCCGGGCGAGCTCAGGGTGCTGCGGTATCTCCCGACCAACCTGTCGAGGGTCGAGATCGCCAGCGAACTGTCCGTCTCGCGGAATACCGTCAGCACGCACATCCGCAACATCTACGCCAAACTCGGTGTCAGCGACCGCTCCTCGGCCGTCCGGCGCGCCCGCGGCCTGCGGCTACTGTCAGCGGGCCGCATGAAGTAGCCCGGCGGTCACCTCATCAAGGTGAAGCCGGGTCACCTCACAGGCCTCGACCATGGCGGCATGGACCCGGGACCCGCCCTGTACACGATCCGCATCGACGGACACCTGGGCGCCACGATGCTGTCGGCGTTCCCGGCCCTGGTGCCGCGGCGGCGCGGCAGGCACACCCTGCTCACCGGGCTCCTGGACCGGTCGGCACTGTACGGCGTGCTGGGCGAGATCGAGGCGCTCGGCCTGAACCTCCTCGAGGTCCGCCGGCACGCGCCGCACCGTGAATCACCAAGGCCAGGTGACAGTCGCTCACCCTGACGGTCACTACCGTCCGGCACCTCCGGTTCGCACCCAGAGAGTGCCGTTGCTGACACAGAGGAGTTACCCGGATGAATACCACTACCGCCGCCGCCACTGCTACGAGTCTCGACGGCTTCCACGCAACGTCCGCAGCGCAACGCGTAGACGAGCTTGCGCGCGCACTCTTCGACGCCGTCAACGCCGGCGACCCGGCCCGCACCGACGCGGTCCTGGCGCGATCGTTCTTGTCGTACGACGTGCACGGCACCCGTTCCCGGACCGGCCTGAAGCGCTACCACTCGGACCTTCGGCGGTCCTTCCCGGACCTTCGCTTCGAGGTGCATGAGAACATCGGCGTGCTGGTCGAAGGCGATCTAGTCGCGCTGCGCACGATCATCACCGGAACCCACACGGGCGAGTATGCCGGCCTCGCACCGACCGGGAGCCCGATCCAGACCTCTGCCTCACACATCTTCCGCATCCGCGACGACCAGTTCGTCGAGCACTGGCAGGTGGTCGACACCTATCGCATCCTGGTTGCCATCGGCGCCATCCCCCGGGCAGCGAACGCCTTCCAGCAGATCCTCGGCGTGGAAGAATCACCCGGCGGGCTGTTCCAGGAGCGACTCGGAACCGAGTTCGGCAGGCCTGCCGGACGACCCGTCACACGCGAGGAGTCCCGGGCCGCCGTGCGCCGCCTGTACGACGGCGTGATCTCCACCGGGCGCACCGAAGACGTCGCCACAGTCGCCGAGAACTACATCCAGAATTCGGGCTGGACGCCTGACGGCCGCGCCGCGTTCGCGAGCGCCCTGGCGATCAGTCGCAACGCGATGCCTGACGGGCGCGCCCTGCAGACGCACATGATCGCCGAAAACAACCGCCTCGCCTCCAGAAGCGTGTGGGACGGCACCATCTCCCAGAGCGGCCGGCCAGCGGACTTCACCTCTCTCGACTTCTTCCGCATCGAGGAGGGACTCATCGCCGAGCACTGGGAGACGGTTGACTGGATCCGGGTCTATCAGTCCTTCGGACTGCTCTCCGACGAGGTCAAAGATGCCTGAGTCCGCGCTTGCACGTGCCACCTCGCGGCCGCCGGACGGATCGAGGCGCCCAAGGCCGCAGGCGGCCGCCCCCATCCGCCTCCTGGCGCCGCCGTCACTACTCAGGGGAGGGCAGAGCCGCAAAAGTAAGTAATGACTACTCATGCCGGGCGACGGACCGCTGCCGCATCGTTAAGCAGCGACGCAGACAGCGTCCCAATCCGAAAGGAGGATCCGGCATGCCCATCCTCATCACTACCATCCGCCGATACTGGGAGCAGGCCCGCAACCACAGTCCCTCGGCCACCCGGATGGTGAGCGCCAGCCTCAGGCGGGCGAGGCGCGTTGTCGGCATGACTGGCGCCTTGCTAATGGTCGTGGCAGGTTGCCTGAGCTTTGCGTCCCCAGCCTCAGCAGCCGGTGTCTGCGGCACCAATGGAGTGTTCAGCGCGGTAGGCAACGTGTTGACGTGCACGTACACGACGTCCGGTGAAGATACGTTCACCGCGCCCTTGTTCGTGACCACCGTCCACGTCGTGGCTGTCGGTCAGACCGGCGGGACTGCAAGTGCAGAGGAGTGCCTTTTTCTTACCGGGGACGGTGGCTCAGGTGCACGGGTTACCACGAACCTTCCCCTGACGCAGCCCACGCTCTTTGTTGAGGTCCCGACCAGCATTCCCGTTTTGGGTGGGCCTGGCTGTGGTGGCGGCGGCGGAGGAGGAGGAGGCGAAGGACCCGCCGTAGGCGGCGGAGCGTCGGTGGTGCAAAGGTGTTCGGTCAACTCCAGTTGCCTGCTGACCGGGGTTCCACAGACCGACCCGCGGCTGGTCGTCGCTGGCGGTGGCGGCGGAGGCGCCTTTAAGAAAGTAAACGGCGGTAATGCCGGTTCCGGCGCGAACTCGATGTGCAACCCAGGCCAGTCAGGCCAGGGTGCCCCGATGTTCGCGGTCGGTGGTGGCGGAGGGCAAGGCGGCGGTTGCCTCTCCAGCGGGACCGGCGGCCACGGCGGCTTCGGCCCAGGCGGAACCCTTACGAATGGGCAAACGGGCGACTCCGCTTTCGGCGGCGCCGGCGGTAACGGCGGTGCGCCCGCCGTCGATCCAGTCCCCCAAAATTGTACTTACCCTAGGGCTTGGAATGGCGCTGGCGGCGGTAGCGGATTCTTCGGCGGTGGCGGCGGCGGCGGTGCTGCCTATTGCAATGGCGGTGGTGGTGGCGGCGGCTCGAGTTACGCCGGGCCTTCTGCCACCAACGTGTCGATGACACTGGCCCCCCTGAACGCAACGCCGACGGTGTCGATTAGCTGGGTCCAGCCGGTCAACCGGGAGTACCAGTTCCTGACCGGCCGCGCGGTCGGGCTGTCCTTCAGCCAGTCAGCGCCCAATCCGACTCCTGTTTCGGTGACCTACTCCGACACCGGACCCGTGCAGACGAGCCTGACCTATACCTTCTCGGCACCGTGTAAGACCTCTGTGAACGCGCCGGTCGGTGGGACAGGGACCACCATTACCGCTCTCCGCGCATGCGCCGAGGTGGTGACAACCGGAGGCTCTCAACTGATATCGAAATCGCTGGCCGGCGCTACCGTCAGAGCGCTAGCGGTGAGGATTCCCGGCCTGCCGACCGTGAAAGCCCTTACCGTTATCTCGGGGTCGCAAACAACATGTGCAGGTTCGACTGGCGCGACATACATCGCGTTCTTGTCCATCGGCAGCGACGTGCTGATCTCCCACCCCCAGGTGATTGCCCCCAACACGCATTTCACCGTCGGTCAGATCAGTGTGAACCTCAATGAACAGACTCCGTTCAACCTTCCTGGCGACAAAGGCCTCATCGTCGACGCCATCCAGGTTTCTGTCGGGCCGCCCTCTTCGGTGACGGCACATCTCATTGTCGCAAGTTCGGAGAGCGACATCGGGGATTGCCCGGGACAACTACACGTAAACTAAGGCCGACCAGGGGCGGCGTCAACTTACGAGACTCGTCATCTAGGACACGCGATTTCACCCGTTACATAATCACGAATATGACGCGGCGTCGGCGTGCACCCTCGGGCACCCGACGCCGTGTCGTACCGCGCTCGGGGCGAGGTTCTGATTTATTTCGACCGGAGCCGGGACCGCTGGACCGGGACGATCACGGTCGGCCGGAAGCCAGACGGCCGCCGGGACCGGCTCCGAGTAATCCTTGAAGACTCAACCAAAACCTCGAACCGCTGTCTCCCGCGAGTCGTTTTACTAAGAGGAATAGTAGTCGCGGCGGATCGGCCGCCGCGCACCGCAACCCTCCGCGAAAGGGAGACACCCCATGTCCGTCCGCACCACCATCGCTGCCCTCGCCCTTGCCGGGTTCGGCCTGGCCGGGGGCGCCGTCGCGGCCGCACCCGGCGCGCTGACCGCAGCCGCCCCGACGGCCGCGGTCCTCACTACTTTCGGCAACCCGCACCAGCCGACCGCGGTCCTCACCACTTTCGGCAACCCGCACCAGCCGGCTGCGGTCACGCTCGACGACATCACCGGCGGCAGCCCGCAATCACAGGGCATTCCGATCCCGCACTGAGGGACATAGCGCCGGCCACCTGCCGCCTGATCCGCCCGGCTAGAGAACGGCAGCCGTGATCTAGCCGGGCCGGATAAGGACCTCGGCTCGGCGGGGTCCGCCGCCAAGCAGGTCGAGCTCGCACCTTGGAATACCTCGGCTGATTCGAACAACAGCGGCTTCATCAGGCCTGCGGAGCGGCACTGCTCGCCGTCATCCGCGCCCCGTGACCGCAGATGCAGTCAGTATGCGGATACCGGGTCTTCGCGAGGCTGACCAGCATGGAGATAACGATCGCTAGGGGTTTCCGTGACCATAGGCTCCTACTGGCGTCATCGCGAACTGGCGGTATTCGCGAGCGCCCGCACCGGGACTCACGCGCGAAGCTCGCCTGCAGTGCAGCGAAGCGGTACAGGCATGTGGGGCGGTCGGTAATGACCACGGCGACCAGGTCCCTGTGCGGTCGTCAGCGGGAGCGCGCGGCGCTGAGTCAGCTGCTATGCGACGTCCGGTCGGGGCGCAGCCGCGTTCTGGTCATCCGGGGCGAACCTGGCATCGGCAAGACGGCGCTGCTTGACGATCTGTGCGCACGGGCCGATGACGTCGTGCTGGTCCGGGGGGCCGGGGTGGAATCTGAGGCCGAGCTCGCGTTCGCAGGATTGCATCAGATGTGCGCGCAGATGATCCAGGAGAAGCTTGATCTGCTCCCGGATCCGCAGCGGGAGGCGATCCAGGTCGCGTTCGGTGAGAATTCCGGCGGTCCGCCGAACCCGTTTCTGCTCGGCCTGGCGGTCCTGAACCGGCTGGCGGACGCCGCGGCGGAACAACCGGTGTTGTGCCTGGTCGATGACGCCCAGTGGCTCGACCGGGCCACGGCGCAGACGCTGGCGTTCGTCGCCCGCCGTCTCGACGCCGAGGCGGTCGGGCTCGTATTCGCGGTCAGGGAACCGATCGGGCAGCTCGATGGCCTGCCCGAACTGGTCATCTCCGGGCTGGCGCCTGAGGATGCCCGCGATCTGCTGGGGACCGCGCTGACCGTGCCGGTAGACCAGACGGTCCGAGAGCGGTTCATCGCCGAGACCCGCGGCAATCCGCTTGCGCTCCTGGAGCTATCTCGCGGGCTGACTGCCGCGGAGGTGCCGGGCGCGCCTGACCGTCACGACTCTCGGGGGTTGTGGGTCCGGCTGGAGGAAAGCTTTCAGCGCCGGGTCGAGGGTCTGAGCGCTGGCGCGCGGATGCTGCTGCTGACCGCGGCGGCCGAGCCCGTCGGTGATCCGGTCCTCCTGTGGCGCGCGGCCGACCTGCTCGGCGTGCCGCGGGACGCCGCTGATTCGCTGGCGGAGTCCGGTCTGCTCCAGGTAGGCGCGAAGGTCGAGTTCCGCCATCCGCTGGTTCGCTCTGCTGTCTACCGGCTCGCGGCGCTGGGTGCGCGTCGCTCGGTTCACGGTGCGCTGGCCGAGGTGACCGATCCCGAACTCGAGCCCGACCGCCGGGCATGGCATCTGGCGCTGGCCGCACCCGGTCCTGACGAGCGGGTCGCGGTGGAGTTGGAGCGGTCCGCCGACCGCGCGCAGGCCCGCGGCGGATACGCCGCCGAAGCCGCGTTCCTGGAACGCGCTCTGACGCTGACCGCCGACCTCGGCCGGCGCGCGGCCAGGGCCCTGGCCGCCGCCCGGGCCAGGCTGGCCGCCGGCCAACCGCGTACCGCTGGGGAGCTGCTGTCGATCGCCGAGAGGGGACCGCTCGACGAGCTCGGCTCGATCCGGCTTGAGGTCCTGCGGGCTCGCATCGCGTTCGCGCTCGGCCGGGGAGGCGATGCACCCGCGCTGCTGCTGAAGGCGGCCAAGGGCTTGGAGCCGCTGGACCCGGCCGGCGCGCGTGATACCTACCTAGACGCGGTGAACGCGGTCTGGTTTGCCGGCCGTTTCGCCACGGACACGCATCTGCGGGACATCGCCGTGGCCGCTCGCGGGGCGGCCGGGCCTGACCCGCCTGGTGCTCCCGACCTTCTGCTGAGAGCTCTGACGACGCTGGTCCTTGACGGTTACGCGGCGGGCACGCCGTTGTGGCAGCAGACCGTGGCGGCCCTGCGGCACGGCGAGTTCTCGGGCCGGGACCTGCGCTGGCTGGTCCTGGGCACCGCGCTGGCCGTGACGCGGTGGGACGAGGACGCGTGGGACGAGCTGTCCCGGAGGGACCTTCGGCTAGCCCGGGACACCGGCGCCCTGGACGTCCTGCCGATTGTCCTGACCAACCGCGCGTGCGCGCTCGTGCTCGCCGGTGAGGTGGCGGCCGCCGCATCGCTCGCCGAAGAGATCGAGGTGGTCTGCGAGGCGACCGGAATCCCGGTTCCCCCGTATGCCGCCGTCGCAACCGCCGTGTTCGGGCCGCCCGACGACGCGTTTACGCTGATCGACGCCAGTTTGCAGGCGGCGACCGATCGCGGAGAGGGCAAAGCCGTCCGGTTCATTCAGTTCCAGAAGGCGATCCTCTGCAACGCCCTGGGCCGGTACGAAGACGCCTGGGCCGCCGCCACGTCGGCCCATGCGGACCCATCGTTCTACTCGGTGGAGATCCTGAGTGAGCTGATCGAGTCAGCCGCCCGATCCGGGTGCCCCGAGCGTGCCGCCGTAGCACTCGACTATCAGCGCATGGTGGCGTCAGCGGCGGGCACCGACTGGATACTCGGCGTGGAGGCACGGTGCCGGGCGCTGCTGGGCGACGCCGAGACCGCTGAAGGCCTCTATCGCGCGTCGATCGGCCACCTGCAGCGCACCCGCCGGCCAGTCGCCCTGGCCCGTTCGCATCTGGTCTACGGGGAATGGCTCCGGCGCGAAGGCCGCCGCATCGATGCGCGGCAGCAGCTGCGCATCGCGCGCGAGATGTTCGACGCGATCGGCGCGGTCGCCTTCACCGATCGCGCGAAGCGAGAGCTGGCCGCCACCGGCGAGACCGTCCGCAAACGGCCGGACCACGGTAGTCCCGGAAACGAGCTGACCGCGCGGGAAGCGCAGATCGCGCGCCTGGCCGCCGACGGGCTGTCGAACCGGGAGATCGGCGAGCAGCTGTTTATCAGCCACCGGACCGCCGGCTATCACCTCGGCAAGGTGTTCTCCAAGCTCGGGGTGACCAACCGGGCCCAGCTCCACCACGCTCTGCAGTGAGCCAGGTCTTACGAGCACGACTGGTCATGTCGTCAGGTCGTTTGACGGACGCGACGCAGATGCCGCCGCACGTACCGTCGCCGTGACGAACCGACCAGAAAGGCAGATGCTGACCATGGCTAACCCAACCATCGTTCTCGTACACGGAGCGTTCGCGGACGCGTCGAGCTGGAGCCGGCTGTACGCCGAGCTGGCAGGCGACGGGCTGACGATCAAGGCGCCGCCGAACCCGCTGCGCGGCGTCACCGTCGAAGACGCCGAGTACACCAAATGCGTGATCGAGCAGATCGACGGCCCGGTCCTGCTCGTCGGCCACTCCTACGGGGGAGCCGTCATCACCGCGGCAGGAGTGGCGGACAACGTGGCCGGGCTGGTCTACGTGGCCGCATTCGCGCCCGACGAGGGCGAGGACCTCGGCACGCTGCAGTCGAACTTCCCCCCGCCCGCCGCCGGCCCGTACATCAAGCCCAACCCGCTCCCCGACGGCGGCACCGAGTTCACCATCGACCCAAGCGGATTCCACGAGGCGTTCTGCGCCGACCTGCCCGCCGCGGAGGCGGCGTTCATGGCCATCTCCCAGCGCCCGCTCTCCGGCGTCGCGTTCGGCGAGAAAGCGCCCGCCGCGGCCTGGCGGACGCACCCGTCCTGGGCGGTCCTGCCGACCGCCGACGGCGCGATCCACCCCGACGTTCACCGCTTCTCCTACGACCGGATGGGCGCGACCGTCACCGTCGTCGAAGGAGCCTCCCACGTGGTGATGCTCTCCCGCCCCGCGGTCGTCGCCGACGTCGTCCGCCAGGCCGTCCGGAGCTGCGCGCTGCCATAGCACGCGGTTCGCCGCCGACCGGGGCATCCCTGTGCAAGTCCGGTCCGGGAACGGGCCTGGGCGACGGCTGAAGTTCCCGGACCCGGACAAAGAAGAGAGGCATCCGCATGGCATCCGAACAGGTGCTTGAGATTGCGATCCGCCGCTACATGGGCGAGATGACCCGCCACGTGGCCGACGCGGGGTCCTACGCCCCGGTCACCATCCTCATCCAGCAGATGCCCGACGGCGGGACCCGGGTCGCCTACGACACCGTCGCCAGCGCGATCGCTCCCTACCACGACGCGGCCGCCACCGAGGTCGCCCAGCGTCTCGACATCGAGGTGCTCGGGCTCTTGCGTCAGGTTTCCGGGATGCCAGCATCCGTGACCGTCTGACCCGCCGCGCTACCACAGCCGCTACTAAACCCCTCATGAATCGAGGCAAGAAAAGATGAAAATCACGCGACCCGAACGGCGCAACAGGATGCGCCCCGGCGCCTTGGCGGCGGCTACCGCGGCCCTGGCGCTGCTCATCCCGGCTAGCCAGGCCGCCTCCGCGCACACCAGCGCCACGACCACCACCGCCGGCGAACAGGTCAAGCCCAGCATCGTGCTGGTCCACGGGGCCTGGGGCGACAGCGCCAACTGGGACGGCGTGGTCAGCCGGCTCCAGCAAGACGGGTACACCGTCTACGTCCCGCCCAACCCGCTGCTCGGGCTGCCCTACGACGCGGCCACCATCCGGGACTTCCTGGACACCATGACGGGCCCGGTCATCCTGGTCGGCCACTCCTACGGCGGCGCGGTCATCACCAACGCCGCCACCGGCGACCCGAACGTGCTGGCCCTGGTCTACGACGACGCCTTCATCCCCGCCCAGGGCCAGACCCTCGGCCAGCTCGTCAGCGCCGTGCCCGGCTCCTGCGCCGGCCCGCCGAACCTCGTCCTGGTGCCCTACCCGAACGCCCCGGCCGGCGCCGCCGACGCCTACATCAGCCAGAGCGCGTTCGGCTCGTGCATGGCCGGCGGCCTGCCGCCGGACCAGACCGCGGTACTGGCCGCCACCCAGCGGCCGCTGTCCACGATCGCGCTGACCCAGCCGTCCGGCGTCCCCGCCTGGGCGACCATCCCGTCCTGGGCCATCATCGGCACCGGCGACCACGCCATCCCGCCGGCCGAACTGCTCGCCATGGCCCGGCAAGCACACGCCCGCATCACCATCATCCCCGGCGCCCCGCACCTGTCGATGATCACCGAC
>Ga0070730_10004236_pt1 | contig 12673 bp, 2 predicted proteins | sample Coa_R1_3_FD_66447 | JGI IMG/M metagenome (GOLD analysis project Ga0070730, IMG submission 66447) | Surface soil microbial communities from Centralia Pennsylvania, which are recovering from an underground coalmine fire - Coalmine... | ecosystem: Environmental > Terrestrial > Soil > Unclassified ...
GAATACGCCGGAAAGGAGATAACGTCCCTTGTAATCATAGTTGACCCGGAAGAAGCCGGATTGGATGCCGCTTTCGATCAGGTCGGAATAAGCGGTGGAGTTGTTCCTGTTCAATACGTTGACGACGCTGACCTGGTCATTGGGAATGCCATCGGCTTCCGCGTCCGTGGCGCGGTATTGGTGAAATTCCGTGTTCTGGCCCAGCAGGAAATTCAAGTGGTGGTACTTTGCCAGGCTGGTAGTGTATTGGAGGGTATTGCTCATCAGGTAATTGTAGGAATTATCGGTGAAGCTGCTCGCATACCCTACTCCGCTCAGGCGGTATTTGCCGGGAGTATAGGCATCTCTCCTGCTATTGGCTATTTCATAGGAGATCACGGTATTGAATACCCATTTATCGGAGATCCGCCATTCGATGTTGGGGCTGATGGTGAGGCTGTTATTCACATTGGCGTCGGTCTGATTGTTTGCGTTCCCGAATATGAACGCCTGGCTTTCAGGCGACAGGTACAGTGTGGAGGACGGCAGGCGGCTGGAAGCATAATATCCTCCGTTAAAAGGGGTATATCCTCCCGTGATGTCGCTGATGGACCGGGGCCGGTTGAGCCGGTAATACCTGATCTGCGTGCTGATATTCAGACGGGGGGATATCCTGACGCCCAGGTTACTGTTGAAGCTATATCGCTTCAGGCCCGACTTTTTGATGATGCCGTTCTCATTGTAATAATTCAATCCGTAACGATAGTTGACCCCCTCGCTGCCGCCTGTAACGGAGACGCTGTAATTATCCACCAATCCGTTCTGGAAGACGCCGTCCTCATATTTATTGGCGTTGTTAAAGGCCGGGTTAAGGGTATCGGTCAGGATCATGGGGATATTCCGGAGATCGTTATATCCGCCATAATGCTGAAGCAGGTCCATCTTTGCACGGGTCTCTTCCGCTCCTATGAGCACTTTATCCAATGTCGGCCGCTCGGTAAAACCGTGATAGGTACTCAGACTAACCTTGGGCTTGCCGGGGATGCCTCTTTTGGTCTTGATGATGATGACGCCATTGGCTCCCCTGGACCCGTAAATAGCGGCGGCGGAGGCATCCTTCAGGATGTCTATGCTCTCGATATCGGTGATGGGGATGCCGGCCAGCACATCCGTATTGGTCCCGTTGCCATAATTGATGGCTGCGATATCGTCCGTGGTCTGGGGAACGCCGTCTACCACGAACAGGGGACCGCTGATCGCCCTGGCCAGGCTGGCCTTGCCTGCTGGAGAGGTCGCGTCATTATTGATGGCCCTGCTGACCGAGGTATTTCCCCTGAGCACGACGGAACTTCTGACACCCGGTTCGCCGGAAAAGTTCTGAACATTCAGGCCGGCTACACGACCTTGCAGCAGTCCGTCCAATGTAGGAGTCGGCACGTCCGCGATCGCCTTGGGGTCGATCGAGGTAACTGCCGCAGTTACGTTGCGGCGGGCCAGCGTCTGATAGCCGATGATGACGACGTCCTTCAGCCCTTTTGCATCCTGTCTAAGGGTGATGATCAGGTTGCCCGTGGGACCGGTTACTTTGTATTGCCTCGCTTCATATCCGATCATTTTAAAAACGAGCACATCGCCGGCGGTAGCCCTGATGGAGAATCTCCCGTCGTCGTTGGAGACAGCCCCTTTTTTGGTGCCAGTAACCTCGATGGATACACCGCCAAGCGGCCTGGCATCACCGGCATCTTTGACGGTGCCGGATATACCGGTGGCGCCGGAGCCTGTCGTCTCTGGCGCTGTCGCCTGCGGATATGCACTGATGGAAGCGTATAAAGAAAGAAGGCCAAGGAAAAATAATTTCCGCTTGCCCATTACTTGGACCTGTGAAGATCTTGCCATAGCAGTAGTTTTTGGTGATCGTGGATAGCGATGGCTAAGTTAAATTGACAAAGAATTGAAACCTGTCAATAGAGTTCAAACGGATTGTTAACAGACTTTAAAGGGAAAATTCCGACCTTTGTCCGATGGATTATTTCAAGAGGTTACTGGATTTGCTCAAAACGGAAAAGGATGAGGACAAGCAGTCTTATCAGGCATTGACAGCGGCACTATCGGTATCGGATCGCAGGGCGAATGGATTGACATGGTATCCCATCGCGATCAAGGATACCGAGATGAGCCTGGGGGATTACCTGATTGTGGAGCTGGAACGAACTACGCATCAGGAGGTCGCACATTCTTTCCGTTCCGGCGTTTCCGTTATGTTATTTTCCAATCATGATCCGGCCGGTGACAAACTGGAAGGAACCGTCTCCTATCAAAGCGGGAATATGATGAAGGTCGCGTTGCGGACGGACGAGCTTCCTGATTGGAGCAGGGACGGGAAGCTGGGTATCGATCTGTTGTTCGATGACAACAGCTACGATGAGATGCAAGCCGCCCTTAAGCTGGCTTCTTCGCTCAGAGAGAAATCCGAAGAGGGTCGGCTGATCAGGGTATTGACGGGAGAGCAATCGCCCACATCCGGGGATGACCAGGGAGCCGCGAAACAAATTTCTGCAAGGCTAAATCCTTCGCAGCAGGCGGCGGTGAGTAAGATCCTTTCCGCTAATGAGCTGGCTATCGTACATGGCCCTCCGGGAACCGGCAAGACAACGACATTGGTGCAGGCGATCAAAGCCCTGATCGACCGTGACCACGAACAAATCCTGGTGGTGGCGCCAAGTAATACGGCAGTGGACCTGCTGAGCGAGAAGCTGTCCGACGAGGGCCTGAATGTGCTTCGGGTGGGCAATCCGGCACGTGTCTCCGAGCGGTTGTTGTCATTGACATTGGACAGTAAAATGATGGCGCACGGGAGTATGAAGGAAGTGAAGAAGCTACGGAAGAGGGCATCCGAGTTCAGGGATATGGCGCAAAAATACAAACGGAATTTCGGGCCGGCGGAGCGGGAACAGCGCAAGGCACTTTTCGGGGAAGCACGAAGCATTATAAAAGAGGCGGACAGGACGGAGCAGTTTATCACCGACGACCTGGTATCCAGGGCACAGGTGATCACGGCTACCCTGGTAGGCGCCAATCATTATACGATACGGGGGCTCCGGTTCGGGACGGTGGTGATCGATGAAGCTGGTCAGGCGCTTGAGCCTGCCTGTTGGATACCGATCCTGAAAGCCAGGAAGGTGATCTTTGCCGGAGACCATTGTCAATTACCTCCTACCATAAAGTCGGCGGAAGCGGCGCGTGGCGGGTTGAGCACAACACTGCTGGAAAAATGCGCGGCCCTTCATCCGCAATCGGTCGTCCTGCTGGAAGAACAATACCGGATGAATGAAATGATCATGGGCTATTCTTCCTCAGTGTTCTATGACGACAAGCTGAAGGCGCATGGATCGGTAGCGCATCATTCCCTGTTCCCCGGGGACAAGCCGCTGGTATTTGTGGATACGGCTGGATGCGGTTATGAGGAGCGGGCGGAGGGGATCAGTACCGGCAATCCGGAAGAAGCGGCCTTCCTGTTCAGGCATTTAACGAGGCTGGTTGCGGAGATCGCGGAGCAGGGGAATGGATCCGGGAGCCGGGAGCAGGGGAATTTCCCGTCAATCGCCGTGATCTCTCCATACAGGCTGCAGATAGATCTGCTGAAGGAGCAGCTGCGCCACTCCCCTACCCTTCAGCCATACCTGGATAAAATTTCCGTGAATACGATCGACAGTTTCCAGGGGCAGGAGCGCGATATTGTCTATATCGGCATGACGCGAAGCAATCCGGATAACAAGATCGGCTTCCTTTCGGATATCCGCCGCATGAATGTGGCGATGACGCGCGCCCGCAAGAAGTTGGTGGTGATCGGGGACAGCGCTACGCTTTCACAGCTGCCTTTCTATGCGGACTTCATCAGTTATGCCGAGAAACATGACGCATACCAGAGTGCGTGGGAATTTGTGGAATGAGGAGATCATGGCCTGACAGAACTCTTGAGAAATAAACGCAGCTCATTTCCTGCAATACTCATAAGACTCATCGACAGGATATTTCTTGTCCAGATCGATATTGTTATAGCTGCGCTTTTTACCCCAGTTGAAGAGGCGTTCGAAGAACGGAAGGAGCTTGTTGGTTTTGATCTTACCCAGGAAATATATTTCATGCTCCTTCTCCTTCATGCCCATATCATATAGCAGTTTGTCGTGTTCCTTGATCCCGAGTGAATTGAAGTATTGCCTCATCCGGAAGTATTCGCATACATTGCCGCTTTCCAGCCTGCCGGCAAAATAAAAGGGCATGAACCACCCGATAACGTGACAGCTAAAGGAAATCATTTTCCCGACGACATGAAACCTGCGCTCGTAATACCGGGAAACGGGGACGTCGTAGCGTTGCATGAGCTGCAATACTTCCCTGCGATGGTTCCATTCATCAATCTCGATTTGCCGGATAGCGGCTTTTTCTCCCTTGTCCTTTACGGAGGCGGCATGTCCCTGATAGGCAAAGGCGGCGGCTTTTTCGGCAGAATAGGCTTTTTGCAGGAGGTCTACGAGTTCCGGGTGCTGGAGCTTCATAAAGGGTCGTTTTGAAAGCATAAACTTAATGCTAAAAACAAAGGCCGCCAAATTCGGCGGCCTTATATAATCTGCTTTGTGATCTGCCCTGCTGCGATCCGGAAATCCTTGCGGAAATATTCCGGGGGGCCTCGGGCCAACCGGTATAGGGTCTCACGTCAACTGGTAATGGACAATACCATACAGGTTCGTGCAGTTCGCGCTGGTCAGCGGCGTGGTATTCGGCAAGCTGCTGGCCATGGGATAATTGATTTTAAGCGTCGTATCGGTTGCCGGAAGCGTCTTGTTGACGGAGGCAACCGGTGCATGCATGAGACTGCCGTAGACACCATCTGCCAGCAGCTTAAGGGGTGAGAAGGTGGCGGACAGCAGGTCCATTTCCACATTGCTGACCGGGTTGGGCGTCTCTGCGATCAGGTCAATGGACGTGATCTTGATATGGTAGCCTTGCGTAAAGTAAGGGAAGCGTTCCGGGCCGATATTGACGGACAGTACCTGCTGATCGGTGGGGTTCACCGGATTCAGGAATTTATACCATTCCGTGGGGAACTCATGCCGGAAATCGAACAGACGGAAGAGTCCCGTATCCTTCTGCGAGACAAGCATCGCGTTGACGGCGTTCTTGATATTCGTAGATGCAGCGAGGCTAAGCGCGTCTCCGCCTTCCCTTGCCGTGTACTTTACGTGTACAATTACGTCACTGATGGTATCGTAATCGAATTGCCGGATAGCGGACGGGAGCTGCAGTCGCCAGAGGCTGATGGCGCCTGATCCTTCGAAAGGCAGGTACCTTTCATCCCTGAAGTTCAGCTCGAACAGGCCGCTGTCGTTCTGGGCACTGCTGATTGCGATGGATTGAATGGAGCCGACTGCATCCCTGAACCTGGGATCGTCAGCCGGCACGCCGCTATTCATCTTGCGGGCATAGGTACCGGAGGCATCAGAGCTGGTCCGCACGGAGTTCTTATTCAATGTCAGGGTACAGCTGATGGTGGTGTAAGGCCCGGTCACACAGGGTATGGTGAGACTTACCGATTTGATCCTGCGCATATACTGTCCCGGATAGTCGAGGTCGAATAATGTTTCAGGTAAATTGATCCAGCAGTCCCCGGTGGTCTTCAGCATGAGGAGTGCCGAAGCGTCCAGCTGGGCCAGGGAGATATGTTTGGTCAATTCGTATTCCCGTTGATTCAGGTCAAAATAGGCCATTTCCATCGTCTTCAGGTCATTGGTCAATAATTCCCCGCTCAGCAATCCCTTTTTCAGGCTGTCCCAATAACCGAAGTTGATGTAGGAGGTTTCGGGTATGGCCAGCTCATAGCGGAAGCATTGCTCCGCTTTCTTCGCAGTAGCATAGGCCAGGTTGTACCCCTGGAAGTAGACGGTAGATATCTGCGTGATCATCCAGCTGTACAGGTCCTCATTCGTGAATTTGCTATTGAGGAAATCGGCGGTAGCCTGCGCATTGTCGATTTGCAATTGCTGGTTGGTGACCTCGGTATTGGCAATGTCGAGCCGGACCTGGGCGCCTGCGATCTGGATGGCGATCTGTTCCAGTTCCTTGTTGGCAAGGTTTAACTGGTACTGCCATTCATCGCTGCGACGGGCATACCCTGCCAGGGTGCTGGCGAGGGCGGCGCCTTTATCGAGGGCGGCCGCGATAGATTGCAGGGTCTTGACGGCATCTTCAGCTGAATTACCGAAGCTGGAGCCTCCCGTTTCAGCATTCACCGTCGGAGATCCGCCGAAACCTGCCGCTCCGATCGTAAAATTGGGGACCAGCTTGAGGCCTCCCGACAACGCATATCCGATTGCAATAGCTGCGTCGATGACCGTGGATGCAGTATTGAGCCCTATCGCCACATTCTCACCGGTGCTCAGACCTCCATTGATCAGACCCTGGTAGTATTGCTGCCGGATGGTGATCAGTTCCTGTTGTTTGGTCAGGTTGTTCAGCGAATCCTGGGCGTCAGTGACTTGTTGTGTCTTTACGTTCATGACGGCTTTCTGCACACTGATCTCCTGGCTGGACCGCAGCAATGCGAGGGCTTCGGCATCTTTCTTCTCCAATGCCGACAGCAGCGATGCGCCAAGTGATTTGACTTCGCCGGCCAGTTCCGAAGCTTTCTGGACCAGTGTCTGGAAACGGTAATAAGGGAGCGGGCTGTTCAGGTCATTGAGGATACTTCCCAAATCAAGACCGGCGGCTGCCGCGCGTACAAGCAGGCCGGGATTGATCGGTGGAGCGAACAAGGCCAGCGGTGCGAAGACGCCCTGGATATTCAGGCAATGGCGGATATTGTATAGCCGCTGTGCGATGGTGTCCCAATAAGCCAGGAGCTGCGAGTTGGCAGGCAGGCAGAAATATAATGTTTGCAGGATGGGCATTTTTCCCTGTGGTGTAATGCCATCGTACCCTTTGATCGTCTGCAGCGGCATCAGGTTTTCTATATCGACCATTGCATTGGACAGGGCATCCAGCGTCTTGAACTGATTGTAATTGTAAATGGGACGCTCGTATGCGGGAGGTATGATCTGCGGCTTTGGTCCCAGTATTTGGGAAGCAAGCAGGTAAAGCTGGGTCGCTTCGTTGACAGATTCCATCGTATCCTGTGTGAACAGGTAGTCTCCCCAGGCGATGAGGTGATTGAGGTATTTCATCACCGTCGTCTTCTGGTAGGCAACGGTACGATACTGCGCAATGAGATGGGGCTGGAAGGGGTTGTTCCGCCAGGTGGTGACGTCGTTGACCAGGGCCTGTTCGGGAGCGTCAACGCCCAGCAGGATATTATCGATCCGTTGTTGGGTATATTTATCGTTCACGTTGATGAAGAACGGTTTCGTCACCCAGAATTTATCGGGCGATGCATAGGGTGAGGTATCGGTGGGGTTGAATATATACCGGTACCATTTGTCCGCGTCCTCGAATTGCTGGTTCTGGTCCAGTCTTTCGGCGATCATCAGGGGTGCATGGAAGAACAATTCCCAATTATATAATGCATAGCCGGACAGGGGATCGAAGTCCACATCTTCCCTGGGATAGCCTGGGGTGGTATCCGTTACGGGGTTAGGCAGCGCGTTGGGATAGGTGACCGGGTCCTTCCCGCCACTGTATACGAGGGCTGTAGGCTTATAATAGGCTTTGAAATCGAATTTACCGGTGCTGGTATCATAAGCTACATCGCCCTTGAGCTGGGTGTCCCTGTTCATCAATCCATCGATCCCCTGTGTGAACAGTGTCCGCATGAAATAACAGACGAGGGGGTGATAGAAATTGAAGAAGCGGTTCATGAAAAAGAACTTGTCATTCTTCGGTATCGTGCTGATGATCTGATTGTAAGTGACAGTATTCTGTTCGAGGATGGCCATGAACAGATCTTCGTAATCGCTATACAGGAATTCGAATGCCCCGTTGTCCGTCATTTCGGGGCGGACATAATAGGTGCGGCTCTTGTCCTGATAGAAATAGGACATGAATGTGCCAAGTGGGGCCAGGATATAATAATCGCGGATATTCCCGCTTGCCGAAAGCAGGAGTTCATAGAGGATGGCGATAAACCTGTCGAAGAATCCCATCTGCAGGGGGACGAGGTTATTAAAAATGGTCGGTGTGCTCTGCAGGATAGGTACACTGGAGAGTGCCAGGTCATTCGTGGAGTCCTCGTCGTCGAGCATGCTGGAGAGGGCACTGTTATCGAAGATCCAGGGGTGGATCTGGACTGCCTTGGTTACTACTACCGGGTAACCGCGACAGGGGTCCAGGTCGAATGAGCCCTTGTATTCGTAATAAGGCCCTGAAGACTCCTGCTTGGTGTAATAGCAGTTAATGATGAGATCGCCGTTCTGGGAAAGGGCTTGCGCTACGGTATCCAGCAGGAATTGTGCGAAGGACTCCTTCTTGCCACCGGTAGCGGGCAGGTTCTTGTATTGCTCCAGAAGCGTTTTCAGATCGATCTGCGGCATGTCCAGGGCGGTGAACAGGAAGGCCGACTTGTCCGGGTATATAGGAGTCGTCCCATCGTTCTCCTGGGCCTGGATGATACCAGTATCGTCGTCGGCAGATATTTTCTTCGCGAGCCATTTTCCGTTCCTGTATTCGCTGTATGCCATCTGTATCTGCCAGTACTTGGTAGGCTGGGGAACGGGGAAGCTGCTTTCCTTGATATCGGGGACATTCAGGGATGTCGGGGTATCGGATTTCTCGCCGAATACGGCCCAGAAGATATAGAAACGGTTGTTGTAGACAACGGGTATAATATGGTCGCTCTTGATATCCAGGTCGATCTTCTGCCATGGGGTCCAGATCCCGTCGACGATGGACAGCTGCCGGAAGTAATATATTTTCGGATCACCGCCGTAAGTGCGGGCAACAACATAGAACTGCTTATTGGGGTCGTCGTACCACATGCCTTTGACCTCGAGTCTCGCAACACCGTCCAGGCTTTGGAGGTAGGCCATAAAAGCATCCTCTACGTTAGACTCCGTGACCTCATTCTGGGAGAGGGCGGTCTGCAGGTCGGTGAAATAAGATGATTGGACAGGCAGGAGCTCGGGCTCAGTCCAGTTCTCCGGCCAGAGGAATACTTCATAATTCGCCTGCCACAGGCGGAAGAATTTCATCCACTGCCATTGGGTCCAATTGGAATCGACCGTAGTATCGACGGCTATATTCAATTCCAGTGCGAGGAAGCAGCGTTGGACAAAAAGCTGCACTGAATTGGTGGCCTGTACGATCCTGGAAGTGGGTTGGCATGCGCACATCTCCACGTCCAGGAGGAAATAGCTATAAAGGTCCGTATCGGTGACCCAGCTCTGTGATCCGGGGTTAGCCAGCAGCCAGGCGATAAGGGCATCCCGCTTCTTCTCCCGCAGTTTATCCTGCAGGGGTTGTGTGACGGGGACCCAATCGGCATCGGAGTAGCCTGTCTTCAAGGTCTGTACGATCTTGACGGCATCGTCATATGACAATGAGTCTTTGCTCCAGGCAATCGCGTCATCGGCGCCGATATTCAACAGGGACAGGACTGAGAAGCAAGCGTCCAGCCGGGACAGGATCGCGGGAGAGGTAAAATCCGAGGGTGAAGTGAGGTTAAGGTAATTAGGCGCTTCGACCAGTTTTTTGAGATTATCCGCATTCCAGCCGGTGAGGGTCACCAGGTCCTTTTCGATCTGGGCGATGGGCTTGGCGTTAATGGCATCGGTGAGGATGTCGTACACGGACAGGGTAATCGGAGGCGTAACGGTGGGGTCCGTAATGACGACGGGATGATGCTGTGAGAACTTCAGTATATCGATAAGGTTTATGAATTGCGGGAAGGTGGTCACCGGTCCCGTCAGCGATGCAAGCGGCAGCGATAAATAATTCAGGCTGCCGGCGGCAGCGGCATTGGCAAGCTGCCATTGTATATCGGTGACGGACAACTGTAGCCTGGCCGCCAGGAAACAGATCTTCTGCAGTTGCAGGTACCGGTTGAATTGGTTGGGGTAATTGACTGCGGTGAGGTCAAGCTGCCTGGTAATAAACGGTGTCGCAGTATAGTCTGTAAAGATCCCGGGTATCGATGTCATCAGTTGCGCAGTGATCTGTCTTGCCACGCTGAACCATGTGGTGATCTGGGAGGCAATAGCCTGTTGCTGCATGAGGGTCAGATAGACCGGCGAGATGGCATTCAGGAAGAAGGCGAATCGCTGCGCCACGGATGTGAACGGGATGGCCGACAGGGTCGTAATATCGGCAGCCGAGTGTATGAATACATTGGCTGAGGCGCTGCTGGTCAGCTGGGTCTGGTTGAAAAGGTTCGTTACAGCGTTCTTAAAATCCGTGGTGGCGCTGGCCAGGCCATTCAGGGCGGTCTGATCAGCTGTGCTCATGCACCCTCGCCAGATAAGCTGAAGTCCGACGCTGTCATAGCTGATCTGGGTGGAATAGGATTGGTATATGTCCAGGTCTGCCGGGGAGAAAGCCGGAAGTGCGGAAAGGTTGGCGGAGACATTTTTTGCATTGTACTGCACCCTGAGGTCATTCAGGAAGCCTGTATCGTTGGTGATCTTCTGGGCGTATTGGCCATCATCCGATGTATTGAGGATATCGAACAGCTTGGTCACGAGGGCCGGGTCCCAGGCTAAGAGGGGATCTGCGAGCCACTTGGCAAGCAGGGCGCCTTTTGGATCTGGTGCGGGCGTGGTCGCGGCTGTCGCCGACAGTAAAGCGGTCTGCAGGGTTGCGAGATTGGCGGCGATCTGCTTGTTGCTTGCGATATATTGGTTATCGGGGGTATCCTGCTGGCGGAGGACGTAATTCAAGTCGTCCAGGCTGAAGCCCGCCCCGGTAAGGAAGGTGAATTTGTCCCTGAATGAAGCCGTCAATGCGGGACCGGAGAAGGGGTTGATATTGAAAAGGTCGACCGCATGGAGCAGGTCTGCAACGGATATGGACAGGGCTTGTGACAGGAGGTAGACCCGATAGAAATAGGAAAGGTTGGCGAGGGACAGTTTTCCGTCAGTGAGGGCGATGAGGGTGGTCAGGTCGGTTGACGATATGCCTGTCGATGCTGTGATGACGGCCTGATGCAAGGGAGAGATTGCCATGGCTCCGGCGGTGACGTTGGTGATGGAGAAGTCGGGGTTTACGGGATTGGTCACCGATTTGTTCTGGAAGGTCTGCAGATAGAGGTTGTCGCTGCCGGTCGTGTCGATATTCTGGTAGAAGGAGAGCAACTGCGGGGTGCTGAGCGACCATGCCTGCTGCAGGAGCAGGAATGGCTGGAAGGCTACTGCAAATGCCGGGTCGATCTTTCCTGCGCCCACTGCAGTGGACCGTACGATGGCATCCAGGTCGGACATGACCAGGGATGTCTTCCGCCAAAGGCGGAGGAACCGGTGCATAATGTCGAAGGCGCCGGGCGACATATTGATAAGCCGCTGCTTGGTAGTGTCACAGGAGGGGGGAGCGTCATGTTGTATTACGATGACCTGGCCGGGGTTGACCAACGTCAGGCCAAGCAGGTTGAGGATATCGCTGTAGGCCAGTCCGGAGGCATTTTCGAAATCATCGATACCGACCGTTGTCCCGGATGCGATGCTGCCCCAGTAATGGGTTTGGTTGACGGTATCCGCCTGGAAGATCAGGGTGCGTTCCGCCGGGGTGACGTCTAGCCACGCATAAGCATAAGCGAGGTCGTTGCTGGAAGGCGGTCCGGAAATATCGTGTTCCTTCTGGAAGGTCTTGATCAGGTCATATTTATTGATACCCAGTTTGAGGAGGTACAATTCTCCTTCGGTCTCGAAGAGGTCAAAGGGCAGGGAGAAGGGACGCTGCGCATTGTTCAGGATGCCTTTCATGGATAGGGCGGCATTGTCCTGGTAGACGGGCAGGTTGATGTATTCCGGATTGGCGCTGACCTCATCGGAGCTGAGGAGGGTCTGATGGAGCAGCTTGACATTGAATTTACCCCCGGAGGCGTCGGTGACCTTCAGCACGACCAGCGTATCCCGAATGATCCAGTTGGTGGTGGTAACCTTCGTGGTACCGTTATACCATGTACTGGAATAGCTTTCCGATACGATGGCATTAGTGGTGAGGGAATCGCTGATATTCTTCATCCCGATGGCCGTGAATTTGGTCTGGATGGAAGTGACGGTGCCGGGGTCGATCTTGCCTTTGACGGGAGCCGGTATGGCGATCTGGATGGTGGGCGAATTGATATAGTCTTCCATCAGTTCGCACGCTATATCGATATAAGGTATCTCGGTATTGGTATTATCGCAATCCAGGTCGATGTCCGAGATATCCGGCCTGCGCAGGAGGAGCCAATCCTTCACGGAAATACCGACTTGTTTGGAGGGGCGTTCATCCAGGTAGTGCAGGATGTCGGCGAGGTAGGCGGCCGCGCCATCTACGGCGTTGCAGTCATCGCACTCGCAGTAGTCTCCGTTGCCGAATAAGGTCTGCAGGTCGGGGATTTCGGCAGTCAGCGGGGTTAGCAGCTTCTTGTAATCGGGGAACACGTTGAGATGCGATGCTTCGGACAGGGATTTGATGTTGGCGGCCAGGGTGATCGATTGGCTGTATGCCTGGGTAGCTTTCTGGAAAATATCTTTTGCAGCCTTCTGTCCTACTGTATTCCCGTATTTCCTGA
>Ga0070730_10004238_pt1 | contig 12671 bp, 8 predicted proteins | sample Coa_R1_3_FD_66447 | JGI IMG/M metagenome (GOLD analysis project Ga0070730, IMG submission 66447) | Surface soil microbial communities from Centralia Pennsylvania, which are recovering from an underground coalmine fire - Coalmine... | ecosystem: Environmental > Terrestrial > Soil > Unclassified ...
TGCGCTCCGCGAAAAAAGAGGAAGCCGACGACATGTACGACGAACTGCTCGGCCTGATCTACACGCACCTGCGCTGAACGATGGCGTACAAAGAATCTGTGAGGAATAAATGGCACGCGATCCAGTTTGTGGAATGACGGTTGATCCGGCGAAAGCCGCGGCCCACGCGGAACACAAGGGCGAAACCTATTACTTCTGCGCGAAAGGATGCGCGCAGAAATTTTCCGCGAACCCTGAGAAATACCTTCAGCCCGCATCGTTGATTCCAGCGATTGTCCCCGCGATGGTTACCGCCATCAATCCCGCGCCGATCGCTTCGCCCGCTAGCGTCCCCCCGGCCGCCGCAGCGAAGCAAGTCCGCTACACCTGTCCGATGCATCCCGAAGTAATTCAAATTGGTCCCGGGGCTTGTCCCAAGTGCGGGATGGCGCTGGAGCCGATGGACGTGGTAGCGGAAGAGAGTGTCGATCCCGAGTACGCATCGATGAGCAAGCGTTTTTGGCTGAGCTTAATTCTCTCGGTGCCAGTCTTTGTTCTCGAAATGTTCGGCGAAAAATTGGGTCTGCCGCTGTCTGGCACTATTGTCCACTGGATCGAATTTGTTGTTGCGGCCCCGGTCGTGCTGTGGGGAGGCTGGCCATTCTTCGAGCGGTTCTGGTCTTCACTCGTCAATCGCAGTCCTAACATGTTCACACTGATCGGGCTCGGCACCGGCGCGGCATTTCTCGATAGCGTCATCGCGACGATTTTCCCGCATTGGTTTCCGGCTTCGTTCCGTGAAATGGATGGCTCGGTGCCAGTCTATTTTGAAGCCGCCGCGGTGATTACTACGCTGGTGCTTCTCGGCCAGGTGCTGGAACTCCGCGCCCGTGCCAAAACTTCCTCGGCAATTCGCGCGCTTTTGAAGCTTGCACCGCAAACCGCGCATCGCCTCAACGCCAGCGGCGATGAATCTGACGTCGCGCTCGACGCAGTTCTGCCCGGCGATCGCCTTCGCGTCCGTCCTGGCGAGCGCGTTCCGGTGGACGGAGTGGTTCTTGAAGGCGCGAGCGCCGTCGACGAATCGATGGTCACTGGCGAACCGATGCCGGTAGAAAAATCCGTGCACGACAAACTGACCGGCGGCACCCTGAACACCAGCGGAAGTTTTGTGATGCGCGCGGAACGCGTCGGCAGCGAAACCACGCTGGCGCAAATCGTGAAGCTGGTCGGCGAAGCGCAACGCAGCCGCGCTCCCATGCAGCGCCTCGCGGACAAAGTTGCCGCGGTTTTTGTTCCCGCGGTGGTCGCAGCTGCCGTGATTACATTCATCGCCTGGACGCTCATCGGCCCGCAGCCGCGTCTCGCCCACGCGCTGGTGAACGCCGTTGCCGTCCTCATCATCGCCTGCCCGTGCGCACTCGGGCTCGCTACGCCAATGTCCATCATGGTTGCCGTGGGCAAAGGCGCGCACGTAGGCGTCCTGATTCGCAACGCCGAAGCGCTGGAAAAACTCGCGGCGGTGGACACGCTTGTTGTTGATAAGACTGGAACGCTCACTGAAGGTAGGCCAAGTGTCAGCAGCTACGAAATCGTTGGACCGCCTGATTCATCGGGCGAAGCGCTCCGGCTTGCGGCAAGTGTTGAGGCCAACAGCGAACATCCGCTGGCGCGCGCGATCGTTCGTTTGGCCTCCGAACGCGGGCAACAACTACTGCCCGTTGAGAATTTTCGAGCAACAGCTGGTGGCGGAGTCGAGGGCGACGTCGCAGGAAGAAAAGTTCTCGTGGGCACGTTGCAGTTCTTGCGGAGCCGCGGTGTGGCTCCGGCAAACCGCGATCTCGCTCAAGGTCATCCCGAAGATCCGGGCAGTACGCTAGTCTGCGTCAGCATTGACGGCCAAACCAATGCGGCGTTCTGGATGAGCGATCAAATCAAGAAAGATTCCGCGGAGATGCTGCGCAGCCTGGAACAAGAAGGCGTTCGCATCGTGATGCTCACTGGCGATCGCCAACAGGCCGCACAAGCCATCGCGCAGCGCCTCGGCCTCAAAGAATTTCGCGCCGATCAGCAGCCACAGAGCAAAGCCGCCTACGTCAGCGAGCTGCAGAAAGAAGGGAGAAAAGTTGCCATGGCTGGCGATGGTGTGAACGATGCTCCAGCGCTGGCCGCAGCCGATGTTGGCATCGCCATGGGCACCGGCACCGACGTGGCCATCGAAAGCGCAGGAATCACCTTACTCAAAGGCGATTTGCGCGGAATTCTGCGTGCACGCAAACTTAGCCGTGCCACCATCGGCAACATCAAGCAAAATTTGCTGTTTGCGTTTCTTTACAACGCGGTGGGAATTCCTGTTGCCGCGGGCGTGCTTTATCCGTTTTTCGGATTGTTGCTCAGTCCGATGATCGCCAGCGCGGCGATGAGCTTCAGCTCGGTCTCGGTGATTGCCAACGCGTTGCGATTGCGCTCACTGAAGCTCTAGCGGGAACCGGGATTTGGTTGAGGTTGATATCCTTCGCCCGCCTGCGGCGGGCTCAGGATGACACGAGGGAAAATCTATCGCGCGGAGACGCAGAGGCGCAGAGGAAGAGCACAGAAAGCTCAGGGAAAGAGCAGAGAAAGAGCAGAGAAAGAGCAGAGGAAGAACAGAGGAAGAACAGAGGAAGAACAGACGAAGAACAGAGAAAGAGCACAGAAGGCGCAGAGAAAGCGCAGAGAAACAACGGGATCTTCTCTTCGCTTCTTTTTTTTGTTACGTTTTCCCGCCTTTTAAGAATGTGCCTTTGTCCAATTCGCGAAACGCCTGCTGCAACTGCTCCTGAGTATTCATCACAATTGGGCCGTACCAGGCGACCGGCTCTTCGAGCGGTTTGCCGGAGACCAGCAGAAAGCGAATGCCTTCATCGCCCGCCTGCACCACCACTTCATCGCCGCGATCGAACAGCACTAGCGAACGATTGTCCGCCGATAAGGGAGGATTAGTATCCGCCCAGCCGACCGGTTCGGTCGGCACCGCCAGAGGATCTGAGGCATTGCAGAATTTTCCGCTGCCGGCAAATACGTATGCGAACGCATGCCGCGTCGTCCCGACCGGCAACGCTTTCCGGCGGCCCGGAGCAATCGAAATATCGAGATACGTCGGGTCGGCGGCAATTCCATCCACCGGCCCGCTCTTGCCCCAGAAATGTCCGCAGATTACTCGCACGCGCGTGCCGTCATCGTCGGTAATCACTGGAATATCGGGTGACTTCACTTCCTGATAGCGCGGCGGCGTCATCTTCAGCGCCGACGGAAGATTCGCCCACAACTGAAATCCATGCATGCGTCCCGCCGCATCGCCCTTTGGCATTTCCTGATGAATGATGCCGCTGCCCGCGGTCATCCACTGGATATCGCCGGGCGAAATCGCGCCCTTGTTGCCGAGACTGTCGCCGTGCTCGACGGTTCCGGCCAGCACGTAGGTGATCGTTTCGATTCCGCGGTGCGGATGCCACGGAAATCCGGCGAGATAGTCTTCCGGCACATCGTTGCGAAAATCGTCGAGCAGCAGAAACGGATCAAACTCCGTGGTATTGCCAAAGCCAAAGGCGCGGCGCAAATGCACTCCCGCGCCTTCCATCGTTGGCTTGGCCTTGATCAGCCGCTTCACCGGTCGTATCGACATCTCCGCCTCCTGCGCTACTCACTTCAATGGATGAGCAACTCGAGCTGAAGGTAACATTATGATTGGATATTTGCAGCCGGCTGGCAGTGGAAACCTTTTGGGTTGCGGGGCATCTGATTTTCAGACACTCAACCAGTTATAATGAAGCTGTTAAAAAGGAAGGGGACACTCACCGTGACTGAACTCGCAACTTTTGCCGCAGGATGCTTTTGGGGAGTCGAAGTGAAATTTCGGATGATCCCCGGAGTGGTCAACGCGCTGGTTGGTTATAGCAACGGCCACACGGAAAACCCGACATACAAGGACGTCTGCACCGATCAAACTGGCCACGCCGAAGTGGTGCAAGTTGGATTCGATCCGGAAAAGGTCAAATACGAAACGCTGGTGGATGCGTTCTGGCACATGCACGATCCGACTCAAGTGAACCGCCAGGGGCCGGACTTCGGCAAGCAATACCGCTCGGCGATTTTTACTCATTCACCGGAGCAGGAGACAATCGCAAAGAAGGCCAAAGAGGCGCTCGAAGCCAGTAAGCAATTCTCGCGCCCGATCGCCACGGAAATCACTCCGGCCGGCAAGTTCTACGCCGCCGAGGAATATCACCAGCGCTACCTCGAGAAGCGCGGCATGGCCAGCTGCCACATCTGATTTTTGTGGTAGAATTTGAAGATAGTGCGCCCGTAGCTCAGTTGGATAGAGCGTCTGGCTACGAACCAGAAGGTCGAGAGTTCGAGTCCCTCCGGGCGCACCACTCTTCTTCTTGATCCTCGACGACTTAGGCGGCAACAGGCTGCGCTTCAGGCTTACTGCTTTTTCGTGCATTTCGTGCAACAACGGGCTTTTCTGCGAGATTTTCACTCGGAAGCTCAAATCCAAGTCCTACATTACTTAGTTGGAAAATTGAGTTTGTGTTCCAATGCAACAAAGCGTGGATCCGAACGCAACGGATCAAGCTCCGGTTCAACTTTGGCAAACACCAAACCATTGGAGCGGTCAGCGAACGCCTTGTCGAGCCACGTCATCGCAACATCGTTTTGTCGCAACCCCAAATAAACGACCGCGATGTAGTAGGGCGAGACGTATTGTTTGCGAGACGCTGTGATGAGTTGTGCTAATAGTTTTTGAGCTTCGACCTGGTTCCTGAGAGAGCGTAGGCGTGTGCCAGTGCGGAAACCATCAGAGGAGTGTTGTGAGAGAGTTCGACCGCCTTCTGTAGTTCAGCGAGCGCCAGATTGTACTGACCCTTTTGCTCGAAGGCCTGGCCAAGTATCAGGTGAGCCCATTCATAGGTCGGATCCATATCCAATGTGCCGCGAAGCTGCGCTATGGATCGGTCGTATTGCCGTGCCAGGTAGAGGCGCCATCCAAAGCTGGAATTGATACTAATCGAAAGCGGATCGAGATCGCGAGCGTGTTTGATTTGTTCGAAACTCTCATCGAACCGACCCATCGCTATTGAGTAAAGAGAGTAGCGCTGATAGGCGGTGGCGTACTTCGGATCAAGTTCGATGGCCCGCTTAAATCCTTCCGAGGCTCCGGCCCAGTCCCAGTCGTAGTTGAACTTCGCGGTGGCGAGGGAAGTTTCCGCTTCTGCCAACGACGGATCGATTTCGAGCGCACGAATTGCGGCAGCCTTCGCTTTGGGTGCGGCTTCAGATGTGGGCACGGTCCCGTAGATGGTTGCTCCGATAATGCCGTAACAGTCCGCGAGACCAGCATAGGCCAGCGCGTATTGCGGATCCTTGCGCGTTGCGTCTTCGAAATACCCAATGGCTCTGGTAAAGCCTTCGCCCGACCGCCGGTTCCAATAGTATCGGCCTTTCAAATAATCCTCATACGCTTCCGGGCTCACCGAGGGAGTTTTCGCCAACCGCTGTTTGTCCTCGGGACTCAGGTTGATGCGGATTTCGTCCACAATTGCCGAGGAGACACGGTTCTGCAACGCGAGCACATCGCCGATCGGACTTTCGTATGTATCTGCCCATAGATGATGGTCCGTCGAAACTTGTACAAGTTCAGCAGTGATGCGCACACGATCGCCCGCGCGAAGGACCGTCCCTTCCACTACGGCGTCCACTCTTAACTCCCGTGCGATTTCCGACAAAGGTTTGCGGGTGCCTTTGTACGCCATCGCCGTCGAGCGTGAAATGACCCGTAACGAGCGAATCTTTGCCAGGTTTGCGGTCAAGTCATCGGTCATGCCGTCGGCAAAATAATCCTGCTCTTTGTCGCCGGTCAAATTCTCGAGTGGCAGTACCACCAGAGACATGTTATGTGCCGGGTTAATCTTCCCGGATTCCATCCCGCGCACGTAGTGCAAGGCGATTCCGGAGGCCGCCGCAAACACGAGCAGACCGGCCACCAAAAAGGATATCCGCTGCAAGATCAGCCAGCGCCGACCAATTGTATTGGGTTGAGGATCCTCCCGCACGATCGGCACAGTTGATGCAACTATTTGTGTGACCTCCGAGTTGTTTGACCCATCGAGCTGGCGAGTTCCGCCGGTTTGCAACGCAGCGACCGGACGTATTTCTTCGATTGCAGCGATAAACCTGTAGCCACGTCTCGGAAGAGTCTCAATAAAGCGCGGGTGATCTGAAGAGTCCCCAAGGACTTCGCGCAGTCGCATGACGGCATTGTTCAGGCCATGATCGAAATCAACGAAGGTGTCGCCCGGCCACAGGCGCTCCCGCAATTCGTCGCGGGTAATTATTTCGCCGGGCTTTTCAAGAAGGATTGCCAGGATCTGAAACGGTTGTTCGGACAACTTGAGGCGTAAGCCATTCTTGCGCAGTTCAAAAGCTTTTAGGTCGAACTCGAATGCGCCGCAACGAATTGTTTTCGCCGGATGCAAGAATTTATCCATATTTTCGTTGAGAACTGGTCCGAAGTATAGCGCCGCGAAGCAGACCGGTCAAAGCAATCTTGTTATCTGAGAGACTAACCCTTGTGTTTTCAAGCACTAAGACTGAGATGCAGAAATGTTTTCGATTGGACGCATCAGGTATTGCATTGGTTCCCGGGTCTGCGCAAAGTGTCGCCTCATTAGCGTGCAAAGTCTGCGCCAGTTTGAACTTTGGCGCGCAGAGCTTGGAAAACAGGGGACCCGGCATTACCGCCGATAGCGGACCGGGGAGGGGAGAATTATGGATGCTTCGCGTCTTCGTCAGTCAACGTTACAGATGGTTCTGGTCGTTGCAATGGTTTTGTTGCTGGTTACGATTCATTCGTCTCCTACAAGGGCCCAAGTCAGCGGTGCCACGCTCTCTGGACTTGTCACTGACGAACAAAGTGGTCCAGTGCCGGACGCAACGGTCAGGATCAAGAACTTGGGGACCGGCGTGACCCGCGAAGTCCAGACAAATTCGGATGGATTGTACTCAGCGCCAAACCTGATTCCGGGTGGCTACGAGGTCACGATCGCGGCAAAAGGATTTCAGACCGTCGTGCAACACGCAGTTACCTTGACGGTCGGCGGTCAGCAGTCTTTGAATATCAGTCTGAAAGTCGGTGCGATCAATCAAACTGTTCAAGTAAACGCTGCGCCTCCAGAGGTGCAGACTACAACTTCGACGATCAGCGCGACTGTCGATTCGACCACGATGCGGGAGCTTCCGCTGAATGGGCGCGATTGGACATCGTTGGCAACGCTCGAGCCGGGAGTCTCCAGCATACCGAATCAGGTGGGCACGGGATTCAGCGCGAACAAAGGCAATCGGGGATTCGGGAATCAGTTGAGCAACGGCGGGCACCGCGCAAATGAAAACACGTATCGCGTCAACGGGATCAGCATAAATGACTATTCAAACGGTTCACCTGGCGGCGCATCGGGGTTGAATCTTGGAGTGGATGGTATTCAGGAATTTTCGGTGCTCACCAGCAACTACACGGCGGAATACGGTCGCACATCCGGAGCGATAATTAACGCAATTACCAAAAGCGGTGTTGACGAATTCCATGGAACGGCTTTCGTTTTTGATAGAGACAAGATTTTTGACGCGAAAAACTATTTCGATCCCGCGGGCGCGATTCCGCCGTTTCGTCGAGTGCAATTCGGTGGATCGGGAGGGACCGCTCTGGTAAAAGACAAGACCTTTGTTTACGGGACTTACGAGGGCGTGCGCCAAAACCGGCCGGGTTCGCAAGCAATTCATGTGCCCACCGACGCCGAACGGGCCTTGGCGGTTCCGGCAGTGGCGCCATATTTGAAGCTCTGGCCGGAGGCTCCTGCAGGCACGCCGGTGGACAGCAATGGGGTGACCCAGACTTTTGATGTTGCGCTTCCATCCATCTCCAACGAAAATTACGCCACAGGCAGAGTGGATCAAAGGTTTTCCGAAAAAGACACCCTTTCCGCCAGCTACTTCTATGATTCCGGGCCGCAATCGCAGCCGGACCCGCTGCTTAACGCTATTCATCAAGTGTTCTCGCGCCGCCAAATGGCTAGTGCAGAAGAAACGCATATATTCAGCCCTGCTTTGGCTAACACGCTTCGCGTGGGTCTGAGCCGCGTTCGTGGGGACATCAATGATCCAGTTTCCGGCGACTCCACTTCCAAAGATGCGACCCTTGCCATCGCTCCCGGGGCGATCGGGCCGCCACAAATAGGTGTCCCAGGGGTTCTGACTACGGCAATTGGTTTGGGCGGACTCAACCGATTTCTTCACCGTTGGACTTCCGCACAGGCCTATGACGACGCGTTCCTTACTCGCGGTACTCATTCGATCAAATTTGGATTCGCCTTCGAGCGCATGCTTTACAACATCACCGAAAAATTAAGTCCCAACGGCAGACTGAACAACTACCCGAGCCTCGCCGCGTTGCTTAACAATGCTCCTGACCGGCTCAACGCCCTTGCCCCCGGTGGTTCGAATGAAGTTGCCATTCGCGAGAGCCTGTTTGCCGGCTACCTTCAAGATGATTGGCGGCTCCTTCCCAATCTGACCATCAATATGGGTGTCCGGTATGAGTTCACGACTCTTCCGAAAGATGCAAACAATAGAATCCAGGAGATCACAACGCTAGTAAACTGCGCCACTCCTGGAGTAGCGCCTAGTCTGACCAGCCCCTGCGGCCCGCAGCATGTGGGCAGCTTCATACATGACAACCCAACTACCAAAAACTTTGAGCCGCGCATTGGGTTTTCCTGGGATCCCCACAAGGATGGAAAAACCGCAGTGCGTGGCGGCTTTGGAATTTTCGATGTTCTGCCCTTGCCGTATGAGTTCGGTCTGAATACGGCCGCTACGGCTCCTTTCCAAATTATCGGCTTCGATCCCAACGCCACACTGGGAAGCGGCATCGACCCCAAGATCAGTTTCAATCCGAACAAAATTCGAAACCGCTACGTTGACCAGAACCCAAAGCGAGCAGACGTGCTGAACTGGAACGTCAATGTGCAACGACAACTTGGACCGAACTGGACGCTCATCGCCGGGTATGTCGGTTCTCGCTCCGTACACCTCTCCGTTGCCGCGGACGACATCAACCTGGTCCCACCGGTTGCGACTTCAGCGGGAATCGTGATTCCATCCAATACCTATCAACTTGATCCCAACTGGGGAGGTGCGAACGGTGGCATCACCCCAGGCGGTCCAGGTGGAGCAGGTATTCGCCCGGTGTTGTTCGACGGAGAATCGACTTATAACGGCTTCCAAGCACAACTGAAGCGAGATATGAGCCATGGCCTGCAGGGACAATTGTCTTACACGTATGGAAATTGCAAGGACACCAGCTCAGCTCCGGTCACGGGCGATACCTATGTAAATTCCGTTGCTGTACCGTTGCTCCTGAGCAAATCGTACCGAATCGGTGCGTGCGATTTCGATATACGACACACCCTTGTCGGCACGGTTATCTGGGACGTTCCCGGACCAAAAACCGGATTTGCCTCGTACGTTGCCGGTGGATGGCAGGTTGGCACGATTGTGACAGCGACAAGCGGTTCACCCTTTTCCGTGACTTTTGGCGGAGGAGGCGACCCCCTCAACACTGGTTATAACGGCGATTTCTCGATGGACTACGCGCAGTTGGTTTCCGGCTGCAACGCCACGCCTGGAGTTAAGAACGACTCCTCCGGTCATTTACTGGCATTCGATCCCAACTGTTTCACCCCGGCTCCCGCAGTTGCTGGAGGCGTGCTTGTAGGCAACTCTGGACGCAACCGGTTCTACGGGCCTGGACTCACCACAGTAGACTTTTCCACATTCAAGAATTTTAGTTTCAGAGAGCGTTATAAGGTGCAGTTCCGTGCGGAGTTCTTTAACGTCATGAACCATCCGAACTTCGCCGCTCCTAATTTCTTGAATGATGCCAACAATTCCATCCTGACTTCCAATGCTGGCGTTATTGGTTCCACTTCTACTTCGTCTCGCCAGATTCAACTTGGGCTCAAGTTGTCTTGGTGAGCGAACGGACGTGCCATAAGGCGAGGGAGGCCGACCAACCGGCCCTCCCCCGCCTTACTTTCAGTGCACATGAATTCCGCCGCGAGCCTAGGTTGATACGAGCTCTTCTTGTTAGTGCGGCGGCAACAGGGGCTCTCCTTTTGGCCGCAGTAGCAATGAATGCGCAACACAAAGAAGCGCTGAAACTCGTTCAGACGATTCCCTTGCCAAATATAAAAGGCCGCATCGACCACATGGATGTAGACGCGAAAGGTAAACGCCTTCTAATTTCCGGACTTGAAAATGGGTCAGTCGAAGTTGTCGACCTGAAGGCCGGTAAATGGACCCGGAGTATCCCTGGCTTTCAAAAGCCGCAAGGGATCGCCTACGTGCCATCTCTGAACAAAGTGTTTGTCGCCAGCGGAGACGACGGAATGCTGCGCGTTTTTCGAGGAAACACATTCGAACTGCTCGATTCCATCAAGCTGGACGTCGGTGCGAACCGCGTCACCTATGATGCCCGCAACGAACTTCTTTACGTGGGATACGGCGGTAAAGACGCCGGCAAGGATTACGGCGAAGTCGGAATTATCGATGCCCGGAAAGACAAGAAACTTTACGAGATTCGAGTTGCCGCTCATCCCGCCGAGCTGTTGCTGGACAAACCGGGTAGGAGATTATTCGTGCTGGTTCCCGTTGCAAACAGGATCCAAGTAATCGATACGAAAACGCGCGAAGTTACGACGACATGGCCGGTCAGTAGCGAGCGGCCGGGAGACGCCGCGTACGATGAATCTACGCAGCGGTTGTTCTTGGGCACACGCACGCCTCCGCAGATGATTGCAATGGACACACAGACCGGGGCAGAAGTAGTTAATCTACCCACCGTTGACGGGATGGACGGCGTCTATTTCGACGCGTCGCGCAAGCGAATTTACATTTCAGGAGGCAGAGGATTTGATATCGGATACGTGTACGCATATCAGCAGAAGGACGCAAACACCTATGAGATTGCGAGCAAGGTTCCCACGAAGCCAGGAGCCGGAACGTCGATCTGGTCGCCGGAACTGAATCGCTATTACGTGGCGGCCCCCGCTCACGACAACGAACAGGCAGCTGTTCTTGTATTCGAACCGCAACCATAGACCGGTGAGTGAGATCTCGGACGCTGACTGCGGATTGGAAGGTCAGGCTAGTGCAAATTTGGGAGGACCGATGAAGAAACTGTTAGCTGTGAGCGCGGCCGCATTCGCTGCTATTGGCGTCGTCGCATTCCGTAGCACCAGAATCACTCGGGCGCAATCGACAAGCCGGGACATCCTCCCTCTCCAGCTTGAGGAACAGATTCCCGTTCCGAACGTAGCGGGCCGCCTCGATCACTTTACTGCGGACGCGAAGCGCAAGCGTTTGTTCGTATCTGCTTTGGGGAACAACACCGTGGAAGTCATCGACGTTTTTGCTGGCAAAGTGGTTCGAAGCATTAAAGGACTTAGCCAGCCGCAAGGGCCGCTATACGTTCCCGGCTTCGACAAGCTCTACGTCGCGAACGCGGAAGACGGCAAAATCAGAGTCTACGATGGCGCCACGTTCACTCTTAAAAAGACGATTGATTTTGGGGCGGACCCTGACAACGTTCGCTACGACGCAACCTCCAAAAAGATTTTTGTGGGTTTTGGCGAGGAAGACGGCGGGATCGCAATGGTCGACCCCGCCACGGACGAGCGGGTAGGGAAGGTTTACAAGACGGGGGGACATCCCGAGTCGTTTCAGGTGGAGGCCTCCGGAGAGCACATCTTCATCAACGTGCCGGACGCAGGGAATGTAGTGGAATCGATCGATCGTAAGACGGGCGTGGTAACGAAGTGGCCACTGAAAGGGCTGCGCGGAAATTATGCGATGGCCTTGAATGAAGAAGACCACCGGCTGTTTACGGTCACCCGGAAAACACCGATGCTGGTTGTTCTGGACACACAAACGGGGAAGGAAGTTGCAAGATTACGGGCGGCGGGCGAATGCGACGATGTTTTCTTTGACGCTTCGCGGAAACGCATCTATGTCATTGGGGGCGAAGGAATCATCAGCGTGATCCAACAGCAAGACCCGGACCACTACGAGTTGATCGCCAACGTGCCGTCTGGAATTGGCATTCGAACTGGATACTACTTCGCCAAACGCGACCGGTTTTACGTCGGTGTGCCGGCGAAAGGCAACGAGCCTGCACAGGTCTGGACGTTTGAGGCGGAGGATTAGGAAGTGTCGAAGAAGAATGAGTCCAGAATTTCAGTCAAATTTGGAATTTGAAGGCGAGTTAGTGCTGCAAGATCAGGCCGCCAACACGATTGGTCTGTCAGCAGCTTGTTCAACTACCAGAAAGGCAAAGAAGGCGGGCTCGAGAAGAATGCGAAGCAGATTCGCGATCAGCTCGAGCAATAGAGCCCGATGATCACGCCAATGGAACGTAATTCAAAAATTTGGGCCGTGATTCGCGTCTCGAGCGGAAATTTTCTCGAGATGTACGACTTCATGGTCTTTGGCTATTACGCTGCCGCTATTGGCCGGGCATTTTTCCCGAGCGGAAATGCGTTTGCATCCTTGATGCTGTCGTTGATGACATTTGGCGCTGGCTTTCTAATGCGCCCTGT
>Ga0070730_10004239_pt1 | contig 12668 bp, 10 predicted proteins | sample Coa_R1_3_FD_66447 | JGI IMG/M metagenome (GOLD analysis project Ga0070730, IMG submission 66447) | Surface soil microbial communities from Centralia Pennsylvania, which are recovering from an underground coalmine fire - Coalmine... | ecosystem: Environmental > Terrestrial > Soil > Unclassified ...
AGTACGGGAAGGAACTATTGCGGGCAATTATTAAGAATACGTATAGAACGTTGATGACGAGGGGGATGAAGGGGTGCTATATATACTGCACAGACGAAGCATTGACAGGGCATCTAGTCGGTTCCAAGGGCTCTCTAAAATAGACTATCACAAAAAAAGGGAGTTTAGTCAATAAGTATACCGGCGTTGCTTCATTTTTGCATTTCCTTCTTTCATCGACATTCAAGTTCAACACCGGTCAACCGCAAAAACATATAATAGTGCGTTTACAAATAGTCCAGTGAAAAAATGAAGCATCTATCAGTTGCCCCTTTATCGGAGTCAATAAATTCATCCCTCAATTGTATTTCTGGTATAGATCAGCTTTCGGATTATCTTTCAACGAACTCAGCATCGGACAATATTTCGCATTTAGAGGTTTTTGCCAAATTGGATAATCTAACTACGACAGAGTGATTCGAATGCTCTCCAATGAAATTTATTTTCAATATAATTAAGCTCAAATGGGCGGTGTTATATCTAAGGCTCTCGCGCAAAGGAAATCGGACTACGGGTATGTATAAATACAAAGCAGGTCAAATCTCTTGAGAAATTATTTTTAGATAGCTTTCATCGTCGTCTAGGAAGCCGTCATAGGCAATGAGGTGCTTTCCCTTATATTCAACCTATATCGCGAGTATAGCTGCAGAACAATCGATATGAAAGTTTGTCTGCTGAATTTCTAGCAAAGCCGAGGTCGCTACATAACAGATTTATAATCAACCGCGTATGTGATCCGAATTACGTGCCAATCTATTCGGATAACTTTTGCGCCCTAAGTCTGTCATATTCAGATAGTCATTCAATTAGCGCTTAATTTTCGTAATTTAGATTTTGTACTGTTAAAAGAATATGTGGGAGATTCAGGCAAAATAAACGATTATGCTTTCCAGCGGAAAAATATTATTTAATGAGAAATCAAGTATTTCATGGTGTTGCTACTTTATATGGACCAGAGATATTTTGTCCAGCTTATTATTTTCAAAAAAGGAAAATGAAAACTTGTGAGGAAGCCCTAACTTATGTTAAGCACTTGTTAGAATTTTTGATGGATTTTAGCGACAAGTTTAATTTACAGGAAGCTTTGAATAATGCGCAGCAAACGAGTATAAAAAGTCCATTTATATCGACCTCAATGAAAAGAAGCGTCGCTAGGACCTTTGCAACAGAGAAAACTGGCGAGGGTTATATTTATACAATAAGCGGACCTAGTTCTGAGTTTTATGACTTTAACAAAGTAAGGCAAGACAATGGCCTCCCTTTTCATAAAACCTACCACTGGATGGAGGAACTAGGAATTCCAATTAAGGTAGATAATTCCTTTATAATTGAAAAAATAGAAAAAATTAAAGAAGTAAAAGAAGAAGTAGAAGTTGTTTTCGAAAAATAAGGAGGTTTTATGAACGATGTATTGCATGAATGTTTCACAGATGCATTGAATTCTTTAGGTGTAAGCTATAGCAGATATATCAACTTACCCTTTCATATAAGAAAGACAAGTCTTTCATTTGATGTCCATAAATTAGTCGCCGAGTCCCTTGAGAATGCTAATATTGACCAAATCGACTTTTCAACTATAGAGATTTATGATTTAAGTGAAGATGAAATTGACAGTCATTTGAGAATACTTAATGCAAGTTTTGTATTGACTTGCTTAGGCCACCGTGCCTACGTAAAACGACTGGTTTCATATTTGGATTTTCCAGAAGCACGATGGAAAATTAAGATTGATTATTTGCTAAAACTTTTGTTGGGTAAGAAAAATATTGAAATAAATATCCCAAGTTATAAAGAATCCTTAAAATACCAGGATAGCTTTGTTAGAAATAAGTTTTATTATAATATACCGCAATTCAGTGAGGAGTTATTAGGAAGGCATTCGGATAAGAAAGACTACTATGAATATTTGAATTTTTTCTCCGAAGATCATCTCCATTTGTCGAATGAAGCATTAACTATTGGAAAGTGGATGTACCCAACATTAGACGAGATCCGATGTGCTGAATTTTTTTATTTAAATTCTTATTCTCGATTGTCTAATAAATTTAGCGACTTGCATCTTTTCATTTCATGGTTTGATGAATCAATTGATAATAGCAAGGTGATTTTTATAAATACTATCACTGAAACAGTTAAGGACGTATTTCAAAGCTTAAACATAAATAAGAAGTCGGAATTTTGGTTGCCAATCTTAAATGAGAAGACCATTAAACCATTGACCTCTATATTTTTTTTTAAAATAATCGCAAACGAAGACAACTCACAGCAGTTAGCTGGTCAATTTGTTGACAAATTTATTGAATCTGATTTAAAGGCATCGTACTTTAAAGCCTTTTCGGATATCTATCAGTGTAAATATGAACCTGAAAGTATTGTACGAATTAGTCGATTATTAAGGCTCTCAGCTGAACTTTCAGATAATACTAGAAGCAAGCTTAATAAGCTTACGCCAGTTCTTAATAGTTGTATTACCAATTATGTTTCTAATGTGTACATTAGTGAGTTGGAGTCTTTAAAATTAATTGAACAAGGAAACAAAAAAGGGAAATTGAAGTTATTCAATGCGTTTAAGTATAGATTTAGTAAAAATACACGTGTTTTTAATCTGCTTAGTAAGCTTGATAAAGTTAATATCGAGAGTGTCAGTGAGTTTTCAATTAAGGTGCGAATACTTCTAAGTTCTCGCAAGGAATTTAATAGCTCATTTTTGTTGGGGAAAAATCCTTTATCAAGGGACTTGCAGGATTATTATAAGAAGATTTTCAAATCGTGGATGGATGAGACATCAAAAATTGAATGACAAATAGTTTTTGAATGAAAACAAATCTTTTTTGTTGCGGATCCTAGCCTATACCTGATATAGATTATGTTGGTTAATGACAATGCAATAGGCTAGAATGATAGACGTGCCGGTTGAATATTCAGGGTTATAGGACGTAGGCTGAGTGTAATATACCGCCGAATTTATTTGACATGCATATAAGCACATTGCTAAGGACATTGGCTTAGGCCCAAACGGCGCAAATATAATTTTTTCCGCACCATTTTTACCTATAGCGCATATTCGTTCAAACATTTCTGGCAGAGACGAGGCGTCAACACGAATTAACTCCCGTGGATCTATTTTTCTAGAGTCACTTACCTCCTTTATGAAAGCCCATGTTCTCTGAGTAAAAGGTGGGCCAGGAGGAAAAGAAAACATGAAATGGATGCGTTTGTTTTGGTTGCTATCAGTTCCTAAAACATCCGGCAAGCCCAAGGGCATAAATCCCAGACCTATGATTGAAGTCTCAGTACCGTCCTCATCGTCTGCCACGAATGTTGGTATAGTCATCCACGGTTGAGGGTTGTCAGATAAGCTGTCTTTTGAATATGAATCAGGGCCCGAATATATTACTAAAAAATTCTTCAAATCCTTGTTCCGAAGCATAAATTTAATCAAGGGAAAAAAGAATCGCTTGGGAAAGCAGCTTATGTCCAGTATGAAATTACCATTCCCCTTCTTTAAGAAAGAGTTAATATGTAATAGTCACTATTTGATCTGACAAAAAGGGATTTTTAGTTTTATAGGGTCAGGATATATTTAAGCTGCTGGGGGAAGATGATCCAGCATCTTCTGTCTCGCTAAGGTAACAGATTCGTTAAAAGTTTCCATGGGCGTTTTACCAAAGCAATACTTTCCACTGTGAGACCGCTGGTTGTTGTAATATTCCATCCATTGATCAAGATCGTCTTGTAAGGCTGCCAAACTGTTGTATAACTTTTTACGGAAGGTCAGAGCATAAAACTCCTCCTGCATGGTTCGATGGAGCCGCTCACAGATGCCATTGGTTTGAGGATGGCGAACCTGAGTCTTACTGTGCTCGATTCCTTCAATAGCCAGGTATAACTCGTATTCATGATGCTCTGGCTTGCCCTTATACTCCGTGCCCCTGTCCGTCAGGATCCGGAGCAATGGTATTTGATGCTCATCAAAGAACGGCAGAACACGGTCATTGAGAATATCTGCAGAAGTAATGGCATGCTTGGTCTCATAGAGTTTGGCAAATGCCACCCGGCTGTAAGTGTCGATAAAGGTCTGCTGGTAAATGCGGCCGACGCCCTTGATATTGCCGACATAGTAGGTATCCTGGGAGCCGAGATATCCGGGGTGCTCAGTTTCAATCTCTCCAAACGACTCCCGGCGTTCCTTCTTCCGCTCCACGGCCATCAGCTGAGCTTCGGTCAGGACAAGCCCTTCCTCGGCCATACGGACTTCTAAACGCTTTAGGCGTTTGTCAAAAATCTCAAGGTCGTGCCGCTGCCAGACACTCCGGACACCTCCGGCTGAGATAAAAATACCCTGCTTGCGAAGCTCATTGCTTGCCCGGGACTGACCATACGCAGGATAGTCAAAAGCCATCTTCACGACAGCTTCCTCTACTGCTGGCTCGACCCTGTTCTTCAGTATAGGCTTCCTTCTGCTAACTTCCTGGAGGGCTGTTTCTCCGCCCGTGTCGTACAACTCTTTGATTCGGTAAAAACTATCTCGGCTGTAGCCGATCACTTTGCATGCCTGGGAGACATTGCCTAAATGTTCTGCCAAATTCAGCAGTCCTAACTTGCTTTTGATTAACTTAGATTCCTGATTCATGATCTGACATTTTGGGGGTTGATTAAAAGTGTGGTAACTTAAAGTTAACCCCTATTGTCAGACCAAATCTTAACTTCTACAGGTTACCTTATTCTCCAGCAACATCTCATTTATTGAGGTTTCCAGCAAAATGCTCTCAGCCGTGCCGTAAATATGATCTTTTATCGGAATTGCACCGAACGAAATCGTCTGGGTGTTAGTCTTTGGAAAAGTGACATGGATCATGCTCAATATATTGTCGCATATTATTGTATGCGTATCTGATTTCAGGTGAAGGCAGGAGGTGAGTCGCACATAATCAGGGCTTGAGCTGTCTTCGGTATATTCAATAATATTTCTGAGGAATGGAATAAAACTTACGAATACTTTGGGGTTGGCAAGATTTTGCTTAAAGTGTTTGAAGACATCTTTTGTGTAGGGGCTTTGAATCAAGGAAACTTCGCGGGAATCATTCTTTGTCGCCATCAATGCCAATCCCGATTTTTTTAATGGAAACCTGGAGGCTACTGTTCGGTAAAAGTCAAAGTTGTGTGTTAAGATGATTGTTCTAAAGAGGGGATCAAGATGTAGCTCTTTTATGTATTCGATAATGGCGTACTTATTCTTGTAGTCAAAGGAATCGGCTATATCGTCCAAAATCAGCAGTGTCGGTTGTTTGGACTGTTTTCGCGACTCTACATCGAAAAGAAATTGGAGGATATAAAACGCTCTTTGTTCGCCCTTGCTCAGAATATCGAGGAGATCCTCCTTGTTTGTTCGAACAGTGGCTTCTTTGGGATCTCTGGAGTCAAATTCGAGATTGGCGGTTTCTTCTCTTAGAACGACGTCTTCTTGGTTGACTAACTTGATTTCGAATGGGACATAAAAACGATCGTTGAATGTCTTTATGATATCGATCCAAATCTGAAATTCTTTCTTTGCTTCTTTGATGATATTTTCAATTTCAGCCTTTTTGCTCTCGTAGAAATTGGATAACTCGATTGTTTCCTCTTTTAATGAGGAAATATAGTTTAGCCACAGCTTTTGTCTGAACGCTTCGTATTTGCTGACTTCCAGAAGCAGAAAGTTATTTTTTTCAATCGCCGTTTTGAAAGACCTTAGTTCCGCATTTTTCGCGATTGCTTTATCGACCTCGTCAAAGGATTTCTTGAGGCCTGCGTCATTGACGATAGAAGTTATTTCGGTTTGAAGTAGTTGCTGCAGTTCTGCCGACGATTTGACCTCTCCGCTATCACGCAGCGTAAATTTGTGTCCAGCGTCAAAATAGGAATTGTCTTTGGTGGAGTTAAACAGTTCGTTTGCCTGATAAGTCCCAAATGAGTTAGCCGAGCTTCGAAAAAACTTTGATTTTTTTAATAATTCCTCATATTTGGTTGTATACTGGGAGAGTAATGTTTGGTGCTTGTCCAGAAAGGCTTTGACGTTTCCTTTTTTGTCAAAAACGTCATTGTACTTGAAAGCATAGGTTTGGGGTTTGGCTACCAGGCTTTTGGAAATTGCCAGTAACAGTTCGAAAAATGTATCTTTTGGCGAATTGGAATAGGCATTTACGAATTCGTTCTCACAATCTGTGCTTTGTGATATCTTTTTGAGTTTCTTTATATAGTCATCCTTTTTAGTAGTTAACTGGGAATAAATGGCATCATACTTTTTCTTCAGGTCTTTGCTGGCGATGAATGAACTGATTTTGGAAGATGCATCATAATTGTTGTCCTCGGCATTGACGACTAATATCGATTCGGGGGCCAGCGTAGTCCTATCGGCTAGAATTATGTGAGCAGTGGTGCGGCTGTTATATACTTTGTCGCATGGCATTGATCCAGATTCGTCCTTGGCAATAAGGTCCAATGTTCTTGCAAACGAGGTCTTCATTGTTCCATTTGGAGCATATATCAGGAAGGTTCCTGTTTTTAGAGCTCCGAATTCGAATTTATATTCTAATTTACCGATGCCGAAACAGTTGTCTAATTGGATTTCAACAATATTCATGGGAGGGGTGGTTTTTAAGAATGTAAATCACAGCAAAAAGTTCGAGTTAGACAACGGTAAAAACACCCATTTTTCAGCGCTGTTCGGCGAAGATGACATGACTGGTTAGGGCTAATAGTGGCGCGATAGGGCACTTGATTGGCACCATCCGACGTTTTGGCAACGCGATTTCACAGAAAGCCAAACCTACATTGTCGGCGTCTCTGTCAAGAAATTGGTGGTATATCGGTTCGTTGGATGGGGGGTGGGCATAGGTAAAAATGCCTAAAATCAATAGTGCAACGATTGTGAAACTTGTTTCCATGGTAGTAATGGCTATGAAATCAGGACCCCGGGTAGCGGAAGCCAGCCGGTTATTTTATCCAATATTATCTTACCTACCGAGGCATCGAATGCATCATATTTATGCCAAGCGCCGTGATCTGCGTCGTAATGGGCCAGGTACCTGAACCCGTACATGCCATTGAAGACATACCGTTTTTAGGACAGCGATTTTCTAGCATTTTCTCTTATCAGGCCCTTTTGCTTTCTAGGCTTTTGATATAAGGCCAGAGGAGACGAACCTCTCAAGGTATTCCGTATCGTCCTTTTGGTGTTTGTAATAGAACATAGATCGAGCCAGGTCCACTACCTTGCACGCCCTGCCGATGTTTACCTTATATTCCCGAATCAAATGCTCGGCTCGTTCCTTTTTCTCGCAGGGTTTAGAACTTTTTTGAGAGGACATCTTTGAGCATGATGTGATCCAAACTCAGTTCAGCATACATCTTCTTTAACCGGGCATTCTCTGCCTCCAGCTCCTTTAGCCTCTTCAGTTCATGGACTCCATCCCACTATACTTCTTCCGCCAGTTATAGAACGTGGCCCTTGAAATACCATGCTCCCGGCAGATCTCGGCCACATCCCGGCCGGCTTCGTACTCCTTGATCGGGTTGACAATTTGTGTCTCGGTAAATGTGCTCTTTTTCATTGTTGGTAGCTTAGAATTAACGATTCTGTTTACTTTTAAGCTGCCCTATTTTGAGGTATGGCTATATTCGCATCGCCAGCCCAAAATTCCAACATCGATGAATTATTGGCAAAGGTCCTGACAGCCCTTTGCCAAGTGAGCAAACTATACGAAGAAGGCGATCTGAAAAGAAAGCGGAGCATCATTGGTTCGATATTTCCCGAAAAACTCATTTTTAACGGATTCTTTTATCGAACCACCCGGATCAATGAAGCCATCCGGCCTATTTATATGTTGGACAGAGAATCGGACGAAAATAAAAATGGACAACCCGAGGAGAATTTCGAGTTGTCCACTTCAGTTGGCCTACCTGGATTCGAACCAAGACAAACAGAACCAAAATCTGTCGTACTACCATTATACTATAGGCCAATACGTCCTCCGGTAATCTACCGTAAAAAGGAGTGCAAAAATAAGGTTTGAGAACCGACCTTCCAAAAGAATTTACCGTAAAATCGGGATTTCAAGCTCCGGATCAGCGAGTTAGACCAATCGCGGCAACCCTACACAAACTTAAACAGCAACGCCACGATCGCGTAGATCAAGGTCGCCGCAAAGACCCCCTTCGCCGTCTTGTCCCGGTGCGAATTGATATACACCGTGAAAAGCACGATATTCAACAACAAACAAGGCACCGAGATCGCCGTGACCTGCGATTTATTAGTCTGCATAAACCCGAAGAAATCCCTGATCGAATAAAGAGGATAGAATTGGACAAAATAGTAGATCACCAGGCTAAATATCGGTGCTATCAGTCCCAGCACCAGGCCCAACCGGAGGTTGTCTTTTTTGAATATCACGATTTCCACGTTTTTTCGAGTTTGCTCTTAAGAACGTAATTCGTCATGTCAAATTGTACGGGCACCACGCTCACATAGTTGTGCTCCAACGCCCATACATCCGTATCCCTTCCCCGGTCAAAATTTACAAATTTACCCGTTAACCAATAATATTTTCTCGAGTTCGGGTCGTTCCGCTCGACAAAATCCTCCTCGTATTTTGCATAGGCCTGACGGCAGATCTTGAGCCCCTTGATCAGGTTTTCCGGCACAGCCGGGAAATTCACATTGAGGATCAGGTGTTTATCGAGGGGGCGCACCAGCACCTCTTCCACGATCATCCGCACATACTTCCGCGCGGGGCCAAAATCGGCCTCGACACTATAGTCCAGCAGTGAAAAACCCACGGCGGGAATGCTCTCGATGCTTGCTTCCACCGCCGCCGACATCGTTCCGGAATAGATCACATTGATGCTGTGGTTGGCGCCATGGTTGATCCCACTCAGACACAGATCTGGCTTCCGGCGTAGTACTTTATCCACGGCCAGTTTCACGCAATCCACGGGTGTCCCGCTGCAGGACCAGGCCTCCACGCCTTCAAAGACATGATGCATCGGCTGCAACCGCAGAGGATTCCCGATCGTAATAGCATGCCCCATCCCCGACTGGGGCTTGTCCGGCGCTACGACAACGATCTTGCCCAGACCCTTCACGGCTTCGACCAGGTTGCGGATACCCGGGGCGTTGATCCCGTCGTCATTCGTCACCAGGATCACCGGCTGACGCTTCCCGTTCTTGCCCTGAGCCCCATTACCGGAAGCCGCCTTGCTGAGCTTCGCAGCGGAATTCTTCGCGGCGCCAATCTTCGCGGCGCCATCCCGGACTCCACCGGAGTTTCCGGCCTCCAATTTCCTCTCGGCCGCCGTAGCCTCTTCGCCCATCCCATTCGTACCCGTCTCCCGGATGATCCCCGTCGGACCGGTCTTCCCCGTTCTCCTGGAGCGTGCCGTCGTATCGGTTCGCTTGATAATCCCTGTCGCGCCCGTCTTCCCGGGTTTTTTCGTGGCAGCTGTCTTTCCATTATTGACCCCGGTCTTCCCGGCTCTGCCCGCCTTCTTCCCGGCGGCAGCCTTCTCGTTAGTTGTCGTCTTCTTTTCCATAGTATAAATATCAGTCCACATCAGCCTCCGGCCTCGCAGACGGACCGGGTTACCTCCGGCCTGCCACAAAAATCAGCATTATTTCGGAATTTTCCCCCGTTTTCCCCCCATCACCGGGATTTCTCGCCGGTTTGCGCTATTTTTGCACCCATTTTGTGAGCCGGCGGAATACCAGCCTTCGACAGGCCGCAGCCACCGCTCATCCCAGGAGCCACGGTAGTGGCTCGACAGAGCTTCGCTCGCAACCTTCGCCTCGCCCGCCACCGGCGGACGCTGCTCGGTTGGGTCAGACATTAGCCTTTTGCGCGAATAGGGCTAATTTGAAGGGTAGAACTATTCGCGCATCTAAAATTTGTTTCGCGACTATGGCAGGACAATTAAAAGAGGTACGCAACCGGATCAAATCCATCCAAAACACCCAGCAGATCACGAAAGCCATGAAAATGGTCAGCGCAGCCAAACTCCGCCGCGCCCAGGATCAAATTCTCCAAATGCGCCCCTATGCCCAGAAACTCCAGGAATTGCTCAGCAACATCGTCAGCAATACCGAAGGCGACCTGGGAATACAACTCGCCGTCCAACGCCCCGTCGAAAAAGTACTCTTCATCGTCATCACCAGCGACCGCGGTCTCGCCGGCGCCTATAACGCCAACGTGATCAAGCTCGCCAAAAGCACCATCCGCGAAAAATACTCCGCCCAGGCCGCCAAAGGCAACGTCATGATCTGGGCCATCGGTAAAAAAGGCTACGAGCATTTTCTGAAGAACAACTACAACGTCACCGACACCTATAAAGATATTTTCCTCCAGCTCAATTTCGAACACGTTCAGGCCGCGGCCCAGGCTGCCGTACACGCTTTCGAAAAAGGCGAATTCGACGCCGTCGAGATTGTCTACAGCCAATTCCGCAACGCCGCCACCCAGAACTTCGTCGTCGAGCAATTCCTCCCAATTCCCAAGGTAGAGAAGAAACCCGGCGCCAGCAATGTCGACTTCATCTTCGAACCTGGCAAGGAAGAGCTCATCGCCGAGCTCATGCCCAAGATCCTCAACACCCAACTGTACAAGGCCGTACTGGACGCCTGGGCCTCCGAGCACGGTGCCCGTATGACGGCCATGGACAAGGCCAGCGACAACGCAAACGAACTGCTCAAGTCGCTCCGCCTCTCCTACAACCGCGCACGCCAGGCAGCGATCACCACCGAACTGACGGAGATCGTATCCGGCGCCGCGGCACTCCAGGGATAAGCATCAGCGCGCGAACGGATCGGCCCCAAACGGCCCCCGCCACCGCCCCGCTCCCTGATCAACGGGCCAAAGGCCGTAAAAAAAGCATATGGAAATCGGAAACATCATCCCGCATATCGAAGCCCTCATCTTCGCCAGCGACAAGCCACTCACCTCGATGGAGATCACCGAGCTGATCAACAACGCTTTTGGCTTTATGGAAGAGAAGCTGACGCTCGAACAGATCCAGACCTCCATCGACGGGATCAGGGAAAAATATGCTTCTGAATTCTATCCCTTCGAAGTCCGCGAAAGCGGCGGCGGCTGGCAATTCCTGACAAAAAGGGACTTTCATAAGACGGTGGCCCAGCTCAACGGCGAGAAATTCCTGAAACGCCTCAGCTCCGCCGCCCTCGAAACCCTCGCCATCATCGCGTACAAACAACCGATCACAAAGGGCGAGATCGAGGCCATCCGCGGCGTAAGCAGCGACTACAGCATCCAGAAACTGCTCGAAAAAGAACTCATCGTCATCTCGGGCCGCAACGAAAATATGCCGGGCAAACCGCTCGTCTACTCGACATCGAAGACCTTCATGGACTACTTCGGGATCAACTCCGCCGAGGATCTGCCCAAACTCAAGGAGATCTTCGCGGAAACCCTCGTCGAACCGACCCTCATCACCCATAGCCCCGACGAGATCGCCCCCCTCCAGCCCAACACCGCCGGAGAAGCGACCGAAGGCGATGCCCCCGAAACCGACGCCGACGGCGCCCCGCTCGTCGTCTCGGAAGATGGCGAACTGCAGGTAGGCGCCGGCGGCGAAAACTCCGAAACGGCCGAAGGCGAAGAGCCGGACAACATCGAAGGCGTCTCCGACTCCATCCCCCCGTATTCCGACGCCGACGAAAGTCTCGCCCCTGAATATCCCGACGCCGAAACCGAACAGGCCGAAGAGTCCGACGTCGAATCCGATGAAATGGAAGCCGAACAGGCCGAAGCGCATATCGAATCCGAAGCCGAAGGCCCGGACGAATCACAAGGCGAATCTGACGAAGAAGGCGACGACGAAGACGCCTCCCCCGACGAAGACGCCGACACCCCGCCCCACGGCGCCCATTAAACGACCTAACCCATGTCCCAGCAGCAATCCCAACTAACCCCCGACTACCTTATCTCCCTCGGTCAGCAATTCGGAACCCCCCTGTACGTCTACCATGCCGAAAAGATAAAGGAACAATACACCAAACTCACCACCGCCTTCCGCGGCACCAACACCGTCTTCTTCTACGCCTGCAAGGCCCTTACGAATATCAATATCCTGAAATATATCTACAGTATCGGCGCGAACGTCGACTGCAGCTCCATAAACGAGGTAAAACTCGCCCTCCACGCCGGCTTCCCGCGGCAACGCATCCTCTATACGTCGAACGGCATCGGCTTTGACGAGATCGTCGAAGCCCAATCCCTCGGCGTCATCATCAATATCGACAGCCTTAGCAATCTGGAAAAGTTCGGCCAGAAGTTCGGCCACAGCTACCCGGTAGGCGTCCGCCTCCGCCCCAATATCATGGCCGGCGGCAACCTCAAGATCAGCACCGGTCACGATAAAAGCAAGTTCGGCATCCCCGTCGACCAGGTCGACAAGATACTCACCCTCGCCGAAAAGTACTCCCTCCGCATCGCCGACCTCCACATCCACACCGGCAGCGAGATCAAGGACGTCGACGTATTCGTAAAAGGCATCGAGATACTCTTCGACCTCATCCCGAAATTCAAGGAACTCGAGTTCATCGACCTCGGCGGTGGCTTTAAGGTACCCTACAAGGAAGG
>Ga0070730_10004240_pt1 | contig 12663 bp, 10 predicted proteins | sample Coa_R1_3_FD_66447 | JGI IMG/M metagenome (GOLD analysis project Ga0070730, IMG submission 66447) | Surface soil microbial communities from Centralia Pennsylvania, which are recovering from an underground coalmine fire - Coalmine... | ecosystem: Environmental > Terrestrial > Soil > Unclassified ...
ACCGGGCCTCCTGACAGCTACCCGGACCGGACTCACACCGGCAAGCGACGACGAGCTTACGAGTCAGTCGTCAACCACTCATTCGATCAACCACCAATCTCTACTGGACGCACAGGAGAGCCATCATGAACAAGCAGCTGTGCTGGTCGCTTCATCGGTCTTGCCCAAGCGACGCGCGATGGATCGTATAGACCAGTTCGGCCAGTCGGCCTGATCACCACGGTCTCGGTTACGGACTGGATCACCTCTCGCTTCGCGGGTGCATCCCGGCCGGCGGACTGCTTTTCCTGGCCCGCCACGGATCCCCGGCTGCGGGGCGGGACGGTTGCGGGTCTGTGCGTAATGTTCTGGGATAAAGAAAGGGCGGCCCGCGACCCGCTGGCCGCCCCGGACGGCCACAAGCCCGGGAGACCTCCATGACATCCACGCATGACGCACAGGTGGCGGACTTGGCGCCGGGACGGGCCGCGCTCGTGGCCAAGCACTCCGACCGGCTCGACGAGGCGCTGGCCGCGATCGCCGGGCGCGGTTACTGGTCGGCCTACCCCGAGTCGCCGAGCCCCCGGGTCTACGGGGAGGGTGCCGCCGAGGCCGGTAAGGCCGCGTTCGAGGCACACCTGGGCAAGCCGTTCCCGCTCGGCCAGCCCGGCGCGGACGGCTGGGCCGGTGGCGAGGTCTCGCCGTACGGCCTGGACCTCGGCCTGACCTACGAGCACCTGGGCGCGGACGCCCTGATCGCCGCGGCCACCGCGGCGATGCCCGGCTGGCGGGCGGCGGGCCCGCAGGCCCGTGCGGCGGTGTGCCTGGAAATCATCGACCGGATCAACGCGCGCAGCTTCGAGGTCGCGCACGCGGTCATGCACACCAGCGGGCAGGCGTTCGTGATGGCGTTCCAGGCCGGCGGCACGCACGCGCAGGACCGGGCGCTGGAGGCGGTCGCCTACGCCTATGCCGAGCAGACCCGGCACGCCGATACCGCGGTGTGGGAGAAGCCGCAGGGCAAACGGCCCGCGCTGCGCATGGAGAAGACGTTCACCCCGGTCCCCCGGGGCATCGCCCTGGTCGTCGGCTGCACGACGTTCCCGACCTGGAACGCCTACCCGGGCCTGTTCGCCAGCCTCGCCACCGGCAACGCGGTGATCGTCAAGCCGCACCCGGGCGCGGTGCTCCCGCTGGCGATCACGGTGTCCGCGGTGCGCGAGGTGCTCGGCGAATACGGTTTCGACCCGAACCTGGTGCTGCTCGCGGCCGAGGCCCCGGGTGAGGGCCTGGCTGCGGTGCTCGCCGTCCGCCCGGAGATCAAGATCATCGACTTCACCGGGTCCACCGCGTTCGGGGACTGGCTGGAGCAGCACGCCCGCCAGGCCCGGGTGTACACCGAGAAGGCCGGCGTGAACATGGTGCTGATCGAGTCCACGTCCGACTACTCAGGGCTGCTCGCCAACCTGGCGTTCTCGCTGATCCTCTACAGCGGCCAGATGTGCACCACGCCGCAGGACCTGCTGATGCCCGCCGGCGGGATCGACACCGACCAGGGCCACAAGGACGCCGCAGAACTCGCCGCCGACCTCGGCGCGGCGATCGACGCCACGCTCGGACCGGACGCCCAGGCGGTGGAGTTGCTCGGCGCGATCGTCAACGACGGGGTACTCGGCCGGCTGGACGCCGCCGCCGCGCGGGCGGTCGGCGCCGGCCGGGTGGCCGTGTCCAGCCGGGCCATCGGGCACCCCGGGTTCCCCGGCGCCCGGGTGCGTACCCCGCTCGTGGTCCACGCTTCCGCCGACTCACCGGAGATCTCCGGCGAGTGTTTCGGGCCGGTGTCCTACCTGGTGTCCACGCCGGGTGCGGCGGCGTCGGTCGCACTGTTCCGCGAGGTCGCCGGGTCGAAGGGCGCGCTGACCGCCAGCGTGTACTCGACCAGCGAGCAGTACCTGGACCAGGTCCGGGACGCGGCGCTGGACGTCGGCGTCGCCCTGTCGGAGAACCTCACCGGCGGGGTGTACGTGAACCAGTCGGCCGCCTTCTCCGACTTCCACGCGACCGGCGCGAACCCGGCGGCGAACGCCAGTTACACCGACGGCGATTTCGTGGCGGGCCGATTCCGCGTCATCCAGTCCCGCCGTCACCTGCCCGCCGGACGCCGCCCGGTTTGAATTACCGGGTCACGGGTGACCGGCGGGCGCGGGCCACGGTGGTGAGGAAGACGGCCAGGCCGACGGCGGTGGCACCGGCGCCAAGGGCGAGGGCCACCGGGTAGCCCCAGGCACTGGCCGCGAGGCCGCCTGCCACCGAACCGGCCAGCCCGGCGATGCCGCTGCCCGCGTTGAGCAGGCCCTGGGCGTCGCCCTCGGCGTCCGGGCGGAGCTGCCCGGTCAGCCCGGGTGACGCCACCGACAGGAACGACCAGGCGAAGAGGATCCCGGCGAAGCAGGCCAGCGCCAGCACGGCCGGCACATGGCCGGCCGCAGCGAGCGCCGCCAGCGCGGCGAGCATGACGACCCGTGCTCCCATCGCCCCGGCCAGGACGATGGCGGGCCCACGGCGCTGCGAAGCCCGGGCCGCCACGATGAACAGCGGCAGGCTGAGGAAGACGATCACGGCGAACGCGACCGCCGAGGTGCTCGGCGGCACACCGAAGGAATGCCGGAACAGCAGCGGGTACAGCGAGAACACGATCGCCGAGCCCGCGTAGGCGGGGATCCAGGCCGCGAGCAGCCAGCCGAACCCGCCGCCCAGCAGGTGGGACACACCGGCGAACGGACGGCGCCGCTGGTGCAGGTGATGCGCGCGGGACGGGCTTGCCGGGCCCCACTCCCCCACGTGGCCAACGGAGGCGAGCCTGTGAGTGGCCCGTGCGGGCGCGCTGCCGGGTGCCGGCGCGCGGGGCGTTGCCGGGCTCGCCGCTGCCCGGGCCGGTGCCGGCTGGCCGGGGGCGTCGGGGGCGGGCGTGGGCGGTGTGCCCCCTGGGGCGGCGGCGCGGGGCACTGCGGGCATCCGGGGAATCAGCAGCAGCGCGAGCGGGATCGCGGCGGCCGGGACCAGCGCCCCGGCCAGCAGCCCGGTCCGGGCGCTGAGGCCGCTGAGCCACGAGGCCATGAGGAGTGCGGCGCCCTGGCCGACGGACAGCGCGGTCTCCAGCCAGCCGAGGCGCTGGTTCCATTCCGGCTCGGGGCGGCGCTCGACTATCAGCAGGTTGGCGATCGTCACCGCGCCCGCGAAACCGGCCCCGTCGGCCAGCGCGAACAGCAACTGGAATCCAGGGCCGAGCAGCGGGAACAGCCACAGCGAGACCGCCGCGACGGTGGCGCACGCCGTGGCCAGGCCGCGGTAGGCACGGTAGCGGTCGGCCAGGCTGCCGGTCAGCGGCGCGGCAAAGGCGCCCAGGTTGAAGGCACCCATCACCAGGCCGACATGACCCACGCCGTACCGGGCGGCCACCACCGGCAGCAGGATCGGCGTCAGGCCGACTGCGGTCCCGTTGATCAGCGCGAACGGGGTGAACCAGGGTTCCAGCAGCCGCCGCACGCCGCCGCACGCGGCCGGCCGGTGCTCCGGGCCGGCCGGGCCCCCGGCTGGTGCGGCCGGGCCGCCGGTCGGGTGCGCGGGCACAGGCGCCATCGTAGGGCAGCGCGGGCCGGTGAGCCGGCCACGTAGTGCAGGCCGGTGGCGGTGCCGGTCAGCGCCAGTCCGGCGCAGATCGCCACGATCGACCTGGCTGTGCAGGCACGGAAGCAGGCATGACAGGCCAGGCGAACACGGGCAGCCGGGCTGGACGCCCGCCTGCCCTGGCAGCATGCTTGTTTCGCCACCGTGCCGCCGGGACGGGAGCCGGGGGCGCCCTGCGCGCCTGCGGGCGCGCCCCATCCGGGGGCAGGAGAGCGAGCACCGAGGCCGGGAACATGACGGGTAACAACGGCGAGCGACAGCAGCCAGGCGGGATTCGCGAAGTCGCCCGGATAGCGGGTGTCTCGGTTGCCTCGGCCAGCTTCGCGCTCAACGGGCTGCCGGGGGTAGCCGAGCACACCCGGCGGCGCATCCTGGCCGCGGCGGAGCAACTTGGCTACCGGGCCAACCCCCAAGCCCAGGCGCTGCGCCGGGGACGCACCACGAGCTATGGCTTCGTGGTCAGGAACTTCGCCAACCCCTTCTTCCTTGACGTGCTCAGCGGGGCCGAGGAGGTCGCCCAGGCGGCGGGGGCCACAGTGCTCATCCTCGACTCGCGTTACTCGCTGGAGCGTGAGGCAATGCACGTGCGGGAGATGGCAGCGCAGCGCCTGGCGGGGCTGGCCATCGCTCCCGTCGGAAACGGCGAGTCGATCCGGCTCTGGCAGGACCTGCGGGGCGGCGCGCCCGTGGTAGCGCTGAATGCGACGGCGGACAACATCACGCGTGTCTCCCGGGTTGGCCCGGACAACGCCGCGGCCGTCAGCCTGCCGATGCACCGTCTGGCCGAACTCGGCCATCCGTCCGTCGCGTTCGTGTCAGCCCCGCGTGACCTGATGGCGGATCCGGACCGGCTGGGTCACTTTCGGCACCTCTCCCGCGTCCTCGGCCTGCGGGCGAAAGTGATGTACACGCCGCTCACGATCACCGACGTGCAGCTTGCCGCCCGCACGCTGCTGGCGGGACCGGCCCCGCCCACCGCGATAATCACTAATTCCGATTACACCGCGCACGCGATCTATAAGGCCGCGCGGGGACTTCACCTCCGGGTGGGCCCGGCGGTCTCGGTGGTGGGTCACGACGACCTGCCCACCTCCGAACTGCTAGACCCGCCCTTGGCAACCATCCGGCTGGACCGCAGAGAGATGGGCCGCGCGGCGATGCGGCGGCTGCTCGAACAGGTCCCGGCCGGAGATTTCGTCGCGCCGGTGGAGCTGGTGGAGCGGGCCTCAATGCAGCCCTTGCCCCGGCCGGCCGGAACGTGAGGCCGACAGGCACAGGGCCGGGTGATCTTCGGGCGACAACTCGGTAACGGCCCCTTGACACCCTGCTCCGGCTGGGCAAGCATTCCGAACACTAAACGTTTAAGGTCTTGCCGGGCAGCCCTCCGACACGGGCAAGGCCGGCAACCTCCTGACTAAAAGCAAAGCCGGGGCTTGCGAGCGGCGCAGGTCAGGATGGGGACGGAAAAGCTAGCAGGAGGCATTCACATGAGATTCACACCACGGCTTGCGCTGGCGGGTGCCGCCGGGCTGGCCTTGCTCGCGGCAGCGTGCTCATCGACATCGAATAGCTCCAGCGGCGGGACCAACTGGGCCAGCGTCACGTCCGCCGCAGCGGGCGGCGGGATGAGCAAGCTGGTCGCCGCTGCCAAGGCTGAAGGCACGCTCAACGTCATCGCCCTTCCGCCGACGTGGGCCAACTACGGCACGATCATCAGCACCTTCGAGAAGAAGTACGGGATCAAGGTCAACTCCGCGCTGCCCGACGGATCCAGCCAGCAAGAGGTGGACGCGGTGAAGCAGGAGAACGGTACCGCCAAGGCGCCCGACGTGCTGGACGTCGGCATGGCGGTGGCACTGGTCAACACCAACCTGTTCGCGCCTTACAAGGTCGCCACCTGGAGCGCCATCCCGGCTGCCCAGAAGGCACCGAACGGGGTATGGGTGCAGGACTATGGCGGCTACATGGCGGTCGGGTACTCCGCCAAGTTCGGCACGATCACCTCGCTGAACCAGCTGCTGAGCCCGAAGTTCAAGAATGCGGTCGCGCTGAACGGGAACCCGACCTCGGCGAACGCCGCGCTCAACGGCGTCATGATGGCGAGCCTGGCGGAAGGCGGGAGCGCCAGCAGCATCGCCAACGGCGTGGCCTTCTTCCACAGGCTCAAGGCGGCGGGCAACTTCTCCCCGGTGCAGGCCACCGGCGCCTCGATCAAGGCCGGCACGACCCCGGTCGTGTTCAACTGGGACTACCTGAACCTGCCCAGCTACGTGGGCGTATCGAACTGGAAGGTGTTCATCCCGTCGAACGCAGTGCTGGGCGGCTACTACGCGCAGGCCATCAACAAGAACGCGCCGCACCCGGCGGCCGCGCGGTTGTGGGAGGAGTTCCTGTACTCCCAGGCGGCCGACGGCGGGCAGAATCTCTGGCTGGCAGGCGGCGCGCGGCCCGTCGAGCAGGCGGCGATGACCGCCAACGGCAGCATCAACAAGGCCGACGCCGCGAAGCTGCCAGCCGTCGCGGGCTCCCCTGTGTTCCTGAGCCAGAGCCAGGCCACCAGCGCCGCCAGCTACCTGGCGGCGAACTGGGCCAAGGCCGTCGGCTAGCGGAGGGGAGCGTGGCGGTCGCCACGACGGCGGAGCCCGCCGCCCGGCCCGTTCGGCCCGGGCGGCGGGCTCCGCTCGCCTGGATCGGCACCGTGCCGTTCTTCGGCTATGTCGCGGTCTTCCTGCTGTGGCCGACCGGGATCGTGGTCCTCGACGCGTTCAAGGACACGACAGGCAAGTTCACCCTGTCCGGGGTGACCTCGCTGTGGAACCCGGCCGTACGCGGCTACTTCATCGGCTCTTTCAAGCTGTCGCTGATCTCGGCGGTGGCCGGGGCCGTGCTTGGCGCGATCCTGGCCTATTGCGTGGCCTCGGGGAACCCGGCGGGCGCGGTGCGCCGGGTGTACCTGTCCGGATCGGGCGTCCTGGCCCAGTTCGGCGGGGTCACCCTGGCCTTCGCGTTCCTCGTCACGATCGGGCCGACCAGCGGGCTGCTGCTCCGCGCGGGCTGGTATTACAGTTTCCCGCTGGGCATCGCGCTGATCTACACCTATTTTCAGGTCCCGCTGATGGTCCTGGTCTTCCTGCCCGCGATCGACGGCCTGAAGATCCAGTGGCGGGAGGCGTCGGAAAACCTGGGCGCCTCGACGTGGCAGTACTGGCGGTACATCGGCGGCCCACTGCTGGCGCCGGCCTTCCTGGGCTCGGCGCTGCTGTTGTTCGCCAACGCACTGTCGGCCTTCGCCACAATTGAGGCCTGGGAGAACCAGATCGCCTACACCGTCCCGCAGCAGATCAGCACGTCACTGAGCAGTGAGGTCGGGCTGAGCAATATCAACTACGCCGATGCGCTCGCCATGGGCATGGTGATCATGGTGGCCATCGTCATGACGGGATACGCGCTGCTCCAGCGCCGGGCGGCGCGATGGCTGCACTGACGTCGCTGGGCGAGACGCCGGCGGAGACCGCAGCGCCGCGCCGCCAGGGCATGCGGGCCCGCCGCCGGCGGCGGCTGAACGCATTCCGGTACCTGGCCTTCACCATGTTCGGGCTGTTCTTCCTGCTCCCCATGCTGGCGATGATCCGGTTCTCCCTGGAGGGGAGCAAGGGCGGCACATGGTCGCTGGCGGCATGGCGGGACATCGTCTCCTACCAGGGTGTAGGCGTGCCGCCGCTGATGAGCGCGGTGGAGATCTCGCTGGAGTTGGCGGTAATCACCTGCCTGGTCATTCTGGTGCTGCTGGTGCCCACGATGATCTGGATCCGGCTGCGGGTGCAGTGGATCAGCCGGACCTTCGAGTTCCTCTGCCTGCTGCCACTCACCATCCCGGCGATCAGCCTGGTGGTCGGCCTCGGCCCGGTCTACAACAGAATCGAGCATTACAACCTGTCCGCGCTCATGCTGTTCTGGGTCTACGTCGTCCTGGCGCTGCCCTACGCGTCCCGGGCGCTGGCTGCCGGGCTGAACGTGCTCGACGTGAAAACCCTTTCCGAGGCGGCGCGCAGCCTGGGGGCAAGCTGGTTCACCGTGATGGTGCGTGTGATCGCGCCCAACATGTGGCAGGCGATCCTGAACGCAACGCTGCTGTCCTCGGCGCTGGTGCTGGGCGAGTTCACCATCGCCTACCTGCTCGGCTACAACAATCTCCAGGCTGAGCTGTACTCCATCAGCCGGAACACGCCGAATGCCGGGGTGGTGTTCTCCACGTCGGCGGCCTCGCTGCTGTTCGCCTTTGTCCTGCTGTTGATCCTGTCCTATGTCGGCCGCCCTCGCAGGCGGGGATAGGTAGTGCCCGTGACCTCACCAACGACCAGGGCGCAAGACGCCGGAGCACGGACCGGCGTCGAAGTCCGGCTGGAAGGGCTGAGCCGGCATTACGGCTCCGTCGTCGCGTTGCAGGGGCTGGACCTCACGATGCGGCCAGGTGAGCTGGTGGTCCTGCTCGGCCCATCGGGGTGCGGCAAGACCACCACGCTGCGGCTGCTGGCCGGCCTCGAGGATGCCGACGAGGGCCGGATCACGGTCGGCGGCGCCGACATCACCCACCTGCCCGCCAACAAGCGCGATATGGGCATGGTGTTTCAGGCCTACTCACTGTTCCCGCACATGACGGCGCTGGAGAACGTGGCGTTCGGGTTGCGGCTGCGGCGGGCCGGCAAGGCCGAACGCGACCGTCGGGCGAGTGAGATGCTGGAACTCGTCGGGCTGGCCGAGCAGGCGGGCCGCTACGCACATCAGATCTCCGGCGGGCAGCAGCAGCGTGTCGCACTCGCCCGCGCCCTGGCGATCCAGCCCAAAGTGCTGCTCCTGGATGAGCCGTTGTCCGCTCTGGACGCGAAGGTCCGGTCCCAGCTCCGGGACGAGATCCGCCGGATCCAGCTCGAAGTGGGCATCACCACGTTGTTCGTCACCCATGACCAGGAAGAGGCGCTGGCCATCGCCGACCGAGTCGGCGTGATGCGCGAGGGCCAGATCGAGCAACTCGGCTCGCCGACCGATGTCTACTCCCGCCCGGCGACTCCCTTCGTCGCCGAGTTCGTCGGCCTGTCCAACCGGTTGGCGGGCGAGGTCACCACCTCGGGCACCGTCGTCGTACGTGGCTGCCAGCTCCCCCTGATGGACAGCGGCGTGCCGGCCGGCCCAGTGGTGGCACTGGTGCGGCCGGAGGCGGTGACGGTGGCTACCAGCGAGCCGACGGAAGCAGGCGCGCTGACAGGGACGGTGATAGCCACCACGTTCCTGGGAGCGACCAGCCGCATCACCGTCGACCTGGGCGACACGAGGATCATGGCTCAGCTGGCGACGGCCGAGGCCGCCGCACTGTCGGCAGGCCAGCGCGTCACCCTGACGATCCGGCCCAGCCCGGTGCTCGTCTCCGCCGGCTCAACGGCCGCGAGCACCGGGTGAGCGGCGGGCATCCACCGCTCACCATCCACCGCCGGCTCGGACCCGGAGCCGTGCTGCGCAGTGGGGCCACCGCGGATTATCAGGCCATCGAGATCATCGAGGGTGAGCCGCACCTGGTACGCAGGCCCCTGGGCATGCCGACGGCCCCGCCGGCGCCAGGCCCCGGCCGCCCACTGCTCTGCCTCGCCCACATCACCGACCTGCAGATCGCCGACGTCCAGTCGCCGACCAGGTTCGAGTTCCTCAACCGCCTGTTTGCCGACCCGCGATACGCCCAGATCGTGCCGGTGCAGCGCCCGCAGGAAGCGCTCACCGTGCACGCGGTCGATGCCACGGTCCGCACCCTCAACACTGTGCGCTGCCCTGCCACCGGTCTGCCCCCGCAGTTCGCGGTCACCACCGGCGACGCCATCGACAACGCGCAATGGAACGAGCTGCGGAACTTCCTCGCCCTGTTCGACGGAGGCCTGACAGCACCCGACTCGGGCGGCCCCCGCTACGAGGGAGTGCAGGCGCTCGACTGGCCAGACGACATCTTCTGGAAGCCGGACGGCGTTGCCAGCGGTGGCCCCGACCTTTTCCGGCGGGAGTTCGGGTTCCCGCACTACCCGGGCCTGCTGGCGCACGCGCTGCGGGAATTCCAGGCGGGCGGGCTGACGATCCCCTGGCTATCGTGCTTCGGCAACCACGAGGCCCTCAACCAGGGGGTCGGCATCCACACAGAGGGCATCGCCCGGGCGCTTACCGGCGACCGCAAGCCGCTGCGGCTGAGCGACAGTTTCGACCACGATCAGGCACTCGAACTGTTCACGGTGCGTCCCGAGGTTTTCCTGGCGGGCCCGTCGCGCACCGTCGCCGCCGATCCCGCACGCCGGCCGATCAGCAGGCGGGAGTTCGTCGAGGCTCATTTCCGGCCGGGTGCGCGCCCTTACGGGCACGGCTTCTGCGAGCGTAACCGGCGAGACGGCACTGCCTACTACGTCCACGACACCCCGGAGGTGCGGCTCATCGCGCTGGACACCAACTGCCTCGCCGGAGGCGCCGCCGGGTGCATGGACGCCGGCCAGGCCGCATGGCTGGAGGAGCGGCTGGCGGAAGTCCATGCGGACTACGAAGCCACCGACGGGAGCCAGGTACGCACCGGCAATCAGGACCGCCTGGTCATGCTGTTCTCCCACCACGGAATCGACACCCTTACCAGCACCAGGGGCGGTCACGGGAGCCCGGGCACCGGGCCATTGCTGGGCGCCACGGAGATCCTCGGCCAGCTACACCGGTTCCCGAATATCGTGCTGTGGCTCAACGGCCACACCCATCTCAACGCCGTGCGCCGCCGGGCGCACCCGGACAACCCGGTGCAGGGGTTCTGGGAGGTGACCACCTGCGCCGTCATCGACTGGCCGTGCCAGACGCGGCTCGTCGAACTCGTGGATCACGGCAGCTACCTGTCCATCGTATGCACCATGGTCGACCACGACACACCAACGGCGCCCGTGGCCCTGAAGACCCGCGACGATCTCGCCTCGCTCCACCGGGAGCTCGCGGCCAACGTCCCCTTCCGGGGCGCCCGCTCGGGTGCGGCGGGCACCCCCGCCGATCGGAACGTGGAGCTGCGCGTCACCCCGCCCTTCCGGCTCGCTTTCCAGCGGCAACGGTATTGAATGGTTCGGCCGGTGCATGCTCACTCCCTGTATGCCGGTGCGGAAACCGCACTGCTGCCGCGCCGCCCCGAACCGCTGCCAGCGCCGCCCCGAACCGCTGCCAGCGCCACCGCGGCCGGTGCCACCCCGCCCGGCCGCCGGGTTCGCGAAACAGCAGGCGAAGTGCTGCGCCAGGCAGGAAACTGAGAAGCTATGATTAACTCCGGCATCCGGGGAACAATGAACCCGCGCTTAAAATCTGGCTCTAAACGCGTCAATACCCTGGATGGCATATGAAAGAACGGATGCGGGACTCGGCGTTCTCCACCAATATCGACCCGAGCTGGACCGGTGCCGTGGCCGGCTACTACGGCGGGCCCACGGCCTACAACGTGTGGTCACCAGGGGACTGGAAGCAGTTCAGCAGCAACCGGAAGCTGCCCATCTGGGTCGCTGGCCTGGACGGGTCGGGTGAGGGCGAGACGGCGGTCAGCGCGCTTCGCGCCCTGGGTGTCCCGACGGGTGTCTACACCGTGGTGGACATGGAAAACCGTGTGGACAAGACCTACGTGGCACACTTCGGCGCCACCGTGCAGGCGGCCGGGTACAAGGTCTGGGTCTACGGGTCGTCGTCCTCGGTGTTCAGCAACCCCCGGCTGAACGGCTACTGGGTCGCCGATTACGCCGACAAGGGCCCGTTCATGTACGACCACGCGCATGTGCGGGCCACACAGTACGCGACCGGGCAGCAGTACGACAGTTCCACGGTGCGGGACTGGACCTACAACTTCGGCCCGTGGTGGGTATAGGCGGCCGTGGTGAGTGCAGGCCCGGCTCATCAGGCCAGGCTGGCCGCAATCCGGGCGATAAGGCCGGCCGACTCCGCGGCGCCGAGGGCCTCGGCGCGCAGGTGGTCGAAGACCACTCGGTAGCACCGGACCTCGTCCTCGTTCTCCAGGAAGAGGCTGCCGGTCAGGTGTTCCAGGTACACCACCGCGGGGTCGGCTGGGTCGGCGAACTCCAGCATGGTGAACGGGCTGATCGGCTGCGCGTGTGCAGGGGTGCTGAACGGCAGCACCTGGAGCGTGAGGTTCGGCCGGGCGGCCAGGCCGGCCAGCCGCCGCAACTGGGCCCGCATGACCGCGGGGCCGCCGACATGCACCCGCAGCACGCTCTCGCCGAGCACCACCCACATCTCGGGCGGGCTGGCATCGTCAAGAATGGCTTGGCGCCGCATCCGCAACGCGACCTGCCGGTCGATGTCCTCGCTGGACCCGGCGTGCGGCGCGGCCCCCAGCACCGCGCGGGCGTAATCCTCGGTCTGCACCAGCCCGGGCACCACCATCGGCTCGAAGTCGCACAGCCGGGCGGCATCGGACTCCAGCCCGATGTAGGCCTCGGCCCAGGGCGGGAGCACCCGGCCGTAGGCGCGCCACCAGCCTTTGCGCCGCGCGTCCCGGGCGAGCTGCACCAGGGTGTCCGCCTCGCTGCCGGTCACGCCGTAGATCTCCAGCAGTTCCCGCACATCGCCGGGGCGGGCACCGATCCGCCCGGTCTCCATGCGGCTGATCCGGGTACCCGAGCACTCCAGCCGCTGTCCCACGTCCTCGCAGGTTAAACCGGCCCGCTCACGCAGCCGCCGCAGTTCGACGGTGAGGCGCTTATGGCGGACCGTGGGGCTGGGGGCGGCCATGCTTCCTCCGTAAGTCCTGCGCCGGGAAGTGCGGCGGTGCGAGCATAACTGCGAGGGCCAACAGCGCTAAGGCGCATCATACAGAAACGAATGTTGCGCAACATACCCGAAATGGTGCATGATGATCAATCACTACTATTTCGCATAGTACGTATCTAGGGCGAAGGGCCGCTCACCGCATGGGGATGCCAGCGCGCCAGGCGAGCCCGC
>Ga0070730_10004241_pt1 | contig 12662 bp, 13 predicted proteins | sample Coa_R1_3_FD_66447 | JGI IMG/M metagenome (GOLD analysis project Ga0070730, IMG submission 66447) | Surface soil microbial communities from Centralia Pennsylvania, which are recovering from an underground coalmine fire - Coalmine... | ecosystem: Environmental > Terrestrial > Soil > Unclassified ...
TTGAACTCGCCGCCGATCGCGTCGATCTCGCCGGCGATGTCGCGCGCGGTGGGGCGCCGTTCCGTTCCCTTGAAGAACATGTGCTCGGAGAAGTGCGCGATCCCGTTCGTCTCCGGCGTCTCGTACCGCGAGCCGGCGGCGAGCATGACCATGCACGTGACCGACTGCGCATGGTCGAGGTTCGCCGTGAGGACGCGGAGGCCGTTGTCGAGGACGGTGCGCTCGAACGTGCTCATGCGCTCAGCCGTTTTCGCCAGCGGTCGGGGATCTCCGCGCTCTTCGCATTCGCGTAGTCGTAGCCGACGAGCACGCTCTTCGCCTCGGCGACGAGCCGCCCGTCGGCGCGGAGCTCGTACTCGAGCTCGAAGCTCTTCGTCCCGAGCCGGGACGGTCGGACGCCGATCTCGACGACCTCGCCGACCGAGAGCGGCGAGCGGAAGTCGATCTCCGTGCGCGCGAGGATCACGTCTTCCAGCGGCATCTGCTCGTCACGGCCGAACCACGCGAGCCGGGCCTGTTCGAGGTACGTCGAGTACACGGCGTTGTTGACGTGGCCCATGCCGTCGAGGTCGTTGAAGCGGACGGTCTCGCGATGCACGAACGGAAACCCTTCCATCAGACGCCGGCGAGGATCTCGGTTTCCTTCTCGCGCGTGAGCGTCGGGCGCTGCTCGCCCGCCTCGAGGCTCCACGCGAGCGTGTCGCGCGCGGTCTCCTCGAGCGGGCGGAACGTGATGCCCGCCGCGAGCGCGCGGGAGATGTCGGCCTGCAGGATTCCGGCGTGCTCGTCGCCCGGAAGCCAGAGCGGCAGCTCCATCCACGGGCCGACGCCGGCGTCGAGCAGCGTCTGGTCGCCGACCCACACGAGGTTGCCGCCGCCGCTGCGCTCGAGCGTCTCGCCGAGCGTCAGCGGCTCGGCGGGGCCGGTGGCATTGAAGATCCCGCCGGTCCGCGTCTCGGCGAGCCGGACGAGGAAGGCGCCGAGGTCGCGCGCGTCGATGAGCTGCACGCGCTGCGACGGCGAGCCGGGCGCGAGCACGTCGCCGCCTTCGGCGAGGCGGCGCGGCCAGTACGTGAAGCGGTCGGTGGGATCGTGCGGCCCGACGATGAGGCCCGCGCGCGCGATCGACGCACGGTCGCCGAAGACGTCGAGCACGGCGCGCTCGGAGCCGGCCTTCAGCCCGCCGTACTGCTCTGCATCGAACTCGTCCGGCTCCGGGTCCGGCGGATCGAAGAGCGGCGAGCCCTCGTGGATCGGCTGCGACGTGTCCGAGTACACGGAGATCGTCGACACGAAGACGTAGTGCACGACGGAGTCGACGAGGGCCTCAGCACGCCGGCGCGTGTGTCGCGGCAGCTGCGTCGGGTCGAGGTCGACCGCGGCGTCCCACTCGCGTCCGCGCAACGCATCGAGGTCGCCGGTGAGGTCGCCGCGCAGCTTCTCGACGTTCGGGTAGAGGTCGGGGTTCGTCTGGCCGCGGTTGAAGAGCGTGACGTCGTGGCCTGCGGCGAGCGCGGCATCCACGACGCCGCGGCCGAGGAACTTCGTCCCCCCAAGGACGAGGAGTCTCACGCGGCGTAGCGCTCGACGACGCGGGCGACGGCCTCGGCGCCGAAGCGAATCGCGTCCGCAGGCACGCGCTCGTCCGCGGCGTGCACGAGCTTGAGGAAGTCGACGTCGTCGGGCAGGTTGAGCGGAAGGAACCCGTAGGTCTGGATGCCGAGCTTCGCGAAGAAGCGCCCGTCGGTGACCCCGACCTGGAGCAGCGGCACCGGAATCGCATCCGGGTCGAGCTCGCGCAGGACGTCGTAGAGCAGCGGCAACTGCGACAGGTCGGAGTGCGCGGGGTACGGGTCGTGGCGCACGACCTCGAGCTCGAGCGCCGGGCCGACGAGATCGCCGATCTCGCCGATCACGTCGTCCGGCCCGTAGCCCGGCAGCGAGCGCGCGTCGAGCTCGAGCTCGATCTCCGACGGGATGACGTTGATCTTGCTGCCCCCGTGCACGATCGTCGCGGTCACCGTGTTCCGCAGCGCGCGGTCGAGCATGCGCAGCTTCGGGCTCGGCGCGCGGAGCGCGATCTCGGCGAGGCGCGGCTCCAGCAGCGAGCGCAGGAACAGCGCCTGCGCACCGCTCGATGCTTCGGCCATCCCCTCGATCCACGCGCGCGCGACCGGCGTGACGTGGACGGGAAGCCGTCCGGAGTCGAGTTTCGCGAGGATGCGGCCGGCCTTGGACATGGCGCTCCCGCTCACGCCGAGCGCCGCGTGGCCACCTGGGCCGCGCACGCGGCCGCGCAGCCAGCAGATCTGCTTCTCGGCGACCTGGATCGGATAGAAGCTCTTGCCTCCGAGCTGCATGCGCGCGCCGCCGAACTCCCCGAGCGAGTGGCGCACGCCCTCGAAGAGGTCTGCGTGCTCGTCGGCGAGGAAGCGCGCGCCGAAGTCGCCGCCGTTCTCCTCGTCGCTCAAGACGGCGAGGATGAGGTCGCCGCGCGGCTTCAGCTCTCCGCGCGCGGCGCGCAGGAACGCATCGACGAGCATCGCGACGCCGCCCTTCATGTCGAGTGCGCCGCGGCCCCAGACCCAGCCGTCGACGAGCTCGCCGCCGAACGGATCGCGTGACCACTCCTGCCCGACGGTCGTGACGACGTCGACGTGGCCGTAGAGCAGCAGCGGCGGAGCCTCGCCCGCGCCCTGCACGCGCGCGATGAGGTTCGGCCTCGCGTCGTCCTTCGCGACGATGCGCGTCTGGACGCCGGCCTCCTCGACGAGCCGCTGCACGTGCGCGATGCATGCGGTCTCGTTGCCCGGCGGGTTCGTCGTGTCGAACCGAATGAGGTCCTGCAGGAGCTCGACGACGTCGGTCACAGTTCCTCCAAGGCGGTGAGCAGCCGGTCGATCTCGTCGGCGGTGTTGTAGTGGACGAAGCCCGCGCGCACGACGCCCTCGGGGGCGAGCCCGAGCGCCTGCATCACCTCGACGGCGTAATAGTCGCCTTCCCACACGGCGATGTCGCGCGCGCCCAGCTTCTCGGCGACGCTGCGGGGCGTCAGTCCGTCGACCCGGAACGCGAACGTCGGCACGCGGCCCTCCATGGTCGGCAGGCCGTACAGCGTGCAGCGGTCGGGCAGCCCCTCGAGGAAGCGCTTGCCGAGCGCGTGCTCCTGTGCCTGGATGGCCGGCCACCCGACGGAGTCGATGTATTCGGTCGCGGCGACGAAGCCGGCGAGCAGCTCATGCTGCAGCGTGCCGTTCTCGTACGGATGGTCGGATGGGCGCACCTTGTACGTGCGCCACGAGTCGGTCAGCTCGGCCCGCACGAACGCGAGGCCCATGTGCGGCCCGAAGAACTTGTACGGCGAGCAGAGCAGGACGTCGGCGCCGAGCTCTGCGACGTCGAGCGGCCGGTGCGGCGCCGAGTGCACGGCGTCGCACCACGCGAGCGCGCCTGCTTCGTGTGCGAGGTCGACGAGCTGCTTTGCGTCGGTCAGCGTGCCCAGCGCATTCGATGCGAGCGGGAACGCGACGACGCGCGTCCGCTCGGTCAGCTTCGCCTGCAGGTCGTCGAGGTCGAGCGTCGTGTCGTCGTTCAGCTCGACGAAGCGCACGTGTAGATCGAGATCGTGCGCGAGCTCGAGCCAGGGCGCGACGTTGCCGTCGTGGTCGAGCCGGGTGACGAGGACCTCGTCTCCGGCAGAGAGCGTGCGCCCGACTGTACGCGTAAGCGCGAAGTTGAGCGTCGTCATGCTCGGCCCGAAGGTCGTCTCCGCCGGAGAGCAGCCGAGAAACGCTGCGGCCGCGATGCGAGCATCCGCGATCAATGCATCGGTCGCGCGGCTGTTGCCGAATGCGCCTCCGACGTTCGAGTTCGATTTCCGCAGATAGCCGGCGACCGCGGTGATGACGGAATCGGGGCACTGCGTCCCGGCGGGCGCGTCGAGGAATGCGGTCGGCACCTGCAGGGCGCTGAATTGCGCGCGGACGTCAAGGGCGAGCGTGCTCACGGTTCGGACCCTACCCTGTGGCCGTGAGCACTCTGACGCCTCCCAGGGAGCGGCTCGATCGTGGGCACGGAACCGGCATCGGCCGCCCGTGGAACGTCATCGTTCTGAACGACGACCACAACACGTTCGACGGTGTTGCGTCGGCGCTCTCCTCCGTGCTCCCAGGCGTGTCATACGACAAGGGCATGGCGCTCGCGAACCAGATCCACAACACGGGGCTTGCGATCGTGTGGACCGGCGAGCAGGAGCAGGCCGAGCTCTACTGGGAGCAGCTGCGCGGACACGGGCTCACGCTCGCGCCGCTCGAGGCCGGCTAGGTCACCGTCCAGCAGTAGCTCGGCTTGGCGGTGAGCGAGGCGCCGACGAAGCAGTCTCGCTCCGCCTTCGCGAGCAGCTCCGCCGGGTCGCCGGGTACCGGCACGAGCTGGACGTCGAGCGCGACCGCCGCCTCGACGATCGCATAGCGCCCGTCGCTTTCCCGCTTCGCCACGTGCGCGTTTGCAGAACCCGTGGCCGACGCGACCTCGATGCCTGCGCGCTTCGCGTGGAAGCGGAGGCTCTCGAGCGAGCAGCGCACGAGACCTGCGAGCAGAAGGTGCTCGGGCGTCCACGCCGGCGCCGGCCCGAGGGCGGTCCCGTCCTCGGTGCGCAGCGAGCCGTCCGGCGCGAGATCGACGGTGAAATCCTGCTGCACGGCCCCATGATGCCGTCCGGACCGGCCCCTAGGCTCCGGGTGTGCGTCGCCTCAGGACGCTGTCCGAAGACGAGTGCTACGCCCGTTGCTATCGGGGGTGGGAGCCGACGGTGACGGTCGTGAAGCTCGAGCCGCGACGGCCCCGCTACCCGACGACCGTGACCGGCGAGGAGCTGCGCCACCTCCTCGAAGAACGGATCGACGCCCGCCTGCCCGAGGACGACCTCGGCGCCGAAGCCGCGTAGCAGCGCCGTCCCGGACGTTCTCGCGCCGCCCGGGCTGCGCGTCGTGTTCTGCGGGATCAATCCCGGCCGCGTGTCGGCGGAGGCGCACGCTCACTTCGCGAATCCGCGCAACGATTTCTGGCGGCTCTTGCATGCAGCGCGCTTCACGTCGCGCCTGTACGAACCGAGCGAGCAGTTCGAGCTGCTGAAGGAAGGCATCGGCGTCACGAACGCGGCCGCGCGCACGACGCCGGGCTCAGGCGATCTCCGCAAGGGCGACTTCGACCGCGCGCATCTCGAGCGGATCGCGCGCGAGCTGAAGCCCGGCTGGATCGCGTTCGTCGGCAAGGAGGCGTACCGCGGCACGTTCGGCGAGCGGCCGGAGCTCGGGGTGCAGGAGCGCAGGCTCGCCGACACGCGGCTCTTCGTGCTCCCGTCGACGTCGCCGGCGAACGCTGCCGTGCCGTGGAGCGAACGGCTGCGCTGGTTCCGGGAGTTGGCAGCCCGAGGAGCCGCGTAACCTCTCGCGCATGAGCGATGCACTCGAAGGATCCTGTCTCTGCGGCGCGGTGCGCATCGAGCTCTCGGGAGAGCCGTACCGCGTCGGCATCTGCCATTGCCTCGACTGCCGCAAGAAGTCGGGCGGGATCTTCACGAGCTGGGCGATCTATCCGCTGAATCAGGTCAAGGTCACGGGCGAGACGGCCACCTACGGGCTGCGGGGCGACTATGCGCGGCACTTCTGCGCGGCGTGCGGCTCGCCGATCTACGAGACGCAGGCTGGATCGGACGAGGCGGAGGTGTTCCTGGGGGTGCTCGACGAGCCGAACCGGCTGACACCGACATACGAGCTCAGGACGGTGCGGCGGGAAGCATGGCTTCCTCCGCTTCCGCTCGCGCGGCACTACACGGCCAACAGAGAAGGCAGCGGCCGCACCGAGTCCTGAGTTGCTCGACGTGTCTAGCTGCGCCAGCGGTTCGTGATCGGCGTGCGCCGGTCGCGGCCGAACGCCTTCGGACGCAGCCGCACGCCGGGCGGCGCCTGCCGCCGCTTGTACTCCGCACGGTCGATGAGCGCGACCGCGCGCTCGACGACGTCGGGGTCGAATCCGTCCGCGGACAGCTCTTCGAGCGTGCGGTCCTCCTCGACGTACGCCTCGAGCACCTGGTCGAGCGCGGGGTAGGGCGGCAGCGAATCTGCGTCGAGCTGGTCGGCGCGCAGCTCCGCGCTCGGTGCGCGGTCGATGATCGACTGCGGAATCGTCCCGAGGTGCTTGGCGAGACGGAAGACGTCGGTCTTGTAGACGTCCTTCAGCAGCGCGAAGCCGCCGGCCATGTCGCCGTAGAGCGTCGCGTAACCGACGGAAAGCTCCGACTTGTTCCCGGTCGCGACGAGGAGCCAGCCGAACTTGTTCGACAGCGCCATGAGCAGCGTGCCGCGGATGCGGGCCTGCAGGTTCTCCTCGGTCAGGTCGGGCTCTCGGCCCGCGAACGATTGCGCGAGTGCCTCGAGGAACGTCTCCACCATCGGCTCGATCGCGATCTCGCGGAAGTCGCAGCCGAGATCCTCGGCGAGCCGGCGCGCGTCTGCCCGCGTGCCTTCGGACGAGAACCGCGACGGCATCGACACGCAGTGCACGCGGTCGGCTCCGAGCGCCTCGACGGCGAGCGCGGCGACGAGCGCGGAGTCGATGCCTCCGCTCACGCCGACGAGCACGTGCGCGAAGCCGTTCTTGCGCACGTAGTCGCGCAGGCCGAGGACGAGCGCGCGTCGCATCTGCTCTAGCTCGTCCGCGAACGGTTCGACTGCGCCGGGCGAGCCGATGTCGACGACGAGCAACGCCTCCTCGAAGCCGGGAGCGCGCGCGATCACGTCGCCGCCGGCGTCGATCACGGCCGAGTGCCCGTCGAAGAGCAGCTCGTCCTGGCCGCCGACGGTGTTGCAGAACGCGACGAAGACGTTGTTCTCGCGCGCGCGGCCGCGGAACATCTCCTCCCGCGTGTGCTCCTTGCCGACGTCGAACGGCGAGGCGGAGATGTTGACGAGCAGCCGCGCGCCCGCTCGTGCCAGCTCCTCCGTCGGGGGTCCCGGCTGCCACATGTCCTCGCACACGGTGACGCCGACCGGCGTGCCGCCGAGCTCGAGCACGAGGACGTCGTCGCCCGGTGCGAAGTAGCGCACCTCGTCGAAGACGCCGTAGTTCGGCAGCAGCTGCTTGCGCACGCGCGCCTGCACCTCGCCGTCGGCGCACACGGCGGCGACGTTGTAGAGACGGCCGCCGTCGGCGTGCGGGGCGCCGACGATCGCGGCGATCCCGCGTGCCTCCCGCGCAATCTGCTCGAGCGACTCCTCGGCGACGCGGACGAAGCCGGGGCGGAGCAGGAGGTCCTCGGGCGGGTACCCGGTGACGGCGAGCTCGGGGAAGACGGCGAGGTCGGCGCCCGCCGCCTTCGCCTCCGCCAGGCGGTCGAGGATGAGCGACCGGTTGCCGGCCAGGTCGCCGACGGTCGGATCGATCTGGGCGAGCGCGATCCTCATCGGTTTAAGACTAGCAGTCGAAAACTGCCGAAGCGATCTCGGCGAGCGACTCGGGGTTCTCGACCGACGACAGGTCGCCGGGATCCTCGCCGACCGCGGTGGCGCGCACGGCGCGGCGGACGATCTTCGCCGAGCGCGTCTTCGGGAGCGCCGGCACCCACACGATTCGCTCGGGCTTGAACGCCTTGCCGAGCGCGTCCGTCACCGCGGCCGCGACGCGCGCGTCGTCCTCCTCCGCGCCCGGCGACACGACGCAGAAGATCCACGCCGTCTCGCCCTTCACCGCATGCGGCACGCCGACCGCGGCCGCCTCCGCGACGATGCCGCTCGCGATCGCCGCCGACTCGAGCTCGGCCGGCCCGATGCGCTTGCCGGCGATGTTCAACGTGTCGTCGCTGCGCCCGTGCAGGAACCAGTAGCCGTCGGCGTCGACCGATGCCCAGTCGCCGTGCGTCCATACGCCGGGGAAGCGCGACCAGTACGTCTCGAGGTACCGCGCGTCGTCGCCCCAGACGCCGCGCGTCATCCCCGGCCACGGCCGCCGGCACACGAGCTCGCCGACCTCCCCGCGCACGGGGTTGCCGGACGCGTCGACCACGTCCATGTCCTGCCCGAGCGCGGGGAAGCCGAGCGCGACCGGTTTGACCGGCTCGGTTATGCACGTCGACAAGAAGCACGCGCCCACCTCGGTGCCGCCGGAGATGTTCACGATCGGGACGCGCGAGCCGCCGGCCTGCTCGAACAGCCAGCGGTACGGGTCGGGATTCCACGGCTCGCCGGTCGTGCAGAACACACGCAACGACGACATGTCCGCCGTCGGGTCGCCCTTCGGGATGAGCGCGCGCACGAGCGTCGGCGAGAGGCCGAGCATGTTCACGCGCTCCGTCTCGACGAGCTTCCACAGCCGGTCGTCCGGCCAGTCGGGCGCTCCCTCGGCGAAGACGATCGTCGCGCCGACCGCACCGCCGCCGACGACGGTCCACGGGCCCATGATCCAGCCCATGTCGGTGGCGAAGTGGATGCGGTCTCCCGCGTTCACGTTCGTCTGGTACGCGGTCTCGCGCGCGATCGAGACGAGGAAGCCGCCCTGCACGTGCAGCGCGCCCTTTGGTCTCCCGGTCGTCCCCGACGTGTACGCGAGCAGGTACGGCGCCTCCGAGTCGACCTCGAGCGGCGCGAGCGTGCCCGGCTGCTTCGTCACGCTGTCGGGCCACGCGCGCGTCGCGCGGTTCCACTCGATCACGTGCTCGACGGGCCCCGCTTCGTCGAGCGTCGCGCGCATGTCGATGCGCTTCCCGCGGCGCAGCGACCAGTCGGCGCAGATCGCGACCTTGGCCTGCGAGTCCTCGAGCCGGGACGCGATCGCCGGCGCAGCGAAGCCCGAGAAGATCGGGACCTGTACCGCGCCCATGTGCGCGCACGCGTGCGATGCGATCGCGACCGCCGGGCACATCGGCATGAAGATCGCCACGCGGTCGCCTGCGCGCACGCCGAGCTCGACGAGCGCCTCCGCGAGCTGCGTCGCCTGCCGCGAGGCCTCGTTCCACGTCAGCGACTCGCGCGCGCCATCTTCGTACAGCCCGACGAGCGCCTCGTCGTCGCTCGCCCAACGATGCAGGCACACGCGCGCGAGGTTGAGCTTTCCGCCGACGAACCACGTCGTCCACTCCGGCCCGCGCGAGTCGTCGAAGACGGTATCCCAGGGATGCGAGAACTCGATTCCGAGGTCCTCGACGACCGCCGGCCAGAAGCGTTCCGGCTCCTCGACCGAGATCCGGTGCAGGGCGTGGAAGCCGTCGGCGCCGAGCCGTCGCGCGAGCCGCGTGACGTTCGCCTGCTCGACGAAGCCGGGGGGTGGCGCCCAGATGAAGTCGCTCATGCTAGTCTCTACTAACTTAGTGACTGCTAACAGAGGGGAGTTGGTGTGAAAGCACGCATTTTCGCGGAGGAGAACAAGAAGTGGTGGACGTTGGCGGCCGTCTCGTTCGGCCTGTTCATGATCATGCTCGACAACACGATCGTGAACGTGGCCCTGCCGACGATCGAGCGCTCGCTGCACCTGAAGATTTCCGAGCTCGAATGGGTCGTGACGGGCTACGCCCTGACCTTCGGCGCGCTCATGCTCACGGGCGGAAAGCTCGCCGACCTGCTCGGCCGGCGCACCGTTTTCGTCGGCGGCCTCGTCATCTTCACGCTCTCGTCGCTGGCCTGCGGTCTCGCGGGTAGCGCGAGCGTGCTGATCGGAGCGCGCGTCGTCCAGGGCATCGGCGCGGCGCTCATGAACCCGTCGACGCTGTCGATCATCACCGTCACGTTCCCGCCGAAGCAGCGCGGGACGGCGATCGGGATCTGGGCCGGCATCTCGGCGCTCGCACTTGCCATCGGCCCGCTCACGGGCGGCTTGATCGTCGAGCGCATCAACTGGAACTGGATCTTCTTCATCAACGTCCCGATCGGCGTGCTCGCGATTCTCGCCGCGTTCGCGTTCATTCCAGAGTCGCGCGACATGTCGGCCGAGCAGAAGCCTGACGTCGCGGGACAGATCGTCTCCGCACTCGGTCTCTTCGCGCTCAGCTACGGCCTCATCGAGGCGAACAACTACGGCTGGACGTCGGGCCGCATCCTCGGTTCGTTCGCGCTCGCGGTCGTGTCGCTCGCGACGTTCGTGGTGCTCGAGCTGCGCCAGCGGCTGCCGATGCTCGATCTGAGCTTGTTCCGTAACCGGGGCTTCGCCGGCGCGAACGCCGTCATGGGCCTCGTCGGGCTCGCGATGTTCGGCATCTTCTTCTACGTCTCGCTCTACCTCCAGCAGGTGCTCGGCTTCTCGCCGATCGAGGCGGGCGCCGCCTTCCTGCCCTGGACGGTGCTGATCATCCTGCTCGCGCCCGTCGCCGGGAAGCTCTCCGACCGGCTCGGGCCGCGCCGCTTCGTGACGACCGGCATGGCGATCGTCGCCACGTCGATGTTCGTCTTCTCGCGGTTCGGCGTCGGGGCGAGCTACTGGGACCTGCTGCCGGGGATGATCCTCGGCGGCCTCGGCATGTCGATCGCGATGGCACCGACCACCGCGGCCGCGATGAGCTCGGTACGGCCCGACAAGGCCGGCGTCGGCTCGGCGGTGCTGAACAGCATGCGCCAGGTCGGCGGCTCGCTCGGGATCGCGATCATGGGCGCGATCGTCGCGTCGGCGCTCTCCAGCGGCCTCGCCGCCGGGCATTCGCGGCCGGTTGCGTTCGTCAACGGGTACCACCATGCCCTCGAGGTGTCGGCTTTCATCGCGCTCGCGGGCGCGGTGATCGCGTTCACGACGCTCGGTGGCGTTCGTGTGCGTCACGAGGCGCCCGTTGTCGCGTCGGAGCCGGCGTGAGCGTCGCACCCACACGACTTCCTGCAGCGGAGCGCCGTCTCGCACTCGTCGAGACGGCGCTCCGCGTGTTCTCCGAGGGCAGCTATCGCGGGACGACCACCGCGGAGATCGCGCGCGCCGCAGGCGTGAGCGAGCCGATCCTGTACCGCCACTTCGCGTCCAAGCGCGATCTGTACATCGCCGCGCTCGATCATGTGTGGGAGAAGGCGAAGGGCCTGTGGGAGGCGAAGCTGCTCGGCGCGACGACCGTCAGCCAGGGTCTGGACGACGTCGGCCGCGGTCACTTCTCCGTGCGCGACTGCAAGTTCCAGCTCGCCGAGCTGTGGGTGCAGGCGTTGAGCGAGGCGGGAGACGACCTCGAGCTGCGGAAGCATCTCCGCCGGCACATGCGCGAAGTGCACGACTTTCTCGCCGACGTCATTCGGCGCGGGCAGGCCGAGGGGTCGCTCGCGCAGGGCCGCGACGCCGACGCGGAGGCGTGGATCTTCCTCTCGGGCGGGATCTTCGGGATGGTCGGCCGCCGCATCGGTCTGCTCGACGACACCGACGTCGCCGCCATCCGCGCCGCCCGGCTCGAGTGGATGAAGGCGTAACGGCGGGGTCAGACCCCGCTGCGCGGTAAAGGCGGGGTCAGACCCCTGCGCAGCGGTAAAGGCGTGCGCGGTAAAGGCGGGGTCAGACCCCTGCGCAGCGGAAAGGCGGGGTCAGACCCCGCGCAGCGAACGGCGGGGTCTGACCCCGCGCAGCGGCACGGCGGAAAGAGAAAGGCCCCGGCTGCGGCTCCGGGGCCTTTCTGAGAGGCGCGCCCATCGTGTGCGGCTCCGGAGATTCGGCTCTGCGGCTCAGCCGCATCTCCGTTCTACCGCCGGATGTGCCGGCGCGCCCCCTGCGAACCTGAGCCTGGCGTCGGCCGCGGTTGCAAGGTGGCCCCACTATACGAGCCTTGTCCGATCGAGTCAAGTGGCTCGGTCAAGTAGTCCTCGCTGCGCACGGTTGACCGCCAATCGCGGCTATTCATAACCCTTTTGGGTGATGGCCGGAGTGGCCGGCTTGATCTTTGGTGAAGCGTAGGGTTGACTTCCCTTGAGCCTATGAATCACGACGCCGCCCTTCGCCGCCAGGCTGTCCCGACCTCGCTCGGGCTCGGCGAGCGCCTGCGCCAGCTCCGCATCGCTGCCGGGCTGACCCAGACCGAGCTCGCGGGCGACCGCTGCTCGAAGGAATACGTGTCGCAGATCGAGCGCGGGAAGACGCGTCCGACGCGAGAGACGATCGAGTGGCTCGCGGTCCGGCTCGGCGTCGACGCAGGCTTCCTCGCGAACGGCGTCGCCACCGACGAGCGCGCGCGGCTCGACGCCGGCCTCACCCGCGCCGAGGCGCTGCTCGAAGTTCCCCGCAACGAAGATGCAGCGGAAGCGTTCGCGACGCTCATAGCGTCGGCGCGAGCGACGGGCCTGCAAGACCTGCTGGTGCGCGCATTGCGTGGCGCGGGTCGCGCGCAGATGCGCATCGGCGGGCTCCGCCAGGCGCTCGACCTCCTGAACGAGGCGCGCGGAATCGCCGAAGCCGAGACCTTCTCCGATGTCGAACGCGCCGAGGTGCTCCTCACGCTCGGCGTCTGCCGGTATCAGCTGAACAGCACGCAGACCGCGATCGGGCTGCTGAACGAGGCGCTCGCGCTCGCCGACCGGGCAGAGCTTCCGTCCGACTCGCTGCGTTCCCAGATTCTGTCGTGGCGGTCCCGCTGCTGGCGCCGCCAGCGCGACTACGAGGCCGCGCGGGAGGACATCGAGCGCGCATTGCAGCTCGCCGAGGACGCCGCCGATCCCGCG
>Ga0070730_10004242_pt1 | contig 12661 bp, 16 predicted proteins | sample Coa_R1_3_FD_66447 | JGI IMG/M metagenome (GOLD analysis project Ga0070730, IMG submission 66447) | Surface soil microbial communities from Centralia Pennsylvania, which are recovering from an underground coalmine fire - Coalmine... | ecosystem: Environmental > Terrestrial > Soil > Unclassified ...
GCCCTGGAACTGCTGCCCGGCTACCCGCGGCTCGTGGTCACCCGGACCATGTCCAAGGCGTTCGCGCTGGCCGGCGCCAGGGTCGGCTACCTGGCCGCGGACCCCAGGGTGATCGGCGCCCTGCTTGTCGTCCGGCTGCCCTACCATCTGTCCGCGCTGACCCAGGCGGCCGCCAGGGCCGCGCTGCGCCGGTCCGGTGAGCTGCTCGAATGTGTGGCGCAGTTGCGCGCCGAACGCGACCGGACCGCGGACTGGCTGCGCGGTCTCGGGCTGCGGGTGGCCGAGTCGGACGCCAACTTCGTCATGTTCGGCGGCCTGGCCGACCGGCACGCCGTCTGGCAGGGACTGCTCGACCGGGGGGTGCTGATCCGCGAGACCGGCCCGCCGGGGTGGCTGCGGGTGAGCATCGGCACGCCGGACGAGATGACCGTGTTCCGCACCGCACTCAGCGCGGTGCTCGACACCCCCAGGACCGGGCGGTGAACAACCGGGTGGCGCGGGTGGAGCGCCTCACCAACGAGACCCAGGTGCTGGTTGAGCTCGACCTGGACGGGATCGGGGTGGTTGACGTCGCCACCCGGGTGCCGTTCTTCGACCACATGCTGGCCCAGCTCGGCAGGCACGGCAGCCTGGACCTGAGCGTGCGGGCCAGCGGCGACATCGAGGTGGACGCGCACCACACGGTGGAGGACACCGCGATCGTGCTCGGTGAGGCGCTGCGCCAGGCGCTCGGCGACAAGTCGGGGATCACCCGGTTCGGCAACGCGCTCGTGCCGCTGGACGAGGCGCTGGTGCAGGCCGCGGTGGACCTGTCCGGGCGGCCGTATGTGGTGCACCAGGAGCCGGACGCCATGCCGCCCCTGATCGGCACCTATGACACGACGCTGACCAGGCATTTCTTCGAGACGCTCGGCAGCGTCGCCGGGATCTGCATCCACGTGCTCGTGCTGTCCGGGCGTAACCCCCACCACATCGTGGAGGCGCAGTTCAAGGCCGTGGCCCGGGCGCTGCGCGCCGCCGCCGCCCCGGACCCGCGGGCCGGCGGCGTGCCCAGCACCAAAGGGGTTCTGTGAAGCCCAGGGTCGTCGTCCTCGATCACGGCTCGGGCAACCTGCGGTCCGCCCAGCGGGCGCTGGAGCGGGCCGGCGCGCAGGTCACGGTCACCGCCGCGTTCGGCGAGGCGATGAACTGCGACGGCCTGGTCGTGCCCGGCGTCGGCGCGTTCGCCGCCTGCATGGCCGGGCTGCGCGCGGTCCGCGGTGACATGATCATCGACCGCCGGCTGGCCGGGGCGCGGCCGGTGCTCGGCATCTGTGTCGGCATGCAGGTGCTGTTCGAGACCGGCGACGAGCACGGCGTGCGGACCCAGGGCATCGGCGAGTGGCCCGGCACGGTCGGCCGCCTGAAGGCGCCGGTGCTGCCGCACATGGGCTGGAACACCGTCACCCCGGCCGCGGGCTCGGCGCTGCTGGCGGGCCTGGACCCGGGTACCCGGTTCTACTTCGTGCACTCCTACGCCGCGACCTCCTGCCCCTGGGAGCCCGCGGCCAGGCTGCCGGGGCCGCTGCTGAGCTGGGCCGAGCACGGCGAGCCGTTCATCGCCGCGGCCGAGCACGGGCCGCTGTGGGCGACCCAGTTCCACCCGGAGAAGTCCGGCGACGCCGGCGCCACGCTGCTGGCCAACTGGCTGGAGACGCTGACATGAGCTTCACCCTGCTGCCCGCCGTGGACGTCGCCGGCGGCCAGGCGGTGCGCCTGGTCCGCGGCGAGGCGGGGTCACAGACCAGCTACGGCAACCCGGTGGAGGCCGCGCTGGCATGGCAGCGTGGCGGGGCGAGCTGGGTACACCTGGTCGACCTGGACGCCGCGTTCGGCCGCGGCTCCAACGCCGGGCTGCTGGCCGAGGTGGTGGGCAAGCTCGACATCGCGGTCGAGCTGTCCGGCGGCATCCGCGACGACGATTCGCTGGCGGCCGCCCTGGCCACCGGCTGCGCCCGGGTGAACATCGGCACCGCGGCGCTGGAGCGGCCGGACTGGGTGCGGGAGATCATCGCGAGGCACGGCGACAAGATCGCCGTCGGCCTGGACGTCCGCGGCACCCGGCTGGCCGCCCGCGGCTGGACCGCCGAGGGCGGCGAACTGCTCGAGGTGCTGGCCCGGCTGGAGGCCGAGGGCTGCCCCCGGTACGTGGTCACCGACGTGGCCAGGGATGGCACGCTGACCGGCTGCAACACCGGTCTGCTGCGCCTGGTCTGTGCGCATACCAGACGCCCGGTCGTCGCCAGCGGGGGAGTGGCCAGCCTCGGCGACCTGCGCGAGGTCGCCACGCTGGCCCCCCTCGGCGTTGAGGGCGCCATCGTCGGCAAGGCCCTCTACGCCGGGAAGTTCACCCTGGAAGAAGCCCTCGGCGCGGTGGCCCCGTGAGGATTCTCCAGGACCGGCCGGCGAGGACGGCACCGTGACCGTCGCGGTCCGGGTGATCCCGTGTCTTGACGTTGACGCCGGCCGGGTGGTCAAGGGGGTGAACTTCCGCGATCTGCGCGACGCCGGCGACCCGGTCGAGCTGGCCGCCGCCTACGACGCGGAGGGCGCGGACGAGCTGACCTTCCTGGACATCACCGCGTCCAGCGCCGGCCGGCAGACCAGCTACGACGTGGTCAGCCGCACGGCCGGGCAGGTGTTCATCCCGCTGACGGTGGGCGGCGGGGTGCGCGGCGTGGACGATGTGGACCGGCTGCTGCGGGCCGGCGCCGACAAGGTCTCGCTGAACACCGCGGCCGTGGCCAGGCCCGAACTGCTGGCCGAGGCGGCCCGGCGGTTCGGCCGCCAGTGCATGGTGCTGTCGGTGGACGCCCGCCGCACGGCGGGCACCGGATCCGGGTTCGAGGTGACCACGCACGGCGGCCGCCGGGGCACCGGCATCGACGCCGTCCAGTGGGCCCGCCGCGGCGCCGCACTCGGCGCCGGTGAGATCCTGCTGAACTCGATGGACGCCGACGGCACCGCGGCCGGTTTCGACCTGGAGCTGATCCGGGCGGTCCGGCAGGCCGTGGACGTGCCGGTGATCGCCAGCGGCGGCGCAGGCCGCGCCGCCGACTTCCCGCCGGCCGTCGAGGCTGGCGCCGACGCCGTGCTGGCCGCCAGCGTCTTCCACTTCGGCCTGGTCCGCATCGGCGAGGTCAAGGCCGCGCTGCGCGCGGCCGGCCACACCGTCAGGTAGAACCCGTCAGCCCGCGCTGGCGGTCTCGTTCCCGCCGCCGCGCTTGTACCGGGTGTATCCGGGATGCGCGTGCATGGCCGCGCCGACGATCCCGGCATCGTTGAGCAGGTGCGCGGGCTCGATCCGCGCCTTGATCCCGGTCAGCAGCGGAAAGAACTTCTTCGACTCCTTGCTGATCCCGCCGCCGATGATGAACAGGCTGGGCGACAGCAGCGCCTCCATGTGCCGCAGGTACTCATCCACCCGGCCCGCCCACTTGCCCCAGCTCAGGTCGTGCGTCTCCCGGACGATCTCGGACGCCCGCTTCTCCGCGTCCTTGCCCCGGATCTCGATGTGGCCGAACTCGGTGTTCGGCACCAGGATGCCGTCGATGAACAGCGCACTGCCGATCCCGGTGCCCAGTGTCAGCATGAGCACGGTGCTGGCCACGTTCTTGCCCGCGCCGAACTCCATCTCCGCCATCCCGGCGGCGTCCGCGTCGTTGATCACGCTGACGTCCTGGCCGGTGGCCTTGGCCAGCAGCGACCGCGCGTCCAGGCCGATCCAGCCGTGGTCCACGTTGGCCGCGGTCCGGGTGACGCCGTCCACGACCACGCCGGGGAACGTGATGCCCACCGGCCCGGACCAGCCGAACGCCTTGACCAGCTGGGTCACCACGTCCGCGACCGCCTGCGGGGTCGCCGGGTGCGGGGTGGCGATCTTCTGCCGCGCCTCCAGCAGCTTGCCCGCCGCCACGTCCACCGGAGCGGCCTTGATCCCGGTACCGCCGATGTCAACGCCGAGTGCGTGCATGAAAGCTTCTCCTCCCGTGCCAGTATCCTGGATGGTAACGCGCTGACGGAGACGAGTAGCGCAGGAGCACGCGAGCACTGTTCATCCGAACACAGAGAGCCGCCGGGAGCTGTGAAGGCGGACTCGCGCCCTGTGGCGAAGACCCTCCCGAGTGCGGGGAGGAACGGCGGCCGCGGCCAGCGGCCTGCCCCATGCCCCGCCGGTTAGCCCCCGTCACCGGGCCCGCAGAGGCCGCTTGCCAGCCAGGCGGCGGCGAAGGTGCGGTGGCACAGCGAGTCTCCCTTCTCGCCCGCACTCCGAGGGGATCAGGCATCCCGGGAAGGAGTGCGATGATCTCTCGTGTCCCTGCTGTCCGTGTCATGGCCGCCGACGTGCCCGCGCACGCCGGTGAGCGGATCCGCATCGCTGGCTGGCTGCACCGCCGCCGGCCGCTCAAGTCCATGACGTTCCTGGTCATCCGCGACCGGTCCGGCCTGGCCCAGGTGGTCCTGGCCGCTCCGGACGAGATAGCGGCGGCGGCCGGGTTCGCCGAGGAAACCGTCCTGTCCGTCACCGGCACGGTGGCCGCCAGCGACCAGGCGCCCGGCGGGGCGGAGCTGGTCCGGCCGGTGATCACGCCGCTGTCGGGCCCGGCGGCCCGGCCGCCGTTCGACCTGTACCGGCCCACGGTCACCGCCAGCCTGCCCACCATCCTGGACAACGCTCCGGCCAGCCTGCGGCACCCGCTGCTGCGCGCGCCGTTCGAGATCAGCGCGGCCGCCGTCGCCGGGTTCCGGGCCACGCTGGACGGGCTCGGCTTCACCGAGATAAGCACACCCAAGATCGTGCGGTCGGCGACCGAGTCCGGGGCGAACGTGTTCGGCATCGACTACTTCGGCCAGCGGGCCTACCTGGCCCAGTCGCCACAGTTCTACAAGCAGGCCATGGTGGGCGTGTTCGAGCGGGTCTACGAGACCGCCCCCGCCTTCCGGGCCGAGCCGCACGACACCGCCCGCCACCTGGCTCAGTATCTCAGCCTGGACGCCGAGTTCGGGTTCATCGAGGACCACCACGACGTGATGGCGGTGCTCACCGAGGTCACGGCGGGCATGGTGGCCACCATCTCTGACCGGGCCAGCGCCGCGATCGAACTGCTCGGCGCCAAGCTGCCCGAGGTGCCGGCCCGGATCCCCGAGATCCACATCGCCGAGGCCCAGGAGCTGATGGCCAGGGAAACGGGCGAAGACCCGCGCGGCGAGCCGGACCTGGCCCCGGCGCACGAACGCTGGCTGTCGGACTGGGCGGTCCGTGAGCACGGCTCGGAGTTCCTCTACGTCACCGGCTACCCGATGGCCAAGCGCCCGTTCTACACCCACCCCGAGCCCGGCCGCCCCGGCTACTCCAACAGCTTCGACCTGCTGCTGCGCGGCCTGGAGATCGTCACCGGCGGCCAGCGGCTGCACCGGCACGAGGACTACCTGGCCGCGCTCGCCCAGCGCGGCGAGGACCCCGGGCCCTACGCCGGCTACCTGGGCGTCTTCGCCGCGGGCATGCCACCGCACGGCGGCTTCGCGATGGGCCTGGAACGCTGGACCTCCCGGCTCACCGGCGCCGCCAACGTCCGCAGCGCCACCCTGTTCCCGCGCGACATCCACCGGCTGAGCCCATGAGGGCGCCAGCCCTATAGCCGCCAGTTGGACGCGGTCACCTTCTGGATGGCCGATTCGGCGCCGTCCAGCCGGACGTGGGCGGCGCCGGTGCGGCCCAGGGCCCACAGGGTCAGCTCGGCGGGCGGCCCGATCACGGTGACCACCGGGGTGGCCGTCTTGATCGTCATCCGGTGCCGCGTCTGGCCGTCCGCCACGTCGTCCCTGGCGAACTCGATGCCGACCGGCACCCGGCGCAGGATCAGCCGGGTCATGCCCAGCCGGGACCACAGCGCCTCGGCCAGGCCCGCGCCGAGTTCGCGCGGTTCCCAGCCGGGCGCGCCGCGCCGCACGTCCTCGTGGTGCACGAAGTACTCGACCAGGTTGGCCCGCGCGTCCATGCCGGGCAGCCCGAAGAACGACAGCCTCGGCGGCCCGTCCCGGACGATCTGGACCAGCCGCGGGTAGGGGGTCCGCTCGGCGATCCCCTGCTGGACCCGCTGGGTGTGCTTGGCCAGCGGGCCGCCCAGCATTCCAGCGGCGGCGTCCGGGCGGTGTTCGCGCAGCACCAGATGGGCGGCGAGGTCACGGGTGGCCCAGCCATCACACAGGGTTGGCGCGTCCGGGCCGGCCTCATCGAGCGCGGCGCACAGCGCGAGTCGCTCATCCCGGGAGTACGTCATTGCACAGAGAGTAGGGGCCGGCGCCCGCCAGGGGAATGGGCGCCCCCCGCGACCGGTCCGCGGTGACCACCGGGATGGCGGGCATCGTTCAGGTCCTATGCTTTTTCAAACGGCAGAGGAGTGAGCACACGTGACCAGCGTCATTCGCCCGTCACGGCTGGACCCCGAGATCGCCGCGCGGCTCAAGCGGGATGCGGCCGGGCTGTTTCCCGCCATCGCGCAGCAGTACGACACCGGCGAGGTGCTGATGCTCGCCTGGATGGACGACGAGGCGCTGCACCGCACCCTGACCACCGGGCTGTGCACCTACTGGTCGCGCAGCCGGCAGGAGTACTGGGTCAAGGGCGCCACCTCCGGGAACGGGCAGCGGGTGATATCTGTGGCGCTGGACTGCGACGGCGACACCGTGCTGGTCAAGGTGGACCAGGCCGGCGGCGCCTGCCACACCGGCGACCGGACCTGCTTCGACACCGGCGTGCTCCCGCTGGCCGCGCGGGGAATGTAGCCGGCGTGCGGCCGCGCAGGGAGTTCGGCGGCGCGATCTTCGCATGCCTCCTGGGCGCCGGGCTGGTGCTGCTCGCCCTCCACCAGCACTGGGCCCGGGTGTATTACAAGGCCCCGGCGCCGCTGCCGTCCGGGTCGCTGCTGGTGTCCGGGCAGAGCCTCCGGCCGGCCGCCGGGGCGCTCGCGCTCGCCGCGGTCGCCTGCCTGGCCGCGGTCATCGCGACCCGGGGCCTGGCCCGCCAGGCGGCCGGGCTGGTCATGACCGCCCTTGGTGCCTGGACCACCGTGGTGCTCGGCGGATCGATCAACGTGCTCGCCGCCGCCGGGCAGGCCGGCCCGGGCGGGCTGGCGGGCTCGGTGCCCGGCGGCAACTCCGCCATCAGCGGGAATTCCTCCGGCGGCAGCTTGCCGCTGATCGGCACGGTCAGCAGTGCCGGATGGGACGGCCAAGCCTGGCGGCAGGCCGCGATGAGCGGTGCGGTCATCGTGATCATGATGGGTCTCATCACCATCTGGCGTGGCCGGAGCTGGCCGGTCATGTCGGCCAGGTTCGACCGGTCCGGGCCGCAGCGCGACGTGGCCGAGCCGGAACGCCGCGTGGCCGAGCCCAGGGAAGCCGCGGCGGCGATCACGCCGGCCCGCCCGCCCGAGGGTGACACGGCGGCGCTGTGGGAGGCGCTCGACCGCGGCGAGGATCTGACCGGGTCCGCCGCCGCGCCCCGCGAAGAGCCGTGACGGGATCCGCGGGGCGTCTTTGCGGCCAATCGAGCAGAGCCGAGATCCTGGTGGCCGAGCACGACCCCGCGGTGGCCGAGCTCATCCGCCGTTACCTGGTCAAGGAGGGGCTGCGGGTTCAGTCGGTCAGCACCCCAGGGCAGACCGCCGCCGCGCTCACCGGCAGCCGCGCCGCCGCCGTCGTGCTCGACCTGACCATGCCCGGGCTCGACGCCAGGGAGATCCGCAAACTGGTCCGCGGCCGGCCGGGCGCCCGGGTGATCTGCCTGACCGCGGGCGAGGCGCCCCGGGCCGCGCTCGGCCTGCGGCCCAAGGACATCGGCGTCGGCCAGGATGCCTGCCTGGCCCGCCCGTTCGCCCCGCGGACGCTGGTCTCCCGGGTGCGGACCCTGGTCCGGGCGGCCCAGGCCGCCGGTGCGCCGCCGGACCCGGGCGCCACGCACACCGCGGGGCGGCTCCGGCTGGAGCCTGCCCGCGCCCGGGCCACCCTGGACGGCGTGGACCTCGCGCTCACCAGCACCGAGTTTGACGTGCTCAGCTACCTGGTGCGCAGCGCCGGGCGGGCGGTCAGGCGGGAGGCGCTGCGGCGCGCGGTCTGGGGCGAGGACGGCGCGGCCACCGACCGGATCGTGGACGTCTACGTCGCCCAGTTGCGGGCGAAACTCGGCCCGGGCAACGGGATCCGGACGGTCCGCGGAGTCGGCTATGTGATGGACCCTGTGGCCGCGGCGGTAGGCCCCGCGACCGGCGGCCGGAACGCTCCCGCTACGATCAGGGACGCAGGGCATCCGATCCGAGGGGACAGCGGAACCGCGTGAGCGTGCTCGATGACATCCTGGAAGGCGTCCGCGCCGACCTCGAGCAGCGGCAGCGGGAGGTCGCGCTCGACCGGCTGAAGGAGATGGCGCGGCGTGCGCCGTCACCGCGAGATGCGCTGGCCGCGCTGAGCGGCGATGACGTGTGCGTCATCGCCGAGGTGAAGCGGGGCAGCCCATCCAGGGGCCGGATGGCGGCGATCGACGACCCGGCCGCACTCGCCATGGACTACGCGGCCGGTGGTGCACGGGTGATCAGTGTGCTGACCGAGGGCAGACGGTTCGGCGGCAGCCTGGCCGATCTGGACGCGGTGCGCAGCGCCGTGCGGACGCCCGTGCTGCGCAAGGACTTCATCGTCGGCTCCTACCAGCTCTGGGAGGCACGCGCCCACGGCGCCGACATGGCCCTGCTGATGGTCTCGGTGCTGGAGCAGAACGCGCTCGTCTCGCTGGTCGAGCGGGCGGTGTCGATCGGCCTGCTCCCGCTGGTCGAGGTGCACACCGAGGAAGAGCTGGACCGGGCCGTCGACGCCGGCGCCAGGGTGATCGGGGTCAACGCCAGGGACCTGGCCACGCTCGAGGTGGACCGCAGCACGTTCGCCCGGATCGCCCCGCTCATCCCGGACGGCATCATCAAGATCGCCGAATCTGGCGTGCGCGGCCCGCACGACCTGCTGGCCTATGCGGCGGCCGGCGCCGACGCGGTGCTGGTCGGGGAGAGCCTGGTGACCGGGAAGGACCCGCGCGCCGCCGTGGCCGATCTCGTCACCGCCGGCTCCCATCCGGCACTGCGCGGTGACCGGCGTTAAATAGGATTCAGAGATGCGCAACGGTGCCCAGGAAACCGGGCCGGCCACGCTGACCCAGCCCGACGCGGCCGGGCACTTCGGGCCCTTCGGGGGGCGGTTCGCCCCCGAGGCGCTGATGTCGGCGCTGGCCGAGCTGACCGAGACCTGGGCCAGCGCCCAGGCCGACCCCGCCTTTCAGGCCGGGCTGGCCGGGTTGCTGCGCGACTACGCCGGGCGGCCCACGCCGCTGACCGAGGCGCCCAGGTTCGCCGCCGAGGCCGGCGGCTGCCGGGTCCTGCTCAAGCGCGAGGATCTGGCCCACACCGGGTCGCACAAGATCAACAACGTGCTCGGCCAGGCACTGCTCACCAAGCGAATGGGCAAGACCAGGGTGATCGCCGAGACCGGGGCCGGCCAGCACGGGGTGGCGACCGCCACCGCCTGTGCGCTGCTCGGCCTGGACTGCGTGGTCTACATGGGCGAGGAGGACACCCGGCGGCAGGCGCTCAACGTGGCCAGGATGCGGATGCTCGGCGCCGAGGTCGTCCCGGTCACCATCGGCAGCCGGACGCTCAAGGACGCGATCAACGAGGCCTTCCGTGACTGGGTGTCCACGGTCGCGACCACGCACTACTGCATCGGCTCGGTGATGGGCCCGCACCCGTTCCCTGTGATGGTGCGCGACCTGCAGCGGATCATCGGGCAGGAGGCGCGCCAGCAGGTGCTCGACCGCACCGGGCGGCTGCCGGACGCGGTGATCGCCTGCGTCGGCGGCGGCTCGAACGCCATCGGCGCGTTCCACGCGTTCATCCCGGACGAGGACGTGCGGCTGATCGGCTGCGAGGCAGGCGGCGAGGGCGTGCAGGCCGGGCGGCATTCGGCCACGCTGGTCGCCGGGTCGGCCGGGGTGATCCACGGCATGCGCACCTACCTGCTGCAGGACGAGGACGGCCAGACCCTGCCCACGCATTCGATCTCGGCCGGGCTTGACTACCCCGGTGTCGGCCCCGAGCACTCCTGGCTGCACGAGACCGGCCGGGCCAGCTACCGGGCCATCGACGACGTGCAGACCATGGCGGCCTTTTCGCTGCTGTGCCGGACCGAGGGGATCATCCCGGCGCTCGAGTCGGCGCACGCCCTGGCCGGGGCGCTGCAGGTGGGCCGCGAGCTCGGCCCGGACGCCCTGCTGCTGGTCAACCTGTCCGGCCGGGGGGACAAGGACATGGACACCGCGGCCCGCTGGTTCGGCCTGGCCGGTGACAGCGACGGGAGCGGCCGGTGAGCCCGGCCGGGACCGCGTTCGGGAAGGCGGCGGCCGAGGGCCGGGCGGCGGTCATCGGCTACCTGCCCGCCGGGTACCCCACGGTGGACGGCGCCATCGAGGCCGCCCTGGCCATGGCCCGCTCGGGCGCCGACATCCTGGAGCTTGGCCTGCCCTACTCCGACCCGGTGATGGACGGCCCGGTCATCCAGGAGGCGGTGCACCGCGCGCTGACCGGCGGGGTCCGGGTGGCCGACGTGCTGCGCACGGTGGAGGTGGTCGCCGGGGGCGGGGTCCCGGTCCTGGTGATGACCTACTGGAACCCGGTGGACCGGTACGGAGTCGAAGCGTTCGCCGCCGACCTGGCCGCCGCCGGGGGATCGGGGCTGATCACTCCGGACCTGCCCCCGGAGGAGGCCGGCCCGTGGCTGGCCGCCGCCCAGGCTCACGACCTGGACGCGGTGTTCCTGGCCGCGGTCAGCTCGCCGGATGAGCGGATCGCGCGCATCGCCTCGGCATGCCGGGGCTTCGTCTACGCGGCCTCGCGGATGGGCGTGACCGGGGTCCGCGACGCGGTGAGCGACGAGGCGGCGGCGCTGGTCGGCCGGATCAGGAACGTCACCACCCTGCCGGTCGCGGTCGGCCTCGGCGTGCGGGACGGCGCCCAGGCGGCCACGGTGGGCAGCTACGCCGACGGCGTGATCGTCGGCTCCGCGTTCGTGCAGCGGCTGCTCGAGGCGCCTGACCAGCAGGCCGGGGTCGCGGCCGTGGCCGGCCTGGCGGCGGAGCTGGCCGCGGGCGTCCGCTCGCCCAGGGCGCGCGCCAGCTCTTCGTGACGGAGATGCCGGCTGCCGATCACCGGTAGTGTGGCTGACCATGTCGATCGCGTACATCCCGAGCCCGTCTCGTGGGGTGTGGCAGCTCGGCCCAATCCCGGTCAGGGCGTACGCGCTGTGCCTGGTCGCCGGGGTCATCGTGGCCGTGTGGCTGGCCGGCCGGCGGTACCAGGCGGCGGGCGGCCAGCGCGGGGTGATGGCCGACGTCGCGGCCTGGGCGGTCCCGCTGGGCCTCATCGGCGCCCGGCTGTACAGCGTGCTCACCGACTACCAGCTCTACTTCGGCAAACGTGACGACTGGGTCACCATGTTCAAGATCTGGGACGGCGGGCTCGGCATGCCCGGCGGGCTGGCCCTCGGCTTCCTGGGCGGCTGGATCGCCTGCCGCCGGGCCAAGCTGCCGCTGGGCCCGGTCGCCGGGGCCGCTGCCCCGGCCATCGCCATCGGCCAGGCCATCGGGAGCTGCAGCAGCTGGTTCAACCAGCAGCTCTACGGCCGGCCCTCGACCCTGCCGTGGGCGCTGGAGATCGGGCCGTCGCACCGGCTGACCGGCTACGAGAGCTTCGCGACCTTCCAGCCGGCCTTCCTGTACCAGTCGCTGTGGGACCTGCTGACGGCCGCCGTGGTGATCTGGGCGGCCCGGCGGTTCACGCTCGGCGGGGACCGGGTGTTCGCGCTGTACCTGGCCGTCTACGCGGTCGGCATGTTCGCCGTGCAGACCGTCCGGATCGACTACTCCCACCACCTGCTCGGCCTGCGGACCAACGAGTGGATCGCCCTGCTGGCCTTCGCCGGCGCTGCCTGGTACCTCTACCGGACCAGGAAGGCCCCCACCGCCGGGCGGGCGGTGGCGGTCGCGGGCAGCGTCACCAGGGTTTCCTAAGCTGGGGCCAATCCTGCTGAGGAGGCGAGCGTGAGCATGGCAACCGAGATCCTGGACGAGGCCTACATCCGGCTGCACGGCACTGGCCCGGAATGGGGCGGCAACCTGTCCAACCACGGGCCGATGGCGGCCGGGGTGCTGGCCAGGCGGGGCTGCGCCGAGGCGGTACCCGCCTGGGTGGACGCCTACCTGAAGCGGCTGGACGAAATGCCCGCCGCCACCGCCCCGGTCGAGGCCAAGCCGGCGGTGGAGCTTCCCGGCCCGCCGGAGGCCAGCGATCCGGTGGCCGAGGTCATCGGCCGGGCCTGCGCCAACGGCGACGAGCACGTGATCAAGTTCACCGACACGGCCGCCTCGGTCTACATCCGCACCGGCGACCCCACCGTGCTCGCCGCCGCCATCGAGTCCAGCCAGCTACCCGGCTCGCAAACCTAGAACCCCCGCAGCACGTTCACCCCTCCGCTAGCAGCCCCGCCCCATTCCCTGCCAAGGCGGTCGAAACCCGGTTCGACCCCCTCA
>Ga0070730_10004243_pt1 | contig 12658 bp, 14 predicted proteins | sample Coa_R1_3_FD_66447 | JGI IMG/M metagenome (GOLD analysis project Ga0070730, IMG submission 66447) | Surface soil microbial communities from Centralia Pennsylvania, which are recovering from an underground coalmine fire - Coalmine... | ecosystem: Environmental > Terrestrial > Soil > Unclassified ...
GTGGTCGTCACGACCGCGCACCCCCAGATCTCGTTCCTGCGCCTGATGGACCCGTCCGAGCTGCCGGCCGGGTTCGTCGACGACATCCGCGGCTGGCGGACCCGCAGCGGGACCGTGAAGATCAACCTGGCGCTGGACCGGCTGCCGGTGTTTTCCGCGTACCCGGATCCCGACCCTTCGGTCTACGGCGGGACGATCGTGCTCGCCGAGTCGCTCGACGACATCGAGAACGCGTTCCAGCAGGCCGTCGCGGGTCACCCGGCCGAGCTGCCGTTCGCCGACATCTGCATCCCCAGCGTGTTCGACGACTCGCTGGCGCCCGCCGGGCAGCACATCATGTCGATGTTCACGCAATGGGTCCCGCATACCTACGCCGATTCCCCCGACGAGGCCGAGCTGAAGGCGTACGCCGACCGGGTGCTCGCCCGGGTCGAGGCGGTCGCGCCCGGGTTCACCAGCTCGGTGCTGCACCAGCAGGTGATCGGGCCGCACGAGATGCAGGAGGAGTACGGGCTGATCGGCGGGAACATCTTCCACGGCGAGCTGTCGCTCGGGCAGATGTTCCACGCCAGGCCCGCCGCGGGCTACGCCGACCTGCGCACCCCGGTCCGCGGCCTGTACCAGGCCGGGTCCGCCACGCACGGAGGCGGCGGGGTGACCGGCATCCCCGGTCGCAACGTGGTCAGGCAGATCCTCACCGACCGCCGGACCGAGCGCTGGCGCCGCAGGACCGGGACGACCGGGCGGAGGGAGCGAGCCGGCGTCAGGCCGCGGTGAGTGGTATTCGCTAGCGTCGGCCGCTTTTGGGGCGCGAGTGGACGACGTCAGCCGGACCAGGCGCGGCGGATGCGGTGAGGAAGGAACGGGCCATCAGGGCGCTGGAGGACGGCGACCCGGGTGCGGTCGTGAGTGTAGGCCTCGATGAGGCCGACCTGGGCGGGCACGCACTCCTCGCCGGCGTAGTCCATCAGCCCTCCCCTCCACGCACGCGCGAATATATCCAGCTTGGATCAGGAGATGGATACTCTCACCCGGCTCCGCCTGCTCGCACCGTCACGGGTCGTGACAGCTGCCGGGGCACTGCACGAAGCCGAGCACAAGCTCGCCGACACATGTTTCCTGAGCGGTGAGCGAGAGGTGGAGGCTTTTGATAGTGCCCGCCTACCGGTACGGCGGGCATGTGCGGCATTCCTGGAATCGGCGCGGTCTGCCTTGCGGCTTCGTGACATGGCCCCGATCGGCCGCGATTATCATGGCGACACCCGTTGGGGTGAGGTCCGTGCTCTGGCTGACGGGGAAAACCAGACGATTCTTCAAAAGGACATCTCGCAGTAGTGACAGGAAGCCGTACTGTCCATCCGGCTATTCCAGGCCGCGCTGCGCTATCGGCGGCATGGTGAGGACGTTTCGCGCTGTCTGCCGGGCAGGTAGGCGTTTCCGCGGAAACTGCTTGTGAAATCGCGCACAAAGCGCTTCCGCGGAAACGTCATAGATCTAAGTTAGACGGCGGCAATGCAGTCCTGGACGTTCCCAAGGCCCCGTCAAGAATCCGTCGCGCCGCTGCCAGGCTTTCCGGCCCCGCTGGCAGCCGCAGCCGCGAACTCGGTGGTCTTCGTCGGCTAGATTAGAGTGGCGCTGTGGCGCAGCTGACGGTCGATGCAGTGCCTGGGGAACTGCATGGCCTTGCCCCCGCCTTGACCAGCTTTGTCGGCCGGACCGCTGAGCTCCAGGAGGTCGCGGGTCTACTGGATCACCATCGCCTGCTGACCGTGACCGGCCCGGGTGGGGTGGGTAAGACCCGGCTGGCTAGCGAGGTAGCGCGGCGGGTGGCAGCCCGGTTCGCTGACGGGGTATGGCTGGTCGAGCTGGCGGCGGTGCCTGAGCCGGCGCTAGTGCCGGCTGCGGTGGCTGTGACGCTGGGGGTTCACCAGACATCGGGCGTGTCCCTCACGGACTCCCTGGCTGGGGTGCTGGCCCGGCAGCAGTTGCTGCTGGTGCTGGATAATTGTGAGCACGTGCTGGCCGCCGTAGCCGAGCTGTGCGGGGCGGTGCTGGCGGCCGCCGATGACGTTCGCATTCTTGCGACCAGCAGAGAGCCGGTGGGGATCAGCGGAGAGGCCCGCTACCGGCTGCCGCCGCTGACTGTGCCTGGGTTGGATGAGCAGGCAAGCTCCGGGTCGGAGGCGGTCGCGCTGTTCGCTGACCGGGCCCGCCTGCTCGACCCGCATTTTGCTTTGAGCCGTGAGTCGAGCCCGCTGGTGGGGCGGCTGGTATCGCGGCTGGATGGCATGCCGCTGGCGATCGAGCTGGCGGCTGCGCGGGTGGAGTCGCTCGGGGTGGCGCAGCTGGTGGACCGGCTGGATGACCGGTTCCGGCTGCTGGTCGGCACCGACCGGCGGGCGGCGGCCCGGCAAAGGTCGCTGGCGGCGACCGTGGAGTGGAGCTACCAGCTGCTGAGTGAATCGGAGCGGCAGGTATTCCGGCGCCTTTCGGTGTTCCCCGCTCCCTTCACGCTCCAGGCCGCTGAGGCGGTCGCCGGAACCGCTGCAGCGCCGGCCGTCCTGCATCTGGTGGACTGCTCGCTGCTCGTGCCGCCGCGGACCGCCCCGGACGGCCGGGCGCGTTACCAGATGCTGGAGACGCTGCGGGCCTACGGGGCGGACCGGCTGGCCGAGGCCGGCGAGCAGCCAGCGGCCGCGGCCGCCCTGGCCGCGCACGCCCTCAAGGTCGCGGACGAGGCGGGGGCCGAGTTGCAGACCGGCGACCGGGAACTGGAGGCCGCCCGGTGGCTGGAGGCCGAGGATGCCACCGTGCACCAGGCGGTTGCCTGGGCACTGCAGCATGACCGGGCCGTCGCGCCGCGCCTGGTGATCGCGCTGGCGCCGTGGTGGGTGCTGCGAGGCCGGGCGGTGGAGGGGTATGCGCTGTTGAGCGCCGCGGCCGAACAGACCGCACCCGGTGAGGACGCGTGGTCCGCGGCACAGCTCTGGCTGGGCCAGCTGACAATGTGCACCAACGATCTGGCCGCTGCGCTCGCGCACTTCACGTCTGTGCGCGACGCCGCGGTAGACGGCCCGTCGCCCGTGCTGGTCGACGGCCTGATCGGCCGGTCGGCAGCCATGCGGAACCTTGGCCGGATCCCCGAGGCGGCCGACGATGCCCGCCGCGCTTTGGCGCTTGCCCGAGATCTCCGCTACGAGGCCGGCGAAGCGATGGCGTTGAACCAGCTCGGCGGCGCCGCCTTTTACCTTGGCGATCTCGAGAACGCGGTGGCTTGGGCGCGGGAATCGCAGCGGATCGATCCGGCAGGCATCCCCGGGTGGGTTGCCCGTAGGTGTGGTGATTTCCTCACCATGGCGCTGCTGGAAGCCGGCGATATGGTTTCCGGCCGACGTAGCTGCCAGGACGGGCTGGCCAAGGCGCGGCAAGTAGGCGACCTGCGCAGCCAGGCGTGGGGCCTGACGATGATGGTCGACCTGGACCTGCATACAGGCGACCTGGCCGGGGCCGCTGCGCACCTGCGGGAAGGGCTGGAAATCTGCGCGCAGATCGGCGACAAGCTCCGCGTGCTCGACTGCGTCGACCACGGCGCACGGCTATGCGTCGCCACGCACCGCTGGGCTGAGGCCATCACGCTGTGGGCGGCGCACGACGCACACGTCCGGGATGGCGGGCTACCAGATCTCCCGACCGACGCTCTGCGCCGCCAGGAGCCGCTGAGCAAGGCCGCGCAGGCTCTGGGGCTTGACCGGATGCGCGCGGCCGACGACAGGGGCGCGGCCATGACGTTGGCTACCGCCGCGGAGTTCGCCGCCCTGTTGGCCACAGCAGGCCAGGAGCCCCAGCCGCCGGCCGGACTAAGCCTGCTCAGTCCCCGCGAACGGGAACTGGTCACTCTTGTCGCGCAGGGGAACACCAACGCCCAGATCGCCGCCCGGCTTTACATCAGCGTCCGCACCGTCTCTTCGCACCTGGACCGGATCCGGGACAAGACCGGCTGCCGGCGCCGCGCCGACCTGACCCGCCTCGCCCTGCAGGAAGGCCTGGCCTAACGACCCGGTGCACGATCACCGGCAGGGCATGTGCGGGTGATTGCACCTAACCAGCCGGCGGCGGAAAAGGGGTCAGGCAACCCTGTCCGCTGCGCCCTGCGCGCGGGGGCAGGGGTACTACGCTCATTGGCATGACCGCCTGGCGGTCGGCACCGTCCATGGCAGAGGAGGGCGAATGCGTTCATCACGTACCCACGCACGGCGGCATCTCGCCGTCGCAGGCGTGCTGTGTATCCTCCTGGCCGGAGGTTGCTCGAGGTCCAGCGGCGGAACCTCCGCAGCCACGACAGCCGGAACGGGGGCGGCGACGGCTGCCTGCGCGCTGCTCACCAAGGCTGAGGTCGCCCAGGCGACCGGCCAGAGCATCGCCTTCAGCAAGCAGGCCAGCCTTCGGTCGGTCTCAACGTGTACCTTTGGCTCGCTGTCTGGCTTCGCAGTGGTGCTCTCGGTCACGAGTTCGCCGGCGGCTGGGCTGAGCTCCGACATCCCGGGACTCGGTAATCTGGTTTCCAAGTACCATCTCACGCCCGTGTCCGGTATCGGTGATCAGGCCTTCGGCGGCGCCGCCGCCATCATCGCGCGGAAAGGGAATACCGCTTTCGCCATCGTCTATGCCGCGGTCGGCGGGGGCAATCATGAACAGGCACTGAAGACAATGGCGACCGACGTAGTCTCCCGTCTCTGAGCTTGACGCTGAAATTTGCCTACGGCTGAATCTCTGAGTGAGTACGCCGAAAGACGCATAGGTATACAGGCATGGCGTGTAACACACTCAACATGCAGATGCGGATGTCCGGCGCGGGAGCTCCTCGTTATTGATGTGCACTCGTGCAGTATGGCCTGGCATCAAGGGGCATATGGCGGCGGCGGTAGCCGCTGCGCGCAGCGCTGATCAGTTGTGTCGCCTGATCCGGGATGGCGCGCAGCCGAAGTACCTGTTGTTTTTGGGGGCACCGGCCGCCGGCCGCGGGCGGAGTCGGCCCGGGCTGCCTGAGCCAGTGGTGGCCGGCAGCCTCCGGGCGTTCACATTGTGAGAAGGAGCTGCTGATGGACGATCGCTTCGAGGTCACGGTGGGTGCCGGAACGATGATGTCCGGCTCGGGCGCTGCCGCCCGCTTCCCGCACCGGTGGACCCATGGCGGCGTCACGGTGGAAGCCGATTTCACCGGCGGGCATCTGCTCCATCTGGCGGCGGCCGGCTGCGTGATTAATGACCTGTACCGCGAAGCTGCTGCGCTGGGAATCGAATTGACAGGCGCCCGGGTGACCGCGGCGGGCGGGTTCGACACCGAAACGTGGCGGTCAACGGGCATCGGCTATTCGGTCGAGGTCAGCTCCGAGGCCTCCGCCGATCAACTGGCTCACCTGCTCGAGGTGGTTGACCGAGTGGCCGAGATTCCCCAGGCCATCCGGGCCGGAGCTACTGTCCGACGGGTCAGCTGAGCAGTTCTCCCCCGCCTAAAGCCGGCTCGTGCCGGTCGGCACTCGTGGCCAGGTGGGCCGAGGACAACGCTGCTCGCGATTGAAACGCCCGGATCGGGCCGGTCGGCTTACACTTCGCGCGTCAGATGCCTGCTTCATGCAATGATCAATCTCGTGGGACTTTTCCGCAGGCAGGGGAAGCAGGGCCAGGCGAGCGACTGGATCGCGCCTGGCCAGATGACCTTTCAGCCGGACGGGCCAAGTACACGGCCCGGACAGGCCGCGCAGCCCGTGCCAACCCGGCTGCGCGTGGTTTACGACAACGGGCCGGGCGAATGGCTGCGCGGCGCATTGCGGCTGGCCCCCGGCAGCCTGCTGTGGGAGCCTGACGCAGGGATCAACGCCGATCCGGTGGAACTCGCCATGTCGCGGGCGGTCCCGGCCCAGGGTGGGCGCGGTATGTCGGCCATGGTCACCTACGTGGAGACGCCGACGGGCCTGTTCCAGCTCGAACTCGACCCGGAGCTATTCGAGATGAGCCGGGAGCTCGTCGCCGAGGAGGCCGCCAGGCGCGCCGGGCCGCCAGCGGATCCCGGCGCGTTCCCCCCATCTACGAATTAGGCCGCGCCAGCTCGCTCACCGGTCCGGTCTCAGCGCGGGCGTTCATGTGCCAGCCGCAGACACATCCTGGCCTGCAGCCGCGGCTGATATGGTGTCTTTCCGCTGGTTGGTGCCTGATCGGAGAAGGCATGCGTGCCCGGTCTGTCCGTGTCGAGCGATCCCAGCCCTGTGGCGCTCCGGTGGAGCAGGTGTGGCCGCTGCTCAGGGGTCCCGGGGCGCTGGCGCTGCGGCCGCGCAGCTTCGCCTTCGACGTGGCGGCGCCGCCCGCGGCCAGGCTGCGCGTGGTGCTTTCCGTTCCCGGGATGACGCCGATCTTCGTGGTCTACGAGGTCCGCGAGGAAGTACATGGCCGGGCAGTCTCGCTGACCCTGCCCGGCAGGCAGCCCCACGGCGGTGAGGTACTCACGCTGTCGGTGGTCCCTGAGCGGGCTGGCTCGCGGGTGGAGATACAGGTCCGGGCGGGCGTCGCGAACCGCAAGGGGCAGGCCGTGGTAACGGACTACTGGCAGCAGGCGCTACCGCTTTGGCTGGCGGGGCTCTGCGACGTCGCCGAGGGCCGGGCACCGCTGCCCGACGACGGGATGCCTGCCGGGCTTCAGGCGGCCTGTGCCCCCGCTGCGCTCTCGGGACAACCTGAGGAGGCCTCGGCCTCGGCGGCGATCGCGGCATCCGCCGAAGCGGTATGGGAAGCGGTATGCGCACCTGAATCGGCGGTCCTGATGGCCCGCGGCGCCGCCGGGCTCGCGGGTGTCATACCTGGGACACCGGTCCGGCAGGTCGGAGAGATGCAGTACTTCATCTCGCGCCTGGACGACGGACAGCTTCGCCTGACGGTCACCATGATCAAGGAGCTCTCCGCCGGGCGATTCGCGCTGATCTCCACCGTAGGAAGGCCCTCGCTTGAGATGCTGCATCACATCGCGCCCGATGGTCTGGACACTCGGCTGGGACTGACCTACCGCTGGCCGGCTAACATCCCGGACCGCCAGGCCGTGGCGACATCGATGGCCGATGCGGTCCGGCACAAGGTGCAGGCCTTTAAGGACCTGATCGAGAACCCGGACTCGCCGTGGGCCGGCCGACGATGACGGTGCCCTCCTCGGCATCGCCCCATGGGCGCACTAGCGGAGGACTTCGATAACCGTCTTGCCCTCCGCCGCTTGCAGTTCGGGGCGCGTCTGTTCGATGTCGTGACGCAGGTCTGGGCTGGCGAGGGCCTGCAGGCGATCCAGTAGTTCGTCGGCGTCGCTGACTATTTCGCGGTCGAGGCGGCTCGGCTCGGCTGAACTGGTAGACCGGATGAGCTCGACGCTTCTCAGTAGCAGGCTGGCGGCCCGGGCGCGCAGGTCGCTGTCTGCGGTCACCAACCCCGCGATCTCTGTACCGTGCTGCTCGATCAACGCCGTCAGGCGTCTGCCCGTGGAGGTGGCGGCCATTTCCCTGTCGCGGAACCGGCGGACGAGTTCGATCTCGCCGCTGGCCAGCGCATCGAGGAATAGCACGATGCACAGGCCGAGGTCGGCCGGGACGGTGGTGGTGAACAGTTCCTGGATCCCGGTTCTCGTATCCGTCCAGACCGGCTGGAACCCCTGGGGACTCGCGTCGAGCCCCATGTAGTCGCCGATGAAGGTCACACGCGAGTCGCCGTGCGCCCAGGGCGCATCGAGCGCCGGATCCCAGGGCTGGTCAGTCAGGACGGAGCGACCGAAGGTTTGCCCCTGGTCGGCGGACAGCGACAAGACGACATCGATGAGCATCTTCGTCGGCTTGGGTCCGAACTCGTAATACACGCAGCCGAATACGCCCAGCCGGTCGACGACCATCTGCGGCATGATGTGGTGGAAGTCGGACGGCACCGGGGCCGGGTCAAGTAGCTGCCCGGAGGGGGTGCTCCACGTGCTGCCCGCGTCGATGGAGCGGACGTAATAGATCCGGGCCGCGCCGTCGCGGTAGTCCGACCAGGCCACCAGCACGATGTCGCCGAACGCCGCCACCGTCGGGTCGCTGATCACGCGGAACGTGCCGCCGGGCAGGTGCGGGAACTTGCCCACGATCGGGAGGGCGTCCTCCAGGGTGGTGATCCCGGTGGCGGGATGGGTGGCTGGGTGGAAGCTGTCGCCGCCGTCGGTCGATATCAGCATCTGGACCAGAGACCTGGTGTCGGTCGAGACGACATAGACGGTGCCCGTGTCCGAGACGGTGATCTCCGGATACACCGTGTTGCCGGGGGCGATCTGGTCGCCGGCCGCCGCTCCGGACGTCCCCGTCCAGGTCGCGCCGTGGTCGGTGGTCCGCGCGAACGCGATGGCGTTGTTGTCCCAGACCGCGTATACGTTGCCCTGATACGGGCTCGTCGGGTAAGAGTCGCCGGCTACCCACTGCTTATCGTCGTTCGGGCTGTTGTGGATGGGGTTGGGCGCGCTCCAGGTAATTCCGCCGTCGGTCGACTTGTAGATGACGATGCCGATGGTGTTCCAGGTGGGTGGGTTATACCCGGTGAGCCCGACGAGGAAGACGTTATCGCTGTCGTCCCACGCGAGGGTGGGATCCGTCATCACCGTCGCACCCGCGGGGAGGGCGAGTGCGGGCGAGGCCTGCCACGTCTGTCCTCCGTCGGTGGAGTATTCGGTGGCGAGCGTGAAGTCGTACGTGTGGATGTTGGCGAACTTCTTCGAGGCGGCGACGATCTGGTTCGGGTTGTTCGGGTTGATGGCGACGCTGCTCTCGCTGCGGGCGTTGTTCGTGCTCGTGTCGAAGCTGACCTGGACGTTCTGCATGAGAATCAACCTCCCTGGGACAGCGGATGGCTAAGCCAGAAATGGAGTGTGCCGAGAAGTTCGGCGGTCGCCGTTACTGGGTGCCTGCGGCGGCCGAGGCGAGGCGGAGCTTCCAGTGACGCCGAGATACGGCGCCCATGGCCACGGCGACGGCCAGCAACCCGCCCACGACGAGCCACTCCACGCTGCCGTTGTGGTGATCGGGATCCCAGCCGGTCAGGAATTCGATCCAATCACGCCAGAACAGCGTGAGGATTCCGAGAGCACCCGCTAGCACGGCTATCGCCGCCTCCAAGCGGACCCGCAGCATCGACGGCTTCATGAGCGCTGTCCTCTCTGGCGAAGCGTGCTCCGACAAGCGGTACCTTGGCGGCTTTTCCCGGCGATCGAAGAGATGATTCCCTAAGTGTGGACTAAGCACCATGCGTGTCAAGAGTCTGCAAAGAAGATCTTGCATTAATGGTGGCCCGACTTGATTGCTTGACGGCAAACAACGAATCGCCCGATCGAATATTGTCCCTGCGGCGGCACGTAAATGCTGGTTTGGGCGCGAATGACGTGCAGGTAACTTTCGATTTTGCCGTTAATGGTACAGCCGCGCTTCGTTATGCGGCCGGGCGTGGTGGTGGAGCCGGCTGAGGCCAGCCTCAGTCGTGTTGGCTGATCCACACCGATACGTGGGCCGGCTCCAGGGCCGCATGCACGACTCCGAGCAGGTCCGCGCGGACCGCGCACGCTCGCAGCTGCCGAATACCCCACGATCGACGCGATGAACGTGGCGACCACGAGCAGGGCAGCCGCTGCGAACCACTTCAGCTGCAGCCGTTCCTCACCGGAAGACCTGGCGAACCTCACCACTACTGCCGCGACGCTGATCAGCAGCGCGGCCGGGACAAGGATCAGAAACCTCGCCGGCGGAGATGTGCTCTGCGCCTGACTGCTGAACGGGTCCGACCAGAAGTGGGTGGCAATCACCAGCGCATCCGCCGCGAGGAGCGCGAATGCGCCACCCGCAAACCACGCGGCCGGGCGCCACCGCCGCGAGCTCAGCCGCCCGGTGGGAAAGAGCAAGAACACGAAGGCGAGCACGGCGATCTGGATCACCCAGACCCAGTTAGACAGCCAGCCAAACACCTGGCCCGCGGGCCAGGACCCCCGGCCCGCGACCAATGCGCGCAGCGCGTACTGGTTCGAGAAACCAAACAGGCCCAGCGCCACCCCCGCCACCAGGAACAGCCAGCCGATCCGGTTCGCGGGCCGCCGGGACGCCAGGACGAACCCTGCCACCGGGACGGCCACGTTCACCACCTGCCCGGAGACGTTAGCGACGGTCAGCCAACCAGGCTGGCAGGCACCAGCTTCCGGTCCACGTAGGCCAGCGCCAGGCCGCCGCCGATCAGCGCGACCGATCCCGCCGCGGAGCACCCGGCCACCCACCGGGCCGTCCGGACTCTCATCCGGACTCCCTACCACCGATCAAGGCCGCCGACGCCCCCGTCCGGGAGACCGACGCGCAGATCATGCACAGGCAGCCACAGGTTCCCGGTCTCGTCTGCGCCACCGGCTGCACTTCACCCACGAACCGCACGCTATCCCCGCACCGTTCCGGGAACGTTACCGCTCGGTCGGATCCCGGTGAGTCAAGATCACCAACCGGAGGCGTAGCCGTCCTCACCTCATCGCCACCTCATCGGGCTCGTTAATCCGCGGCTGGTCAGGTGTGACTAGCCGCGACGGATGCTGGTCGGTTCGTCCCAGGCCTGACCCTAGCGGGGGTCCGGCCGGGGAGTGACCGGCCTGCGCACGACTGGGCGTGAGCCGTCAGGGACCGGCACGTCCTCGAATCCGGCCGCGCGGTACAGATCGCGGGTCCCCATGTACCGGTAGGAGCGGCCGTTCGGCGACGGGTAGGCCTCGACCACTGCGGCCCCCGACTCGGCCGCGTACGTGCAGGCGGCTTCAAGGAGCCTGGCGCGCAGGCCCTGGCGGCGGGCCCGGGCCGCGACGAAGAAGCACACCACTGACCACACCCGCTCCCCCGGCACCTGCGGGATCACCCGCGACGCGAGCACGGCGGCGTAGCTCTCCCGTGGCGCGACCGAGCACCAGCCGACCACCTCGCCGCCGTCGTAGGCCAGCACCCCGACCGGCTCGGCTCGCCGGACCTGCTCGGCCAGCGCGGCCGCCCGGCCCTCCTTCCCGGCGTCATTGAACGGCGCCGAACGCAGCCGCCAGCGCATGCACGAGCACCACCGGAACGTCCCGTTCGCCGCGGAGAAGCGCTCCAGGTCACCACCGGTGGCGGGGGTCACCGGCGCGAACGAATCGCTAGCCACCTGCGCAGGCTATCTGCCCCGAACGGCGGCTGACGCTGGAGCCGTCGCGAGTTGGAGCCCTTGAGTTAGAGCGGGAGGGGGCGACGCATGACGATCCTGGTCCGGCCGCTGCCTGCGTAGTCCGGGACCTCGGTCATGTCGGTGAAGCCCATGCGGCGGTGGAACGCCTGGGAGCCGGTGTTCTCGAGGCTGGTCAGGGCCTTCAGCGCGGTCGCGCCGCGCTGCGCCGCGGCGGCGGCGAAGATCTCGTACAGGCGCCGGCCCAGCCCGAGGGCCCTGGCGTCGTCGCGGACGGCGACGAAGTGGATGTAACCGTCGCGGGTGGGAGCTACGAAGCCGAGCAGGTACCCGACTATCTCGCCGTCCCGCCTGGCCATGAAGGCGGTGTCGCCGAACTCGCAGAAGAAGATCGGGTGATGCAGCGGGCGCGGGAAGTCCCGGTCGCCCCAGAAACGCTCGAAGGTCCGCAGGATCTCGGCCAGGTCGCCGTCGCGGGCGAGTTCGATCGTGACGTCGCTCATGACGAAGCGCGCCCGTCGCGCGGGCCGAAGGTCTCGAGGGCTTCGGCGTCACTGGCCCGGGCGTGCAGGAAATAGTCGGCCCACTCGGCTATGTCGGGGAAGGACGATTGCTCCGTGACCAGCGCGCAGGCGGTCACGGGGTCAAAGGCCGTGCGGCGCATCGTGACCGCGCCGTCCGCGAGCAGGGCCCAGTGCGCGCCCTGGCGGCCGTACGGCATCCCGATGCTGCCCGGGTTGATGATCTGGCGCCGGTGGGCCAGCCTGGTGAACGGCATGTGGGTGTGCCCGCAGACCACCGTCATGACCTCGTCGGGCAGGTCGGCGAGGACTTCGGCCCACCGTTCGAGCCGGGAGTCGACGAGCACGACCTCCTCGTCGTCGCGCGGCGTGGCGTGGCAGAAGACGACCGGGCCGAAACCGTCGACCTCGAGCGTGACCGGGTAGGGCAGCCGGGCCAGCCAGTCCAGGTGGTCGGCGGACAGTTGCCCCGCGGCCCAGTTCGAAATGGGGAAGCCCACGTCGTCGATCACGCCGCGGGCCAGGTCCACGAGTTCCCGGTCCGCGTTGCCGCGCACCCAGGTGACCCGGTCGCCGAGGGCGAGCAGGCGGTCGAGCGTCTCCGTCGGCTGCGGCCCGGCGGCGATGTCGCCGGTGAGGACGATGCGTTCGGCGCCCTGGACGTCCGGCTCGGCCAGCACCGCGTCGAGCGCCGGTAGCACGGCGTGGATGTCGGACAGGACAGCGACGGAAGCGACCATCACGGTCTCCTGGCGTGGCGCGGCCGGATCTGAATGCGGACGACTGCGGAACTGACCATCATGACCACCTGCCGTAGCGCTGCCGGATCTTGATGTAGCCGAACACCGGATCTCCGGTTACGACCACGGTCGGGGCACCGGGGTCGGGCGTGTCCGCGGCCTTGTTGCTGA
>Ga0070730_10004244_pt1 | contig 12657 bp, 5 predicted proteins | sample Coa_R1_3_FD_66447 | JGI IMG/M metagenome (GOLD analysis project Ga0070730, IMG submission 66447) | Surface soil microbial communities from Centralia Pennsylvania, which are recovering from an underground coalmine fire - Coalmine... | ecosystem: Environmental > Terrestrial > Soil > Unclassified ...
CAACGCTGCTCTGCTTTCACCTAATTGGCCCTCGGCCGTGTTGATGGCCAAATGTGTTTTTGAAAGCTCGATCCGCGCGAGGTCCAGCTCCGGTCTTGGTATCTCCCCAACACCCAGGCGTTGTTCCAAAATGGTTACTTGCTCTTCGCGAAGCTTCTCTTCAGAGCGCAACAATTCCAGGCTCCGCGACGCAAGCAAATAACTCAACATAGCAACGCGAACTTCGCTACGGATTTTCCAGGCGGAATCTGCAAGATCAAATTGAGCAGCTTGTTCCAGGCTCCGAGCAATCTGCACACGGTGTCCACGTTTCCCGGCCGTTTCGACTGGTATGGAAAAATCCACGTTCATAAGATAAGGGCTTGGAATTCCTGGAGCAACGCTAAGAGTCGGGTTAGGCCGTGCCCCAGCCGTCGTAACGGCCGCTTCCGCTTCGGCAACACGTGCCCGCGCCGCATCTAGTGCCGGACTGAAGTAGAAGGCGGCAAGCGACAGCTCTCCAAGGCTCCACGCCTTTTGCGGCCATGAGGCGATTGCGTGACCTGCATTCTTTTCTTCATACGCCCGCAGGCCGGGATCAGCAAGACTGCGCGATTCAAGCCCCGAAGCCGTTTTGGCAGGAATAAGCGGGGCCGGCTGATACCGTTGCGCGGCACACCCCGCCAATAACAACAAGCACGAAATAAGCACAATCTGTTTCAGTATTGCGATCATAGTTGCGCCGCCTTCATCGAAACCGAACTCAACGTGCAGGGTAAGAAATGCCTCTGGTGTGAACCCTTACTTGAAATTTGGTGAAAGCCAAAAACTAGAGCTAACGAGAGAAATGTGGCATCAGATGCGGAGCGCAAACGGCGGTGAAGGCGTTAACTCACGAAAAAGAACGGAAATACGTGACTCAGGCGGCGTGCATACGTGCGAATTCAGAAATATGTGGACTGAGGTAGACACGGCCAACTCGACTAGCAGTTGTGCCAAAAGAAAGAACAGACAGACAAATGCGAGCAAGTTGATCAGTGCGAGTTCTGTGTCAGATGCCGGATCAGGAGCATCCCAATGATCCATCGACTCAATGAATGGGTATGCCACGGCCAACGTAACCAATGACACGAGCAACACGACTTGAAGGATTTTTCGGAACACGGGCAAAGTGATCGTACAACGGCCATGACAGGGACGCAAGCCGAATTCAAATGGGATGGCGCCCCGCCATTTCGAAATGCGTTGGCAAGGTTAAACAACTCGTTCTCATGGAATGCTTTGTTCAGAATGACTCGGCTTGTTGGAGTTCAACGACTCTTGTGGTATTTACCAAACATGAACCGCGGCAATGTGCGGTGGCCCGGAATGGGAATCAATGACCTGCGTCTCCAGGACGATCTCGATATTTTCATGACTCCAATTGGCTGGGAGTTGGCGGGTCAGTTCATTGATGTACTTTGCATCGACCAGGAACTCTCCGGCGGCAACCGTTCCACCGCGTGCGATACCGGCTGCTACCAACGTGAACTGGTCGGTATTAGGATCGATGAACCGGGCGACAATCGCGTAGTCCTTATAGGTCGCTGTCTGCAATTGTTGCGACCGGTCAATGAGCCACTCGCGGCTGCCAGGTTTGGTCTGGTCCTCGATCCAAAAACGTGTCATTTGAGCATCGTTTGCGAAATGAAACCTCATGGGAGCAGTCATACGCAACGTCCAGCCATTGTCATAGGCGCCGATGAGAACTGATGGCGCGCTCCTCAAATCGGTCAGGGTAGTGGCCGACTGTCCCTGCACCCGGTAGCTTCGTTGAGAATTCTGCAGGACGCCCGCGATCCCAATGAGCGGATTGACATCATCGATGACGACGGTGACCAAATTGTCTTTCAGGGTGGTCTTTCGCTGCGGGTCGGCAGCATCGAGCAGAGTGATTGCGGAATATTGGTTCTGATCAGCGATGCAAAACAACACGGGTTGTTTCGACTTCACAAAAGGCGCCCAGAATTGTTCAGCCGGAGATAATTGGAAGAGGCGCCAAAGCGCGAATGAAACCGTGCTCAGCAAGATCACCAACACAGCTGAGGCAACGATAGCTTTGCTTCGCGATGGAGGTATCTCGTGCGATTGCGGCTCGGCGGCAAGCGCAGGCAGTTCTTTCGGAGCGGCAGGATTTGCTACGATGGCAGGTGCAGCGACAGGATGAGGGGCACAAAACTGAAGAGCATAGGAGCCGGATGGCAAGAACAGACGGATTTCATCCTTCGTCGCGGGATTCTGGTAGTACTGCTCAATCCGTTTGCGGATTTCGGCGGCCGTGACGCGAACAATTGGATCTGCCGCGGTGTCGTAGTCGGGTGTTCTCCCGAATATTTCAATGCCCAGTGTCCGTTCCTTGAGAAGCTCCGCTTCCCCCGCTAAGGTATGTTCCAGGACAAACCTCAGAAAGCTAGGATATCGTTTGCTGGAGCTAAAATGGCTGTCGAGAAGCAGTTTTTCGAGTTGCTCCCGAACGGCAACTCTTTCCGCCTCATTGGAAGGTTCCCAATTTCCCGTTAGCTGGTCGGCCAACATTGCGCTACACCGCTACACGTTTCGAATGCAAATCGTACTCCAATCGATCAGTGGCGGTGATTTTAGTTACGATGATCGTGGGGTGTCAAGGCCGACAAGGACTTCTCTTCGCCCGCCATCTCCTATTGGGCGGGGGCTGTTGTTGCAGCCGGCGTATGCAAAACGACTTAACCTGGGCATTTACCTGATAAGAATCCCAACCGAATGGCCTTCCAGGCGCGTTATAACTATACGCAACTCGTTGGAACAAAAAGACAAACTGGCGGCGATAAACCCTCTTTGCCGTTTAGAACTCATTTTTATCCCGCAAAGCCTTGCCGAACTCCATTCAATTCCCTTATAACACGCGTGCTCTTTGGCGGCTGCCTAATGCGGGCAGAACACGAGAAATTAATACTAAAAATCCGGCCTAAAATGGAGGAAAAAGCGATGCAAAGTGAGCATTTTCATGGGCTCGCAAGCCGAGCGCTAGTAATCGTCCTGATTTTTTTCGGAGTGGCGTTTTCCGCCCAACTCCAAGCCCAAACCCAGGCATTCACCGCAACCCTAAGCGGCACGGTTTCCGATTCCAGTGGCGCTTTGCTTTCGGGTGCCACAATTACCTTGGCGAACAGTGAGCGCTCGATCACGCGCGAATACACTACCAACGCGTCTGGTTCCTACGTCTTTTCGCTGTTGCCGCCCGCGGTGTACTCCATGCACGTCGTGGCGTCCGGGTTCAAAAGTTACAAGCAAGACGGAATCAGTCTGGCGGCAGGGCAGACAGCGCAACAGGCAGTCGTGCTGGCTGTCGGTGCCGTCTCTGAACAGGTTGAGGTGACCGGGCAAGTGTCGCTGATCAATGCCGAGAACGCCAACCTCTCTTCCGACGTCTCAACGCAGCAAGTGGTTGAGCTCCCGCTCAATCTCAGAAACGTATATGGTCTGGCATTGCTGAATTCTTCGGTCAACAATACCGCGGAATTCCAAATTGTTGGCGGCAATGGAATTTCCGGAACCGCAGACCAGGACATCTCCTTCTTTAATTTTGGCGGCACTTTTTTCAATACCGCCGAATATCTCTTGGACGGTACCTGGGACACAGGCGCTGATTGGGGTGGCGTTGCCTATGTTCCCGCCGTTGACGGTGTGCAGGAATTCAAAATCCAGACAAACGCATTTACCGCCCAATATGGATGGAGCAGCGGCAACGTCATCAATGTTGTCACCAAATCGGGCACGAACCAATTCCATGGTGATGTCTACGACTTTTATCGTAACAGCGCCCTGGATGCGAGAAACTTCTTTAATCGGAAAACGCAACCACTTTTCCATCGCCAGCAATTCGGAGCCACGTCAGGGGGCCACATCTTCAAAGACAAGACGTACTTCTTCGCTTATTACGAGGGTTTACGTCAGCAGACTCCTGTAACGTTTGGCGGCACGATGCCTACGGCTGCCTTCCGCGGAGGTGATTTCTCAGCCCTGCTCGGAGCGCAAGTTGGAACAGACGCCCTGGGACGGCCAATTTTGGGCGGCCAGATCTATGACCCATTCAGCACCCGCGCTCTCACGGCTGGACAGGTCGATCCTGTTACAGGCATGACAGCATCACGGAGTGGATTGATTCGCGATCCTTTTCCGGGAAATATTATTCCAAACGGACGATGGGACGCGATTGCAAAGAATTTCCTGCAGGGGAACTTTTGGCCCAATCCAGATACCGCGTCACTGGCCAACAATTACAGCAAATCTGCCGCAGCCGCCGCGACCTCAGATGAGTACTCGATCCGCATTGACCACAACATCTCCGACAAATCCACTCTCTTTGGGCGCTGGTCACAGAAATTTGAAAGCAAAGTAAATGTGCCACAGTACTATGGCTCTGACGTGGCCGGTCCAGGAGCTACCAATCCCAATAATCGTTACGGCTTCGATCTTGGATACAGTCACATTTTCAGCCCCACGTTTCTGCTCAGCGCGAACCTCGGTGTGAACCGCTGGGTTGAGGGGTCGCAGGTACAAAGCTTCGGCTTTAAAGCCTCTACTCTGGGTCTTCCTTCTTTCATCGATAAGATCTCCCCCATCTTTCCGCAGGTGCAACCGCAAGGCATGTCCGGCTTGGGCCCGAACGTGAATCAGGATGACTATATGGTTCCACGTACTCTATGGACGGCCTCCACAGATTTCACGAAAGTGCTGTCGAGACATCATCTAACGTTCGGGTTCATGGGTGTTCTCAACCAGATCTACGGTGGGCACTTCGGAAACACCGTGCTGCCGTTTCCAACCGCATTTACCGGCGGCCCAGATCCGCAGAACGAAGCGGCGGGCACTGGTTTCGGCTTCGCATCTTTCCTGTTAGGGACCGGCAATGGAGGCTTTACCAATTACAATGCCTTTCCGGCCACAGAGAAGAAGCAACTAGGCTGGTATGCGCAAGACGATTGGCACGTCCTCAACAAACTGACGCTGAATCTTGGACTGCGATACGAGATTCAAACCGCGCCCACCGAACGGCACGACAAGCAGGAATTTTTCAATTTCACTGCCGTAAATCCCATCAGTTCCCAGGTTGGTTTTAACGTACCTGGCAAGGTGGTCTTCAATTCTGGCAGCAATCGAGGGCTCTATAACACGCAGTACACCAACTTTGCGCCCCGCATTGGGCTGGCATACCAGGTGTTGCCGAAGCTGGTATTTCGGTCAGGATATGGAGTCTTCTTTGTGCCTGACTATTACGGGAATGGACCCTCGCAGGGATATTCACAGGCCACTCCCTGGGTAGGCACGCTTGATAATCAACTGACTCCTCATAACACGCTCAGCAACGCTTTTACCGGAGGTCAGGTTCTTCCGCAGGGAGCTTCCCAGGGAGGACTCACGGACGTAGGCTTCGGGCTGAATCCCGTGGTGAACCCGAACCGTCATTCTCCCTACGTGCAGCAGTGGATGGCCGGCGTTGAATATGCCTTGACGAATAACGACCTGGTCGACATCAGCTACGTTGGAAACCATGGCGTGCACGTTCTTGCGCAGTATCTTGAATTTAACCAGTTGCCGACGCAGGACCTCGCATTGGGAAATACACTTTATGATCAAGTGCCCAATCCGTTCTTCGGCCATATCACGGCGAGTGGTTGCGGGCTAGACCAGCCGACGGTAGTCCGGGGGCAACTGCTTCGGCCGTTTCCGGAATATTGCAGTGTCACCGAAGCTGGACCCGCCGTTGGATCGTCAAATTACAAAGCTTTACAGGCCACCTATACGCATCGCTGGCATTCGGGCCTGAACGTGAATGTGTCTTATACGTTCTCTAAGTTTCTCGATAACGTGCAGGGTTCATCGGGATGGGCATTTCCGGGTACGGGGAGCCAGGTACGGGACTCCCATAATCTGGCCGCTGAGATGTCGCTCGACAGCAGCGATATACACCACAGCCTGGTGGTGAACTACATCTATGAACTGCCGTTTGGCCGCGGCAAGATGTTTGGAAAGGATTGGAACACGCCGATCAATGCCATTCTCGGCGGCTGGCAATTCACCGGAATTGTTACGGCCAAAGGTGGTTTTCCACTTTCGATCTCGCCGGCGCAAAACAACACCAATTCTTTTGGAGGCAATCAGCGCCCGAACCTGATTGGCGATCCGGTGCCCGCAAACCAAACGATCGCCAATTGGATCAACGCGAGCGCCTTCGCGCAACCTGCTGCTTTCACCTTTGGCAACTCTCCAAGAAATCTTCCCAATCTGCGTACACCGCGATATTTCGACTGGGATGCGGGCATTCAGAAGGAATATTACTTCACCGAACAAAAGCGGCTTCAATTCCGCTTCGAAATGTTCAACGCGCTCAACCACCCGAACTTCTTTGCGCCTGATACAAACCTTGGCGATGTAAGCAACGGCCTGTTCGGCACCATCAATCAGGCCTATCCGGCGCGCGATGTACAGGCTGCTCTGAAATTGTTCTGGTAGATAACGGGATAAGTCGCCGGCGGCGTGTCATTGGCCAAGCGACACGCCGCCAGCGGTTGCTGCCGCGAACTGGCCAAACACACTTGGGATCGGGGGGGACACCAAATGATAAAATGCTGCCGCTTGATGGTTCTTATCATCCTTGTCTTGCGGAGTGCAGTCGCTCTTTGCAGCAGTCCGGCGGCCGACGGAGAACGAAGAGCAGAATCGTCGGTCCTTTTTTTTCTAACTCCGATGTCTTCCAGCACACCACTCGAGAACGGCATCGAGCTCCGCAGCGGCAATGCAGTCATGAATGTTGTGGCACTACGGGATGATGTCATCCGTATTCGGATTTCGTCTGACGGGTCTTTGCCGGAAGATGCATCCTGGGCCGTTCTGGCGACGGCACGTAATCAGAAAGTTGATGTCATTCATGAGGACGGCGTCGAAGCAATCGGATTTCGCACGAAGTTGCTTCGGGTGCGCATTGAGAGAAAGACTCTTGCATTGACGCTAGCTGACCTAAAGGGAAACATCTTGCAAAAAGATGCTCCCGGTTGGCCCGTAGAGTTTCACGGCAAGACCTTCCGCATCTACAAGGAGATGCCCAAAGACGAGCACTACTTTGGGCTGGGCGATAAAGTTGGACCACTCGATCGTCGCGGACAATCTTTTACTCTCTGGAACACCGATTTTTATAATTTTCAAGAGTCCAGCGACCCCATTTATAAAAGCATCCCATTTTTTCTGGCTTTTCGCGCTGGAAGGGCGATGGGCGTTCTTCTGGACAACACGTGGCGCAGTAGTTTCGATTTTGGCAAGCAGGCTCGTGATGTCTATTCATTTGGCGCCGAAGATGGTCCTATTGACTACTACCTGATCTATGGTCCAGATGCGAAACAAGTTCTCAGTGGGTATACCTGGCTGACAGGACCGGCTCCGTTGCCTCCACGATGGTCTTTTGGCTATCAGCAATCACGCTACAGCTATGAAACTGAATCGCAGTTGCGGGAAGTAGCGGCGCGATTGCGGGCGGACCAGATACCCGCTGACGTTTTGTACCTGGATATCGACTATCAGAAGAGTAATCGTCCTTTCACGGTCGACCCTGAAAAGTTTCCCCATTTTACCGATATGCTGGCAGATTTGAAGCGACAGAAGTTTCAAGTGGTCGGCATCACTGATCTGCATATCGCCCATCTTCCCGGCGCAGGATATGCTCCTTTTGAAACCGGATCATCTGGCGACCACTTTGTTAGAAACGCTGATGGCTCGACGTTTGTAGGAATGGTATGGCCCGGACCCTCGGTCTTTCCTGACTTCACGCAGAAAAGCACCCGCGAGTGGTGGGGTGAGCTCTACCGGCCATTGGTCGCCGAGGGCCTCTCGGGCTTCTGGAATGACATGAATGAGCCATCGGTTTTCAATGTTCCGAACGGGACGATGCCCGATGACGTCCAGCACCGAATCGAGGAGCCAGGTTTTGCAAAGAGAACTGCCACACATCGTGAAATTCACAACGTATATGGCATGGAAAACTCTCGCGCAACCTACGAGGGACTGCTGAACATTTCACCGCAGGCAAGGCCTTTCGTTCTCACGCGCGCCACCTATGCAGGGGGCCAGCGCTACGCGCTTACCTGGACAGGTGACGACAGCAGCAGTTGGAACCATCTGCGGCTGACGACGCCAATGCTGTTGAATCTCGGACTCAGCGGTTTCGGCTTTTGTGGCGCTGACGTGGGCGGCTTTATTGGCACACCAACTCCAGACCTGCTTACCAAGTGGATGGAGGTGGGAGCATTCCAGCCCATTGATCGCAATCACGCCGAAAAGGGCACCGGGCATAAAGAACCGTGGGTGGATGGACCCGAACAGGAAAGCATTCGTCGCCGATATATCGATGAACGATATAAGTTGATGCCCTATCTTTACACGATTGCTGAAGAGCTGACACGCACAGGGGTTCCCATGATGCGGCCACTGTTTCTGGAATTTCCTTTCGCGACCGCCGACGCGCACCCGCTCGATCTCGATTCCGGCAATGAATTTCTATTAGGGTCTGCGCTTCTGGTGGCTCCGCCGCCCTATCCTGATCGCAAAGATGATTACCGCGTCTTGCTCCCGCCGGTGCGCTGGTACAACTATTGGACAGGCCAGCAGATCGAAAAACACGAGACCGTTCCCGACAAAACTCTCGGCGATCTTGATCCTGTCGAAGAGCATCCCAGCGTGGAAGATTTGCCCATTTTTGTACGCGAGGGTTCCATCTTGCCCGTGCAGCCCCTCACAGAGAGCACCAGTGAGGTTCCACAAGGGCCCTTAACTCTGCGGGTGTATCCCGGAAGCAATTGCCACGGGTCGCTTTATCAGGACGACGGCACAACAACGTCCTACCGGCAGAGTGATTTTCTGCGAATGGAATTCTCCTGCGAAGAGGTTGCGAGCGGCCTGAGGCTCCATATAGGCCGACACCAGGGCACTTATCAACCCTGGTGGAAGCAATTGCAAGTCGAGATATACGGCTGGAATCAGGGCCCATCCTACGTCTTGATCAACAATAAGACTGAAATCGCGTCAACACTGGATTCCGTTCGCCACATGATTTCTCTCACGATTCCAGACGATGGCCGTGGAACAGATCTTGAAATACACCCCCAGCCTCAAAGTGCAGTTGTAGTTCCCCATTAAAGAAAAGTTTCATCGGCGAAAGGGGCGCTGGTGCGCTCGAAGGGGGAATGCGATGAAAAATGCCTTATGTAAGCGTTTCCGCAAATACCTGGGATTTCGTAGTCGCAGTGCGGGGAAGGTAGTATTTGAGGTTAGAACAGTTAGTCGCCGGAGACAAACGGAAAAGCCCAAGTAAGTGACTCGTCAAACCGCTCTACTCCCGAATCGATGTACCCCGCGGCACCGAGGTTGAACTCGACGACGTAGCTGTGTCCCGGAGGGGATTGCCTGACTTGGTCCTGCACGACTGACCGCTTACGCAAGCTCGCGCGAGACATAAACCCAGGTCTTTATAGCTGCGATTTAGCTTTTGCCGCCAACACTTCGATCGAAGGCAAGGAACTGGCCACCGTCATCGTCTGTTCGGGCGGCGACCCATTGCCCTGGAAGGCCTTCATGAGCATTTCGATGGCGAGCCCGGCATTCGTCGGGACCACGACAGTGGCAGCCAGCAGCCCCTCACGCACCCATTTTTGCCCGGTTTGGGAAACGCCATCGATTCCCGCATAAGGCAGGCTCAGCCAGTGCTTGCTCTCAACGGCATTGCGCGCTTGAAATGCCGTGCGTGCGCCCATTGCCATGACATCATTATGGGCAGCGATTAAATGAATCTGAGCCTGGGCCGAAGTAGAGAGGCGCAACCAGGCCTCAATCGCATGCTGACCGCCTACCTGGGTATAATCGCCTTTCAAGGTCTTGACCTGAATATTGGCCGCCTTGGTTTCATACATGCCGGCGGTCCGTTGTCGCGGGCCTGAATTGGTCGACGGACCTTCGACGTAAAGCACCGAGCCGCCATTGGGCAGGAGCGCTGTAAACTGCTTTCCCTGAATTCGGCCAATCTCTTCATGATTCGACGTGATAGAGAAGATCGGAATATTGTGACGCCTGCGAATTTCTGCGACATAATCAACTTCACGATTAAGCACAACCCAGCCGATTCCAGCCTCGGCGGCCGCGCGAGTCACAACCGCCAGGGTCGTACCGATCGGCTCCACGATAATGGCATCCGGACGCGCCGCCGCCGACTGAACCGTTTGCAGTAACTGCTGGCTTTGGTTGATAGGATCGTTGTTGGAGTCGATGATATCGACATCAATTCCCAGGCGGCGGGCTGCCTCTCGAGCGGCAGCTTCCTGTTCCCGCTGGAAGTCGTTATCTCTGGTTGTAAGAGCAACCAGGAACTTGTATTTTTTCATGCCACCCTTCATGAGCGATTAAGCCCAAGGCATTATCGCTCTTTCTCGAATTTTTGCAAGGCTGTTGGTAGTGCAAAAAAGGTGTCATGAGAACCTTGCCGCGGTTCGACGCCAGCCGAACATCGAGTGTCAAAATAGGAAACTTAGCCACCACTCCTTCGTGAAAGGCGAAAGGGGTAAGACACCCGCTTCATGGTTTACGCTCAGCGGAAAGGTGGATCCACCAGCTTCATGTTCTGTCGGTGGTAATGGTGGACCTGTCCCGTGATTAAACAAGTTAAATTGCTCGTTTTCAAAGTTAAGTTAACGCATTGAAACTTGACTAAATCTCAAGAGCGATGGAAACTGCGGCACCACCCTGCGGGCGACATTATGCAAGGTGAGCCATTGCTTGGTGATGATTGGACAACGATTTGTGATGTTTGGGCACAGTGAACTAAGAGACTATGCTTCGGTGTTGCAAATGGAGCAGCCAGGCTCACCGTGGTGCTTGCAAACCTAAAAGCTGCAGGATCACACCGGAAGGAATCGCGAAGCAGGGGGATTTTTGAAGAAGCTAAGATTCTTAGTTTCGCTCATGACGCAGGATAACGATTACCAGAAATGGCAGGCGTCCTCTGTGCAAGAAGCGGCCGCCAAACTGGGCGTCGACGTCGAGATCGTCCATGCGGAAAATGATGGGCTGACACAAGGTCAGCAAATCCTAAAGAGTATCCAGTCGCCCGTCTTGCGGCCGGATGGTGTCCTATGCCAACCCGCTGGTACGACCCTCGCTCTGATTGCAGAGAAGGCAGCGGCTGCAGGCATGGGATGGGCGTTGCTCAATCGCGAGGCGGAGTATACCCAGGAACTCCGCGCCCGATTCAAGACTCCAATATTCTCGATCGGATCCAATCACCTGGAAATTGGCAAGATGCAAGGGCAACAAATTCGCGCCCTGCTTCCTTCCGGGGGCATTGTGCTCTATATTCAGGGAACTTCCACAAACATCTCTGCCCTGCTGCGCACCAATGGCGTGACCCAAACCAAGCCCGATAACGTTGAAATACGGATGATTCGCAGCGACTGGACCGAAGAAGGTGCACACAACGCAGTCGGCGCATGGCTAACGCTCTCCACTTCCAGGGCACTACCACTCGGGTTGGTTGCATGCCAGAACGACGTGATGGCAATCGGCGCACGAACTGCTCTTATGGGAAGGGTCGAGGCCAAGCGCCGCGATAGATTCGTCAACCTGCCATTTACCGGCTGCGACGGCTGCCCCGGCACTGGGCAAGAATGGGTTCGCAAGGGGCTGTTGGCGGCAACTGTCGTGAGGCACCCCAACGCAGGTCGCGCGCTGGAGATGATGGTGACTGGGATCCGCACAAGGTCGCAACCGCCGCCACATACAGATGATCCAATCACGAGTTTTCCTGCGATTGAAGAATTGACCGCTCGACAGCGCGAGAGGGTTGGCAGCAACTGATCGTGGACCGAGTGCTGTCGCAGTCCAGGTGTTCAGGTCGAAGCGAAACTTCAATGCCAATAGTCGTTGCTGGAATACCGGTTCGTTGTTATTCTCTCTCGCTGGTCAAAGCGGCTTCGGCTGCGAGCTAAACGGATGCGGCGAGATTCAAGCATAGGTTGCGGCGTTTGCGCGAGCGGCTCACTACGATCAGGAGAATGCTTCAGGCATCTGGCCTTCAACATGTCCTTCGCTCGTCATTTGTGTTTTGTCATTGCCTTCGCGTGTCCTCTTGGTTTACTTCGAGCGCAGGTTCGCGCGGCCGCACCACCGCTCGATGATCCTAAGACCGAGCAACGCATCACCAAATTGCTCGGACAGATGACGCTGGAAGAAAAAATTGGGCAGCTTGTGCATTTTGCCGACAGTTCCACGGGACCCGGCGCGCCCCATCCAGATTATCGGGAGCAGGTTGCCCAGGGTAATGTTGGCTCTCTCGAGAACATCACCGGCGCGGCGGAGACGAATGCGTTACAGAAGCTTGCCATAGAGAAGTCGCGCCTGCATATTCCCCTCCTCTTCGCATTGGACGTAATCCACGGATATCGCACTATCTTTCCAGTACCCTTGGCAATGGCCTCAACTTGGGACCCGTTGATGGTCGAACGGGCTTCGCGCATCGCTGCCAAGGAGGCCACCAGAGAGGGTATCCGCCAGACCTATTCACCGATGGTTGATATCGCCCGAGATGCGCGATGGGGACGCATAGTGGAGGGGGCGGGCGAAGAC
>Ga0070730_10004245_pt1 | contig 12656 bp, 6 predicted proteins | sample Coa_R1_3_FD_66447 | JGI IMG/M metagenome (GOLD analysis project Ga0070730, IMG submission 66447) | Surface soil microbial communities from Centralia Pennsylvania, which are recovering from an underground coalmine fire - Coalmine... | ecosystem: Environmental > Terrestrial > Soil > Unclassified ...
ACCACGCTGGCGAAACTCCTGCCGGAATCATTTGGCCCGAAAAATCTTGGAGTGAAGGAGCGGCTCTTTAGCGGAAAGAAGGCTGACCTGAAATTGACCATACCCGCCACTGATGCCTTATCATCGGCCGCTTCACGCGCCGCAGAAAAGTCCTACGCGCCTTACACGAAAGCTCTTTCGGGCGTCGCCGTCATGTCTTCTACCAAGGTGATATACCAAGGTTCATACATTGAGAACGCCGCATACAATCCAAGCTTGTCTCCACTGTTGGTCGGTTTGGCGGGAATGATTATGGCTGGTGAAAAGCCCGGCAATATATCCGCTGTCACTTTGGTTGAGCTGGAAAATGCGCCCATCAGCCAGAAAAGTGCTGTGCAAGCCGTCTTGGATTCCCTGGCGCCCGGTGTCAAGTTGCGGCGCGTGACGGCGCGATTAAAATAGGGGCACGTGATGAATGGCAAAAGTTGAATAACGGGAAGATTGCACGCGCGTGTTCTTCGCTCATGAATGTTAAATGTATAGATCGACTGAAAGTAGCCAGCCTTTTGTTCGTACTCGCGCTGGTTACCTGCCCATGCGGGTTCGCTCAAGCAATCGCCGACAACCCGGCGAGGCGCGTTGCCTCTGGCGATACGCCTGAAGCGCACCTTGGAGCGGGCTATGAAGATCTAAAAAACAATCGGTATGAAGCAGCCGCGAACGAGTTTCGAGCCGCGCTGGCATTAAATCCGAAGCTTGTTCTGCAGGCGCGATTTCCGCTGGCGGTGGCGCTCTTCGAATTGCACCAAGCGGCGGAATCGCGACACGAGTTTGAAGCGGTTCGGCGAGTTGTGGGCGATCACCCCAACGTCGAGTATTACCTTGGACGGTTGGATTTGATGGACGGAAGAGTAGACGCTGCCATCCAAGAGCTGAATAAAGCCGCCGTCAAGCCACCCTTTCCCGATACGGCCTACCAACTTGGCTCCGCTTATCTCAAAAAACACGATTTGATTTCAGCGGAGAAGTGGCTAACCAAGGCCGCTGAATTGGCCCCCAATGATTCCGCAGTTCAATTCCGCTTGAGCACGCTCTACAACGAAACCGGGCGGAAGGAGGAAGCCCGACGCGCCCTGGGGCGTTCGGAGCAATTGCAACAGCGCGATGCTGAGGTTGACAAGCTGAGGCTCGAGTGCAATCAAAAGCTCGACCGCGGTTCACTGGATGAAGCCCGCCCCGTCTGCGACCAGCTTTACGATTCCAACGATGCCGACCGACTCACGATGCTGGGCACCAGCTATGGTGAGCATGGCGACTACGGAGACGCGCTAAAGCCATTGCGCCGGGCGGCGGAGCTCAGTCCCGATTCGCCCCAGATGCAATACAACCTGGCTTACGACTATGCGCAGCTCAATCGATTTGCCGAGGCGCGCGAACCGCTGGCGAAAGCCGTGAAGCGCTGGCCCGATTTATTTCCGCTGAACGCCCTCTACGGCGGCGTGTTGTATAATTTGGGAGAGGAACGACCCGCGTATGAGGCTCTGCGCCGCGCTCATGAACTCAACCCGCAAGATATGAATGTGGCGGGGTCTTTGTACAGGGTTACACTCAGCCTCGGAAAAGAAAGCCTGGCAGCCAAGAAATACACACCCGCGCAACAATATCTGACTGAGGCAGCCAAACTGCGTTCGCAGGATCCGGAGGCTCACCGCTTGCTGGCGGAAATTTACGATGCCACCGGACGGCGGGCAGAAGCTTCGCAAGAGCGCCGGCTGATTGAGAAATTGAGTAACCTCAATAACGCCAAACCAAACTAACATTTTGCGATCGCGCTGCGCTTAACAAGATCGTTCGAAAAAGAAGATCTTTTCAATTATTAAATTTAGTTATTGGAACCATCGGCCAAACATTCTTGACTTATCAATTCGGCTTGGATATAAAAGCTATCTGCGTCGGGTAAGGCTTCTAAATTTAAAAACATCGGCTGCTTTCTACGCGGATCAAACTGTTCCCATTGGAGGTTCCAAATGAGCTGTAGGAGAATTGCCATTGTTACTTTTTTCTGTTGTGCGCTGGCTCTGGCGAGCTCCCCCCTTTTTGGTCAAGCGACAGGCAGTCTGTCCGGCACGGTTCAGGATCGCTCCGGCGCTGTCTTGCCCGGAGCTTCAGTCACCGCCACGTCTCAGGGAACAAGTGCCGCACGTGAAACCAAAACAGATGACACAGGCCACTATTTGCTTCCGCTCCTGCCTGTTGACACCTACACGATTCGAGTGAATGCCGCGGGCTTCCAGGCCATCGAGCAGAAGGACGTAACTTTGCAGGTGGATGAGAGTAAAGTAGTGGATTTCTCAATGTCGCCGGCCACCGTCCAGCAGACCGTGGAGGTCTCCGCCACGTCCGTTGCAGTGGAAACCTCCAACGCTTCGCTGGGGCAGGTGATTACTTCGCAACAAGTGGCCGAGCTCCCTTTGAACGGCCGGGACTTTGTGCAATTGGCCACCCTGACGCCCGGCACCATCCAGGAGACCAACCCGAACAGTTTCTTCAACGGCGGCGGTGACAGCGAGGTTTCCATCCGCGGATCGTTTTCGCTTTCGGTCGGAGGCTCGCGACCCAACAGCACGGACTGGCTGCTGGACGGTGTGGACAATAACGAGTTGACCGCCGGCGGAATTGCCATCCTGCCGGACATTGACGCGATTCAAGAATTCAAGGTTCTCACCTATACTTATTCGGCTGAGTACGGTACTCGCGGCGGTCCGGCTGTCCTACTCACAACCAAATCAGGAACCAATCAGATTCACGGCAGCCTTTTCGAGTTTGCCCGCAGGACCGGCCTTGATGCGCGTAGCTTTTTCGCGCAAAACACTGAAGTCTTCCATCAGAACCAATTCGGTGGATCAATCGGTGGCCCAATCCAGAAGGACAAAACCTTCCTCTTTTTTGACTATCAGGGCAAACATTCGCAACAAGGGAAAGTTTTCGTAGGACAAGTACCGACAGCGGCCATGCGCAATGGTGACTTCACAGAGACATTTGCGGACGTGCCGGCCTTCCAGCTTACCAATCCTTTTGCCGGCTTCAGCCCCTTTCAATGTATCCCGGGCACCAAGACGCCCGAGCCGGTTGCTGGTAGAATCCAGCCGCCCGGACAGAACTGCAATGTAATTCCATCGAGCCTTTTCGACCCTGCGGGCCAGGCGCTGGCCAATTTATATCCACTTCCCAACAATCTTGGGCCGAATCTTATTTCGACGGACTATATCAACACACCGGTGAAGCAGTATAAGGAAGGCGAGGCCGATATCCGCCTGGATCACAATTTCTCGAGCAAGGATTCCCTTTATGCCCGCTTCAGTTACGACCAGGCCACGGAATTCCTTCCTGGCGGCTCGCCGGGATTTGCGGAGCCCAACGCGTTTGCGAGCACGCAAAGCCTGACCGACCACGGGCGGAACGCGGCGCTGGGCGAGACCCACATCTTCTCCCCCTCGACCCTTAACAAACTCACCTTGGGTTACAATCGCATCTTTAATCACATTCTGTCATTCGGCAGTGGTTCATGCGAAGCGCAAAAGCTTGGGATTCCTGGCGCTGATATCAACTGCAATCCACAAGGCAAGTGTGCCGTGGGCGGCGTGAGTTGCGGCCTCACATCATCCCTTGTGGTGGGCGGATTCTGGTCCTTGGGCGACCGCGGGTTCGCGCCCTTCCAGGGTGGGACGAATATATTTCACATTTCAGATTCATTCGACATGGTTCGCGGCAGCCACGATATTACCGTCGGTGGCGAGTATCGCGCCAATCAGATGAATGTGCTTACCAACGCCTTCCAGGACGGCTTCTACGTCTTTGTTCCCGGCTTCACGGGCAACTCGATAGGAGATTTGCTCCTGGGTCTGCCGGTTTTCGGCCAACACGATCAGACTTTCCAGGGTCCTGTCACTGGCCGGCGTTGGAAAATGGTTCGCCCGTTTTTCCAGGATAATTGGCGCATCGCGCCCAATCTCACTGTAAATCTTGGATTGGCTTGGGCTTTCGTGACCCCAATCAGCGAGGCGCACAATCGCCAGTCGAACTTTAATTTCCGAACCGGACAGTTCCTGGTGGGCGGCAAAAATGGCGGCTCGACCGTGGGTCTCTCGACGGACACCACCGCCCTCGAACCGCGCATCGGAGTTGCCTGGAGCCCGCATGGCGACCGTAAAACTTCGCTCCGTGCGGGATTTGCAATCTTCCACGACTCTTCGTGGAATCAGGGTGCGCAGGGTTTGTGGGAAAACCCGCCCTACTTCGGATCTTCGTTTTTGTTTCCTTCATTCGGCGCGCCATCCACTTCCTTCACCACATCTCAGGGTTTCCCGATTCTCACCCAGCCCACCGATCCTTCCCAATTTGGGGGTAACCTGCAAACTCAGAATCTCAACTTCAAGCAGGGTCGTGTGATGCAATACAATTTCGACGTCGAGCGCGAGATTCCGGGTGATGTTCTATTGACGGTTGGGTACGCAGGCGCACGGAGCACACACATTCTGGAAGGCGGCCAGAACCTCAACATCGCGTCTCCCAGCGCGTGCGGTGTCGTTTCCGGATACACTTATGGCTGTGGACAACCAGCTTTCCCTTATCCACAATTCGGCACCATCAACGATATCTTCGACAATGGTTCCGCCACTTACAACTCGCTACAGATAAAAGCAGAGACCAAAAGCAGCAAGCACGGCTTGTATGCCCTGGTGGGTTATACGTATTCGAAGTCGACCGACAACGGGCTCTCCGACGGATTGGGCAGTAACATCGGGGCCATGTATTTTCCGCTTCCTCACATCGGGACGGGCGATAAGGGCCTTTCGCAAATTGACCTGACCCACAACTTCACTGCAAGCATGGTTTACCAGTTGCCCTTTGGAAAAGGCAAACAGTTCGGCAACAATTGGAGCGGACCCGCGAACGCGATTCTGGGCAATTGGGAATTTGACTTGATTGAGCACGCGATTTCGGGCTTTCCACTCTTTATCGTTTCCAGCGCCGGGGGCGGCAATTCAGGCGTGGGTTTCTCGAATAATGGCAACAACTGGGTTCGTCCAGACCGTGTTTGCAACGGAGCGATGACCAATTGGACCGTAAATCAGTTCTTCAATACAAATTGTTTCGTGGATCCCATCGCAGGTGAACTCGGAAACTCCAATCGCGCTCCGCTCTTTGGTCCCGGCTTGGTGAATACGGATTTCTCCGCCGTCAAGAACTTTCCTCTTTCGTTCCGGGAGGGAATGTCGCTGCAATTCAGGGCTGAGGCATTTAATATCTGGAATCATCCGCAGTTCCTAGCTCCGGGCGGAGGTGTTGTGGACATTGACGGTTTCAGCCCTGCGCGAATCACCGCGACCGTGAATAACCCGCGCTTGATTCAGTTCGCGCTCAAGCTGCGCTTCTAGGATCGGAATTAAGAATCTGTTTTCCTCGTTTGGAAGGGCGGGGTTTTATCCCCGTCCTTATTTCCGCTCTGCATTTCCAAACCCTTATCTTTCCCCGGGCGTGATGGGCGGCGCCTCGAACGCCGGTAGAGAAGGGGATTGTGGCGCTATCGAGATGAGCCGAATCCTTACCCCAAGATGATTTCTTCCTGGAGTTAAAATTTAACTATGAAATGGCGATGGATGATTTTCGTAACCATGCTGGCGCTCCTGGCGATGCCTGCTTTCGGACAACAGCGCCGGAAGGTGATTGTCGATCAGGATGCTTCAGGGCCCGGCGGCAGCGACCTGCAAGCCATCATGGTGTTGGTGCAGTCACCAGAAATTGAAACGCTGGGGATTGCCATTGTTACCGGGAATGCGTGGCGGGACGAAGAGCTTGCCCACACCTTGCGGCTGCTCGAGCTTGTGGGCCGCACGGACATCCCGGTGCTGCCCGGCGCCGTGTTTCCGCTGGTCCACTCGCGTGAAGAAGCGCTGCTCGACGAGCAACTCTACGGCAAAATTAATTATATGGGCGCGTGGGACGCTCGCTGGTGGCATAAGCCGTTTGACGTGCCGCAATCAAAATTTCCGGAAGGGATGCCCCACGCCAAGCCGTCCGCCGAAGATGCCGCTCACTTCATGATCCGGATGGTCCACCAGTATCCGCATCAGGTCACGATTGTTGAAGTGGGGCCCATGACGGATCTCGCCCTCGCCATCCGGCTCGATCCCCAGTTCCCGAAGCTCACTCAGGAGTTGGTCTTTATGGGCGGAAGCATCAACCCCATTTCCAATGACGCCGAATGGGAAACCGATCCCCGCCATGAATTCAACTTCTGGTTTGATCCGGAAGCCGCGCACATCGCGCTCACCGCCCACTGGGCGAAAGTCACTTGCATCCCGGTGGACATTTCCATCAAGACGCATTTTACCCATGCAATGGCGGAACAGATCGCGAAGAGTGGAACTGTCCTGGGGAAATATTTGTTGGATTATTACGTTACAGCAATCAATTATATGTGGGACGAGCTGGCGTGCGCGGCGTGGATTGACCCGGCGATTATCACGGGCGAGAGGAAATATTATATGGACGTGAACATTGAGCACGGCCCAAACTACGGCGACACACTCACCTGGCCCGCGCGCGATAAACCGAACATCACCGGTGTGCCGGTGCATGTCCTGATGGATTTGAACGTTGAAAAATTCGACAAATTCTTTGTTGACCTGATGTCTTCGCCCACGCCCAAGCCAATTCCCTAGCGATTGTCATCCTGAACGATGTGATGGCAAGCCAAGTCCTAAAATTATCCGGCACCACAATGCGAGCGTCGCGATTCTTCCCCATCCTCGGCTACAATGCTCTGTGCGAGTGGCGAGGTTACCTGGGGATGCTGGATATTCGGTGACCTTGCGCGTCAAAATAAGGGGGTCGTACTCTGCGAAGAAGATTGAAAACACGACGCCTTAATGGTCTCGGCCGCCGCGAATTTTTAACACGCTCGTGTCTGTGGGCTTCCGCTGGCCTGATCGCTGCACCGTGGCGAGGTTTGGGCGTTGCCGCACAAGATAATGCGACTTCGACGCCGCTTCCCCAGCGGCTGCCGCACGCTTTAGATGATCGGCTAACGCCGCATTATCGCGAGGCCGCGCCCATCGATGAAGTGCTGCGCCAGGTCGAGCCGGGCTCAGACGCGTTCATCACGGAAAAATACGCGGAGCAGATTGAATCCATATTGGAGAAGTGGAGTGTCGGACTGAAACAGTTACCGGCTGACTTTGGACCCGTCGAGTTCTTCCTCTCCGCAAATTTCATGGGTTCGATTTTGCAGCCCATGGCATTTGAGGAGAAACGCCTTAACAAGGACCTCACAGTACGGCGCGGCCGTTTCTCGACCGACCCGGACGACGACCGACCTGCGCCTGCAGACTTGGGCCGCGAGACATTTGACACACAACTAAGAGGACTTCTCTTTCCTGGGCCGCGCCCCGAGCCGAGTTCGCAATTCCTCACAGCAGAGTTCAAGCTCACCTCCATTTCCACTGATTCGTCTGCGTCACGCCTCCAAACGCGAATCCGCTATGATTTGGTCGAAACCGGCGCGCGGTTTGATCGCTACCAGCGCGTGGGGCACTGGGACCTTCAATGGGTCAAGGCGGCAGGCGATGCGTGGGAGGTGGAAGTATGGCGGGCAGTGGACGAGGCTTCGAGCATGGCGTTTGCGCCGTTGTTCGCGGACATTACCGCTCGGGTGCTGGGCCGTTGTGCTTCCTACCAGCAACAAATGATTCCGGGAATCGACCACTGGCGCACCGTGCTCGACGGCGCCAGCCGTATTGATGTTTATGGCAACAACGGGATTGCCGTGGGGGATATTGACGGCGACGGCCTTGATGATGTTTATGTTTGTCAACCGGCGGGCCTGCCCAATCGTCTCTATCGCAATCGCGGTGACGGCACTTTTGAGGACGTCACGGAGAAGTGGGGAGTCGGTGTTCTAGATAACACCCCCTGCGCGCTTTTTGCCGACCTCCGCAACACGGGCCGGCAGGATTTGATTGTGATTACCGTGGGTGGTCCGCTGCTCTTTCTCAATCAAGGGGCCGGCCGGTTTGAGTTTGCGCCGGAAGCGTTCCGCTTTGCCACCGCTCCGCTCGGTACGTTCACCGGCGCCGCGATTGCCGACTATGATGGCGACGGGTTGCTTGATATTTATTTCTGTCTGTACAGCTATTATCAAGGGCTCAATCAATATCAATATCCATCTCCATATTATGACGCGCAGAACGGCCCTCCGAATTTCCTGATGCACAATCAGGGCGACGGCACGTTTACGGACGTCACCACCGCGTCCGGAATGAATGTGAACAATAATCGCTACAGTTTTACCTGCGGGTGGGTGGATCTCCATCACAACGGCCGGCCCGATCTTTACGTGGTGAATGATTTTGGCAGGAAGAATCTTTATCGCAACAATGGCAACGGAACTTTCACCGATATCGCCGGCGCTGCCGGAGTGGAAGACGTGGGCGCGGGCATGAGCGTGTGCTGGTTCGATTACGACAACGACGGCCAATCGGATCTCTACGTCGCCGATATGTGGTCGGCCGCCGGGCTTCGCGTGAGCACGCAGGAAGTATTCCAATGCAGTGCGCCCGATGAAGCTCGCAGACTGCTCCGCAAACACGCCGAGGGCAATTCGCTCTTTCACAATGAAGGCAACGGAAAGTTTTCAGACAAAAGTAATTCCGCCGGCGTTCAAATGGGGCGCTGGTCATGGTCCAGCGATGCCTGGGATTTCGATCACGATGGTTATCCGGACATCTACATTGCCAACGGAATGATTTCCGGCCCTGACCGGCATGAGCTTTCCAGCTTTTTCTGGCGGCAGGTAGTGGCGGAATCACCCGTGAAGCAAGCCTCGTCACCGAAGTCGATCTCCTCGCCCCGGTACGAGCGGGGATGGAACGCCATCAATGAACTCATCCGCGCGGACGGGACGTGGTCCGGCTACGAGCGGAACAATTTCTACGCTAATAACCGTGACGGGACATTCTCTGAAATTTCCGGGGCCGCAGGCCTCGACTTTATCGAAGACAGCCGCGCGTTTGCGCTCGCCGATTTTGACCGCGACGGGCGGCTGGAAGTGTTTTTGAAGAATCGGAGCGGCCCGCAACTTCGAGTCTTGCACAACGAGCTGCAGGATCTCGGCGCATCGATTGCTTTCCGGCTGCGCGGCCATAAAAGCAATCGGGATGCGATTGGGGCTGAAGTAACAGTTGAGAGCCCAGGGTTGCGCCAGTCAAAATTCATTCAGGCGGGCTCGGGTTTTCTCTCGCAGCACACCAAGGATTTGCATTTCGGACTCGGGAAAACAAAAGAGGCGGTCCGAGCCACGGTCCGTTGGCCGAGCGGCTTGATTCAGCATTTTGAGAATCTGGCTTCCGGCAATCTCGTGCTGATCGAGGAAGGAGCCGCCGAGTATCACGCCAAGCCGTTTGCGCCGTTTGTGACGACGGTTTGCGCCCCTGGACCTGGCGGTCTCATAGCAATCCCAGGCACTGGTTCTGGCTGTGGTTCGTTAGGAATGGCCCGCAAAGAGCCGCTTCAGCCCGTTCTCGCGGAAGGCGAAACCTGGCTGCTCGATCCCGTCGCCGCTCCGGACTTTGCCCTGCCCGATGTTGCGGGCCGCGTGCGCAAGCTCACCGACTTCGGCGGCCATTCGCTATTACTCAATTTCTGGAGGACGCCATCCTCATCTTCCGACCATGACCTGGCACTGTTCGAGCGACAACATTCACGATGGTCCGCGAGGGGCCTGCAGCTAGTCAGCATTAACCTGAATGCCCCAGCCGAAGCGGACGCGGTTCGCAAGCTGGCGCGCGAAAAGCGATATTCATTCCCGATCCTTTTGGCCACGGAGGAAACTGCGGCGGTTTACAACATTCTCTATCGCTATCTTTTCGATCGACGGCGCAACCTGGGCATCCCAACTTCTTTTCTGATTGACGCCAGTGGCATGATCGTGAAGGTTTATCAAGGCCCGTTGAATGCGACGAGTATAGACGCTGATTTTCTTCAAATTCCCCGGACCGCGGACGAGCGCGCGCGGAAAGGTCTGCCCTTCCCCGGCCGTCTTTATGGCGGCGAATTCCGCAGAAATCAATTCAACTATGCGCTGGTATTTATGGAGAGGGGCTACACCGACCAGGCTCTGGCGAGCTGCCGGTTGGTGCTGGAGCAGGAGCCAGAGAATGCCGAGGCGCATTATCTCTTGGGAATGATTTACCTGCAGAAGCAGATGAACCAGGAAGCGCGCGCGAGTTTCGAGCGAACCATTCACACCCCGCCCAGCCAGCCCAGTACGTGGCCCGATGCCTGGAACAATCTTGGAATGCTGGCGGCGCAGGATGGGCGCAGCGAAGAGGCAATCACTGCTTTGAAGGAGGCGATCCGCCTGAATCCCAGTTACACGGTGGCGCTGGAGAATTTGGGGAGCGTTTACCGGCAGCAGCATCGCTGGGCTGAGGCGGAATCCGTATTGAAGCGGGCGCTCGAAACCGATCCAAACAACGCCGAAGTTAACTATGATCTGGCTCTCACTTTCGCCCAGCAGGATGATACTCAGCAGGCGGAACAACACTTTGTCGCTGCGCTCAGGTTGCGCCCGGAATATCCGGAGGCTCTGAACAATCTCGGCGTTCTCTATCTCAACACAAATCGGGCCGACCTGGGCGCTAAAGCCTTTGAGACTTGCATTCGCGTGGCGCCCACATTTGACCAGGCCTACATCAATCTCGCCAAAGTTTACGCGCAACAAGGCCAGATGGACCGGGCAGCAGATACGCTCCATCAGCTTCTTAAGCAGCATCCCGATCATGCTCTGGCCAAGAGGCTGCTGGATGAGATCGGGCGTTGATATAGAGCTGTCCGGTGACTCATCAAATCGCGCCGCCTGGCGCCGCCCAAAAAGAGGTATAATCGCGCCTCTTTGGGGGCGGTGATTGCAATCGATAGGATGCCGGGAAGCCCATCCTACAATGTGATTTTTTTAACAAATTCACCCGTCTGGCGTTGAGCAGCCCCGGACGAATCGAGTGACAACATGTATATTCCAGGTTCATTTACCATCGCGCTTGTCATGACCTTGATGAGCGCCGTGTTCTGGGGATCGTGGGCCAACACCTACAAGGGCGCAAAGAATTACCGGTTTGAGCTTTTCTATTGGGACTACATGGTCGGGGTCCTGCTCTGCTCGTTTGGCCTGGCGCTGACCATGGGGAGCATGGGCGCGGCTGGCGAAGGATTCATCGCCAATTTGCACCTGGCGGATTATTCCAACTGGTTCTACGCGCTCCTTGCGGGATTCATTTTCAATATCGCCAATCTACTTCTCGTTGCGGGCATTGACATTGCCGGGCTCGCAGTCGCCTTTCCCATTTCCATTGGCATCGCGGTTGTCGAGGGCGTGGTGCTGAGCTACATCCAGCAGCCCAAGGGCAACGCGCTGTATCTTGCTGTGGGCGTGGCGCTGGCCGTCGCGGCCATTCTGTGTGATGCCCTGGCTTACAGCAATCTTGGCGGCTCGGGGCGCAAGGTATCGCGCAAAGGAATTGTGGTGAATGTGATCTCAGGCGTCCTGATGGGCGCCTTCGCTCCTTTATGGACCAAGGCGTTGACCACAGGGCATCCGCTTACGCCTTACAGCATTGCTGCCCTCTTCAGCTTTGGCGCTTTCATCTGCTGCTTCTTCGTCAATGTCTACTTCATGCGCCATCCGCTGGTGGGTGAGCCGGTCAACTTTTCCGGATTTTGGCCGGCGGGCGCGCGCAATCATATTTTTGGGATAGCCGGGGGAATCGTCTGGGGATTCGGCACCTCGTTCAATTTGATTGCGGGCGGCTTCGTGGGCGTGGCGATTTCCTATGCCATCGGCCAATCCGCGCCCATGATTGCTGCCTTGTGGGGCGTGCTGGCCTGGAAAGAATTTGACGGCGCGGGCACGAAGTCATGGATGTTCCTGGGACTGATGTTCGTATTCTATATTGCCGCCGTCACCGTGATTGCGTTCGCTTATCAGGGGTGAGAAAACTTCATACGGAACCATGCTGACATGCATGTGCATGTCTGTTAAAATGAAATTATGAGGACAACAATTGAGCTGAAACCGGAGCACCGGAGCCGCCTGCTGGCCGTGGCGGCCCAGAGAGGCGAAAAAGGTTTTTCCAGCGTCGTCGGTGAGGCGCTCGAGGTGTACCTCAACGCTCAAACCGATTGGGAACACCGCCGCCAGAGGGCGCTCGCCCTTCAAGGGCGCCTAAAGGCGAAGGAAGCTCGCCAGCTTAGAACGCGTGCTGCCGCCCTGCGTAAGGAATGGCGATGATTGTGGCGGACACGGATGTCCTGATCGACTACCTGGAAGGACGCCAGCCGGAGGCGCAAGCTGTGGCCGCTGCGCTGGCCGCGGGCCGCCTGCAAACGACTGTCATCAGTCATTTTGAGCTGTTGTCCGGCGCGCGGCAAAGCCGCCAACGCAGGGCCGTTCACACTCTGCTTGAAAGTATCCCCGCGTTGCCACTCGACCGCAATTCGGCGCACAAGGCCGCGGAGGTTCTCCTGGAACTCGAGCGCTCCGGTATGGGGATTGGCATGGCTGACAGTCTGATCGCCGGTATTGTTCTGGTTCACGGCGCCCGCCTGCTCACTCGCAACCG
>Ga0070730_10004246_pt1 | contig 12655 bp, 9 predicted proteins | sample Coa_R1_3_FD_66447 | JGI IMG/M metagenome (GOLD analysis project Ga0070730, IMG submission 66447) | Surface soil microbial communities from Centralia Pennsylvania, which are recovering from an underground coalmine fire - Coalmine... | ecosystem: Environmental > Terrestrial > Soil > Unclassified ...
GTCCGGAGGGACCTCGTCCCCACCTTCCGAGGTTCCGGTCCCGGAGTCTGCGACCGACACATCGGCCTGCTCCGGAGCATCTCGCACCGCGCCGTCCGCGACCGCGTCGGGCCCGCCGACGCCGCCTTCCAACGCTCCGCCCCCGAGGTCGTCGCTCGTGGACGGGCCGGAGGTGCACGCCGTCGCCACGAGGGCCACGAGGGCGACGAGGGCGACGAGGGCGACGAGGGCGACGAGGGCGACGAGGCAGAGTGTGAGGGAGCCGCGTAGCGAGTGTCGGGGATTCACGTGCATTCTGGACTCCGCTGCGAAGAGATCGCGGTGCTCGGCTCCGAGCGCTCTCGCAAGAGGCGTTCCGTTGCTTTCGCGGAGCGATACCCCGGTGCTCCTGCTACTGTTGCCGAGGCGGTCGTCGCACGACGGCCCCCACGTTGAACGAGTTGTAAAGGTGCACAGGTCATCTCGTTCAGCGCCGTCTGGCCGAGCGTGAGCACTCTCGCCATCATGGCCTCCTTGTCCTCCCCTCCCGCGCGTCGAATGAAGCTCGTCGTGGTGAGTCAGGCTGCATTTGCCGGCTACGAGCTTCCCGAGCGTGGAACGATCGTGCTCGGGCGATCGGAGAAATGCGACCTGCGCATCGACGATCCGTCGATCACGCGCAGGCACGCGAAGCTGCACCTGTCGGCGGGCGACCGGATCGAGATCGAAGATCTCGGCAGCGTCAACGGTACGCGCGTGCGCGATCGGCGCCTCGAGCCCGGCCATCGCGTCACCGTCTTTCGAGGCGAAGCCTTTCGCCTCGGGTCCGCGCTGCTCGTCATTCACCCCATCGACGAGGAGCCGCCGCCACCCTCGGACGCCCCCGCCGCGGAGGAGATCGCGACGCGGCGAGAGAGCGGGAGCGAGACGGGCGCCCACCGCGCGACGAGGCAGCGGGCGCGCGCCCACGTGGTCGAGGACCCCGCCATGGTCGCGCTCTTCGAGCTTTGCGACCGCATCGCGGCGGGCAACATCAACGTCCTCATCGTCGGCGAGACGGGCGTGGGCAAGGAGCTGGTGGCCGAGCGGCTCCACGCCCGCTCGCGCCGTCACGCGAGCCCCTTCGTGCGATTCAACTGCGCCGCCGTGGCCGAGTCTCTCCTCGAGGCGGAGCTGTTCGGGTTCGAGCGCGGGGCCTTCACGGGCGCGGCGCAGGCGAAGCCGGGGCTGCTCGAGGTCGCGAGCGGAGGGACCTTCTTCCTCGACGAGGTGGGTGAGATGCCGCTCACCGTCCAGGCGAAGCTCCTGCGCGCCCTCGAGTCCCGGCAGATCCTGAGGGTCGGAGGGCTGTCCCCGCGCGCGATCGACGTCCGCTTCGTGGCCGCCACCAACCGGGACCTGGAGGGCCAGGTCCGGGGCGGCGGCTTCCGCGAGGACCTCTTCTTCCGCCTCAACGGCGCGCTCGTCGTGGTCCCGCCGCTGCGTGAGCGCGTGCGCGAGATCCCGCTGCTCGCCCGCGAGTTCATCGGCGCGACGTGCGAGGACCTCGCGCGCCGCCCCGCTCCGACGCTCAGCCCCGAGGCGCTGTCGATGCTCGAGGGGTACGCGTGGCCCGGCAACGTGCGCGAGCTGCGCAACTTCGTCGAGCGGGCCGTCCTCGTCGCCCCGGGCGATCAGCTCCTGCCGGAGCACTTCCCCGTGCAGCGCATGGCGTCCGCGCTGCCGCTTCATCGCATCGGGGCGGAGACCCCGCCGTCCGCCCCGGGATCCACGGGGGGCTCGGAGCGAGAGCACGTCCTGTCCGTCCTGCAGCAGTGCGGCGGCAACCAGTCGCGCGCCGCGAAGGCGCTCGGCATCTCGCGGACCACCCTCGTCGCGCGCCTGAACGCATACGGGGTGCCCCGCCCCCGCAAGCCCTGACCGGACGAATCGACTACAATTCGGCCGTGGCTTCGTCGCCGACGAACCAGCCGACCCGCGTCCTCGGGCGCTACGCGATGTACGAGGCGTTCGCGCAGGGCGGCATGGCCACGCTGCACTACGGCCGCCTCCTCGGGCCCGCGGGGTTCTCGCGCACCGTCGCGATCAAGCGCCTGCACGCGCACCTGTCGGAGGATCCCGAGCTCGTCGCCATGTTCCTCGACGAGGCGCGCCTGGCCGCCCGCGTTCACCACCCGAACGTGGTGCAGACTCTCGACGTCGAGTCGTCGGAGGGCGAGATCTTCGTGGTCCTGGACTACGTCCGCGGCGAGTCGCTCTCGCGCCTCCTCCAGGAAGCGCGGCGAGCGGGCGTCCCGCCTGCGCCCGCCGTCGTCGTGGCCGTCGTCCTGGGGGTGCTCGAGGGGCTCCACGCCGCACACGAGGCGCGCGACGCGCGAGGCGAGCCCCTCGAGATCGTCCACCGGGACGTCTCTCCCCACAACGTCCTCGTGGGCACCGACGGGATCGCGCGCGTCCTCGACTTCGGCGTGGCCAAGGCGCGCGGCCGCGCCCAGACGACGCGCGGCGGGCAGCTCAAGGGAAAGCTCGCGTACATGGCGCCCGAGCAGCTTCGCGGGAAGGTCACCCGCCGCAGCGACGTCTTCGCGGCGTCGGTCGTCTTGTGGGAGGCCCTCGCGGGCAAGCGCCTCTTCGAGGGGGACGACGACGGAGACGTCGTCGGTCGCGTCCTTCACGAGCCCATCCCATCGCCGCGGACGTACGCGCCGATGGTGACGCCCGAGCTCGAGGCGATCGTCCTTCGCGGCCTGGAGCGCGATCCGTCGCGCCGCTTCGCGACCGCCCGCGAGATGGCGCTGGCGATCGAGGGGCGGGTGACGCGCGCGACCCCCCTGGAGGTCGGCGCGTTCGTCGAGCGGATCGGCGGCGCGGCGCTCGCGCACCGGGCCGCGCGCGTCGCCCGGATCGAGCAGGAGTGTGGCGACTCGCTCGGCCCTCCGCGCGCGGCCGGCGCGCCGGACGTCGCCCCCTCGCGACGCGCGGCGGCCAGCACCAGCGACGCCACCAGCCCCACGGCCGTCGTGCCCGAGCTCGCCGGCGGGGAGCGCCGCGCGGCTGCGGCGGTCACGCCCGAGTCGCTCGCGACCGGAACGGCGACGGTGTCGGACACGTATGCCCCGCGCAAGCGATCGATCCTCGGCGCCGTCGGCGTCGCCGCGTTCGCGGGCGTCGTGGTGGGCCTCGGCCTCGCGCTGACGTTCGCCGTGCGTGGAGGCCCGCCGCACGCCGGTCCCGCGGGCGCGCAGTCGGACGTGCCTCCCGTCACGGAGTCGATGCTCCCCGCGTCCGCCGCCACGCAGGCGCCGCCCGACACCCGGGCGCCCGTCGACGCCGTCGAGGCTGGCCCCCCCGCCGCGACCGCGCCCGTCAAGAAAGCGATCGCACCCCGGCCGCGCCTGCGGGCGGGCTGCACGCCCCCCTACACCGTGGACGCCCGCGGCCTGCGTCACTACAAGCCCGAATGCATCTGACTCGCTTGCAGCGCGCGACGGCGCTCGCCCTCCTCGTGTCGCTGGCTCCGAGCGCGCGCGCCGACGACAAGCAGGTGTGCGTCCGCGCCGTCGAGCGCGCGCAGGTCCAGCGCCTCGACGGCAAGCTGCGCGAGGCGCACGACGGGTTCGTCACGTGCGCCCGCGCCGTGTGCCCCGAGGCCATCCGCGACGACTGCACGCGATGGATCGCCGAGGTCGAGGCGAGCCTCCCCACCGTCGTGATCGACGCCGTCTGGACCGACGGGCGCGACGCCGCCGGGTTGAGCGTGATCCTCGACGGTCAGCCGCTCCCGGAGGCTGCGGTGGGACGCGCCGTCGCGCTCGATCCGGGCGAGCACGCGTTCCGCTTCGAGGTCCCGGGGGCCGCGCCCGTGGAGGCGCGGACCGTCATCCGCGAGGGCGAGAAGAACCGCGTCGTCCGCGTCACCTTCACCGCCCTCGCGCCCGTACCCCCGGCGACCCGCCCGCCCGTGCTTCCGCGTGGGCTCCCACCCGCGCCCGGCGAGGCCCGGACCCGCCGTCCCGTTCCGACGTCGGCGTTCGTGGTCGGCGGCTTCGCGCTCGCGGGATTCGGTGGCTTCGCGTACACGGGCGGCTCGGGGCTCGGTCAGCTCGACCATCTCCGCTCCACGTGCGCCCCCTCGTGCGATCCGTCCCTGGTCGAGTCGGCGCGCCGCGAGATCCTCGTGGGCGACATCCTCGGGCTCGCCGCGCTGGTCGCCGCGGGCGTCGCGACGTGGCTCGTCGTGACGCGCCCGGCGCTGACCCTCGGCGACGACGGGCGCTGACGGCCCGCACGCTCAGGGCGTGAAATCGGCGCGCACGTTGTCGAAGTAGAAGTCCGTCCCGCCCTCGGCCGCGAAGGTCACGCCGACGTTCACGGTCACGTCGCCCTGCGCCCACGGGAGCGAGAGCGATTGACCGTCTTCGATCACCTCGCCGTTCACCGTCAAACCCGAGGTGTACGTGTGCGTCGCGTCGTCGGCCGCCAGCGTGAGGACGACGTGGTACCAGGCCGAGGACGCGCCGCCCTCCGCGTGGTACCAGGCGTGCGGGCTGATCGCCGTCCCCCCGTCGGCGAACGCGAAGAACTCCTGGACCTGGAAGCTCCCGTCCGGGGCCACGACGACGTTGAGCGCGCGCGACGTCTGCGTCGAGGCGTCCACGAGCGTGACGCCCAGCGTCGTCACCCCTTCGTCGACGCCGATCCCCTGGATCTCGAACTCGAGCCGGGACGTCGTCGGCCGCAGCGGCAGAGAGACGGCGTACCGCCCGTAGCTCGACGGACCTTCGAGCGTCACGCGGAGCGAGCTCGGAGGCGAGACGTACGGGCCGTTGACGATGCTGGCCGCGCTCCCGTCGTTCACGACGAGACCGAGGGCCTGCACGTCCACGCCGTCGAAGTCCATGCAGTACGCGAGAGCGCCGGCGTCCGCCGGGCAGAAGGGCGGGCCCGCGTCCGGAGCGGGCTGCGTGTCCCCGCCCCCCTCCACCTGCGCGTCGCCGTCGCCGTAGGCACTCGAGAGGTCGCCGTACTGGGCCAGCCAGTAGCAGCCCGAGAGCAGGACCGCGGGCCCGCACGAGGCCAGCAGCGCCCGCGGCACGCGCATCACGCGGGGAAATCTACCACTCCCGGGAGGCGCGCGCGGGCGCATCGGCCTACGGGTAGGCGCTGAGCCAGTTCTTCACGTCGCCGCCCCACGTCGTGGGGGCGCCGCCCGACGGGTCCGAGCTCATGGCGTTCGCGTCGGACCAGTCGCCGAACAGGAAGGCGTCGGCGCCCGCGACGTTGCTGCGATCGAAGAGGTCCGTCTTGAAGTAGCTCGTGATGGCCGCCGACCACCCGTCGGACTGGATGCCGGGTCCGTTGTAGTTGCCGAACTCGGTCTCGTACATCACGTGCGCGGTCTCGCCGCCGCCCGTGTTCGCGATCCACGCGGCGCCGGTGAAGTTGTTCCCGTAGTCGTTCGTGTAGTCGTGCCTCGCGAAGGCCAGATTCGGCTTCCCCGACGCGGTGAGCGTGGCGTCGTAGGCCTCGAGCTGGCCCATGTACGTGTCGGAGTAGTCGTGCGACCACGTCGTGGTGTCGATCACGAGCAGGCCCTGGTAGCCCGCGGTCTGGCGGAACTGTGCCACGGTCGCCTTCATCGCCGGGAGCCACTGGTCCCAGCCGACGTTGTTCGGCTCGTTGAAGGGCTCGTAGAACACGTACGGGTCGTCCGAGCCGTCGGCGCGCCGCAGGGCGTGGTGCACGTCGACCATCATGGGAAACGCATAGGCGTACTGGGTGGCCCAGTTCGCGCCGTTCTTGCCGTGCTGCGAGTCGAGCGAGTCCCACCAGGCGATCTGCACGTAGAGACCGTGCGCCTCCGCGGAGGCGACCCAGTCCTCGATCCACTGCAGGTAGCTCGCGGCCGATCCGATGAGCGTCGGTTGGACGTACTCGTCCGCGAGGACGCGAAGGCGGATCACGTTGCCGCCCCAGGCAGCGATGCGGCTGGTGATCGCGTCCCGGTTCGCGTGCTGAGCTTGCGCGAACGCTCCCGTGATGAAGTCCTCGATCCCCCAGACGACGACGCCGTGGAGCTCGAGCCGGTTCGTCGAGCCCACGGTCACCAGGTGCGCGCCCGTCCCGGCCGTCGCGGGGACGACGAGCGGGGCCACCGAAGCCGCGCCCGAGCCCCCGTCGCTCGCGGGCGCGACCAGCGTCAGCGACTGGTCGGGGCCGTCGTGCCACGCGTTCGAGCCGTCTTCCCAGGTCGGGTAGACGTCCCAGGCACCGGCGGGATCGCTCGCAGTGAAGGTGCGCGACGCGGTGAGGGTCATCGACGCGCCGGGGGCCAGCGTGCTCGCCGGCGACCCGGGCGCGAAGTCGTCGAACGGCCCACCCGCGTGCGTCCCGCCCGGCGCGCGACCGGCGATGACGACGCTCGCGACGGCGACGGGCGTCGTGCCCCCGTTGGTGAACGTGACGCTTCCGGTGACAGTGTCCCCCGGATGCACGGTCGTCTCGCTCAGCGTGAGCGCGGCGCTGATGAGGAGCGCGCCGTCCTGCACCGGGCCAGGGGACGCCGCATCGCCGGCGGGATGGCCGGACGCGTCGGCCGCCGCTCCGTCAGCCGCCGCCCCGTCCGCGACCCCTCCGTCCGGCGTCACCCCGACGGGGCCGTCCATCCCCATCGAACCGGCGTCACTGCGGGGCGGCTCGAGGCCGCCGTCGGATCCGCCACACCCCGCGACGGAGAGGAGCGCCCACGCGGCGAGCGCCAGGGCAACGTCCCGGGCGATCATAGGTTCTTGATCCACGTCGCCCCGAGGTTCGACGCGCCGCGGGTGGGGACGTAGTAGAGATTGTGGACGCCCCTCGCCAGAGACGCGTTCAGGTTGCAGCCGCCCCAGGTGTAGTCGCTCCAGCCGCCCGTCGGAGACGTCCACACGGTGCAGAGCACGGCGCCGTTCGGGCTGTCGATCGTGACGTCGAAGCTCCCGGCGACGGTGGTCGCGTACCAGACGGCGAAGTTGTCGTATCCCGTCGATAGATTGACCGAGTCGAACTCGATCCAGTTGCCCGGGACGAAGTTGCCGACGCCGCCGTTCCACACCGTCACGCCGTTCGCGTGGCTGTATTGCCACGAATCGAGCTGGAAGTTCCCCGCAGGACCCGCGCCGCCGCCGCCGCTGCCGCCGCTACCACTGCCGCTGCCGCTGGAGGTGCCGATCTGGACCGCCCAGTTCGAGATCTCCGTCATGCCCGAGCCGTTGACGATCTCGTTCCCGAGCTCGATCGACGCGACGTAGTAGCTGCTCGGGATCCCGAACTGCGCGGCGGCATCCTTGATCACGTCGGTGACGTTGAAGTTGCTGCCGGCGTAGATGCCTGCGCCCTGGTTGACGTACGAGAGGCACGTCCAGCTCGCGGCGCCGGCGTTCGTGTACCGCTGGTAGGAGACGCCGTCGATGTTCACCAGGCCCTGCGGGCCCCGCGTGCTCCAGGGCCCGTTCTGCTCGTGATCGAGCCAGATCATGAGCTCGAAGCTGCCGACCGTGCTCGCCGGGTGCTGCGCCGACGTGATCCATATGTCGAAGGCCAGGTCCCAGTCGCTGTTCGGCGAGTGCTGGCTGACGATGTCGAAATTCGTCGTGATGACCTGGCCGGAGCCGAGCTGCGGGATGGTCGGGGTGCCTCCCCACGACGCGTTCCCGTTCGGCGACCAGCCGTAGCCGACCTCGGGGAAGATGACGACGTTCGACCCGTCGTAGACGTCGTAGGCCCAGCCGAACGCGGGGTGCCCGCCAACGTTCTCGAGGAAGCTCGTCGAGCCCCCCTGGCCGTTCTGGCCGACGCCCCAGTCGTTGTTCTCGACGCCGTCGTCGGCGTCGTATTGCAGTCGCGCGAAGTTACCCGAGGTCTGTGCGGTGACGGTGCCCGACGTGTCGTAGCCATGGAGCTGGGACGACACAGCCTGCTGCGACGATGCGGACGATTCGCCGCGCCCCCCGCAGCCCGCCTCCGCGGCTTGCACGACGGCGAGGGCGAGGAGAGAGAGAAGCACTCGACGTGGCGGGATGCGAGCGGGTGCGAGGTCGTTCATCGGGTCCTCCTGCGGGTGGTCGCGTCGGAGCCCGCGTGTGCAACGGGTGTTCCGCCGCCGGCCCCCGAGCGATCACGCCGTGTTGCCCGCGCCGGCGCCCCGCGCGAGCACGGTCAGTCGAACAAGTTGTCAAGGCGCGCTGGTCATCTCGTCCAGCCCGAGCCTCGGGTGCGCGCGACGGTCGCGTACCTCCGCCACGCCCTCGCGGGCAGCGGCGCCCCTGGGCAGTCGTCGCCACTACTGGCGGGGGGATCGTTGGTCCGAGCGGCTCACGCGCCCGCGGGGGCCGCCGTCGCCGCACCGCCCCCGCTTCGAGCGCGCCGCGCGAGCGACATCGCGACGAGCGCGTACGCGAGCGCCGCGAGAACGAGCAGGTTGCGCTGGCCGACGACGAGACCGACGTACTCCAGGCCACCGCCCGCGACGGCCCCGAGCAGGTTCCACCCGAAGGCGCTGGCGCTCTGCGACGTCCCTGCGAACTCGCTGCTGAAGAGCAGGTTCGCGAAGAAGATCGGCGCGAACACGAGGAGCACGGTGAGGCCGTAGCGGAGTGGGATCGACGCGATCGCGAGGAGCGCGGACGGGGGGGCGAGGTACGCCACGGCGAGCGAACCGAAGAGGAGCGCGAAGAGCAGGGGGCGCGCCCTCGGTCCAACGAGCCGTACCATCAAGTTCGCGACGAGCACCGATACCAGAATCCCTCCGAACGTCAGCGAGTTGACGAGCCAGGTCGTGCCGAAGAGGAGCGAGAACGTCGAGATGCTCTTCGTCTCGAGGAGGAGGAACGCGGCCCCCATGAAGAAGAACGGGCCGTCCGGTCTGCGGAGCGTCTTCGGCGGCGCCAGCGCCGCGATCCCCATGACGGACACGATCAGGAACATCGCGATCATCCCGACGTAAACCCACGGGATGCCGCGTCGCTGCATGTAGACGTGCGGCCAGTCGTCGGTCGCGAGCCCTTCGAACCCGGACGGGTCGATCGGAGGCGCGTCCACGCTCGCCCCGGCGACGAAGACGGTGATCCTTCCCTGCTGGATCTGGAGCGGCGGGCGACCGAAGACGTGCTCGAGCGTCGCCGCGATCCGCCCGCGGAGCCAGTCCCACCGGTACTGGTTGTAAAGGACGAGGACTCCGCCGTCGGCGAGGTGCGCACGAGCGTCCGCGAAGGCTTCGACCGTGAAGAGGTACGACTCGAGGCGCAGGTTGGTGAGCGAGGAGAGCCGGACGAGCGAGTCGGGGAGCGCGAAGATGACGAGGTCATACCGCGCGTCGGTGTTGCGGAGGAACGCGCGGCCGTCGTCGACGTGGACCGTCACGCGCGGGTCGGCGTAGGGGTCGTCGGGGTGGTGGGCGCGCCCGATCGCGACGATCCCCGGATCGATCTCGACGGCGTCGATCGACTTGGCCCCCTTGGACAGCGCCATCGCGACGTCCGTGCCGGTGCCGGCGCCGATGATGAGCACGCGATCGACCGAGTCGTGGGCGCGCGCGCGGTACTCGTAAGGGAGCGCGTAGTAGGAGTGATCGAGGCCGGCCGTCGCGCTGAGGAACTGGTGGCCGACCCCGTTCGCGTAGACGAGGGGGGTCGTATTTGGGCCGGAGACGTACTCGAGCTTCTGGTACATCGACCACGTCGTGGGGTTGGCTTCCTCGGGCGCTATCACGAGGAGGGCGGCGCACGCGCCGCCCAGCGCCGCAAACGCGGCGGTCTTGCGCCCGGCGCCGCCCGGAGCCGCGAGGTGACCGAGCGTCAGGAAGCAGGTCCCCGTGATCATCCAGATCGCGGGGCCGCTCCAGGCCGCCGCCTGCAGCGTGAAAAACCCGATCCCGAGCAGGCTGCCCGCGATGTCGAACGTATACGCCTGCAGCGGCGCGAGGCGTGCGAACGCGCGCCCTAGCTCCTGGCCGATGCCGGCGAAGAGCGTGGAGACTACGAGGAACAGGACGACGAGCAGGACGACTCCCGGGATGCCGCTCTTGCCGAGAGCGTTGCCGAAGAAGAACAGGCCGTTGCGATCCCGAAGGACCGCGGCATCGAAGTGCGAGAGGAGGACCAGCGCGACGAGGAACACGAGCGAGCAGGGGGCCGCGGCGCCGAGGTCGAACGCGCGCTTCGCGGCGAGGAAGCCGAGCGCGAGCCCCACGAAGGCCGAGAGCAGGATGAAGTTGCTGAAGTACCCGAGGTAGAGGACCTCGGCCGAGGTGAAGCGAATCACGGCGAGCTCGAAGTAGAGCGACGCGGCGCCGAGCAGGAAGATCTGGGCGGCCACGCGTCGCTTGTCGCCGCTGGACGACACGCCGCCAGTTTCGGGGATCACGGCGCGACTCTATCCGGTGTCCGGCGATTGCGTCCGGGCAGCGTGCGCCGCATCCGCGGCCAGATCGAGGCCGTCGAGCGAGCCATCGTCGACCGAGAAGGGCTGCTACGACGTGCTCCAGACCGTCACGGCGGCCCGCGGGGCGCTCAACAGCCTCGTCGCCGAGATGATCGAGGACCACGTTCGCTTCCACGTCCTGGACCCCGAGGCGAAGGTCTCGCCCTGCGAGCACGCGCCGCCGACGAGCTGGTCGACATGGAGGCCCTGCGCATCGCTCGCCGGTGCCGCGGCATCATCTGGCAGAACTTCGCGGGCACGCTCGCCGTCGACGGCCTCGGCATCGTGCTGGCGGGTGCGCCTGCTCCCTGGGCGAGCGCGCGTGACCTGACGGACGCGATGGCACCGCTACGCGGTGCCGCCCAGCCCCGCCAGCAGCTCCCGGCAGGTGGCCGTGGTCATCCCAGCCGCGCCGAGCACGTCGGCGAGGTCGCGAGCGCCGACGAACCGAGCCCGTGGGACGAAGACGAGGTGCCGGCGGATCGCGAGGAAGTTGCCGTGCTCGTTCGTGCTCACGACGCGGGCCCCTGCGCGCACCACGATCGCAGTCAACTGTTCGGTCGATAGGAGGAGCCCGGGGTCGGCAGGAGTCAGGGTCCGAAGCCGCACCGCGCTCCGCTCGGGCGCCCACTCGGCGGCGACCCAGCGGGGATCGTCCGCGACGACGTGCGCGCGGGTGGGTCGTGGTGAAGCGAAGGAGCCAAGACGACGGGTAGCTTGCAAGGTCATTCCTCTTGCTCGCGCACTAGGCAGGAGGCGTGCCCGCCGATCGCCCGCGAAATCGGCGGCGAAGCGATGACTTTGCCGAGGTTCACACGTGGCAAAGCGCCGCACCGGGGCGCGCGCGCTCGGACACGCCCTGTTCTGGCACGAGCTCATGTCGCTCTGACCCCTCCGTGCGTCCGCGCGACACGCAATGGCGTCGCTCCTGGACGCACGGGACGCGGCCGCGCGTGGCAAGTCGCGGTGTATTCGCGGGTCGCGGCGGGGCACGTGCGTTGCTGAACGGCGCCCCATGGCCTGCCGATCTCTTACCGGCTCCGTCCTCGCAGCCGCGCTCCTGCTGGTCGCGTACTCCTCCGCCTGCACGCAGTCGAACGGCGCGCCCGCATCGGGCGGCGCGTCCGACGCAGGCGAGACGTCCGCCAGCGATGCCGGGAACCGCGGCTCCGAAGCTTCCGCGCCGCACCACGACGGCGGGGCCGCGGCGCTGGACGCCGGCACCGACGCGCCGTCCCCTGTCGACGGCAGCTCGACGACCGACGCCGCCTCGGCCGACGCGGGATCGGCCGCCGCCACGGCGAAGGCGAAGGTCCTCGCGACGCTCGCGGGTTTCTCCGGAGCTCACACCGCGATCGGCGTCGAGGACAAGGACTCGTCGAACCCGACGGCCGACTCCGACACGATGACCTCGATGGCCGGAACCGGGCAGCACCCGAGCTTCTGGAGCGCCGACTGGGGCTTCGGCACCGGCGCCGTCAACAGCCGCGAGTCGATCGTGCAGGAGGGCAAGAAGCAATGGGCCCAAGGCGCGATCGTTCAGTACATCTACCACGCGTGCCCGCCGAGCTGGGGCGCCGACGAGAGCTGCGGCTGGGGCGACGTCGACGGGAGCAGTATTTCGAATACCGACTGGCCGGATCTGGTGACGTCCGGAGGGGCCCTTTACAAAGTGTGGATCGCGCGGCTCGACGTGCTCGCCGGCTTCTTCCAGGAGCTGAAGAGCGCCGGCGTCGCGCCGCTCTTTCGCGTGATGCACGAGATGAACGACGGCTGGGTTTGGTGGGCCGGTCACGCGGGGCAGAGCGGCTCGGCCGCGCTCTATCGCATCACGCACGATTACCTCGTGAACGTGAAGGGGCTCGACAACATCATCTGGGTCTGGAACCTGAAAGACATCGGCTCGCTCGCGCAGGACGTGACCGACTTCAATCCCGGCTCCAGCTATTACGACGTCGCCGCGCTCGACATGTACATCCAGGGCTACACGGGCGGTAACTACGCGGCGATGCAGCAGGCGGCGGCGGGAAAGCCGATGGGCATCGCCGAGTGCGAGGTGCTGCCGGATCCGGGGACGCTGGCGGCGCAGCCGCTCTGGTCGTACGTCGCCATGTGGCCGGACTACTTCAACCTCGACACGAGCGTGATCCCTGCGCTGTTCACGGACCCGAGGGTGGTCACGCTCGAGAAGATGCCGGGGTGGTGACGCGCGCGGGTC